>Ga0105237_10000328_pt1 | contig 66981 bp, 70 predicted proteins | sample KBSC24metaG_FD_81520 | JGI IMG/M metagenome (GOLD analysis project Ga0105237, IMG submission 81520) | Corn rhizosphere microbial communities from Kellogg Biological Station, Michigan, USA - KBS C2-4 metaG | ecosystem: Host-associated > Plants > Roots > Rhizosphere > Soil | place: Michigan, USA... | reverse complement strand
CCTTGCGGGGCGTTCGACTTGCATGTGTTAAGCCTGCCGCCAGCGTTCGTTCTGAGCCAGGATCAAACTCTCAAGTTTGAAACCAGACTTTTTGTCGACGCATGCACGTTTTGCTTGATTGACGAGGACACACACCTGTCACTGCAGGCTCGTGAGAACCTGCGTGATTGGTAGTGTACCTCTAAAGAAAACGTAGCACCGTCGAAGTCGCTGATTAGCTTACTTCCAATCCGGAGACTGGGTTCAGCTCGCAAGAACCTCGCCGTCCACGTTTCCCTTTCTTCCATCTTCACAATGTCAAAGAGCAGACCCCTGCATCCCGGGAGGGAGAGACGTCGGTGGAAGCTGGGCTTCCTAATTTTAGGGAACAACAGGTCCTGTCCGGTTACCCGGCAGCACCTCTGCCCTGTCTTGATTTCGCTTCGCTGCGGCGCCGCAAGGCATCCGCTTCAGCGATGGGCGGGTTATATGGCCGGTCATTTGGGCTGTCAACACCCCAAAATGACAAAATCGACATTTTCGAACGCCGATTTTTCTAAGCCGCTTTCGCCGCCGCTCGAAGGCTCAGGAAAGCTCTCGCGCGAGGCTTGAAATAGGTGCCCATATCGGCCCCCGCAAGAGCTCCAGATCATCGCGCAGCGCAGTTCCGCCGCATTTTGTGCCCAAGCCCCCATACGTTGCCGATATTGACTTGCGCGCGTGCCTGCGCAAAGCCTTGTGCCCGCTGAACGGGCGTCGGTTGGACGACGCCCTTTTCTTCGCGATAATGGGCAGGATGATCGAGGACCGCGGGTGAACGCTGCACAGCGCAATCGGCACTTCGCACTGCTCCGGGCGACCGGCTTCGAGGATAGCCCCGCCCTCACTCTGCAATCCACCGATGGCGATATCCCGCACGGCCGCGAGCTGAGCTTCGCCTGGCTGACCGGCACGGTAATGACGGGCCTCACCAGCGTTCTTCTGATGGGCGCCGCGCTCTATGTTTCGTTTCAGGGCCAGGCCACCTTCTCCACCGCTTATGAAGCGCTGCAAATCCTGACCAATAGCGGTAATGCGCCCACGGCCAATGTCACCGTCAAAACGGCGCGCGCCCGGCCGGTGCAGCAGACCAAATCTGAAGTCGAAACCGTCGAAGCTTCGATCAAGGAGAACGTCGACGGCAAGGACATGATCCGCAAGCAGTCGTTCGAGCGCATCAAGGCAACGCTGGCGACCGTCGCGACGTCCCTCTCCGACAATGTTCCCGCCTACGATCCGCAGGCCGTACTGGCTGCGGCCGATCCGATCGTCGACAAGGGCGCACCGGCTGTGTCGACCGACATCTATGGCGCCGAGGTTGAAGGCGATGTGGCGGTCCACATGTCGCCCCTGCCCGCAACCCTGATGCCGGTCAAAACCATCACCGACCAGGCCGCCGCCGACTTCGTCAAGACCACGGTCGAAGGCGCTTATTCGGAAGAGGACCAGACACCCCTCGCCGCCTATGCGCCGGTACCGAGCGACAGCGCGCTGCACGATCTCGGCACCGTCAATGGCAGCGTCAACGAGGGCGTGGCGGAAAACGTCACGCTGATGCCCAAGAATCGCAGCGCCGACGATGCCAGCCTCGGCCGTGCCGAACGCATCCTGACGCTGCGGGAATCGGCGCCGCTCGAGGCGACGCTGCTGAAGAACGGCTTTACGCCCGACATGATCACCGCGATCAGCGCGACGCTCCACAACGTGTTCCCCTCGACGGACCTGCCGCAAGGCGCCCGGCTTCGTATTCTGTTCGGGCCGTCGCGGAACTCCGACACCCTCATTCCCTACCGGATGAGCATCTATATCGAGGACAAGCACGCCGCGACCGTGGCTTTGACCGACAAGGGCCAGTACGTGCTGGCGCTGGCGCCGCCCGACATCAAGTTCCCGACGGAAGACACCGAAGACGTCAACGTCGCGAGCCTGCCGACGGTCTATCGCGCCATCTGGGAGACGGCGCGCAAGCATGACGTGCCCGACGCCATCACCAAGCGGATCGTCGGCATGTATGCCTACGATATCGACGAGACCAAGAAGATCACCGCTGGCGATTCGATCGAGCTGCTTGAGTCGCCGACCGATGCCAAGGGCAATCAGGAACTGCTCTATGTCAGCCTGATTCTTGGCGGCACCAAGCACGAACTGTTCCGCTTCCACGGCGACGACGGCGTCACTGATTTCTACGACGCCAATGGCGAAAGCGGGAAGCGCTTCATCAACCGTCGCCCGCTGCAGGGCGGCGGCCTCGGCATTTCGAGCCCCTTCGGCTGGCGCATCCATCCGATCTTCCACACCCGCAAACTCCATACCGGCGTCGACCTCGCGGCATCCGAAGGCACGCCGATTTTCGCCGCCGGCGATGGCGTGGTCGAACGCGCCGGCTGGAGTTCGGGCTACGGCCGCTTCGTCATGCTCAAGCATGCCAACGGTTTCGAGACCGCCTACGGGCATATGAGCCGCATCGCCGACATCACGCAGGTCGGCGCCAGCATCCGGCAGGGGCAGATCATCGGCTATGTCGGTCACACCGGTTTCGCGACCGGCCCGCACCTCCACTTCGAGGTTCGCATCAACGGCAACTTCGTCGACCCGCTGAGCGTGAAGCTGCCGCGCGACAAGGTGATCGCCGCGCAGGACCAGCAGCAGTTCGGCCAGAGCGTCGCGCAGATCGAGGATCTGATGAAGCGCGATGGCACCGCCGTGGCGACGGCCGCGCCAGATGGTACACCGGCAACGCCCGATGCACCTGCTCCCGCGCCGACGGCTGAGGTGACGCCCGTGCCGCTGGCGACCCCGAAGGTTGCATCCAACTAGCACCAGTTCCCCGGCCGGCAGTAACGCGCGCTGAGCCAGCTTTTGCTAGCCGTCGCTACCCCTTCTTGCCCTTATGATCGAGCGTGAACCAGGCGATCGCCGCCGAGATCGCCGAGAGCACTGCTGTGCACCAGGCGACCGCCGAGAAGGCCGCGTTGGTCGCCGCGACTCGGATCGCCTCCTCCGCGGCCGGCAGCGCGCTCACCGGCGGCCGTCCGAATGACAGATCGGCACTGCCGGCGGTTGCGTAGCCGAAAACCAGCGCCGCGACACCGCCCATGATGGCGACGGCCAGCAAGCCGGCGACCCGTGCCACCGCATTGTTGACGCCTGAGGCTGTGCCCGTGTCGCCGTCGGGCACCGAGGTCATCACCGCGGTCGACAGCGGCGTCACGACAAAACCCATGCCGATGCCGAACAGTGTCATCAGCGGCAGGACACCGAACCAGAGGCTTTTGAACGGCGCCGTCAGCGCCAGCCCCGCAAACGCGATCGCCACGAGCGAAGCGCCGCCGGCAATGAGTTTCGCGGTGCCGTAGCGATCGGCAAGGCCGCCACTGACATAGGACAGCAGGGTCAGGCAGATACCGAGCGGCAGGAAGCTGATCGACACCAGCGCCGGGGTCACACCCCAGCCGGCGATGAGCGTCATCGGCAGGTAGAACGAGATCGCCGCCAGCGAAAAGTAGAGCGCGAAGGTCAGCGCGTTGGCGCCGGAAAATGCCCTTATGGCGAAGAGGCGCAGCGGCATCATCGGCGCCGCCGTCCGCATTTCCCAGACGAGGAAAGCAATCACCAGCACGAGGCCAATGCCCACATAGATAAGGATGTGGGATGTCTCGGGTACGGCATTCCCGCCGTCGCCGGTGAGGCCCAGCGCGATCAGGGCCAGCGCGACGGTAATCAGCAGGCCGCCGAACCAGTCGAGCCGGCGCCCCTCGGCGGCCCTGTCGGCAGGCACCTTGAACCACAGCAGGCCGAGCGCGATGAGACCGAGCGGCAGGTTGATGGCGAACACCAGACGCCAGCTCCAGTTGCCGAACGCCGAGAGCAATGCACCGCCAACGACCGGCCCCAGAATTGTCGTCAGCGAGGCGGCCGTTGCCCAGATGCCGATGGCCCAGCCGCGCTGGTCCCGCGGATAGGCCTTGGCAATCAGCGCCAGGCTTCCCGGCACCATGAAAGCCGCCCCAAATCCCTGGATGGCACGGCAGACAATGAGAAACACCGGGCTTGGCGCGACGGCGCAAAGCAGCGAGGCGACGACGAACAGCGCGATGCCGAGGCCAAAAACGCGCCTGAGGCCGAACCGGTCGCCCGCTGCGCCGCCGATCAGGATCAGCGAGGCCATGAACAGCATGTAGCCGTTGGAGACCCACTGGGCATCGGAAAGCGAAGCCCCGAGATCCGCCCGGATAGCGGGAATCGCAATCGACACCACCGAACCGTCGATAAACCCCATCGCCGAGGCGAGAATTGTCGCGACCAGCACGTAGATGCGTGCCTCCGGCGGGCAGAAGGTTTTCCCTTCCGCCGCAACCGTCCCCTCGCCTGCCGTTGTCTCAGCCATGCCTCACTCTATCAGCCCGCCGTCGCCGCGTCAGGCATTGCGATCACCGCTATTTGGTGTGCTTCGCCAGCCAGTCGAGCATCTCGGTTACCTCTTTTTCCTGCGCCTTGATGATGCCTTCGGCCAGTCTGCGGTTGGCGGCATCCTTGCCGTATTTGAGCTCCGCGCGGGCCATGGCAATGGCGCCCTGATGATGGGGAATCATGCCGCAGACGAAGGCGACATCGATATCTTCGGCCTGCATGCCGGCCATCATGTCGGTCTGCATTTTGTCCATGCCGGCCATCATCGCCTTGTGCGCCTCGTCCATCGGCATTGCCATGCCGGACGATGCGGCGGGCTTTGCGCCCATATCCATGCCGGCCATGCTGCTCGAGGTGCAGATCGCCGGCAGCGGCGCGGCATCGGCCTTCTCTTGCGCCTCAGCGGCGGCCGGCACGGCAAGAAGAACGGCGCCGAGAACGAGTGCGGCTTTCAACATGGTCCAGAACTCCAAGGTTGGGATGCCGCAACGACTAGCCTAGCCCCGCGTCGGTTTCACGGCAGCGTCGTTCTTCGCCGCGCCGGTGGCCTATTCCCGCGAAATCCACACCGCCATTTCGCTGCCGCCCGGCTCGCGGAAATGGAACCGGCGTCCGCCCGGAAAGTCGAACGCCGCCCGGGTGATCGTCCCGCCCGCGAGCTCGACGGCACGCTGCGCCGCCTCGAGATCATGCGTCCTGACGATGGCCAGCGGCGCGGCAGTCGTTTCACGGGAATCACCCTGGATCCCGGCATCGATCCCCGCCGCCTCGATCGCATGGTAGGTCGGGCCGTAATCGATAAAACTCCAGCCAAACGCCTCCTCGAAGAACTTCCGCGTCTTCATGCCGTCCTTCGAGGGGAATTCGAGGTAGTCGATCTGAAAGTTCTCGGCCATTTTCGCACCTCCAATGTTCTTGTTTTGTTCTAATAGACTGATCGTGACCTCGCAAGGCCCGCTGATCAGTCTTTGGCGTCCCCATGGCGGCTTCGGGCCGCCTCCACCAGCCCTAGGACTGATCTCCTCACCCGCGGTAGAGAACGCCGCGGGCGTCGCTGACGATCCAAGGGCAGGCGTAATAATCCTCGATACGGTCGATGACACCGCCCGCGATATGGACGCGAACCGGCCACCTCACCTGCCATTCGCCGCCTCGTTGGAACAGCAGGAGCAGGACGGGCTCGCCGTCGATCGATCCCAGTTCCATGATCCACTTCTCTGGGTTTCGCTCGTATTCGACGAAGTAGGGAGAGTTTTTGAGCAGGCCGTCGAAGCAGTCGGAAACATGCAACCGGGCGTCGGCGCTGGTGAGGCCTCGGACGCCATCCCAGTCATGGCGATTGAAGAGCTCCACATAGCGCTGCAAAAGCCGCGTGGTGTCCCGGTCAAGGGGAGGACGAGGCTCCCCAGTAGGTCCGGCGGGCAAGTCGGCAAGTTTCGCCCGTCCGCGAGAAAGCGCGGCTTTGACGCCGCCAACCGTCGAGTCGACAAGTTCGGCGGTCTCTTCCAGCGAATAGTCGAACACATCCTTGAGAAGCACACACGCGCGCTCCTTGGGCGGCAGATGGCCGACCAGAAGTTCGATGGCGCGATGGGCATCGGTCGCCGGCGGCTCTGCAACGACCATGCCGATGTCGCCCGAATAGGCACTCTCGGCGCGCTGGCGCGCATCGCGTCGCCGCAGAAAGTCGATGCAGCGATTGTGCGCGATGCGAAACAGCCAGGGTTTTAGTCTGGCTGCATCATCAAGGGTCTCGATCTTGGTGTAGGCCTCGACCAGGGTCTCCTGCATGAGGTCTTCACCGTCGAGCCGTGAGCCGGTCATACGGGCGCAGTAGCGATGCAATTGAGCGCGCGCGTCAGACACCGTGGCAAGGAACGCTCGATACCGTGCGTCGAACAGACCGGTCGGTCGCTCAGGTACGTTCTTGACCTGCCACATCTTGACGTCGTTGAGCACATGGGTGGCCGTCATGCGACTGCCTGACGTTCAGCACGCGTCGCTACGGTGCCGGTCAGACCGATCCTGGGGCGAACCCATTGTGCGAGCCGGTTGATCGCCTCATCGGCTTCAGGCGCGCGGCCGGCCATCATCTGGAACGAGTGCAGCATCTCCGGGAACGCCTCCAACTTCACCTCGACACCGGCGGCCTTCGCCCGCTCGGCGAGTACCCGGCTGTCGTCGAGCAGGGTCTCGTCGCCGCCCACCTGCAGATAGATCGGCGGCAAGCCTTTGAGATCGGCAAAGATCGGGCTCGCCAACGGATTTCGGACGTCGGCCCCGCCGAGGACCAGCGATGCCAGCATATCCACGGATGCCTTTTGGAAGAAGGCATCCTTCTCGCGATTAGTTTCGTAGGAGTGCCCGCTCGCCGAAAAATCGTACCAGCCGGAAATACTGAGGAGCGCAGCCGGCAGCGGTCGTCCGGCATCGCGTAGTTTCATGGCCGCGGCAACGATCAGGCCGCCGCCGGCTGAATCGCCGGCGCCGATCGTATGCTCCGGCTTGATGCCCTGCCCGGCCAACCATTCAAAGGCGGCCACTGTCTGCTCGATCTGGCGCGGGAACTTGCTCTCGAACGCGTAGTCGTAAGTAGGGAGCAAAGCGTTGCAGCTGATCGCCTTGGCGAGGTGTCCGACCATCTTACGATGGGTCCAGATCGAGCCGCCGACATAGCCACCGCCGTGCAGATAAAGCATGACGCGATCCTTGGCCGCCAGTTTTGGCTGGACCCAGAGTGCCGTCCTGTCGCCGATGGTCGTCTCGACGTAGTCGACGCCACCCGGCTCCGCCGTCAAGACCGACCACTCGGAGGCGTCCTGCGGCGATTCTCGGCCGCTGCTCCACGCCTCCGTGAGCGTTTCGTAGTGTATCTTATTCGCCAGGCTCTGCTTGCTGCTCATTCTCGCGCTCCATCTTGTTAGGAGGGCGACGTCGAAGACGACCGCCATCAACACTTAAGACGGAGGAGCCCGGCGAAAAGATACGCCGCCGCGAGATGCGGCGGGTCGACGGGCAATCGCGTTACGCCGCCTGGCCCTTCGCCACGCCATCGAGCTTATCGATCACATCGGCAGGCAGCTCGAGCTCCGCCGCCGCGAGGTTTTCGCGCAAATGCCCGACCGACGAAGTGCCGGGGATGAGGAGGATATTGGGCGAGCGGTGCAGCAGCCAGGCGAGTGCGACCTGCAGCGGCGTTGCACCGAGACGCTGGGCCACTGCCGATAGCGTGGAGGACTGCAGTGGGCTGAAACCGCCGAGCGGGAAGAAGGGCACATAAGGAATGCCCTCGCCGGCAAGCTGGTCGATCAGGGCATCGTCGTTGCGGTGCGCCAGATTGTACTGATTCTGCACTTCGGCGATTTCGGTGATTCGCCGCCCCTCGGCAACCTGCGCCAGGGTGACGTTGCTAAGCCCGATGTGCCGCACGAGGCCCTGCTGCTGCAGTTCGGCCAAAGCCGTAAGCTGCGCCTCGAGCGAGCCCTCAGCCGGCCCGTGTACGCTAAACATGGCGCGCAGGTTCACGACCTCAAGGGCGTCGAGACCGAGATTGCGGAGATTATCGTGCACCGCCCGTGTCAGTTCCTCGGGCGAGAAGGCGGGAATCCATGACCCGTCATCCCCGCGCCGGGCGCCGATCTTGGTGACGATGACGAGATTGTCCGGATAGGGATGGAGCGCTTCGCGGATGAGCTGGTTGGTGACATGCGGGCCATAAAAATCGCTGGTGTCGATGTGATCGATGCCCGAGGCGACGGCTTCACGAAGGACCGCCAGGGCCGCGCTGCGATCCTTCGGCGGCCCGAACACCCCGGGGCCCGCAAGCTGCATGGCGCCGTACCCCATCCGCTTCACGGGGCGGTCGCCAAGGATGAATATGCCGGCTTTATCGATGTTGGACATGATCGATTCCTTTCAAGAACGGCACCAGAAATAGCGATCGCACCAGCTTGCGATAACGGAGTACAATCCGCACGGGCTGTGCGGAGAAGCGAACAATGAAGGCCGACTTTGGCGATCTGAACGCTTTCGTTGCGGTGGCACGCGCCGGTGGCTTTCGCGAAGGCGCGCGCACCAGTGGCAGCAGCGCCTCCGGGCTGAGCGAAGCGGTGCGCCGGCTCGAAGCCCAGCTCGGCGTCAGACTGCTCAACCGCACGACGCGCAGCGTCGTGCCCACCGAGGCGGGCAAAGGGCTGTTGGAGCGGCTCGGCCCGGCACTGAGCGAAGTCGAAACCGCGCTCGACGCGGTGAACGGCTTTCGCGACAGGCCTGCCGGCGTGCTGCGACTCAACGTCCCCGGCAGCGCGGCACGGCTGGTTCTGCCCGCGATCGTCCCCGAATTCCTCGCCGCCTACCCCGACATTCGCCTCGAAGTGATCATCGAGGAGAGTTTCGTGGATGTACTCGCCGCAGGCTGCGATGCCGGCATCCGCTACGAGGAGCGGCTGGAGCAGGATATGATCGCCGTCCCGATCGGGCCGCGCTTCCAGCGCTACGCCACAGGCGCCTCCTCGGCCTATCTCGATCGCCATGGAAGGCCGAAGCATCCGCGCGACCTGCTCGGTCACGCTTGCCTGCGCCAGCGTTTCAGGAGCGGCGTTGTGGCGCCGTGGACTTTCGAGCGCAACGGCGAAGCGGTGCGGATCGACGCGACGGGCCCCCTCATCGTGCAGGCAGGCGGCGGCAGCGACCTTGCGATCGATGCCGCGATCGCCGGAACCGGAATTGTCGGTCTGTTCGAGGATTGGCTCAGGCCGCATTTCGAAAGCGGCGCGCTCGAACCGGTGCTCGAACCCTGGTGGCAGCGCTTCTCGGGGCCGTTTCTCTATTACCCCGGACGGCGGCTCGTCCCCGCCCCGCTGCGGGCTTTTGTCGATTTCATCAAAATGCAGGGGACGAGTAGGCTTATTGCGGAGCCGGAGGGTCCTCGCTCTGCTCCGCTTCGTCGGCATCGTTGATCCGCGCCGCGACAACGATCACGAAGGCATCGGCGAATTCCTTGCCGAACGGCAGGCCATAGGCATCTGCAGCTCGCCGGAAGACCACCGTCTCCATTTCCTTGAGCAGATTTGCGCGTTCTTCATCTGGCAGTACGCGCAGTGCGGTCACCGCTCTCGTAACAAGTGCCTCGAATTGTTGTTTTGGGTCGTGAAGCATAGGCCGTTCGAACTCTCTTTTCGAACGGCCATTCAACCGCGCCGACCCTTAAACGACCATGCTGATCTTGTGTGAACCTTAATCGGCAAGCTTAACTTGCTGGCAAGACTTTCGGTCGTCAGGCCGCTGAAGGCTGGACAAGACGTTCAACTTGGGGCCAAAACTCAACCTGCGCTGGCTCTTTTGACAGGCCCATTGTACCGCGCAACCAGCCGGTCCACCGTTTGCCCCCAGCCATCCTCCATCCCGGTTTCCAGCCACTCGCGGCTGCGTTCTTCCGAAAGATGATCGGGCAATTCCAGGTGGAGCTTCATTTCGGTCTGCCGGCCAACCGGTTTGAGGTCGATCGTCACCAGCGGCCCGTCATCGAGCCGATCGGGATCGATCGCCGGCCAGCCGCCGATGGCGCCAAAGCTGAACACCAGCTTCTTGTTGGGCACAATCTCGCGATAGATGCCGCCGGTCACATATTGCCGCTCCGCATCGATCTTCATGTGCTGGCGCCACTGCCCGCCGACCCTGAGATCGACGGTGGCCGGGCCGTCGGGAACCGTCGTCGGGTTGAAAAACCACTCGAGATAGGCCGGGTCGGTCCAGGCCTGAAACACCATCTCCGGTGGCGCATCGAGCAACCGCGTGACGGTAAAACCCCGGTTGAGGCGATAGGTGGCAGCCATCTTATCTGTCTCCTTCCTTGCTGGATTTCTTCGATTCGCTTGCTGAATCGGCGGCGGCGCTTTTGGCGTCGCGGCGCTCCATCATCGCCTTCAGTTGCGCATCGAGCCGGTCGAGCCGCTCGGCGAAGAACTGGCGATATTGCCCGATCCATTCATCGGCGGCTTCGAGCGGCGCGGTGTCGAGCCGGCACGGCCGAAACTGTGCCGACCGCTCCTTGACCACGAGCCCCGCCTCTTCGAGCACTTTGAGATGCCGGGACACCGAAGGCAGGCTGATGTCGAACGGCTCGGCCAGTTCATTGACCGTGGCCGGTCCACGCGACAGCCGCGCGAGGATCGAGCGCCGCGTGGGGTCAGCAAGCGCCGCAAAAGTCGAACTGAGGTCGTCCACTGTATTTGCACATATTGCTAATTACGTGATCGGCTAAATACCCCTCGTGCCGCGCTGCGTCAAGAGACGTTCGCCCACGCGAATCTTTTTCATCGCCTCTGTCGATTCCGGCGAACCACGCTCGTCGTGAAGGCAGAGGGGCAGGCAGCGCGGCTGAGCTGCCCACGCGAAACAGAGGAGATTTTTATGACATCCACGACCCTGAAGCGCATCGCGACCATCATCGCCCGCGTCATCTTCGCCGGCATGTTCGCCATGGCCCTGACCTTCAAGTTCATGGACCTGAACGCCACGGCGGGCTACGTCGCCTCGATCGGTTTTCCGGCTCCGCTGCTATTCGCCACCCTGGCGGCGCTGTTCGAACTGGCCCTTGTGGTCTGCTTCCTGAGCGGCGCGTTTTTCCGCGAAGCGGCGGTGGCTGCGGCGGGCTATGTGCTGTTCCTTGCCTTCGCCTTCCACGGCCCCTCCCACTGGGCGGCAAGCCAGGCCGAGTTCGGCTTCTTCATGGATCATTTCACCTTCATCGCCGGCCTGCTGTTCGCGGCAGCGCATGGCCCTGGCGATGTCGCGGTCAAGACGCGGCTGTTCGGCCGGACTGCTCGATACCAGCACGTGTCAGCCTGAGGTCCCACCAGCCTTAGCGAAGAGAGGCCGGCGTCGCTGCCGGCCTTTTTACAGCTATTGTCGCTCGCTATACGCAGACCGTGTGATCCGGCACGGCACCCTTGAGCATGTTGTCGATGGTCTCGGGCACGCCCATGCTCATGAAAGCGCCGAAATCTCCCGGCGAAACCAGGTTCGCCCTCACCAGCGCCTTAAGCCCCGCCGCCACCTTGTCGTGGTAGCTCTTGATGTAGAGCATCGTGGCGTCCTGCTCCATGTGATAGACGGCGTTGCCGCCTTTGACCTCGTCGCCGCCTTCCATTCCGGACGTGACCCCGACCATCATATCCATGAGCCCCGTCTGCGCCTTGAGGCCGAGCAGCGCCACGTCGAGCCGTCCGACGTAATCCTTGACGTCGGCAACCAGCGCCGCCTTGGCGTCCGGGTTGCAGAGCCGGGCGATTTTGGTCGTCGTTTTGCACGCCACCATGCTCGCCAGCGCCGCAAAATTGCTGTCGGTCACCGCCGAGTTTGCACCAACCATTTCAGGCGCGAGCGGCGTCTGCGCGGCGGCGCGAACCACTGCCTCGCAGTGCCGGGTATCGTCGTCGGTCCAGATCTGTGTATCGCCCAGCGTCGCAGCAACCTGCACAGCCGGCAATGACGAAGGCGCCGCGCTGGCAATGGCGGTACCCGCAACGGCCGATCGCTCGACGTACCGGAAACCAAAATAGCCGCAGGCGCCGATCGCAACACCGCGGCGATGATCAGCAGCGTGAGCACCGGACCACCACCGCCCGGCGGTTTTCCCGGGCCTCCGCCTTCGCGCCGCGCGCGTACCACATCCTGTCCGGACACGCCCATGACCCCGTATTACGTGACGTGCCACAGCCTGCCGCAAAAGTCGTTTCGCCGAACTTAAGGCAGTCGCAGCAATATTGCAGAGCGTCGGTGCAATTACGATTGAGACGTCTGCGTCTGCCGAGCGCGAGTCTTCCTCCCCTCTTTTTGCCGCTCCTTCACGTGGTCGATGAAGGCGCGCAGCTTTGGCAGCATCTGGCGGCGATCGGGGTAGTAAAGAAAGATGCCGGGCGCGCTCGACGCGAATGGCGCCAGCACTTCGATGAGCTTGCCCGCCTTGATGCCCGCGACCGCCATCGGCTCGGGTACCTGTGCCAGCCCCATGCCTTCGATCGCGGCCCCGAGCATCGTCGGAAAATCGTTGGCGATGAATGCCCCCGAAACAGCAATCTCGATCGCCTGATTGCCGTCGATCATCGACCAGAGCCCAAGCGCGCCGCTCGATCGACGCCAGCGGACGCATACGTGATCGCGGAGGTCTTTGGGCTGCTCAGGCGGTTCATGCTCGGCAAAATAGCCGGGGCTGCCGACGACGATCATCCGAAACGGCGGCGTGAGCCGCACCGCCACCATGTCGTCGGCGATGAACTGGCCCATCCGGATCCCGGCATCAAAGCCTTCCGCCGCGAGATCGACCAGTTCGGCGCTGGCAACGATCTCGACCTCGATCTCCGGATAGGCGCGCGAAAACGAGGCGATCAGTGGCTCGAGCAGAACCGGCATCACCGCGCGTGGTACCGCAAGGCGCAGCAGCCCGGTCGGACGTTGGCCGAGATCGCGGGCGACGGCGCTGGCGGCGACGAGTTCCTCGAAGGCCGGTTTTGCCCGCGCCAAAAACCGCTCTCCCGCCTCGGTCAGACCGACACTGCGCGTCGTGCGGATGAACAGCGGTGCGCCGACCCGCGCTTCAATGGCGCGCACCGCCTGGCTGATCGCCGAGGGCGTCACGCCAAGCTGCGCCGCGGCGCGTCGAAAACTCCGATGCTCGGCAACCGCGAGGAAAGCCTCGATGCCGTCGAGGGCGCCCCGTCTCACTGTGAAGTTCTGCTTCATGGCCCATCGACATTATCGCCAATGGAAGCTTGCCGAAAGCAATCCTAGATCAGCCAGGCAACGCCAGGAGAATTGCTATGGCCGACACGATTGACGATGTCAAAAACCACTACCGCGCGACCGGATTGACCGATCGTCTTCGCGGAGCGCTGTCAGGGCTGGGCCCTGAGGACAGCCGGCTCACGCCGCAACAACTCGCGTCCCTCGATCACTTTCACACCCGCGGCCTCGCCGCCACGGCGGAGCTTGCTGAACTCGCCGGTGTCACTGCCGAGTCCGAAGTCCTCGACATCGGCTCCGGTATCGGCGGCCCGGCACGGTTTCTCGCGGCGACCTACGACTGCAACGTCACCGGCATCGATCTCAGCGAGCCATTCGTGGACGCGGCGCGGTATCTGACGACGCGGACCGGACAGACTGAACAGGTGTCGTTCGAAGCCGCGAGTGCCCTCGATATGCCGTTCGGCAACGGGCGGTTCGACATCGCTATGCTGCAGCACGTCGCCATGAATATCGAGGATCGCACCGGCCTTTACCGCGAAATCCATCGCGTCCTGAAGCCGGGCGGCCGCTTCGCCACTTATGACGTCGTATTGGCCGCGGGCGATCCCCACTACCCCGCGCCCTGGGCCCGCACGCCGGCAACCAGTTTCCTGCTGACGGCGGAGGGGACGCGCGAAGCCATCGAAGCCGCCGGCTTCCGCGCCGTGGTCACGCGGGATGACAGCGAACCGGCGAGGGTCTGGGCAGCTCAGATGCGCGAGGCAGGAGCGCGCCCAGCGCTGAACCTCGGCATCGTCATGGGCCCGGACTTTGCTGAACTCGCCGCCAACCTCGGGCGAAGCCTCCGCGAAGGCCGTCTCGGCATCCTCACCGCCATCTTCGAAACCGTCCCCTCCGACCGATAGGAACGCCCATGCCCCCCGCAATCATCTTCCTGCTGCAGCTTGTCCTCGGCTATGTACCGTGGCTGCTGTTCCTTGGCGCCTATATGATGCCGTGGCTGAAAACGCTCGACCGCGCTGCCGCGCAGCGCGTTATCGCCACGCTGCACAGTTTTCGCTTCTTTGGTCTCGTCTTCATTCTTCCAGGTGTTGTCGGCCCCGATCTTCCGGCCGGCTTCGCCTCCTCCGCCGCCTATGGCGACTTCGCGACCGGCCTTCTGGCGATGCTGGCACTCCTCACGTTCAGGATACGCCCGGTCTTCTGGACGCTCGTCGTCGCGTTCAACGTCGTTGGCACGGCCGACCTTGTCGGCGACTACATCGAGGGCGTCCGTTTCGGCTTGCCGGCTGCGGCGGGGCAGCTTGGCGCCGCCTATTTCATTCCAATGATCTATGTGCCGCTGCTGATGATCACCCACATCGTGGCATTCATCCTGCTGCTCCGGCCCTCGATGAGCGCCGACAGCCCGGCACGTCAGGAAAGCGCAGGATGACTGCCTCGCAAGACTGCGACAGGTGTCACACGTCGGCCGAGTTGGCCCGTTTCAACAGCGGAAACAGCACGGCGAGCAGACACAAGGCAGCCACTGCGATCGCGGCGACCATCAGCCATCGCTTGTATACCGCCTGCCTGTCCTCGCCGATCATGCGATAGAGGCCGTTGATCTCGACCATCTCGTCGTCCCTGAGCCGCTTCTTCGGCAAATCTCGATCGGTGTAGAAGTATTTCGTCATCGCATTGAATTCGAGTTCGCTGCCGACGAACATTTCGGTCGGATTCAAATCCGAGGAAACGTAATCGGAGGCGCTGTAAGGGAAGTCCTGCGTGGTGCGGATATCGACATTGCCGTAATCCGGCTCGTTTGCCCCGGGGTGAAACCAACCGGGAGAAAATGTGTCGAACGATCCTGAACGCGGCAGATGCGTGACCGGCTGGTTGACGATTTCCCTGACTTTGTCTTCGGCAAGCCCGCTTTCCGTGCTGAGCCTTCCGATATCCGTCACGGCCGAAAAGCAGAGAATTGCCGCCAGCGCCAGAAGCGCCAGCAGGCCGAGCAGATAGAGGACGCGGCCAAAGCTGCGCGACAGGCCCGCGCTGGGCTCGACTGCCGCAGCTACGCGGGTGTCGAGCCCGCGCCGGCCAAATGCAACTCTCGAGTGGTCATCGGCAGCCATTGGCCTAGCCTGAACCGCACGGCCTAATCGCCGGTTAGCAGAGGCTCGCACCCACTCGAACACTTTTAGGCATGGGCATTAGGAGATCGTAGACCTTAAGCGAGACCCGCGCCCGTTTACTTGCCGAGATCTTCCAGCACCGCCGTCAGCGCCTCCGGGGTGACCCGGACCGAACCGGCGAACGGGTGGTCGATGGAAACGATGACGAGAAGGCCCGAGAAGATGAGCACCGCGACGATTCCGGTCATCATCGACTGGGCGCGCAGATTTTGCGTACCGAAGAAAAACGTGAACCCCACGGTCAGCACCGCGCCGCCGATGAGCACCAGCCAGAGCACGCTCGGCACGGCACCGGGCGAGGCCACCAGCCTTGCGCGTCGCGCCTGCGTCAAAAGATCGAGTTGATGGAGAACCTCGGAAAGAACGACCCTGGCGCGGTCATCGGTCGGCGTCGCCTGGAGCGCCGCCCCATAGACATCATCCAGCGCCTTGGTCGCCTCGGGACTTCCCTGCCCCTCGGCCATGGCCGGCCAATCCTTGTCGATCGCCACCGTTAAATAAGTCGTCAGGCTTTGTCGCAGCGCGCCACTTGCAGGATCGCCGATGCTGCCGGCAAGGCGATAGATCGTCGCCGACGCGCCGGCTTCCTGGGCCACCTGGCTTTCGGAGTCACTGAATCGCTCCCAGACCACAATGACCGCGAACGCCAGCAGGACGGCATAGAGCACGCCGACGACGGCAAACTTGAATCCGGCAACCTCGTTATTGGTCTCAAGCGCCTCGAGCGTCATGGCCCGGCGAATGACAAACGGCGCGCTCATGGCCAACGCCGTCGGCACGAGGACCATAATGGCCCCGCTCAACCAAAGAGGCATTGTCGTAAAGAACGTCATGACGCTTGTTCCCCCCGGCAGGCAGGAGACTGCATTTCCCGGCGGGAGGCAAGCATCTCGAAAGTCTAGCGAGAGATAACCGCTAGAGCTGCTGCCACGCGACTACTGAGTGGAAGCTTGTGCAGCGGCCGCCCATGCGGAATCTGATGAAAGCTCCGGCCTTCGCCAAATTCGCCAGCAATTCCAATATTTTATGAACCACATAACGCGAGTAGCGGCGTTGGAGGGTCGCCGCTAGCTTCAGGCTCATTCAGATGGACGCAGATGCGAGGTGAATCGATGCCAAACGAACAAGTGAACTGGCTTTTGAAAGTCATCCAGCCCGAGCGGAGCCTGGCGTCTCTGCCTGGAGGTGCCAATTTCGGCCAGGACGCTCATGCCGCGCTGCTCGGCCTTCCAGTCGCGGTCTATGCGGCCGAACTAACCCGCATGCAGCAGGAAGCCGCCGAGGCGGCCAAGGCCTTACTCGCAGACGAGAAGGTGGCGTCGATGATCGATCGCCTGCCGCTCCGCCAAGGGGCCAAAGTGGTCGTCTTCGGCGACAGCCTGACCTCTGACCCGCAGTCCTGGGCCGTAATTCTGCGAGAAATGCTGGCAATGCGGCGCGGTGCCGAGGAGATTTCGGTGACCATTAGCGCGGTGGGGGCCGAGACGACCACCCACGGGCTCGTCCGGTTCGGACAGATTGCCAATGCGCAGCCGGACTGGGTCCTTTTCCTTCTCGGCACCAACGACGCCCGCATGCAGGGACCGAACCCCACCAAGACACTCGTCCATCACGAGGAGACCGCACGCAATATTGCGGAGCTGCGCCATCGCGTTTCCAGCGAAACCAGAGCCCGCTCCCTCTGGATCACGCCGCCGGCCGCTAACGAAGCGCAGGTCGCTACACATCCAGGCCTCGCCAGCTTCGGGGTTCGATTCCGCAACGAAGATCTCGAGCGAGTCGCGAAAATCGTCCGCGACGGCAACGGGCCGGTCATCGATGCCTTCGCCGCGCTGGGCAAGCCGCCTGCCGCAGACCTCATGGTCGACGGTCTACATTTCACTCTAGAAGGCCAGCAGCGAATTGCGCTCGAAGTGATCCGTGGCTGGAGCGAACTCAAGTGAAGCACCTCGTCATCGGTGCAACGGGAAACATCGGTTCCCGGGTAGCTCAGCGCCTTATCGAGTCTGGCACCCGCCCATCTGTTTTCGTGCGCAGTGCGAAAAAAGCCAAGGCCCTTTTCAGCGACCGGGCCGACATCCATGTCGGCGACCTCGAAAACTCGGGTCATGCCTTGGACAGGGCGTTGGCTGGAATCGATGCGGTATTCCTCGTGACCGACGGACCCGATCTCGAAACGCGGGATCGCGCTGTGTCCTTCGCCGCCCGCCAGGCCGGCGTGTACCACATCGTCAAGCTTTCCACGCTGGACGTCCGAACCGGAATCGGCACCGGTCCGTGGCACGCTCGCGGCGAGGATGCGGTTCGGGAAAGCGGCCTGGCGTTCACGTTTATTCACGCCGCGGGATTCATGTCCAACGCGCTCAGTTGGTCGGAGTCCATCCGTCGTGCGGGCGTACTGCGCTCGTCGACGGGCGAGGGCAAGATTGCCTTCATCCATCCGGACGATATCGCAGCCGCAGCCGTGGCCGCGCTGACGACGCGCGACTACGACGGCCAATCCCTCGTCATCACCGGCCGCGAAGCGCTGTCCTATGGCGAAATGGCGGCGGCGATCGGTCAAGCCATCGGCAAAGCCATTCGCTTCGAGGAAATATCGGACGAGGCGGCGTACGACGGTATCGTCAAATGGACAGGAGAAGGCGCCTATGCCGATGCTCTCGTGGACATCTGGCGAGCCGTCCGCGAAGGCCGGCTTGATACGGTGACAGACGGCATAAGGCAGGTGACGGGGCGGGAACCGATCCCGTTCGACCAGTGGGCCAGCGAGAACGCCGCGTCGTTTCAGTAGTGTTTCGGCGCGTCGCCTCGAAACGACCGAACGTAAGCCAGCACGGCGCGAATTGCCTCGCTCCTCGCGCCGTCGTGCGAAAGGCCAGCGCGCGCGCCTCCGTGCACGAGCGATTCCACCATATGCGGCAGGACAAAGAGCATTCGCTCGGTCTCGTCGGCGCTGTACCGATCGGGGTCGCTGCGTGACAGGACTTGTCCGAAGGTCTGGTGCAGCGCCGTCCTGAAGCCGAGAGCACTCTGCGGCACGGCAGAGGCAACGAGGTCATGTAGTTCGGCGTCGTCAGCGTGCGCCTCCGCCAAGCCGAGGACGAATTCGCCCGTGAACTCCTCCAGGGGGGCCGCAACGCAGTCGGTCGTGGTCTGCTCGATGACCCGCCGCACCTCCTCGACATGTCGGTCATGCAGGGCTGTGAAGATCGCGCGCTTGTCGGGGAAGTACTGATAGAGCGATCCGACGCTGACGCCGGCGGTCTCCGCAATGCGATTGGTGGTGATGGCTTTGGTCCCGTGGCGTCTCGCCACGAGACCGACCGCCTCGAGCACATCATCGACGGTCTGACGTGAGCGTTGCTGCTTCGGCTTGCGCCGCGCAAAGGTGCTATCGGTGGTCTGCATGCTCGTTTTGTGCGTGTGATCGTTGGGCCGAGCATTGGTACTATCATAGCGTCGACACTGTCGGGAACCGCACTGTTCCCCCGCGGGACGTCGTTGACCGCAAAGGATCGGCATCGCTTCTGACCAAGGTTGTTCGCCAAAACCGGGCACCCAATAGAAAGGCCGGGATTGCTCCCGGCCTTTCGCATTCGCTCCCCCTGAGCCTACGCCGCTGCGTCGGTGACCGTTTCGGCTTCAGGGAACAGCAGCAGGCCGCCGTCGCCGGCGTCGACCTGGATGGTCTGGCCGTCGACGATCGTGCCGGCAAGGATCTGCTCGGCGAGCTTGTCCTGCACTTCCCGCTGGATGACACGCTTCAGCGGCCGCGCGCCGTAGGCGGGATCGTAGCCTTCCGCCGCCAGCCACTCGCGAGCCTTGGGCGTCAACACCAGCGTGATGTCGCGGTCCGTGAGCAGCTTTTCGAGCCGGGTCATCTGGATATCGACAATCGAAGCCATCTGGTTCCGCTCGAGCCGGCTGAACAGCAGAATCTCGTCGAGACGATTGAGGAACTCCGGCCGGAACGCGGCTTTCACCGCATCGAGCACCTTGCCGCGAACCAGTTCGACCGAGTCGCCATCCGGCAGCGCCGCCAGATACTCAGCCCCGAGGTTCGAGGTGAGGATGATCAGCGTGTTGCGGAAATCGACCGTGCGTCCCTGCCCGTCCGTCAGCCGTCCGTCGTCGAGCACCTGGAGCAGGACATTGAACACATCCGGATGCGCCTTCTCGATTTCGTCGAAAAGGATCACCTGATACGGCCGCCGGCGAACCGCCTCGGTCAACACGCCACCCTCGTCGTAACCGACATAGCCGGGAGGCGCGCCGATCAGCCGGGCCACGGAATGCTTCTCCATGAACTCCGACATATCGAGGCGGACCATCGCTGTCTCGTCGTCGAAGAGGAACGCCGCGAGCGCCTTGGTCAGCTCGGTCTTGCCGACACCCGTCGGCCCGAGGAACATGAACGAGCCGATCGGCCGGTTGGGATCCTGCAAGCCCGCACGGGCACGCCGCACCGCCTTGCTGACGGCCTCGACGGCTTCGCGCTGGCCGATGACCCGGGCGCCGAGCGTCTCCTCCATATGGAGCAGCTTTTCCTTCTCGCCTTCGAGCATGCGATCGACCGGAATGCCGGTCCAGCGCGACACCACCTGTGCGATATCCGAAGGCGTCACAACTTCGGCGACCATCGGCGACCCATCGCCATTGGTCTTGTCGGCTTCGGCCGCCTTGATGCGCTTTTCGAGGTCCGGAATCACGCCATAGGCGAGCTCACCGGCTCGGGCGAGATCGCCCGACCGCTGGGCCAGCTCAAGCTGCGTGCGGGCCTGGTCGAGCTCTTCCTTGAGCTTTTGGCCACCCTGCAACCGCTCTTTCTCGGCGAGCCAGCGCTGCGATAAAGCCTGCGCCGCCTCCTCCTGATCCGAAAGCTCGGTCTCAAGCCTCACCAGCCGCTGCTTGGAGGCCTCGTCCGTTTCCTTCTTCAGCGCCTCGCGCTCGATTTTTAGCTGCATGATGCGCCGGTCGAGCTCATCCAAAGCCTCGGGCTTGGAATCGACGGCCATGCGCAATCGCGCCGCCGCCTCGTCCATCAGGTCGATAGCCTTGTCGGGGAGGAACCGGTCGGTGATGTAACGGTTCGACAGCGTCGCGGCCGACACCAAGGCGGAGTCCGAAATTCGGATACCGTGGTGCAGCTCGTACTTTTCCTTGAGGCCGCGCAGGATCGAGATCGTATCCTCGACCGTCGGCTCGTTGACGAACACCGGCTGGAAGCGACGGGCCAGCGCCGCATCCTTCTCGATATACTTCCGGTACTCGTCGAGCGTCGTTGCACCGACGGCATGCAGCGTGCCGCGCGCCAGTGCCGGCTTCAGCAGGTTGGAGGCGTCCATGGCGCCATCGGTCTTGCCGGCGCCGACGAGCTGATGCATCTCGTCGATGAAGAGGATGAGGTTGCCCTCGGCCCCCTCGACCTCGCTCAGCACAGCCTTGAGGCGCTCCTCGAACTCGCCGCGATATTTTGCGCCCGCAACCAGCGCGCCAAGATCGAGCGCCAGCAGCGATTTGCCCTTGAGCGACTCCGGCACGTCACCATTGACGATGCGCAGCGCCAGGCCCTCGGCGATGGCGGTCTTGCCGACGCCGGGCTCGCCGATCAGCACCGGATTGTTCTTGGTGCGGCGCGACAGAACCTGGATGGCGCGGCGAATCTCTTCGTCGCGACCGATCACCGGATCGAGCTTGCCCTCCCGGGCATCTGCGGTCAGATCGCGCGCATACTTCTTCAGCGCATCGTAGGTGTTCTCGGCGGAAGCAGAGTCAGCCGTGCGGCCCTTGCGGAGCGCGTTAATGGCCTCATTCAGCGCCTGCGGCGTAACCCGCGCCGCGGCCAGGATCTTGCCGGCGTCGGTGTCCTTCTCGATCACCAGGGCGAGCAGCAGACGCTCGACCGTGACAAAAGAATCGCCGGCCTTCTGCGCCGCCGATTCGGCGGTGTCGAAAACCCTCGCGATTTCGCGGCTGAGATAAAGCTGGCTGCCGTCGCCCGAAACCGACGGAATCTTGCGGATCGCGGCTTCCGTTTCGGCCCGCGCGATCTTGGCATCGCCACCGGCGCGCTCGATAAGTCCCGAGGCAAGGCCTTCGGGATCGTCGAGCAAAACTTTCAGGAGATGGACCGGCAGAAACTGCTGGCTGCCTTTGCCGAGCGCAAAGGTCTGCGCGCTCTGGATAAAGCCTCGCGCCCGCTCGGTATATTTTTCGATGTTCATTCACTGCTCCTCATGCACGCCGGCCCGCCTGCAATCAGCGCGGCGCCGGTCGCCCCGAAGTGCTTTGGTTTGAAACGCCCGCCGAGCGGCACGTTCCGGCACTCCGACAAGGAATATAGTAACGCCGGCGCAAACGAAAAGGCCGGGCAAATCACCCGGCCTTTTCAAAATACGCTTCAGCAATCGTTAGTCGCCGCTGTTGCTGGAACCGCCCGCGGTAATAAACGCCGGCAAATCGCCGACATCGGGCTGCGGTCCGCTGGGATCGACCGAGTCGCCACCCTCGGCCATCTGCGGACGGCGGCGGCGTGGCCGGCGCTCGCGGCGGCGCTGTTCGCCATTGCCCTGCTGCTCGTTATCCTGCTGCAGCGGCGGCACGGCCGCCATCGAGGCATCGTCCGCAGCCAGCGTCTCGGCGCTCTCGCCGGTCTCGGCGCCCACCGTTTCGACACGGGGCTGCTGCTCGAAACGCGGCTGATCGTTGCGGGGCTGGTCGTTTCTGGGCTGCTGCTGATCGTAGCGCGGCCGGTCGCCCTGCTGGTTGTTGTTGCGATCGCCCTGCTGGCCGTTATTACGATCGCCGCCCTGGTTGAATTGCTGGCGGTCGCCACCGTTCTGCTGCGATCCATCCTGATACTGGCGATCGTTCTGCAGGCTGGCGCGGAAGGCCGGCGTTTCGAAGCGCGACTGCTCGTCAGCGCCGAAATCCTCGTTATCGGTATCCTCGGCTTCAGTCTCCTGGCCCGTGGCATCGAGCCTTTGCGGCTGCGGCTGGGCGGCAGACAGAATGCGGAAATAGTGTTCGGCGTGCTGGAGATAGTTCTCGGCCATCACCGAATCGCCGGAAGAGTGGGCATCTCGCGCTAGTCGCACGTACTTTTCGGCAACATGGGCAGCATTGCCGCGCACTTTAACATCCGGACCGTTGCTCTCATAGTTCCGCGACAGCGGATTCATATGCTTGCGGCCGCCATTGTTATTGTTACGGCCGCGCTGCCGGTTTTTGTTGTTATTGTTATTCTGTTGTCCTGGTCTCATCTTGTGCTTTGAACTGAGAGGTTGTTGAGAAGCATGGGCTTAGCCGCAGTTACGCACAAGCCAAGCGGTGCAATAGGCGCCGCCGACGGCCGGTGAGTTGAAAATAGCATCCCTAAATGCTGTGCGGCGCAGCCACTCGTCCGCATCACCTTTACTGGGCCCTCTTTCCTGAGGGGCCGCGCTGCCAAAAATGCATCGCCGATGAGCGGGTGGCCGTCGCTGGCGTTCATCCGCCCCTGACAGCACCGGCAAACTAGCCTGTTCGCCTAAGCTTTCCAAGCGGAAAATTGCCGGACGCACCAGAGTGTTGCGTCACGGTTTATATCTGGTGCCCAATAACGACCCGATCAAGGCCGGCCAGATCTTTTCTGATATCGATGCCTGTGAAGCCGGCATTCGAAAGAATCGCCCCTACCTCAAATCCCTGCTCGCTGCCGACCTCGACAATCAGCTCGCCGCCTGGCTCTAACCGGCCGGGAATACCGGCAGCAATGGCGCGATATGCCGAAAGCCCATCTTCCCCCCCATCGAGGGCGAGGCGCGGGTCGTGATCGGACACCTCCGGCTGGAGCTGCTCGACGATGTCGCTCTCGACATAGGGCGGATTGGACACCACCACATCGAACGCCTCGGCCGCCAGCAGCGGCACACACCACGACCCGGCGCGAAAGCTGATCCGATCAAGCACGCCGAGCCGGGTGGCGTTGAGTCGCGCCGCGGCAATTGCCGCCTCGGACAGATCGGTGGCGACCGCGCGGGCGTGGGGTGCATTGACGAGGATGGCGATGGCGACGCAACCGCAGCCCGTGCCGAGATCGAGCACCACCGGATCGGACAACGGCTTCAGCGCTTCGAGCGCCAGGTCGACCAGCATCTCGGTTTCGGGGCGCGGCACCAGGGTCGCGTCGTTGAGCTCGAAATCGAGGCCGTAAAATTCCTTGTGGCCGAGGATGCGCGCCACCGGCTCGCCCTTGAGGCGCCGCTCGGCGAGGGTCTTTAGCGCCTCGACCGCATCGGCCGGCGCATCGTCTTTCTCGCGATTGAGCAGCGCCATGGCGTCGAGCCCAAAAGCCTGTTCGGCAAGGAGCCGGGCATCGAGCTCGGGCGTATCGATATCGGCGGTGCGGAATTTGTCGCGTACCGCGCGCCAGGCGGCGCCGATTTGAACAGAGTCAGTCATGGTCTGCACGATCAGGAAACGCCTTCCATCGCCGCCAGGAGGCTCGCCTGGTTCTCCGCGATCAACGCTTCGATCAGTTCATCCAGCGCGTCGCCGGTAATCACCTTGTCGAGCTTATAGAGCGTCAGGTTGATGCGGTGATCGGTCACGCGGCCTTGCGGAAAATTGTAAGTGCGGATGCGCTCAGAACGATCGCCGGAACCCACCTGTTCCCGCCGCGCCTCCGAGCGGGCCGTATCGCGCTCCAGCCGCTGCTGGTCGTAGAGGCGGGCGCGCAGCACGACCATTGCCTGGGCGCGGTTCTGGTGCTGGCTCTTGAGCGCCGACGTGACCACGATCCCCGACGGGATGTGGGTGATACGCACCGCCGAGTCGGTGGTGTTGACGTGCTGGCCGCCGGCGCCGGAGGCCCGCATCGTATCGATGCGTATATCCTCGGCCCTGATGTCGATGTCGATTTCCTCGACCTCGGGCAGCACGGCGACGGTCGCCGCCGAAGTATGGATGCGGCCCTGCGCCTCGGTCGCCGGCACGCGCTGCACGCGATGCACGCCGCTCTCGAACTTCATCCGCGCGTAAACGCCTTTGCCGTGGATCGAGGCGATGACTTCCTTATAGCCGCCCATCTCGCCATCGCTCTCTTCCATGATGGTGAGCTTCCAGCCATGGAGATCGGCGTAGCGCGTATACATCCTGAGAAGATCGCCGGCGAACAGCGCCGCCTCGTCACCGCCCGTACCCGCACGGATTTCGATGATGACGTTCTTGGCGTCGGCTTCGTCGCGCGGCAGCAGCAGGATGCGGATCTCCTGGATCAACTGCTCGATGCGGGCCTTGAGATCGACAATCTCGGCTTCGGCCATCTCGGCCATTTCGCTATCGCCAGAGGCCGCCAGTTCTTCGGCCGACTGCAGATCGGCGATCAGCTTCTGGTAGGCGAGAATCGGCCGGACCACGGGCTCAAGCTCCGCATATTCCTTGCTGAGACGCACGAACGCCTCGCCCGCCGCGCCGGACGCGAGTTCGGCCTCGACGGAGGAAAACCGCCGTTCGAGCGCATCGAGTTTGTCCTTCGGAAGCGTTGCCATCTGCTATCGTTCGGCCGGCTGTGCCAGCATTTTTTCCAAACACCAAGTGCCCGCTGCTGAGGCGGGAGCCGCTGCTTCATCCATGTACTGAGGATGCTCCAAACGGAGAGTCCCGCTTTGGCGGGAACGACGCGGGTCAGATAAGGAAGGCGAGCCAAACATGCAAGTCATGCGATCGGCAGGTTCTGCCGATCGGCCCATTCGCTCAACAGCTCGCGGATCGAGACACCGTCGGCGCCTTCGAGCAAAGCGGCTGCAACCGAGCGCCGGATCGGCTCGAGGTCGAGTGCCAGCACCATTTCCTTGATCGGCCCGATCGATGGGGGGCCCATCGAGAGCCGCGTCATGCCGATCGACATCAGCGCCAGCGCCTCCATCGGTTTGCCGGCCAGTTCGCCGCACATCGTCAGCGGTACGCTGAACCGCTTTGCCTCGGCGACGATATTCCGGAATACCCTGAGGCGCGGCATGGCGATGGGGTCGTAACTCTTCGACACCCGAGGATTCGACCGGTCAGCGGCGGTGAGGAACTGCACCAGATCATTGGAGCCGATCGATACGAAATCCGCCTCGGGCAACAGCTGGTCAAGTTCGAACAGCAGCGAAGGCACCTCGATCATGGCGCCGACTTCGAGCTTTTCCGGCACTTTCGCGCCCGCGCGCACGAGCCGCTCGACTTCCTTGCGGACTACCAGCCGAGTCTGCCGGAACTCCGATGTCTCAGTCACCATCGGCACGAGAATTTTGAGCGGCCGCCCATCGGCCGCCATCAGCAGCGCCCGGATCTGCGTCCTGAGCAAGCCTGGCCGGTCGAGCGCGAGGCGTAGCGACCGCCAGCCCATCGCCGGATTCTCTTCCACTGCCGAGCGCATGTAGGGGATGACTTTGTCGCCGCCGATGTCGAGCAGCCGGAACACGATCGGCCGGTCGCCGGCGAGCCGCATCGCTTCCGCATAGAGTTCGATCTGGTCGGAAAGCCGCGGCAGCTTCGACGCAATCATGAACTGCAACTCGGTGCGGAACAGTCCGACGCCGGCGGCGCCTGTATCGTCGAGCATCGGCAGGTCGGCGACGAGGCCCGAATTGTGGAGCAGCGTCACTTCCGTGCCGTCCTGCGTCACCGAGGCCTTGTCGCGCAGTTCGAGGTAATGGGCGCGCCGCTTGGCGGTGAGCTTCACCTTATCGGCATAAGCGTGCTCGACCTCGGGCGTCGGCCTCAAATGCACCGTGCCGGCCGGTCCGTCGACGATGATGTCGTCACCGGTCTCCGACATCGAAACGATCGAATCCGCCTGCCCGACGGCCACCATGCCGAGCGAGCGGGCGATAATGGCGACGTGTGAAATCGAGGCGCCCTCTTCGAGGACGATGGCCCTGACCTTGCTGCGATCGTATTCGAGCAGTTCGGCCGGCCCCATATTGCGCGCCACGAGGATGGCGTTGTCGGGCAGTTCCTTGAACCGCATCCCGTCATGGTCGCCGGTCAGCACCCGGAGCAGCCGGTTGGCGAGATCGTCGAGATCGTGCAGCCGGTCCTTGATGTAAGGGTCGGTCTGGCGCTGCATGCGGGCGCGGGTGTCGTTCTGCACGCGCTCGACCGCCGCCTCGGCGGTGAGGCCGTTGCGCACCGCCTCGTTGAGCCGGTCGACCCAGCCGCGATCGTTGGCGAACATCCGGTAGCTCTCGAGGATCTCGCGATGATCCGAGGAAGGTTGCATGTCGCCATGCTCGAGCATGTCATCGATCGACATGCGCATCGTCTTGATCGCGTTGGCAAGGCGGCTGAGTTCGGCGTCGGTATCCTCGGCGATGAAATTGGTCACCACCACGCGCGGGTCGTGCAGCACCACCTGCCCGAGCGCGATACCGTCGGTAAAGCTCGCCCCGGTGAAGGTACGGGGACGCCTGAGGTCGATGTCCGACCCCGGCTTGATCAGATTATCGAACTCGGAAGTCGCCACCATTTCCGCCAGGATCGTCGCGGTCGTCAGCAGCGCTTCGGTTTCGTCTTCGCCATAAACCCTGCGGTCGCGATTCTGGACGACGAGCACGCCCAGAGTTTGGCCGGCGCGGAGCACCGGCACACCGAGGAAGGAGTGGAATGCCTCTTCGCCAGTCTCCGGCCGGTAGGCAAAGGCCGGATGTTCGGGGGCATTATCGAGGCTGAGCGGCTCCGCCTGTGCGGCAATAAGTCCCACCAGGCCTTCGCCCAGCCGCAACGTCGTCAAGTGTACAGACGCCGCGTTTAGGCCGCGAGTCGCGAACAGTTCGAGTGCACCGTCGTCGCGCAGCACATAGAACGAGCAGACATCGGTCTGCATGTTGTCGGCGATGAGATTGACGATCTTGTCGAGGCGGTCCTGCGAGCCCAAAGGCTCGGCCATGACCTCGCGCAATTGCCGGAGCAACACACGCGGGCCGCTGATCGCTATGGCCATAGGCACCTCTCGGCGGGTTGCCCCGCCTCCCCTCGTCGTAACAGCAAGCCGCCCGAACGTGACCCTGAGCCAGCCAAACCGCCGGCCGAGGACGCGTCAGGCGTCCGGCTTGTCGAGTCCGTAATAGGTATGAAGGGCACGGACCGCAAGCTCGGCATATTGGTCGTCGATCAGCACCGACGTCTTGATTTCCGACGTGGTGATGAGCTGAATGTTGATGCCCTTGTCGGCCAGCGCCTTGAACATCGACGACGCCACACCCGCATGCGAGCGCATCCCGACCCCGACCACCGAGACCTTCGCACCGCCCTTGCTGCCAGTGATGCGGGCGTATTCGAAGCGGTCACCGGCGGCCTTCAGCGTTGCGATCGCCTTGTCATATTCAGCATCCGGCACGGTGAAGGTGATGTCGGTTACCGAACCGTCGTCCGAAATGTTCTGAACGATCATGTCGACCACAATCGCCTCGTCGGCGAGCGCCCCAAAAATCGCCGCGGCGACTCCCGGCTTGTCCTTGACGTCGCGCAGCGTGATCTTGCCCTCGGCCCGCGCCAGCGTGACGCCGGAAACGATCTGCTTTTCCATGATTTCTTCCTCATCGCATACGAGCGTGCCCGGCACGCCCGGCGTTCCGTCCGGCGCGATCTGCGGCGCATCCGGATCGTCGAAGGTCGAGCGCACCACGAGCCGAACCTTTTGCGCCATGGCGAGCTCGACCGAGCGGATCATCAGCACCTTGGCCCCGAGCGAAGCCATTTCCAGCATTTCCTCGAACGCAATTTTATTGATCCGCCGCGCCTTGCTGGTGATGCGGGGGTCGGTCGTGTAGACGCCGTCGACATCGGTATAAATGTCGCAGCGATCGGCCTTCACTGCCGCCGCGACCGCCACAGCGCTCGTATCCGAACCGCCGCGGCCGAGCGTCGTAATCCGGCCCTTGGCTGAAACGCCCTGGAAACCGGTCACCACGGGGACGATCCCGTCCTTCATGCGCGACACGAGATTGTCCGGTGGAATATCGGTGATCCGCGCCGCGCCATGCGCATCGTCGGTCTGGATCGGCACCTGCCAACCGGCAAACGAGCGCGACGAGATGCCCATTTCGCTGAGCACAACCGCCATCAGTCCTGCGGTCACCTGCTCGCCCGAAGCGACAACGGCGTCGTATTCGCGTGCATCGTGGAGCTTTGAGGCTTCGTTGACCCAGCCGACGAGTTCGTTGGTCTTGCCCGACATGGCGGAAACGACGACGGCCACCTCGTTGCCGGCGTCGACCTCGCGCTTGACGTGCCGCGCCGCCTGGCGGATGCGCTCCACGTTGGCGACGGAGGTGCCGCCAAACTTCATCACGATACGGGCCAACCGAAAATTCCCCGGATTGCCGCGGGTTTCGTCCCCACGGCCAAGATTTTTGTTAAAGGCGCGCGGGATGTGCCACAAAGGCGGCGCACGATCAACAGCCCTCGGCTACTGGGTTAGCAGCATGACCTCGACCACCATCAACCCCGAAGAAGTCGAAAAGTTCGCCCGCTTGGCCGAGGAATGGTGGAGCCCGACCGGCAAATTCAAGCCGATCCACAAGTTCAATCCGGTTCGCCTAACCTATATCCGCGACCATGTTCTGTCGCATTTCGGTAGGGATGGCGCCGTGCGCCGCCCGTTCGAGGGCTTGCGCGTGCTCGATATCGGCTGCGGCGGGGGCCTGCTTTGCGAACCGCTTGCCCGGCTGGGCGCAACTGTCACCGGCGCCGACGCCGCCGAGCGCAACATCGCCATCGCCAAACTGCACGCGGGGCAATCGGGGCTCGATATCGACTATCGCGCGACCACCGCCGAGGCGCTGGCCGAAGCGGGCGAAAAATTCGACGTCGTGCTGAACATGGAAGTGGTGGAGCACGTCGACAACGTGCCGCTCTACATGAAGAGCTGTGCTGACCTCGTCGCACCCGGTGGCTTGATCTTCACGGCCACCCTTAACCGCACGCTCAGGGCGCGGGCATTGGCCATCTTTGCGGCTGAAAACGTCCTGCGCTGGCTGCCGCGCGGCACGCACGACTACGAAAAATTCCTGACCCCGGACGAAATCCGGGCGTTGCTCACGCGCAACGGCCTCAAGATCGCCGACGAGACCGGCGTGGTCTATCATCCACTCGCCGACGATTGGCGGCTGTCGCCCGACGTGGGCATCAACTACATGGTGCTGGCGGAAAAAGCCCAAACGGCGTAAGGTAGGAACAGTTCGTACCTACGGAGGCAATCATGTCAGTTGCCAAAAGATCGTTCGTCATCGGCGACCGCTTCGAGAAATTTGTCACCAAACAAGTCGAATCCGGCCGCTTCAACAACGCCAGCGAGGTGGTTCGCGCAGGGCTGAGATTGCTTGAGGATGAAGAGACCAAGCTCGAAGAGCTGCGGAAACTGATCGACGAGGGTGATGCTGACATAGCGGCGGGCAGATATACCATCTACGAAACCGCTGGGGAGCTTGCTGAAGCAATAAAGGCCGGGGGGCGAAAACGGCTCACCGGCGGCTAGTCGTCACTGACGCAGCAGACGCCGATCTCAAGAATATGCATGCCTATCTCGCGACCACAGCCAGCCTGGACGTCGCCGACAGGTTTGTGGATGAGATCGCGGACAAGCTGCGGTGGATTGCAACGTCCGGCACCACGGGTGTTGCCCGTGATAGCCTTCGCCCGGCATTGAGGATGCTTCTTTTCAAAAAGCGCGCCATTTACTTTCGCACGACGGATGAGCAATGCCGCATCATCCGTGTGCTCCACACCCGCCAAGATACTGAGAGTCAATCATTCGACGAGGACGACGCCGCGCTCTAGTGCCTCCCCTGCGCGATCGCTTCCTCATCCTCGTCGCTAAGCTCAATCCCCGCCGCCGCGACATTCTCCTCTAGGTGCGCGACCTTGCCTGTCCCCGGAATCGGCAGCATCACCGGCGAGCGTTTTAGCAGCCAAGCCAGCGCGATCTGCCCCGTGGTCGCGCCGTACTTCTTCGCAACGGCCTCGAGTGTCGAGGCCCCTGACGCGAGCCGGCCGGAGCCAAGCGGTGCCCAGGGAATGAAACCGATGGTGTGATCCTCGCAATATTCGAGCACCGCATCAAAACCCCGCGCTGCTGGGCTATAGCGGTTCTGCACGGTCACGACCTGAAAGTAATTCTCCGCCTCTTCGATGTCGGCAACCCCGACCTCGCTCAGCCCCACGTGCCGCACCAGCCCTTCCTTGCGGAACTCGCGGATGACATCGAACTGCTCCTTGCGGGGCACTTTGTTGTCGATGCGGTGCAGTTGCCAGAGATCGATCTGTTCGACGCCGAGCCGCTTGAGGCTACCCTCGAGACCGCGGCGCAGCACTTCCGGCCGTCCGTCCTGCTGCCAGGCATCGGGCCCGGACCGCTGCAGCCCGCCCTTGGTAGCAATGACGACATTTTTATAGGGATACAGCGCTTCGCGGATCAGGTCTTCGCTGACGAACGGACCGTAGGCCTCCGCCGTGTCGATGAAGTCGACGCCAAGATCGGCCAGCCGCTTCAGCGTGCGAATCGCCTCGGCCCGATCGGCCGGCGGTCCCCAGATTCCCCTGCCGGTGATGCGCATCGCCCCGAAGCCGAGGCGATTGACCTTGAGGTCGCCGCCAATGGGAAACTGGCCCGATTGGGCTGCGCTGACTTTGGGCATCGGAGACTCCGGAAGCTGTCGGAAGGAGGGAGGGCCAAAATCTAGCGCGGTGAGGCGGCGACTTAAAGTCAAAAGCCCGGCCCCCTATCGGGTGGCCGGGCTTGCCTGGAAAGGCCGATGGGCCCGCTCTCACATCGGTGGAACCTTGTCGAGGAATCCGGTGACGGCCGCAAGCTTGCCATTGGCGAGCCGGACAAAATCCGTGCCCTCGATCGGGGCGTCGACAAAGTCGCCCGGCCCAAGGCTCCAGGAGAAGCGGATGTTGTCGCCATGCCCATCGGGGGTGCCGATCAGCCGGAAGGCGAAGTTCGGGAACTGCTTGTGAACGCCGCCGATCAGCGCGTCGATCTCCACGGTGCCCTTGCCGGCCATCATCGGATCGGCATAGGTCGCGCCGTCGGCCCAGTCCTGGGCCAGGAGTTGCTGGCGCACGTTCGCATCCGGCTCATTCCAAAGAGCGATGTAGCGCTCGGCGATCTGCTTGGGTTCGGTCATTTCACGTCTCCGTCGGTTAGTCTCTGATTGGACGGGACGAGGAAAACGGCAAAACCGGACGCAGGTCGATTACCTCGGAGGTAATGGACGGTCCTCGCCTCGAACCCTAAAACGGACGGCATGAACCAGACCCTTGCCATCGGCGAGAAACTGCGCGGCTGGCGGCAGAAGCGCCGCCTCAGCCAGCTCGATCTCGCGCTCGATGCCGATATTTCGGCCCGCCATCTGAGCTTTGTCGAAACCGGCCGCGCGGTGCCGAGCCGCGACATGGTGCTGCGGCTCGCCGAGGAACTCGACGTGCCACTACGCGACCGAAACGCCCTGCTCCTCGCCGCCGGCTATGCCCCCGCCTTCAGCGAGCGAAAGCTCGACGACCCGGACCTGAAGCCGGTGCTCGACGGCATCCGCGCACTGCTCAAAGCGCACGAGCCTTTTCCCGCCCTCGCCGTCGACCGGAAGTGGAATCTCGTGGCCGACAACGGACCGACTGCTGCCCTCATAGAGGGCGCTGCAGCGTGGCTGCTCAAGCCGCCGATCAACGTTCTGAGGGTCAGCCTCCATCCCGAAGGCGGGGTCGCCAATCGCATCCGCAACTACGACGAATGGCGGACCCACCTGCTGCACCGGCTGCGCCGCCAGTTCGCCGACACCGCCGATGCCGACATCGGGGCGCTCATCGATGAACTCTCGGCCTATCCCGCCCCGCGCGGCTCAAAACCTGGCCGCACGCCGATCCGCAATGCGATCGCCGTGCCACTGCAGTTGGAATCGCCACGCGGCTTGATGAGTTTCGTCAGCACAACGATGGTCTTTGGCGCGCCGAACGATCCGATCCTTGCCGAACTGGCGATCGAAACCTTCCTGCCGGCGGATGAAGCAACGATGGCCGCGGTCAGAGGGCTCTAACCGCCCTCGTCCAGAAACTTGATCAGCATCAGAGCGGCGCCGCGGCTCAGTGCAAGATCGCGTGGATGGCCGAGATCGGCGCGAAATCGCGCGTCGAGTTTGCGATAGGTGGTGAGCAGGCGGCGCGTTGCCTCGTCGGGCGAGGCCAAGAGCCGCGCTTCAAGGCGCTCAACCGTCGCCTCGATCTCATCGAGCGTCGGCTGATCAGCGGCCATTTAGCTCAGTTATGCTCTTCGGGCAGGTTGGGCAGCGGCATGAAATCAACGCCGTCTTCCACCAGCGCCGCGACTTCGTCCTGCGTGGCTTCGCCATAGATGCCGCGGGCTTCCACATCCTTGAAGTGGATTTTCCGGGCTTCCTCGGCGAACTTGTCGCCGACATAGTCCGCCTCGCTGGTCACCTTGTTGCGCAGCGCCTTGAGGGCATCCCGCAACTGCGCGTGCTGGGGATGGCCGATTGACAGTGACACTTTTTCGCTGTTCGCACGGCTGACGGCTGGCGCCATCAGGGCCTTTTCGACCACGCCGGACATGCAGACCGGGCAACTGACGATGCCTCGTTTGTGCTGCTCGTCATAAGCCTCGGCATTGCGGAACCAGGCTTCGAATTTGTGCTCGTTTTCGCAAACCAGCGCGTAGTGAATCACGGTAAGTACTTCCTTTCGCCCGACTATTCTGGGCGTCGATCGTTAACGCTTAGCGAAAACGGCCGTGCATTGGCAAGAGCGGGAACTTTTTCGCGCGCCTCTTTGACTTTGCTCAGATCGATATCGGCAAACAACACGCCCGGCGCGTCGCCATCGATTTTGGCAACAATTTCGCCCCAGGGATCGATGATCATCGAATGCCCCCAGGTCGAGCGGCCGTTCTGGTGCGTGCCACCCTGCGCCGCTGCGATGATGTAGCTGCCGGTTTCGATGGCGCGCGCCCGAAGCAGGACTTCCCAGTGCGCCCTGCCCGTTGGCACGGTAAAGGCAGCCGGCACGGCGATCACCTCAGCGCCGCCTTCTGCCAGCGCGCGATAAAGCGCCGGAAAGCGCATGTCGTAGCAGATCGAGAGGCCTAGGCGCATGCCGTAGGCGGGTACAACCACCGCCCGATCGCCGCCCGCATAGGTCGCGCTCTCGCGATAAGCCGTCAGGCCGGGCAGAGTTGCATCGAAGAGATGGATCTTGTCGTAGGTCGCAAGCACTGCACCGTCCGGCCCGAAGACCACGCTCCGGTTCGCGAATTTGCCATCCGGCAGCGCTACCGCAAGCGAACCGAGATGCAGGAAAATTTTATGGTCGCGGGCGATTTGCGCGACGCGCTGCAGGGCCGCATTGTTCTCGTAAGGGCCGGCAACCCGCGCCAGACCCTCGCGGTTTTCGGCAAAAACTACGGTTACTTCTGGGGAAAGGGCATATTGCGCGCCGCCAGCCGCGGCTTCGGCGATCAAGGCCTCAAGCGCATCGAGATTGGCTTCGGGCTCGGTGCCAGACCGCATCTGCAGGGCTGCAACGCGGATCATCAGACGGCAACCAGCAGAAACGGGTCGGTCATCAACTACTGCTGGGCCAGCAGCGGATCGAGCTGGCCATGCCGGTCGAGCGCCGCCATATCGTCGTAGCCGCCCACATGCGTCTCACCGATGAAAATCTGCGGCACGGTGCGCCGGCCATGCGCCCGCTCGACCATGGCGTCGCGAATTTGGGGATCGAGCGCATCGATTTCGCTGAATTCGACACCCTTTTCCTCGAGCAGCGACTTGGCCGCGTTGCAATAAGGACACCAGGGCGTGGTGTAAATTTCGACTTTGGACATCGGGAGGCTCCAAAACTTACTGCTATTTATATGGGCAGAGGCGAGCCACCGACAAGGCCGTTTTCCGCCTCATGCCCCGGCACGACCAGGGCGAACGAAATCACATCGGCCCGCGCGACACCGGCCCGCTGCAGCACGCGCGTGACGGCCTTGACCGTCGAGCCGGTGGTGATCACATCGTCGACGATCACCACGGGGCGGCCGCGGGTGCGAGCGAGGATTTCCGGATGGGCGGCGAAGGCACCGGCCATGTTACGGGCGCGAGCATCGGCGCTGAGCCCGACCTGCTGCCTCGTGTGTTTGACGCGCCGGATCAGCCCGGGATCGACGGCGAGCCCGGTTTGCCGGGCGATCACCCGCGCCAGCTCCAGCGACTGGTTATAGCGCCGGCCGATCTGCCGAAGCGGGTGCAGCGGCACCGGCACCAATATCGGCTTTTCCACCCAAAGCTCGGTGCCTGCTCCCACCATCAGCCGTCCGCAGAACCGCGCCAGTTCCGGCCGGTCGCCATATTTCATGCGCGAGACGACGGCGCGAGCGACGTCATTGTAGATCACCGCCGACCGCGAACGATCGAACGGCGGCGGATCGGCGATCGCCTCGGCCGAAAGGGCATCCGGTCCGAGCGAAATCTGGAACGGAATGCCGAGCCGTGCGCAAAGCGGAGCAGTGATCACCCGCAGCTGTTTGAAACACGTGGCGCAGAGCGCATCGGCATCGGCGACCGGCGCCTCGCAACTGAGGCAGAGCGGCGGATAGAGCGTATCGAGCACAAGGCGGCCCGCCCGCCGCGGCAGGTGGGCGGCGCGTTCCAGCGCCTCCCCGGTTTTGACAAGCAAACTGCCCCGCTCCATAAGGCCACTCTGCCACTAAATCCGGCCTGTGCCACCAGCCAATGCAGTTGCCCCCCAAAGTCTTCGACCGCGACTTGATCGCCCGCCACCTTGCCCGGCGGCCAGCCGGTCACGATGATCTTGTCACGCGGCTCGCGCTGCACGATCTCGCCGAACGGCTGCTGGCCGTGACGCGAACATTCGAGCATGCATTGATCATGGCGCCCGATGCCGCGCCGCTGCCGGTGAATGGCGAAAGCGCCAATGGTTCGTTCGCCTTTTCCTGGGCCAGCACGGTAGTCCCCCTGGAAGGGGCGCTGAGCGTCGATCCGGAGGCCGTAGCCCTGCCCTCGACCGACTACGACCTCATCGTCTCGATCTTCGACGCCGAGATCGTCAATGACGTCGTTGGCTTCCTCGCCCGGCTGCGCGCTCACCTCAAACCGGACGGCTTGCTTCTGGTTGCCCTGCTCGGCGGCTCGACGCTGACCGAACTGCGGCAGGCCTTCCTTGCCGCCGATGCCGACACGACCGGCGGCGCCACCGCCCGGGTCGCGCCCTTCATACAGCTCGGCGATGCCGGCGGCCTGTTGCAGCGTGCTGGCCTCAAACTGCCGGTCACCGATGTCGAAACGCACATCGTTCGCTATCGCTCGCCGCTGGCGCTGATGCAGGAACTGAAAGCGCTCGGCGCGCAAAATCCACTCGCCGACCGTCCGGCCCGGTTCGCCACCCGCAATCTGCTGGCTGCCGCCTCCAATGCCTATGAGGAAATCGCCGCTGATCTCGATGGCCGCGTCCGTGCCACACTCGAGATTTTGTGGCTGTCCGGCTGGGCGGCGCATGAGAGCCAGCAGCAGCCGCTGAAGCCGGGCAGCGCTCAGGTCAATCTGCGCAACGTCCTGGGCGACAAATCGAAAGCCTGATCCGGGCGGCGCGGCCTGTCAGCCGGACGCATTGTTCCAGACGGTCGTGGCCTTGTTGGCCGTGTAGTTGAACAGCCCGGAGAGACTGCTTCCAAATACCGTCATTCCGCCGATTGCGATAACGGCGATGAGCGCAGCGATAAGGCCATATTCGATCGCGGTTGCGCCGCGGTCGTCCCTGAGCAATCCCGGCAAACATAGACGCATAACCCGCCTCCAGTCAGAGCAGATCGCACAGCGGTGCGATCAACGGCTCGTCTGCCGGCGGCATCGGAAATTCTCGAAGCGTCGTCGGCCGTACCCACTTCAGCGCCTGATGTTCCCTGGGCGCCGGCTCACCTTGCCATTTACGGCAGACATAGAGTGGCATGACGAGGTGAAAGCTTTCGTAAGCATGACTTACAAAGGTCAGCGGGGCGAGGCACGCCTCTTTCGTTTCGATCCCTAACTCTTCCTGAAGTTCGCGGATCAAAGCTTCTTCCGGCGTTTCGCCCGGCTCGACCTTGCCGCCCGGAAACTCCCACAACCCGCCCATCGACTTGCCCGCCGGCCGCTGCGCAATCAGCACCCGCCGATCTGTATCGACGAGCGCGCAGGCAACGACCAGCAGCAGCGGTTTGGCGCTAGTTGGGGCGGCGGTAGTGATAGCGATAGGCCTCCGAAAAGCCGAGCGAGGTATAGAGATTGACGGCCGGCGTGTTGTCGCTGACCACCTGGATCGCGGCATGGGTGGCGCCCGCGTCACGGGTCCAGGCGAGCGCTCCCTGCATCAACTTGCGCCCGATGCCTTGCCCGCGCTTGTCCTGCCGGGTGATGACATTGGTGTAAACCCCGACCCCGAGCGCGTTGATGGCAAGCGCCGTGGCAATAGGCTCGCCGGCCTCATCGCGGATCAGGATGCCGGCGTTGCGTGTCGCGATCAGGTTGACGATCATCGCCAGCGTCTCTCGCGTCCGGCGGTTGTGGCCGGCGATTTCGGCGAACGCATCGAAATAGCGATCGTCCGTGCCATCCACCACCTCGATGCCCTCCGGCATCGCAAGGTCGCCACCGAACGGCATCGTCAAGACGCGCGATTCCTCAAAGGCTGTCCACCCCTCCGCATCGAGTGCGGCAATGACGCCAGGACCCGCCAATGGCGTCACGCGAAACACCGGATCGAGCGAATTGAGCGGATAGAGGTCTTCCATACGCCGCAGCCGCTCCACCGCATCGCCGTCGTCCGCAGGATCGAGACACTGGATCGAGTTGGAGCGCTTGGTAAAGCCGCGCGCAAACCGGGCGAGCCACATGCCATCCATCGCGGTCGTGATAGCCGGCCACGCCGTAAACGTCGCGGCTTCGATCTGGGCGATGCTGAGGTCGGTCATGATGTCAGGGCGACGCCCTCGGCCGCCTCAGCTCCGGTAGCTGCCGTTGATGTCGATATAGCCGTGCGTGAGGTCGCACGTGTAAACTGTGGCCTTGCCGGTACCGAGGCCGATACCGACGGTGAGCTCCAGTTCCTGCTGTTTCATGTAAGCACTGGCCGCCGCCTCATCGTACGACGCCGCCCGTTCGCCGTGCTCTGCCACCACGATATCGCCGAAGGCGATCGACAGCCGGTCGCGGTCTGCCGGCTCGCCCGCCTTGCCGACGGCAGCGACCACGCGGCCCCAGTTGGCGTCTTCGCCAGCGATCGCCGTCTTGACCAGCGGCGAATTGGCGATCGACCGGGCGATGCGCACCGCGCTCTTGTCGGAAATCGCGCCCTTAACGGTTACGGCGACGAATTTCGTCGCCCCCTCGCCGTCGCGCACGACCTGCATCGCAAGATCGGTCAGCACATCACCGAGCGCCCGCGCAAATACCGCGGCGCGGGCGTCGCCGGCATCGGTCACCGGCGCCACGCCTTTGGCCTTGCCCGTCGCGAAGACGAGGCAGGTGTCGGAGGTCGAGGTGTCGCTGTCCACCGTGATCGAATTGAAACTCTTGTCGATCAGCGGTTGCAGCAAGCCCTGCAGCACCGAAGCCGAAATCGGCATATCGGTGAAGATAAACGAGAGCATCGTCGCCATGTCCGGCGCGATCATTCCCGAGCCCTTGGCGATGCCTGAGATCACCACCGGCTGGCCATCGAACTCGACGGTCGCCGCCGCAACCTTGGGGAAGGTGTCGGTCGTCATGATCGACTTGGCGGCGTCGAGCCACGGCCCATCCTTGAGCCGGCCCGCCATCTCGGCGGTGACGCCCGTGAATTTCTGCGCATCGAGCGGCTCGCCGATCACGCCGGTCGAGGCAAGGAAAATCTCGCTCTCGGCACAGCCGATTGCCTTGGCGACGATATCGGCGGACGTCGAAACCGACGCCGTGCCCTTGACGCCGGTAAAGGCGTTGGCATTGCCGGAATTGACCAGCAGCGCCCGCGCCTTACCGCCCGGCAGGTTGGCGCGGCAGAAATCGACCGGCGCCGACGGGCAGAGCGAGCGGGTCAACACACCCGCCACCACCGTGCCCGCCTCAAACGAGGCGAGCAGCACGTCGGTGCGGTTCTTGTACTTGATCCCGGCCTCCGCCGTGGCGAAACAAACCCCCGCGACCACCGGCAAGTCCGGATAGTCCTTGGGCGCCAGCGGCGAAACGGCCGATGCCATCAGTTCGAAGCCGGAGCAGGCGCGGCATCAGCACCGCCGCCGCTGGTCATCTGCTTCACCTGCGCGTCGAGCGCCGGGTCGGTAACAGCGACCTTGTTCTTCTGCTTGACGTCGGCGAGCGCCGCGTTGAGGGCCTTGGTGAAAAGATCCTGCTGCAGCTGCTGGCTGACCTGGTCGATCGTCTGCGGCTTGGTCTTTTCGATCGAGTCGACGCGGATGATGTGCCAGCCGAACTGCGACTGCACCGGATCGGAAACCTGCCCGACCTTGAGCGCGAAGGCCGCATCCTCGAAGGGCTTCACCATCTGGCCGCGGCCAAACGTACCGAGATCGCCGCCATTCGCGCCGCTGCCGGTATCGATCGACTTGGCCTTGGCGATGTCTTCGAATTTGGCGCCGCCATCGAGCTGCTTCTTGATGTCCTGCGCTTCGGCCTGGGTCTTCACCAGGATGTGACGCGCGTGCAGCTGATCCTGCGGCTGGAACGCCTTCACGTAATCGTCATAGGCCTTCTTGAGCGCATCGCCCTGCATCTGCGGCACGACGGTCTTGAGCAGGAACACGCGCTGCAAAGCGCGGTCGCTGAAATAGGAGAGGAGCTGCTTATAGTCGTCGCCCTGGTCGATCTTGGCGTCTTTTGCAGCCTGGGCCACGAGATCGAGATTGATCAGCCCTTCGAGCACATAGGCGCGCTGGAACTCCTGCGGCACCTGTTGCTGCTGCATATCCTGCGCCATCTCGCTGCCGGCGATTTCGAGGTCGCCCTCGGTAATCTGCCGGTCGCCGACGGTGGCGAGCACGGTCTTGGGGTCAACCTTGGGCGCGGCGGCGGCGGGAGCAGCAGCCGGTGCGGCTGCGGCGGGCGCGGCATCCTGCGCCAAGGCCGCAACCGGCGACCAGATCAGTGCCGCCCCGAGGGCGATAGCGCTGAGCGTGACGACGGGCGTGCGCATGGGCGATTTCTTGCGTTCGGTCATATTCAAATCTCCTTGACGAGCGCGGGTCCCCCTAGCGCGTTGGGCGCATCCTTTGGCCGATTTTGGTGGCGTTGACAAGACAATGCCCCGCTCTTACATGTCCCGGCGAGCTTTCCGAGGAGCGCGAAAGGAAGCGCCGCCGGACCTTGTTTTGCCGGTTGCCCGAAGGATAACATCCCCGCGCCCGCCAAGATAAGGACATGAGCAATGGTCGTTGCCGCGATCGCCAAGCGCATCTTCGGTTCCGCCAATGATCGGCGCGTCAAGCGCTACCAGTCAAAAGTCGACGCCATCAACGCGCTCGAAGCCGAGTATTCCAAGCTTTCCGACAGCGACCTTCGCGCCAAGACCGAAGAGTTCAAGGCCGCCTACAAGGGTGGCCAGACGCTCGACGATCTGCTGGTTCCGGCTTTTGCGGTCGTCCGCGAGGCCGGTAAGCGCACGCTCAACATGCGGCATTTCGACGTACAGCTCGTCGGCGGCATGGTGCTCAACGATCGCGGCATTGCCGAGATGCGCACCGGCGAGGGCAAGACGCTGGTCGCGACGCTGCCGGTCTACCTCAATGCGTTGACCGGTCAGGGCGTCCATCTCGTCACCGTCAACGACTACCTCGTCACCCGCGACATGGCCTGGATGGGCCAGATCTATCGCTTCCTCGGTCTCACCACCGGCATCATCGTCCATGACATGACCGATGAGCAGCGCAAGGAAGCCTATGGCGCCGACGTCACGTATGGCACCAACAACGAATTCGGCTTCGACTACCTGCGCGACAACATGAAATACTCGCGCGACCAGATGGTGCAGCGCGAGCACGTTTACGCGATCGTCGACGAAGTGGATTCGATCCTCATCGACGAAGCGCGCACCCCGCTCATCATCTCGGGCCCGTCGGACGATCATTCCGCCCTCTACCAGACGATCGATGCGATCATGCCGATCATCGAGGATGGCGATTTCGAGGTCGACCTCAAGCAGCGCGCCGCGACCTTCACCGATCAGGGCATCGAAAAGGTCGAAGCCCGGCTCACCGCCGACGGCGTGCTCGAGACCGGCTCGCTTTACGACATCGAGAACGTGTCCCTCGTTCACCACCTCAATTCCGCGCTCAGGGCCCACAAGCTCTTCGCCAGGGACAAGGACTACATCGTCCGCAACGACGAAGTGGTGATCATCGACGAGTTCACCGGCCGCATGATGCCGGGCCGCCGTTACTCGGAAGGCCTGCACCAGGCCCTCGAAGCCAAGGAACACGTCAAAATCCAGGCCGAGAACCAGACGCTCGCCTCTATCACCTTCCAGAACTACTTCCGCCTCTATAAGAAGCTCGCCGGCATGACCGGTACGGCCTCGACTGAGGCCGAAGAGTTTGGCGACATCTATAATCTCGACGTCATCACCGTGCCGACCAATATGCCGGTCAATCGTACAGACGACGAGGATGCGATCTTCCGCACCGCGGCGGAAAAGTTCGACGCGATTACCGAGGTCATCATCGATTGCCGCAAGCGCGGCCAGCCGGTGCTCGTCGGCACGACCTCGATCGAAAAGTCCGAAATGCTGGCCGAGCTGCTGCGCAAGCGCAATGTCGGCGAGATGAACGTGCTAAACGCCCGCTACCACGAGCAGGAATCGCACATCATCGCGCAGGCGGGCCGTCCCGGCGCCATCACCATCGCCACCAACATGGCCGGCCGCGGCACCGACATCCAGCTCGGCGGCAATTTGGAAATGCGCGTGGCCGATGAGGCCCAGGGGCTCGAAGGCGTCGAACGCGACATCAAGATTTCGCGCATCAAGGAAGAGATCGCCGCCGAAAAGCGCAAGGCGATCGAGGCAGGCGGCCTGATGGTCGTCGGCACCGAGCGCCATGAAAGCCGCCGCATCGACAACCAGCTCCGCGGCCGCTCCGGCCGTCAGGGCGACCCCGGCCATTCCGCTTTCTTCCTGTCGCTGCAAGATGAGCTGATGCGGATTTTCCCGGTCGAGAGCATGGATTCAATGCTGTCGAAACTTGGTCTCGCCGAGGGGGAATCCATCACCCATCCCTGGGTGACCAAGGCAATCGAGCGCGCGCAGGCCAAGGTTGAGGCGCGCAATTTCGATATCCGCAAGAACATCCTCAAATACGATGACGTGATGAACGATCAGCGCAAGGTGATCTTCGAACAGCGCATCGAGCAGATGGACCAGGAGGATGTGTCCGAGACCATCGAAGGCATGCGCCACGACGTGGCCGATGCGCTGGTCGACAAGGCGATCCCCGAGCGCGCTTATCCCGAGCAGTGGAATACCGAGCTCCTCGAAGAGTCGGTAAAGACCGTGCTCAACGTCGAAGTCCCAGTGCACGAGTGGGCGCACGAGGAAGGCATCGATGTCGAGCAGGTGCGCGAGCGCATACGGCAAGCGGCCGACGAGGTCGCCGCCAAGCGCGAGGCCGACCTGCTGACCCGCTTCGTAGATGCCGGCCAGGACAATCCGACCGTCATGCGCTCGATCGAAAAATCGATCCTGCTGCAGTCGATCGACAGCCTCTGGCGCGACCATCTCGTCACCCTCGACCACCTGAGCAAGGTGGTGGGCTGGCGCGGCATGGCGCAGCGCGATCCGCTCAACGAATACAAGCAGGAAGCCTACGAGCTGTTCCAGAAGCTGCTGACGGACCTCCGTGAGACGGTGATCACCCAGGTCAGCCACGTCGATGTGCAGTTCCGCCGGCCGGAGCCACCGGAACTGGCGCTGAGCGAAATCCATCTCGACCCGACCTCCGGCCAGAACGAGATCCCCGATTCAACCGGCCGCACGCTTGGCGCCGGTCCGCGCGGCTCGGCTTTCGCGGAAGGCAGTGCCAGCATTCTTGGTGCGCTCGCTGGCGGCGCATCGAGCGCCTATGCCGGTCCCGGCGCCGCCGCGGACCCGAGCCTTGCCCCCATCGATCCGGCCCTGCTGGTCGGCGTGTCGCGCAACGCCCCCTGCCCCTGCGGCTCGGGCAAGAAGTTCAAGCACTGCCACGGCGCTTTCTAAGCGGCGCCACGAGCCAGGAATTGAAAGGCCGCCTCCGGGCGGCCTTTTTCTTTGCGCAGCATCCTTCGACAGCGGTCGAAGCGTCGGGGCGCCAAACGGATTAAAGATAACCCGGCCAAGGAGAGAAAATGTCCTTTTCAGCCGGTTTCTCGACCACCGCATCGCTGATTGCCGATCCGGCGCGTGCCATGATGCTCACCGCGTTAATCGACGGCCGCGCGCGTCCGGCGGGTGAGCTGGCCTATGCCGCCGGCATTACGCCGCAGACCGCGAGTTCGCACCTGGCGAAGCTGCTGGTGGGTGGCCTCGTCGCCGTCGAGCGCGAAGGCCGCCATCACTATTACCGACTCGCGGGCTCACACGTCGCGCAGGCGTTGGAGCAACTGGCGACCATCCAGCCAGCCCAGCCCGTCAAGCGCAAGGCGCTGACGCCTCAGGCGCGCGAACTCCGCTTTTGCCGCTGCTGCTACGACCACCTGGCCGGCCAGGTGGGTGTAGCCATTGCGACGGCACTGGTGGCTCACGGCTATCTCGTCGAGGCGGCTGACAAGCAATTCGAAGTCACGGCCTCAGGCGCGGAATGGTTCGGGAGCATCGGGCTCGACCTGAGAACGGTGAAGGCCACCCGGCGCGGCCTCGCCCGGCAGTGCCTCGACTGGACCGAACGGCAGCACCACGTCGCCGGGCCGCTCGGCGTCCAGTTTCTGGCGGTCCTCTGCGACAATGGCTGGGCCCGCCGCTCCAAAACCTCGCGCGCTGCTGAGATCACCCCGAAAGGCTGGATCGCGCTAAGGCAGCACCTCGGCCTCGACCGGCTATCGATCCGTGATGCCGGCGGCGACGAACTATCGGCGCGCCCGCCTCGTACGCCGGAGTTTGCCTAGCCTTGATCAGCTTAAGTCCGCTGCGGCGCCGCCGCAGGCACGACGATCGGCGCCGCCACCGTGATCGGCGCAACAGTGCCGCCCGCCGCCTTGACGGCAGCCGCAAAGGCCGCGTCATCGGCTGAGGCCTTGGCGGCAAGCTGGGCAGTTAGCGTCGGGTCGGCGTTGAGCGCCGGGCAGGCCGCTGCCGCATCGAGCGGCTGACCATCCGCAGTCGTCGAGTTGAACACATAGCGCTTGTTGCAGACGTCCCATGTCGGCGGCAGACCGGTCAGCGCGAACGTGTCGTAGCCGGTTTTGATGTTCTGCCAGAACGCCATGTTCGGATTGCCGTTCACCTTGGCGAGGTTGTCCGGCGTCATCCGAAACGGGAAAATCTCAAGCTGCACGGCCTTGCTGCCGCCTTTGAAGGCCTCGCGGACCAGCACGAAAATCTGCGCGATTTCCTTGTCGGTCATGGCGTAGCAGCCGGCCGACGAACAATCGCCGTGCACCATCAGGTTGGCGCCCGTGCGGCCATAGGACCGGTCGAACTTGTTCGGGAAGCCGGTGTTGAACGACAGATAGTAGAGCGAATTCTTGTTCATCAGCGCCGGGGTGATGTCGTAATATCCCTCGGGTGCCTGCCGGTCGCCTTCGACGATCTTCGGGCCAAGGCCACCAGACCACGCGCAAATCTTGAATGTCGTCAGCAGCGCGTATTTGCCGGAATTGGTCTGCTTCCAGACCTCCATCACCGATTCCTGCTTGATGATGCGCATCATCATCGGTGCGCCGAGCGTGGAATTGATGTCCTTGATCTTCTGCGCGAGATCGGAGGCGAGCGGCTGGTTGGCCTTCTCGTCGGGCGTGGTGAACTCGTTGCAGGCGGCGAGGACGAGGGTCATCGCCAGCAGCGTAAACAGGGAAGCAAGGGTGCGAAGGATCATCTTCATCGGGCAAACAGCGAAGCGGAATTGACGGGAAAACCCTACAAACGGGATGGTTACCACGCCCTAACGATTCAGGGTAAATCCACTATTAACACGCCGCAACGGCGCGATTGTAACGGAAAAGTGCGAACCTGAGGCGGCTCGCGCCCTCACCCGAGCGCCGAGCCGATGGCCAGAAACTTCTCGCGGCGCTGCTCGCGGATTTCGAGCCGGCCCTTGTTGCCGGAAAAACTCGACATAAAGTCCTCGATGGCGCTCCGGGTCGAGGCCATGACGGCCTCCGGATGCCGGTGCGCCCCGCCGACCGGCTCGGCAATGATCCCGTCGATCACTCCAAAACCCATCAAATCCTGCGCGGTGATCTTCATATTGGTCGCCGCATCCTGCGCCTTGGCCGCATCCTTCCAGAGGATCGAGGCGGAAGCCTCCGGCGACGCCACGGCGTAGATCGAATGCTCCAGCATCAACACCCGGTTGGCCGTCGCGATGGCGATGGCACCGCCCGAGCCGCCCTCACCGATGATGATGGCAAGGTTGGGCACCCCGAGTTCGAGGCATTTTTCCGTCGAACGGGCAATGGCCTCGGCCTGCCCGCGCTCCTCGGCGCCGATGCCGGGATAGGCCCCGGCGGTATCGACGAACGACAGCACCGGAATGCTGAAGCGGTCGGCCATGTCCATGATGCGGACGGCTTTGCGGTAGCCTTCCGGGCGCGCCATGCCAAAATTGTGCTTGAGCCGGGTCTCGGTCGATGAGCCCTTCTCCTGACCCAAAATGGCGACAGACTGGCCGTTGAAGCGGCCAAAGCCCGCCTGCAGCGCCGCGTCCTCGGAGAACTTGCGGTCGCCGGCAAGCGGCGTCCACTCGGTGATGAGGTGCTTTACATAATCGGTGAAGTGCGGCCGCTGCGGATGCCGCGCCACCTGCGTCTTCTGCCAGGGCGTCAGCTTGCGATAGACATCGGCCAGCGCCTCTTCGGCCCGCGCCGAAAGCCGGTTGACCTCTTCGTCGATGGACACGGCCTCGTTGGTCGAGGAAAGCGACTTGAGCTCGGTGATCTTGCCTTCGAGCTCGGCCACCGGCTTTTCAAAATCGAGATAAATCATCCCCACCAGTCTCGGGTTATTTTGGCGCCGTAGCGCGGCGCGCTGCTGTTGTGCCCAGAACTCCTCGCTTCAATGTAGCCGAAACGGGAGTTCTAAGTCTTTGTATTGTCGCGCGTTCGAAGCGGAAAAGTGGTGACCACTTTTCCTGAACACGCTCCGGAAGTGGCGGGAAAGTGGCGATGGGGGCGAAACAAGTCAAGCCGTACGGCCTCAGCTCCCAAGAATCCGGTAGTGCAGATTGAAATACGTCTCCTTGATCAGCATCGGAATCTGGCTGACCAGGGTGCGATAACGCGTGGTAGGCGTCGGCGACGGCGCCGCATCGAGCCCCGCATCTGACGCGATCTGCATCGCCCGCATCATGTGCAGCGGATCCGAAACGATCAGCACCCGGTCGATATTGTGGGCCGCGACGATCGGACGGACATTTTCAAGATTTTCCTTGGTGTCGCGCGACAGCGTCTCGGTGAGGATCGCGTCCGGCGGCACGCCCGCCGCGATCGCCTGATCGCGGCCCGCATCGGCCTCCGTCACCCGCTCGCCGAGGCCCTTGCCGCCGGTCATGATGATGTATTTGACCGCCCCGGCCCGATAGAGCTCGACGGCGTGATTGATCCGCTCGACATAAACCGGCGACGGCCCGGTCGTCCTCACCGCCGCCCCGAGCACGATCGCGGCGTCGGCCGGCCCGTCGTCGGACATCGCCGCATAGCGCAGCACGGAAAGCCCAAAGCCCAGCGCTACGAGCACCGGTATCAACACGACGACGCCAAGGCCGATTAACAGCCGCCGCAACGGGCTACTCCTTGTCGGCCAGCGGATGATGGGTCTCGACGAGAGTCCGCAATTTCTCGTCGAGCACATGGGTATAGATTTGCGTGGTGGAAATATCGGCATGGCCGAGCAGCGTCTGAACGACGCGCAGATCCGCTCCTCCGGCCAGCAGATGGCTGGCGAAAGCGTGCCGCAACACGTGAGGCGCGACCCGCGCCGCCGAAATCCCAGCCCGCCCGGCCAGTCCCTTGAGATCGCGCGCGAACACCTGCCGTTCGAGGTGGCCGGATTCTCCCGTCGCCGGAAACAGCCACGCGCCCGGCGGCAAGGTCGCCACATAAGCTTTGACCGCGTCCCGCGCGCGATCGTTGACCGGCACCACGCGCTCCTTTTGCCCCTTGCCGATGACGGTGAGGAAGCTGGCGTCGCGCATCACAGCGGATCGCCGCAGGCTTACGAGTTCGGAGACGCGCAATCCGGTCGCATAAAGCAGCTCCAGCAGCACATATAGTTTTAGCGCCGCCGCCTTTTTGGTATCGCTGACATCGGCATTGGCCTCGGTCTCCGCCAGCGTCAGCAACTCATCAACCTCGGCGATCGACAGCACTTTTGGCAGCGGCCGGCGCGCCTTGGGGCTCGCGACGATCCGCGTCGGATCATCGGTGCGGAGGCCATCCGCGCAAAGAAAGCGGTGGAACTGCCGAAGCGCCGAAAGCCGTCGCGCGCTGCTCGACGCCGACAGGCCCGCCGCCTCCAGCCGGCCGAGATAGGAAACCACCGCCTCGCGATCTGCCCGGACAGGTGACGTGCCGCGCCCCGCCAGAAAACCAAAATAATCCGCAAGATCGCGGCGATAGGCTTCGATGGTGTTTTTTGCAGCGCCGCGCTCGGCGCTCATCATCTCGAGAAACGCATCGGCTAGATGGTCGGAATCGCCACTCATTCGGGCGTATCGACCTCCTTGGCCTTGGAATCGTCGGTCTGCGGCAGTTGCGCCGCCTCGACCACCGGCGCCTGCGGTTTTGGCGCCACCGGCGTCAGCACCAGCTCGCGCTGCGGGATTTGCACGGTGATCTGCTTCGGCGTCGGCGTAACGTAGATCGTCAGCGCAAACATCCCCGCAAACGCGAGGGCTCCGAGAAAGATCAGCGCAACGAGCAGACGAATGAGAGTCGGCATGAGGGCCCCGGCGGCAAGGACCGCAAATCAGCACTGATTTTTCGTCTTTTTTACGGAGTCCGGCAAGGCTTGCCGCCAATATTACTGCCGATGGCTTTCATCGGCTCTTGTCGCCTGCCCGCCGGCCCTTACTCTTCGTCGGGCAGCAGCCTGTCGGTCTCCCGGCGCTCTTTCTTGGTGGGCCGGCCGGTGCCGGGCTCGCGCAGCGCAATAGCTTCTGGTGGAAACGGTCGATCTTCACGTGGCAGCGGCGGTGGCGACAAATCCTCGTAGAGCAAGGCCGCTTCCGGTGCAGGGCCACGACGGCTGCCGGCATCGCGGATGCGCCAGACGAGGAGACGCCGGCTGACCGTCATCGTCAGCACGTCGCCCTCGCCAACCTTATGGTCGGTATCGATGGTGCGCTCGGAATTGACCCGCACCACGCCGGATTCGATCAGTTTTTGCGCCAGCGTCCGCGACTTCACCGCGCGCGAAAAGAACAGCCACTTGTCGAGCCGTTGCTTCGCGGGAGATGGCAGCAACGGCTACTCGGGCTTCCGGTCGCGCAGCACAGCCAGCGCGGCGAAGGGCGAATCAGGGTCGAACGCCGGCTCGCGACGATTCCCGCCACTCGGCTTGGGGCCGAACGAGCGCTGCTTGTCGGCAGGCTTGTTGTCGTCGCGAGGCCCGCGCTGTTCGCGCGGCTTGTCCGCGCCGTCGCCATTGCGGTTGAAGCGCGGGCGGGCATCCTTGCGCTCCGGCCGAGGACCCCGCGTCTGCGTATTTTCGCCGACAGGCGAGGCACCATTGCCGTTGGCCTGATGGCGCGGGCGATGATGGTGACGCGGCCGTCCGTTGTCTTCCCTGGGCCCCGTGGTTTCGCCGGTCGCCGCGCCATCCGCCGGGGCGGTTTCAGCCTGGCGGGGCGCACGATTATTGTCGCGGCGATGCTCGTGCCGATGCTCCGGACGGCGGCCACCCGGGTACCAGATCTCGTCGAATTCCGGTTCGGCCGGCTTGGTGTCCTCTGCAGGTGCGGCTTCGGCCGGCGCGGCATCCTGCGACACAGGTTCGCTGATCCCTATCTCGTTGGGATACGAAACATCGGGAATCGCGCCGACCGACGGCTCGGCGGTCGGCAACGGGCCGGAACCGAGATCGGACGCCGCCTGCGCGGCCACGGGCTCCTCGACTTCGACCGGCGCGCCTTCAACGGCGGCGATCGCCGCGTGGTCGGCGCTGAGCTGAGGTTCGACCGGCGCCGACGCATCGATGACTTCGCGATATTCATGCACCGCGTCGGCGATTTCCTCGATCGTGGCGCCATCAAGCGCCGCCAGCGCCGCGATATCCTCGGGCTCGGAAACGACATCGTCGGTCACAACGGCGGCAGACGCTGGCGCGGCGGCAACTTCCGCTGGAGCCGCCGGCACGGCCTTCGGTACACGCCGGACGCGATAGCCGAGTGAGCTGAGGATCGACGCAAAGTCCTCACCCGAACAGCCGAGCAGCGAGGTCATCTCGACAGTGACACGGAACCCGTTACCCTCGGCAGCGCCCGGGGGCGGCGCATTGGTCGCCGTCCGCGGATCGAAGGCGATCAGCGGCCGGATGATGTCGGCAAGGCGCTCCAAGATATCGACACGCACGGCGCGCTTGCCGGCGACCTTGAAGCCCGCGGTCTCGTAGAGCGCCGGCTTGATCTCTGGATCGAGCAGCACGGAGGTACGGCCCGACATCACCGTATGCGGCAGGTCGGTCACGCCCGGCTGTCGGACGCCGCCATGTTTCAGCGCATAGAGGATGATCGCCAATTCGCGTGGCGCCGGCTTGAGGCTCAGCGGCAGATAAATGTGGTAGGCGCCGAACTTGATGCCGTGCTTGCGCATCTTGGCGCGCACATCCTGGTCGAGGCCCTTGACCTCCTCGGCCACCGCCGTGCGCGGCAGAATGCCGAGATTTTCCGACAGCTGGAAAGCGATACCGCGGGCGACCCCCTCAAGATCGGCCGGCGCGGCGAGCGCGATAACGGGTTCGAGCAAGGTGTTGACGTGATGGCGCAGCCAGAGGCTCAGCCGCTCCTGCACGCGCTCCAGTTCGACGCCCGTGAGGCTTTCGTCGGCGAGCACGATGAGACGCGGCGCGAGCAGCGTATCGCCCTCGGCGAGCTGCGCGACGATCTCACCCTTCCAACGGAGAAAGCCGTCGGTCGCAAGGATGACTTCTTCGTTCGGCGCGCCAGTCAGCCGGTCCGCACGGTTGCGGATTTCCGGAGCGATGACTTGAGCGGCGGCCGTCTGCAGGCCCTTGGCGTCCGTCTCGCCATCCGAGCGCGCCAGCGTGAAGCGAAAACCTTCGATCGAACCGATCAAATGGCCTTCGAGGCCCACTTCGCCACGATCGTTGATTTCAGGCAAGGCCATGAGTCTGTCTCTCAGATGACGGATAAGTACGCTGGTGCGGCGGTCGACGAAACGCTGGGTGAGCCGCTCGTGCAGGGCATCGCTGAGACGGTCCTCAATGTCACGGGTCTTTTCGCGCCAATGCGCCGGGTCTTCAAGCCAATTCCTGCGGTTGGCGACAAAGGTCCAGGTACGGATCTGCCTGATCCGGTTGCTGAGGGTGTCGATGTCTCCCGAAGTATTGTCGCAGAAGCTCACCTGCTCGGCAATCCAGTCGGCATCGACTTGTCCATCCGCCATCAGATCCGAATAGACCCGCGTGATGATTTCGCCGTGCTGGGCCGGCGAGATGTCGCGGTAGTCCGGAATCTGGCAGCATTCCCACAACAACCGGATCGCTTCGGCGTTGGTTGCGAACTTTGCCGCCTCGTTGCGGGACAGAAATTCGAGGGCGTGCTGATCGGTCGCCGTCGGCACACGGGTCAGCGCCTTGTGTGCCGGAGGCTGGTCGAGACTGCGGCGCAGGGCGTCGATCGAAGCGAAGTCGAGATCGGCATTGCGCCACTGCAACTGCCGCACCGGCGCGAAATCGTGGCTTTCGAGCTGCTGCACCAGCTCCTCGTCGAACTGGTCGGCATTGGCGGTAACGCCAAACGTTCCGTTATCGAGATGGCGCCCGGCCCGGCCAGCGATCTGGCCGAACTCGGCCGGAGTCAGCATGCGCGTCTGGTGGCCGTCGAATTTGTGGTCGTCCGCAAAGGCGACGTGATGGACGTCGAGATTGAGGCCCATGCCGATGGCGTCGGTCGCGACCAGGAAATCGACGTCGCCATTCTGGTAAAGGTCGACCTGAGCGTTGCGGGTGCGGGGTGAGAGCGCGCCCATCACCACCGCCGCCCCGCCCCTCTCGCGGCGGATAAGCTCGGCGATGGCATAGACCTGGCTCGCCGAGAAAGCGACGATGGCCGAACGTGGCGGCTGCCGCGAAATTTTCTTGCTGCCGGCATAAGTCAGCGCCGAAAGGCGCGGCCGATGGATGATTTCGGCGCCGGGCAGCAGCGTCTTGATCACCGGCACCATGGTTTCGGCGCCGAGCAGCAGCGTCTCGCTGATGCCCCGGGCGTTAAGCAGGCGGTTGGTGAAAACGTGGCCGCGATCGAAGCTGATGGCCGTCTGGATTTCATCGATGGCAAGGCACTCGACCGGCACTTCGACCGGCATCGCCTCGACCGTCGCCACCCAATAGCGCGCATGGGCCGGCACGATCCGCTCCTCGCCGGTGACGAGAGCCACGGCATCCTTGCCGACCCGCGCCGCGACGCGTGCATAAACCTCGCGCGCCAGCAGCCGCAGCGGCAGACCGATCATGCCCGAGCGGTGCGCCAGCATGCGCTCGATGGCAAACCAGGTCTTGCCGGTGTTGGTGGGGCCGAGGATCGCCTTGAGCGGCGAGAGAAGGCGAGCATCCATATCGGACCAAACCTAGGGGCTGCTCGTGAAGAAATGAAGATGTCCCGAGATGAAACAAACAGGGCACGTTGTTCGCCGCGACCTTAACTATAGGTACGAACGGGGAACATACACGGCCCGAATCGGTACGAATCGGTGAGTCCTAGTTTGTTCCCTACTGGTGGTTGTGGGTGAGCGTGCGAACAAGCCGCTAGCGCGTGCGGATCGCGTGCATTCACGCTCAAAAACCGCAAAATCACGTTCAGGAAGATTGAGGATAGGTTAAATCCGCGCCGAATCGCCCGTTCGTTGCCGAGAGGTAAACGGCTGTCCGGCAAACATTTTCCGCCGATCCACGAATGACGCGTGGCAACGAGGGCGATTGCGGGGGCCAAATTGACAAAATAGCCATTGACCGCCCCAAAATGGCACATCGCGAGCGTTAACGCCTTGGTCACCATACCGGCCGGAGAGGCGGGCGAAACGGCCTATTTGAGGCTGGTCAGCACCATCGACAGGTCGCCAACGCTGGTCGTCACCAGCGCGCGATAAGGCAGGAAATAGCCGGTATCGGCCATCGGCGCATACCAGATGAAAATCCGGTCCGACTGGGCGAGATAATTGGTCATTTCGGACGTGGTGAAATGGCCGGAAATCGGCGTGTATTTGATCCGGCATTGCACCACCGGCCCCTGATAGCCCGTACGCAGCGATGTCGCCTTGTCGTCGCCGATATAGCTCATCGCGAGGTCGAACCGCTCGACGCCGGTAAAGATGCGCATGCGGCGATTGCAGAGCGACTGGTCGAGCCCGCGCCCTTTCAGAATGAATGCGGCGAGCATGTCGCCGACGCCAGTCAGCTGCGATCGCTCTATCGGCACGCGGTTGATGTCGTTGAGGAGCGGCGGCTTCACCTCGAAGGCCGACACCTGGCCGCGCGCGTACTGCACGTCGATCGAAAAATCCTCGTCATGGGCATGCGTCAGCATGTCGAATTTTTCCGACGCAAGGCCCGTCGCGGTGGATGCGCCGCTCGACTCGACCTTTGCGGTGCCGCTCGCGACAAGGCCGCCGAGGCCTGCGACCGTCGCATCCGCGGTGAGATCGTACCGCCCGCCGCTGTCGGCCAGCTTGATCTCGGTCGTCGCGACGTTGATCCCACCGAGAGTGATGAGATAATCCGCCGTCGAATTGACGTCGGCGGCTTGGGCGGCCGTGACTGCAAAGAGGGCAATGAGGCCAACGGGCAGGACGGAAAGCAATCTTGGGAGGGACAAGTAAACCTCAGGCGCTGCCCGGCCCCGCACGCCGGTGGAATCACATTTCCGCCAAAATGCCCGCTGCACGGCCGGGGCGCAAGGCAGCAACCCCGGCGAAAGCCTCGTTCCGCTTGACGCCGGGCGGCGCTTTCTCTATGGAACCGGCCAAGATTTCAGGACAAGTCCGGCCCGCTTGCGGGGCATGCTTCCCGCCGACTGGCCGCTATTGAACAGGATAACATCGAAATGTCTCGGCGCTGTGAACTGACCGGCAAGGGCGTGATGACCGGCAATACCGTCAGCCACGCGATCAACAAGACGCGTCGCCGGTTCCTCCCGAACCTCCTCAATGTGACGCTGATTTCCGACGCGCTCGAGCGCTCGGTGAAGCTGCGCATTTCGGCGAACGCGCTCCGCTCGGTCGAGCATCGCGGCGGGCTCGATGCCTTCCTGCTCAAGGCCAGCGACGAAGAACTCTCCGAGCGCGCACAGGGCCTCAAGAAGGAAATCCGCGCCAAGCTCGCGGCGTAATTTCTTCCGCCTCATTGTCGGCCGCGCGTTCCTGACTGGACCGCGCGGTTTTGTTTTGCCGTCGTATGAGGCCTAAGGCACCCCCTTCATCCCCCGCAGGAACCTTCTCCCTTGCGGGAGAAGGTGGCTCGGCCAAAGGCCGAGACCGATGAGGGGTAAGCCGCAAATGACTGACCGCCTGAGGAAGATGATGTCCAAGCCATATACCCTTCGCCACTACATCGTGCCCGTCCTCGCGATGGTCGCCGTTGTCGCTGCATCGAATGTGCTGGTGCAGTTTCCGGTCGGGGCAAAGATCGGGCCGCTGAACCTCGCCGACTTCCTGACCTGGGGTGCCTTTACCTATCCGTTCGCGTTTTTGGTCACCGACCTGACCAACCGCCGGTTCGGACCGGCGATTGCCCGCCGCGTCGTCGTCGCAGGATTTATCGTCGGGGCCGTAGCCTCGGCCTACCTCGCAACGCCGCGCGTAGCGACCGCCTCCTGCACCGCGTTCCTCGTCGGTCAGTTGCTCGATATCGCGGTGTTTTCCCGGCTGCGGCGCGGCCTCTGGTGGAAGGGGCCGTTGGCAGCTTCGCTCTGCGGGTCGGCGATCGACACGCTGATCTTCTTCAGCCTGGCGTTTTCGCCCATGTTTGCCGGCCTCGACCTTTGGTTCGGCCGGGCCGACGGCTCACTGGCCTTCCCGGCCCCGCTGCTTGGCATCGGCGCGATGGTGCCGCTTTGGATCTCGCTCGCCGCCGGCGACTTCTCAGTCAAATTCCTCGCCGCCGGTATCCTGCTCGCGCCCTATCGACTGCTGATGGGGCCAATGCCGCAACCAGCAGCTGCTTGAAGCCATAACTCAGCCTGGGCTTCGGCTCAGATGCTCGTGGACGATTTGCCAGCGGCCGGCAAATGCAGCGGAGCACCGTCGTGCCGCGGCCAAAACCTCCGACGACGCGGCCATCGACCTCGGACTTCCAGTTGAACCGGTAGATGCAGGCTGCGACAGTTTCACTCTCGCCGCGCCATTCGACTTCGTCGAGCCAATAGGTGTCGTTGTTGAGAATCTGCCACGTCTTTTCGAACGCTGCCTCGATCGCGCCGATGCCGCGGTGGTTTCCATCCGAAAACCAGACGGCGGCATCAGATGCAATCAGATCAGCGACAGCGTCGAAGCGATGCGTGTTTAGGCCAAGCTCATAAGCTTTGAGCACATCACGCGCCGTTGCCGTCTGTGGCGTCACGCGGCTTTGGCGTGCTGGACTTTTGCCCGTGGGCCGCGCGGTTTTGGCGTCGGCCGGATGGGGCGGTGTGCCTCGATATCAGCCACGATCTTGGCGATTTCGTCGTCGACGAAACGCAGCACGGCCTCCACGGCGGGGCCAGAACTCTTCGTAGTGTCGTGAGAAAGCTTCATCCAAACCCCCGGAAACGGTCAGCAAGACGCTAGGGACAGGTACGCGAAACAACTTTCAATTCGACACAATACGCCTGAAGCGCCGACGCCAGCCGGCAATCCTTTGTTAACCCTAACGAGAGGTTAACGCGACATGGGGCCGCGGCGTTCAGCCGTCAGCCCCGATAGCTGCGGCGTATGTCCGCCGGCGGCTCTTCGTCGAACAGGGCGGCGAGTTCGTCGGTGAGGGCGCCGGCCAGTTCCTCGGCGTCGAGCAGCGTGACGGCGCGGCGGTAGTAGCGCGTCACATCGTGGCCGATGCCGACGGCGACCAGTTGGATAGGCGAGCGGGTCTCGATTTCCTCGATCACCTGCCGCAGATGGGCTTCGAGATAGTTGCCGGCGTTGACGCTCTGCGTCGAGTCATCGACCGGCGCACCATCCGAAATCACCATCAGGATGCGGCGGTTCTCAGGGCGGGCGAGCAGGCGCTTCTGTGCCCACTGCAATGCCTCGCCGTCGATATTTTCCTTGAGCAGGCCTTCGCGCATCATCAGGCCGAGATTGCGCCTCGCGTGACGCCACGGCTCATCGGCCGCCTTGTAGATGATATGGCGAACGTCGTTGACACGGCCGGGATTGGCCGGACGGCCGGCTTCAAGCCACGCCTCGCGCGACTTCCCGCCTTTCCAGGCGCGTGTCGTAAAACCTAAAATCTCGACCTTGACGCCGCAGCGCTCCAGCGTGCGGGCAAGGATATCGCCGCAGATCGCCGCGATGGTGATCGGACGCCCACGCATCGAACCGGAATTGTCGATCAGCAGCGTGACGATGGTGTCGCGGAAATCGGTGTCACGCTCGACCTTGAACGACAGCGCCTGCAGCGGATCGGTGACGACACGGGTCAGGCGCGCCGTATCGAGGAGCCCTTCTTCGAGGTCGAACTCCCACGAGCGCGACTGCTGCGCCATCAGGCGGCGCTGCAGCTTGTTGGCAAGCCGCGCCACGGCACCGGCCAGGTTTTCGAGTTGCTTGTCGAGGAGCGAGCGAAGCTGATCGAGTTCTTCAGGCGGGCAAAGCTCAGCCGCCTTGACGATCTCGTCGAACTTTTGGGTAAAGACCTTGTAATTGAACTGGTTCGAGAATTTTTCGCTGTTCGAGCCGGCAGGCGGAGGGTTCGGAGATTCGTCGCCGGAATCGGCGGTCTCCTCCTCGCTCATATCCTGCAGTTCGGCTTCGGAACCCTCGACCTCGCCGGTCTCCTCGGAGGTGCCCGGGGTCTGATCCTCATCGGCGTCGGCGTCCTCGCTTTCGCCCTCGCCCTGCTCCGGAGATTTGTCGGAATCGTCGCCCTTTTCGGGCTGCTGATCGTCGCCGCCTTCCTCGCTGTCGCTGGACTCATCGTCCATCTCGCTGTCCGGCACGAGATTGAGGTCGCGCAACAGCTTTCTAGCGGCTTTGGAAAAGTCGTCCTGGTCCTCGAAGCGGTTCAGCAGGTTGTCGAGCGACCCTTGCGCCTTGTCTTCGATCTCCTTGCGCCAAAGATCGACGATCGCGTGCCCCGACGGAGGCACCTCGATGCCGGCGATTTTCTCGCGGAGCAGCAGACCGAGCACTTCGGCGAGGGGCGCGTCGCCCTTGTCCGAGACCTCAGCAAAATTGCCGCGGAACAGCCGGTCTTCGAGCATCTCGTGAATGTTGCCCGCCATGCCCGCCATGCGCCGGCAGCCCAGCGCTTCGACGCGCGCCTGTTCGAGCGCATCGAACGCGGCGCGCGCCTCGGGATCGTGCGGCGCACGCTTGCGGTGCGTCTCGGGATCGTGGCTGGCGAGCCGCATGGCCATGGCATCGCCCTGCCCGCGCGCGATAGCGATGTCGCGCCGGCTCGGCAGGCGCGGCAGGTTGGCGAGCCGCGCCTTATCGGCCGACAGCAGCGGCCGGTCGGCGGTAAACGTCACTTCGAGCTCGGGCTTGCCGGCAATGGCACGCACCGCCGCGCCCATCGCCGTCTTGAACGGCTGGGTCGTGTCGGGCTTGTTGGCTTTGCTGCGGGGCTGGTTTGCCATCTAGATCTGACCGCCCCGAGATGGAGCGCTTCTCATTTCCCGAAGTCATTCCCGCTTTCGCAGGAATGACCCGGTGGAATTGGAGGGCTACGCCGTGATCGCCAAATTGGCGGCGCTTTCGGGCAAATCCTCGCCGAACACGCGCTGGTAGAACTCCGCCACCACGGGGCGTTCGAGTTCGTCGCACTTGTTGAGGAAGGTCAGCCGGAAGGCAAAGCCGATATCGCCGAAAATCTGGGCGTTTTCGGCCCAGGTGATCACCGTGCGCGGGCTCATCACCGTCGACAGGTCGCCGTTGATAAACGCCGAACGGGTTAAATCGGCGAGCCGCACCATATTCGCGACGGTCTTTTTACCCTTCTCACCGGTATAGGACTTCGCCTTGGCAAGCACGATGCCGACTTCCTTGTCGTGCGGCAGATAGTTCAGCGTCGTCACCAGCGACCAGCGGTCCATCTGGCCCTGATTGATCTGCTGGGTGCCATGATAGAGGCCCGATGTATCGCCGAGACCGATGGTGTTGGTCGTCGCGAACAGGCGGAACGCTGGGTGCGGGGTGATGACGCGGTTCTGGTCGAGCAGGGTCAGGCGGCCCTGCGTTTCGAGCACGCGCTGAATGACGAACATCACATCCGGGCGGCCGGCGTCGTATTCGTCGAACACGAGCGCGATATTGTTCTGCACCGCCCACGGCAGGATGCCGTCACGGAATTCGGTGATCTGCTTGCCGTCCTTGAGGACGATGGCGTCCTTGCCGACGAGATCGATACGCGACACATGGGCATCGAGATTGACGCGGACCAGCGGCCAGTTAAGGCGCGCCGCGACCTGCTCGATGTGGGTGGATTTGCCGGTGCCGTGATAGCCCTGCACCATGACGCGGCGATTGAAGGCAAAGCCAGCGAGAATGGCGAGCGTGGTGTTGCGATCGAAAAGATAGTCCTCGTCGACCGGCGGCACGTGATTGTCGGGCTCGGCGTAGCCCTTGACCTTCATATCGGTATCGATGCCGAACAATTCGCGCGCGGAAAATTCCTTGTTCGGGACGTTGGAGTAATCGCTCATTTTGACGGCTTTCACGGATAATAGGTCAAGGCTGCTGGCCCTGAGTGTAGGGGCTCTATAGCAGCATCATTGTGCCGGGGGTAGGGCCGGATTTCGATTGAAGTTATGCGCCCTTGGCTGCTGCTGAAATAGCCACTCGCTAGCCTTCGCGCAAGGCGGCGGCGAGCGCACGAATACCGGTGCGAATGCTCGATTCGGGACCGCGGGCGTAGCCGAGCAAGAGCGTTGTCGGCGCATTGGGCTGCGTTATGTAGTGCCGCGAGATGAATTCGAGCCCGACGCTTCGGCGTGCCGCCGCGGCGCGGATTGCGGCCTCGTTGCGACACTCAGGCAGCCGAACGGTTGCATGAAGACCCGCCGCCACACCGCCAATCGTTGCCTCAGGCAGCTCCTCGGCCAGCGCCGAGAGCAGCGCCTCGCGGCGGTCGCGATAGACGCCGCGCATGCGCCGCAGATGACGGTCGAAATCGCCGCGCGCGATGAGTTCGGCAAGCGCGTGCTGTTCGGTTCGGGAGCATCCGTAATCAGCAACCTGCTGCTCCCAGCGCACGGCCTCGAGCAGGCGATCGGGAACGACGAGCCAACCCAGTCGGAGCGCCGGCGCCAGCGTTTTGCTGGCCGTGCCGGCATAGACGACGTGTTCCGGATCGAGGCCTTGCAGCGCGCCGACCGGGGCGCGGTCGTAGCGGAACTCGGCGTCGTAATCGTCCTCGACGGCGAAAGCATCTTTGGCCCTCAGCCAGGCCACCAACGCCAGGCGCCGCTCGCCGCTCATCACGACGCCGGAAGGGTACTGATGCGCCGGCGTGACCATAATCGCCTGCGCCTCCGAGCGCTCCAATACATCCGTCTGCAACCCGTGCTCATCCACCTCGATGGGGATGAGTTCGAGACCGGCATCGGTGAGGGCGTGCCAGTCCGAATAGCCGGGACTTTCGACCGCAATTTTCTTCACGCCCAACCGCGCGAGAGCTCGGGCGGTAAAGGCCCTGCCCTGCTCAAAACCGCTCGTTATCATCACCTGTTCGGGGTCGGCCACGACGCCACGGACGCGGCCGAGATAATCGGCGAGCGCCTCGCGCAAGACCTTGCTGCCATAGCGATCGGAATAGCCGAAATCGGCGGCGGTCATCTTGGCGAGCGCCGCGTGACTGGCCTTCAGCCACTCTGACTTGGGGAACGAGGACAGGTCCGGGACGCCCGGCCGGAAGTCGTAGCGCATAGGTTCGGCATCTGGCGTCGGCACAATGGTCGCGGCCTTCACCGGCTGCGCCGTGGCGGCGATGCGTGGCCGCGCCCCCTGTCGCAGCGTGAGGTATCCCTCGGCACCGAGTTGGGCATAAGCATCGACCACAATCGGCCGCGAAACGCCGAGTTCGAGCGCCAGTTCGCGGGTCGAAGGCAGCGCAGTCCCGGGCCGTAACGAACCCGAGCGGACTGCTGCCAGAATTTGACGCTCGATCTGCGATTGTAGCGTTGCCGAGCTGTCGCGCGTCAGTGCGATCAGCAGATCGGCTCCAGAACTGGACAAGCGTTTCCCCTAGAACTGGTCATTCAGTGCATGTCCAGTTTGCCATAGTCTCACCAATAGGCAATGGCCAAACAACGGAGATCAGAAATGGCGATGATCGATAGTTTCCAGCAGTCGGTACCGACATTCGGCCGCGTGACCGTGGTATTTTCGGCAATGGCACAGGCGTTCAACGCCTGGCAGGTGCGGCGCGGCCGGCGTATCGCGCTGAGCCAGCTGCTAGAATTCGAGCCGCACCGGCTCGACGATATCGGGGTCACCATCCAGGACATCGAGGACGCCCGCGTCCTCGGCGCGCCGATCCGGCCGAGCAAGCGCCGGGAGTGGTGAACTACCCGACGAAGCCCTTGACCTTGAGGTGGGTGTAAGCGGCGATGATGGCGCGCAGCCGGTCCTCCGAGGATTTGTCACCGCCATTGGCGTCGGGGTGGTGGATTTTCACCAGCGCCTTGAACGCGTGCTTGATGTCGGGTGCCTTGAAGGCCCCGTTGATGCCGAGCGTTTCGAGCGCACGGCGATCGAGTTCGTGCAGTTTGCGCTCGCGTTCCTGTTGGGGACTGCGCGCCTGCGAACGCGCATAGCGCGCGAAAATATGCAGCGGATCGTTGAAGCGCCGTGATTGATCGTTAGGCCGCGCCTGCCGATACATTTTCGGCCCAGTCGAGGTTTTGGCTTTCGGATTCGGCTTCGCGCCCATGCCCCAGCTCGGCCGTCCGGCGGTCGCCGCGGTCTGGTTGACGTGCGCCTCGATGTCGTCGGCGCTCATGCCGGTGAAAAAGTTGAACACCGAATTGTAGTGGCGGACGTGCTCGAGGCAGAAATTGTGGTACTCGCCTTCGAGCTTGCGACCTTTGGGTGCACGATAGACGCCCGGCTGATCGCAACCTTCCCAGGCGCAAGCCGGACCTTCTTCCTCAGGCGGCTTGGCGTCATGACGCGGCCGGATGCGGATACCGTCGAAAAGCTTGGAATCCAGTTTCATCGAGACTAACTACTCACCGCTGCCGCTACAGAAGTTCAAAAAATCGATGTCGACGCGCGACACTATCATCGACAAGCTTTCCACCCGGTTCCAGCCGGTCCACCTCGAGGTGATCGATGAATCCGATCGCCATCGTGGTCATTCCGGTTGGCGCGAGGGCGGGGAAACACATTTCCGCGTCAGAATCGCGACCCGTCAATTTGCCGGCAAGACACGCTTGATGCAACATCGCGCTGTGATGGATGCGCTTGATGTTGAACTGAAGGCGGGCGTCCACGCGCTCGCCATCGAAGTGCTGCCGCCCGATGGGCCGATGAATTTGCCCAACCACATCGGGTGACGCTCAAGATTGGCCGGTTCGGCCGGCCTTTCAAGCGGCACGCGCGCCATTTTGGCGCCGTCACCCTATTGACATGATCCCGAAGCGCCCTCGCGCCGTTCATCCGCCGGGCAAGGACGTGGCCAAACTCAGGCGATTGCGGCTAACACCGCCATCAAGCCGGCCCATTATCGCCCTTCTCGCATTCTAGCCAAATCCCTGCGGTCAGATCAGGGAGGGCAGAATGCCCAAATCACTAGTGGCGGCGGGCCTCTTGGCTGTCGTGGTTGCAGGCGTGCCAGCGTTAGCGCTGGCGGAGTCGACGTTGACGCTGGTGGTCGGCGGCGAGGGTTTTGATGGCCCGCCGAAATTCACCGTGAGCTTTGACGGCAAGGCGCTCGGCGACAGCGCTGTCGCTTCGGCCATCGACACCAGCAAGGACGGTCGCTTCGCCGATGCCGTCGACAAAAGCAAATATACCCAGACCTTCACCTTCAAGATCGCCGACGACGCGTTCAAGCCGGATGGCGCGGTCGCCATCAAGCTGACCAACGAGGCGCACGGCGCCGCCGGCAGCAAGGACGATCGCGAACTCTATATCCAGTCGGTTGCCGTCAACGGCGATGCCGTACTGGGGCCCAAACTCGCGATGCGATCGTCCGTCGGCGTCGAGCCCAAGGCGATCCTTGGCGATTATCTCGTGATCTCGCAGAGCGATGTGCAGGGCATCGCGACCGCCCCCGACGGCGGCTGGCCGAAGGCCTCAGCGTCCGTCGCCGAGACACCGCCCGCCGATGCAGTTAAGCCCGTTGTCTCGGACGCGGCCAAGCCCGCGGCCGCCGATAGCAAGCCAGTTGCCGACGCCGCGACCGCTGAAGTCGCGCCAATCAAAGCGGACGCCCCGCCAAAAACCGATGTGGCTGAAGCCGCGCCGCCAAAGGGCGCGGCAACCGCGACCGACGTAGCCGACTCGCCCGATGCCAATCCAAATCCCGAAGCCAACGCCCCGGACTGCGGCATAGCGAAGTCGTTCCAGATCACCGGCTTCAGCCGCAACTCCAACGAGCTGACGCCGAAAACACGCCACGCGCTCGATGCTGTCGCCAAGACGCTCGGCACGCAAAAATGCGTCGTCAACGTCAAAGGCTATTCGAGCATGGAGGGCGACACCGCACACAACGCCCTGTTCTCGATCGAGCGCGCCCGCAACTCGCTGCAATATCTCGCCGCACAGGGCGTAAAATTCCGCAAATACAGCGCCAACGGCGTCGGCGAAACCAGCCAGTTCGGCAGCGACCCGAATGCCAACCGTCGGGTGGTTGTGGTGGTCAGTCCCTGAGGGCTTCACCGGAGACGGAGGGGAGCGCCCTACTCCGGGCGCAGCCAGTAGATAATTTTCTTCAAGTCGTCGCGGGCCGCGGTGACGTCGGCATAGACGCCGGAATGATGCGCGCTGGACCAGTAGTCACCTGCGTATTCATCGTGGAGTAATGCAAGCTCAACAAACCTCGCATTGCCATCGGCTCGCTCAATGAGCTCTACCCGCCGTTGGCCATCGGGCTTCTCGAAAGTCTCAACAACCTTTCCGTCTTCATACTTCATGAATTTCGCCTTCGGCAGTCTCGCGTTCAGCCCTGCGACCGCATCTCGTCGATGAACTCGGCCATCGCCGCAGGATCGACGTTCTTCTCGATGAAGGCCTGGCCGATGCCGTGGGTGAGGATGAAGGTCAGCGCACCGCGGACGACTTTTTTGTCCTGGGCGACGGCATCCATCAGGACCGGCGTCGGCGGCAGATCGCCGGTGATGTCGGCGAGGCGGGTCGGCAGGCCCGCCGACCTGAGATGCGCCGCGATACGGCCGGTATCCTGCGATGCGGCGAGGCCGAGCTTGGCCGAAAAACCGTGCGCCAGCACCATACCGATGGCAACGCCTTCGCCATGCAGCAGGCGCGCCGAATAGCCTGTGGCCTTTTCGAGCGCATGCCCGAACGTGTGCCCGAGATTGAGCAAGGCGCGGACGCCGGTTTCCTTCTCATCGGCGAGGACAAAGCGCGTTTTGGCTTCGCACGCATGGGCCACCGCCTCGGCGCGGGCTGCGCCGCCGGCGAAAACTTCGGCGCGGTTGGCTTCGAGCCAGTAGAAAAACTCGGCGTCGTCGATCAGGCCGTATTTCACCACTTCGGCATAGCCGGCGGCGAACTCGCGGGGCGGCAGCGTTTCGAGCGTCGTGAGGTCGGCGAGCACCAGTTTCGGCTGGTGGAAGGCGCCGATCAAATTCTTGCCGTGCGGCGAGTTGATGCCTGTCTTGCCGCCGACCGAAGAATCCACCTGGGCCAGCAACGAGGTCGGGATCTGGACAAAGTCCATGCCGCGACGGGTGACGGCAGCGGCAAAGCCGGCGAGATCGCCGATCACCCCACCGCCGAGCGCGATGACCAGATCGCCGCGTTCTAGCTTGGCTTCGAGCAGCGCCTCCACCACCTCGTTCAGCCGCGCGAACGACTTCGTCGCCTCGCCGTTCGGCAGCACGATTTCGGCGTAGCCGACACCCGCTGCGTCGAGGGCGCGCTTCAGGCTCGGGAGCTGCGCTTTCGCCACTTCCGTGTCGGTGACGATGCCGAAACGCCGACCGGGAAATTTGGCTTTCAGCCGCTCGCCGGCCGTTTCCAGCAGACCCGCGCCGATGACGATGTCATAAGCGCGCTCGCCAAGCGGCACGTGAACGATGCGATCAGTGGTCATGCGTCGCCTCGGCTTCTGCCTGCGCCGGCTTGAGGTGCTCGATCAGCGCCGCAACGATGTCGCCTGCCACCTGGTCCTGGGGCACATCGCGAGAGACGACGGTAACGTCGGCCTCGGCGTAGATCGGGTAGCGCGTGTCGATCAGCTCGCGCATGGTTTCGCGCGGATTGGCGGTCTTGAGCAGCGGCCGGTTGGAGCGGCGCGACACGCGCTGGAACAAGAGGTCAAGCTCGGCCCTGATCCACACCGAAACCGAACCCGACTTGATCAGCCCCCGCGTCTCCGGATTGATGAAGGCGCCGCCGCCAGTGCCGAGCACGATGTCGGCCTCGCGCATCAGCCGCGAGATGACGCGCGTTTCGCCGGCGCGGAAATCGGCCTCGCCGTGGGTCGCGAAAATCTCAGGGATGCTCATATTGGCGGCCTTCTCCACTTCCTCGTCGCTGTCGACGAAGTGGCGGCCGAGGCGGGTGGCAAGTCGCCGCCCGACAGTGGTTTTGCCGGCGCCCATCATCCCGACGAGCACGATCGGCCGGCCAGCCAGCAGGGCTAGCAATTCGTCCCGATGCGACTCGCGTGCGGCCATGGCCACGCCAACCCTCATTTCCCCGCAGCGGTTGAAGCGGCGGGCGGCATTATTGTCAAGCGAGTGCCGGTGGCGAGATCGGCGGTAAACCTGGCAGCGTGCCGATTTCTTGGGCGGTTCCCCACAAGCATCTTGAATTATGAACGGGAAATGCGCTTGTTAGCGCCGTCTTCAATATCCGTTTAGAAAAAAGCCTCCATGGATCAGCAAGCCGAACTCGCGCCCTATCTCGAGCAGGTGGGCATCGTCATCAACGGCCCCAATCCCTGGGATCCGCAAATCAAGGATCCGCAGTTCTGGCAGCGGCTCTATTCGCAAGGCTCACTGGGACTTGGCGAAGCCTATATGGATGGGCTTTGGGAGTGCGATGATCTCGCCGAATTCTTCAACCGGGTGGTCGGCGGCGGTCTTGAAAGCAAGCTCCGGGTTACGCCGAACCTGATCTGGCAGATCGTCCAGGCAAAATTCTTGAACATGCAGACGATCAGCCGGTCGAAGCGCGTCGCTAGGATGCATTACAACGAGACCGATGCTTACAAGGCCTCGCTCGATGCGCGCATGGTGGGCTCGTGCGGCTACTGGCCGGCAGGCATCGAAAACATCGATCAGGCACAGGAAGCCAAGCTCGACATGATCTGCCGCAAGGTGCAGCTCAAGCCGGGTGAGACGGTGTGGGACATCGGTTGCGGCTGGGGCGGCTTCATGGGCTTTGCCGCCGAAAAATATCAGGCCAACTGTGTCGGCGTGACGGTATCGCCGGATCAGGCCGCCTACGGGCGCGAGCGGTACAAAGGCCTGCCGGTCGAGTTCCAGGTGAAGGACTATCGCGAGTTCACCGGCAAGGCCGACAAGATCGTCTCGATGGGGATGTTCGAGCACGTCGGCTACAAGAATTTCCGCACCTATTTCGAGACCGCTCGTCGCGTCATCAAGGATGACGGGCTGTTCCTGATGCACACGATCGGGTCGCCCGAATCGAAGGAAACCATCGATCCTTGGATCGAAAAATACATTTTTCCGGGCGGCGTGCTGCCCTCGATCAAGCAGGTCGGCGAGGCCATCGAGGGACTGTTCTCGGTCATCGACGTTCACAATATCGGGCCGCACTACGACAAGACGCTCGTCGCCTGGTGGGACAATTTCCGCACCAAGTGGCCGCAGCCGCAGACGCCGGAGCAGTGGCGGTTCTATCGCATGTGGCAATACTACCTGCTCTGCTGCGCCGGCGGCTTCCGGGCGCGGGCGATCCACGTCTGGCAGTTCGTGCTCTCCACCAAAGGCGTGCCGGACGGTTACGTGACGCAGCGCTAGGCAGGGCCCGTCGCAGGGCGAGGTTATGCCTCGCCCTTCAAAATCGCCCATTGCCGCAGCCTGCGCTCATCGAAAAATTCGGCGAGCCACCCGGCTTCATCGGCCCCGAGCTCTCGCGACCATCGGTCGTCGAGGCCAACCTTCACACCGCCCTCCTTGGCGATGGCGGCTTCCATTTCGGCGGTTGGCGTCTCCGACAGCGCCGAGAGCGGGGTCAGCGCGCGCAGCGGCTCGACGCACAACTCGGAATACGAAACGAGCTTGAACCGCTCCCGGCCGATGGCGGCCACCTGCGCCGCGATCCACGTCAATTGCTCGCTGCAGACCACGGCGATACGCCGGATATCCGTATCGAAACCGCGCCGGAACGCTGAATAGGCGGCCGCCCGCGGATCGCGGTAGATGACAATCGTCTGCACGTCAGGCCAAAGATCGTAGATGTCCCACATATCGGGCGCGTACTGGTCGCGCGGTGCATCGAACGGGAACGACCGCTTGAAGAAAAACCGGCTCACCTCCTCGAAAATCGGCGAAGCAAGGATCGCCGCGTTCGTCGCGTGCCAGTCGCGACGCGCCTCCGCATGGACGGCAAACGATTCTTTCCGATCCCAGAGCCGGTGATTTGCCGCGTCGAACGCATCGACCAGGTCTTTGGCTGGACGCGGATATTTGAAGTGGCTACCCCCAAGACTCACATAGCCCCGCGGCGAGGACAAAAGCCTGAGCAATACCGTCGTGCCGGAGCCTTCGGCGCCGACGATGAAGAAGAATTTGCGGGGATCCGGCACGTAAATCCTATCGAAAGAGCAGAAAAAACCGCCGGCTCGCCTCGTCCGGGCCTACGCGGCGGCGCGCACCTTGCCGCAATTTGCCCATCGAGTCATCCGGCGCCGGGAAACCCTCTTCCATCCGGCGCCCAAACCCCGCAAAACCCTGTCCTTCGGCGCCCTTGCGGCGCACCGCAAAAGCGTTTAGCAAGCCCGATGCGCGCGACATTTTCTTTCCGCCTTCGCGCGACAGGACGGAGCTTATGACCTACCTCGTCACCGACAATTGCATCAAATGCAAATACATGGACTGCGTCGAGGTATGCCCGGTCGACTGTTTTTACGAAGGCGACAACATGCTCGTCATTCACCCTGACGAGTGTATCGATTGCGGCGTCTGCGAGCCTGAATGTCCGGCTGAAGCCATCGTGCCCGATACCGAGTCCGGCCTCGATAAGTGGCTCGAGGTGAACACCAAATACGCCGCCGTCTGGCCGAATATCACGATCAAGCGTGATGCCCCGGCCGATGCCAAGGAATTCGACGGAGTAACCGGCAAGTTCGAGAAATATTTCTCGCAGGAGCCCGGCGAGGGCGATTGACGGCGTCCGGCTAGTCCGGCCTCGAAATCTGCCGAATTCTTCGACCTCTTGGTTAAATTGCGCGTAAATCGCAACGCCGTTTTGACAGGCCTGTTTTCCGCGATCGCCGTCAAGCACAAGGCCTTTTGCGACTAGGGCCGAGATGCCCCGGCTGGCGTTTTGATTCGCCACTTTTGATTTTGCTGAAAAATTGTGCTAGGGTGCCAATATCAATGACGCCCCACGCGTGCCGAGAGGCACTATTTTTTTGACAGAAGCATGAATTCGTACGCTAGCAGGCCAGTCGTGGACTTGGCCAGCCGGTAACGTATTACCTGCCTTTGTCATGGGGCGACAAGAGTGAGAATGGGCGGCTTTCCCTCCCGAAAGAACCGGTCCATCGCGGCGTTAACAGGAGTAGTTTCTATGTCTGTAAAGAAGACCACCCAGCGCCTTGGCTATAAGACCGGCGAGTACGTCGTCTACCCGGCGCATGGCGTAGGTCAGATCGTCTCGATCGAAGAGCAGGAAGTTGCGGG
>Ga0105237_10000327_pt1 | contig 66993 bp, 53 predicted proteins | sample KBSC24metaG_FD_81520 | JGI IMG/M metagenome (GOLD analysis project Ga0105237, IMG submission 81520) | Corn rhizosphere microbial communities from Kellogg Biological Station, Michigan, USA - KBS C2-4 metaG | ecosystem: Host-associated > Plants > Roots > Rhizosphere > Soil | place: Michigan, USA... | reverse complement strand
TAAAAACTTTAGCTGGACTACTAACTTCAATATCTCATTTAACCGAAATAAACTGCTTGCCTTCCCTAACCTTGAATCATCATCTTATGCTACTCAATATGTGATAGGACAGCCTACCTCTGTAGTGTTTGGTTACCAATATAAAGGCATCAATCCTACTACGGGTGTATTTGAATTTTACAAAGCCGACGGAACGGTTACTACTAACCCTGACTACAGGCCGGCTTCTCGAGGAGGTGACCAGGTGATCATTGGCAATAGAGAAACTAAGTTCATGGGCGGATTTGGCAACAATTTCTCTTATAAAAAATTGAGTTTGTATGTTTTTTGCCAATTTTCAAGCAGCATGCAACCTAATGCCATTTCAGGATTATACAATAACACTCCTGGTTTTGCGAACAATTTACCAACTTTTGTGCTTGATAAATTTTGGACAGGCCCTGGCGATACGAATGCTACGCTTCAACGATTGTCAAGCGGCTACAGTTCACCGTACAATAGCGGTACCTCCTATTTCAAACAATCCTCAGGAGCTTACAGCAACGATACATATCTCCGTGTTAAAACAGTAGCAGTAGCTTATGCCTTGCCGAATACCTGGTTGGAAAAAGTAAATGTGAAGAATGCCAATATTTTTATAAACGCGCAGAATTTGTTTACCATCACCAATTATAAATTCGGTGACCCTGAGCAACCTGGCAATTTTACTTCCTTCCCACTGCAGCGTATTATAGCGTTTGGTTTAAATCTGAAATTTTAGAATGATCATCATGAAATTATTTTCAATAACACATAGAATATTTGCAGGGGCTTTATTGATCGCCCTGGGCACCCTTGCTTCCTGTAAAAAATTAATCGAAATACCCATCAATCCGCCTACACAAATCATCAGGGAGCAGGTATTTATAGATAGTGCGACCACAATGACAGCCGTTGCAGGTGTATATTCCTACACTCCTGGCGGTCACGGCATTCCCTATAGTGATGGGGTACTTACCGCAGTCACTGCACTTTCAGGACATGAAGTAAGCAGTATAGATGGAGAAAAAACGCAATTTTTCAATTATAACGTCAATCCACTCAATGTTGATCTGAAATCGCTGTGGGCTGACCCTTACTCAGAAATTTACCAGGTAAATGATATACTGGAAAGAATCACTAACAACAATAATTTATCTGGTTCATTTGTAAAACAAATTACCGGAGAAATGAAAGTGGTACGTGCTTTTGTTTATTTTAATCTGCTTAATTTATTTGGTGGAGTACCTTTGGTTACCAACACTGATTATAAGACCAATGCACAATTACCCCGAGCTACGGTATTGGAAATTTATGCCCAGATTATAATGGATCTTGATGACGCCATGTCAAAATTGTCAGTAAATTATCCTTCGAACGGACATGTAAGGGCTAATTTCTATACCGCACAAGCCTTATTGGCGAAAGTTCATTTATACCAGGGCAACTGGAAAGCTGCTTATGATGAGGCAAATTCTGTTATTACACAAGGGGGCTTCACTCTGGAAGAAGACCTTAATAATGTATTTCTGAATGGGAGTAAGGAAGCTATTTGGCAGGTGCCAATTCAAAATCTATACGGAGGATCCGGAGATGCAAACAACTTTGTTCCCTATTCTTCTTCGGAAATACCTAGATTTGTGGTCACAACAGCTTTGAAAAATCAGTTTGAAACAGGAGATCAGCGTTTAACTAAATGGGTGGGTTTAAATGTAGTCAATGGCCAGCCGGTATACTATCCGGCCAAGTATAAGGACAAACAGCCCACAAATCCTGAAACAGGTTTTGTACTTTTAAGGGTTGCAGAGATGCACCTGATTCGCGCTGAGGCCGCTGCACAACTAAATAAGCTAACTGAGGCTATGGATGATGTTAACATCATTCGCGACAGGGCAGATTTAGGCTTTAGTACGGCGAATAGTGCCTCACAAACTGCGGTATTGGCCGCTGTAAGAAAAGAAAGGCAGACAGAATTGTGTTTTGAATTTGGCAACCGTTGGTTTGATCTAAATAGGACCAGTCCGGATAACAAATATCCGGCAAACGGACAATCGCCCGCGGTATTAGCCGGTTGGCAGCCTAATTTTGCGGTATATCCATTGCCACAATCACAACTACAATTAAACAGTAACCTTAAACAAAATCCAGGTTATCACTAATCCATAATATTCCCTCCCTTATATACTTCAATCCGGGGTTGACATCACCCCGGATTGATTTTTTATTCAATAAAAAACATAAATGGAAAATTCAATTTTGACATGCATTACTATAAAAAAGCCATCACGGCTTAATACTTATAAAAAGATGAAAAGAATAATACTGAGTTTGTTGATTTTATGCCCGTTTACCTTGTTTGCACAAAGTAACTTTACCATTAAAGGCAAAGTTAGCGGCGCTTTGACTACCATAAAAAAAGTGTACTTCAGCTATCAAGATGGAGAGAAGTATATTCCCTTAGATTCTGTAGAAATTAAAAATGGAGAATTTAAATTGTCAGGCACCATGATTGATGACGAATATAACCAGGTAAATCTAACTATCTCCAAAAACCCAATGATGATGGATGGCTGGTTATCACTTTTTGTCAAAAAAGGAGATAACATAACTGTTGATGTACATGGAAACGTACGTAAGACAACGATAACCGGTTCAAAACAAAGCGAGGTTTACCAATTGGTGAAAGACAGCATATCCCATACAAAAAGTATAGATGAACACCTGGTTATCCTCAAAAGATTAATAGAGCAGTATCCGGATTCTAAAATGACGTTAACGGCATTCAGTAATTGCTTCAATGACATGTTAACGCAGAGCAACCATACCGAATTAACAAAAATACTCAATCTTTACGATATGCTTACTCCACGCCTCAAGGCTACCAAAGCAGCAGTAGCCTATCACCAAACGCTCGAAAACATCAGCCATATCGTTATCGGTGGTGAATTGTTTGATTTTACCTCAGAAACTCCTGAGGGTAAAGTAGTTAAGCTGTCTGATCTGAGGGGGAAATATGTATTGGTTGACTTTTGGGCATCATGGTGTATTCCTTGCCGTGGAGAATTTCCACACCTAAAGAAAGCTTATGCGAGGTTTAAAGACAAAAATTTTGAAATATTAGGTTATTCGCAAGACAATAAAAAATCGTTATGGGTATCGGCAATTGAAAACGATGATTTGCCCTGGTTGAATGTATCCAATTTAATAGGCCCAGGCGATCCGATTACTGTAATGTACTATGTTAACCTCCTCCCATCTAATTTCCTGATAGGGCCGGATGGAAAAGTAATAGCCATTAACCTGCGCGGCGAATTGGTAGAACCGACTTTGGCCAAATTTATTAAATAACCCATTATTGAACCAAAAATGAAAATAAGAAATTACAGTACCGGGCTGCTGTTGCTCACTTGTATTTTGTTTGGCAACAAAATGCTGGCACAATCCACTATTAACGAACTGCTTAAAAAAAAGCCGGTTGCACCAGATCATAAACGGATAGAAAACTATAAATTTGCTGAGATAAAGACCTACAGTTTTACTTACGCCAATGGTGTAAAGATAGTAGTCAGGGCCGATACCAACAGTAAAGTTGCCCAATTTCGCGCCATAGGCCGCGGTGGTGCATCTCTTTTTGACGATGTTGATTTTCAATCCGCTATACATGCCGGCCAGATCATAGGCAAGAGTGGTTTAGGTGATTACAGTCAGACTGAAATAAGCAAGTTTTTCCAACAGAAACACATTACATTAGCACCTGCCATTGATGAAAAATACAGCACTTTGAAGGGCACCTTTAATCCGGGCGACCTGGAAATCTTTTTGCAGGCTGTTTATTTATATTTTACACAACCCCGAAAAGACAAAGTTGCTTTTAATAGCTATATCAAAAGCATGGAAGCCAGTACTGCATTGCATGCCAAAAACCCTTATGCTATTTTACAAGATACCATTGCCAGATTAACCTCCGGCAACGAAAGCAGGGCAAATATCCTCTCGGCAACAAAAATAAAGCAAATCAGCCTGGATAAAGCTTATGCGATTTACCGTAACTGCTTTAGTAACGCCCGTGGCTTTACATTTGTAATTACCGGCAATTTTGAAGCAGATGGTATGAACGAGCCAGCGAGCATAATTCCAATGCTGTCTCAATATTTAGGTTCGTTACCTTCAACTACCGATACAACAAAAGTTGCGGACAGAAATACAGAAATCCCGAAAGGCAAAATATATAAAAAGATATATAACGGTAATGCCGCATTGGCAGCAGTACAGTTGATTTATTCAGGCACTTATCAGTACGCAGATTCGGTAAACCTTCAATTAAATGCGTTATCTTATTTGCTGCAGAAAAAGCTGGATACCTGTAAATCTTTCAGAGGGGCAAGCAAGACATCAGTGAATCTGGAGATGAACAAGTTACCAAAGGAGACATACGCTGTAAATATTGCTTTTAAATGCGCTCCAAAACTAGTGGAAAAAATGACAGCAATTGTACACGAAACCATCGCTGTTTTACAGAAAGGTATAGATCCTTCAGAAATTAAGCAATACTATGCATTTAGAAAAGCTGAAATAAAGGCATTAACCCAATCTGACACTTTATTCTGGCCCAATTATCTGGCCCAGCAATTTGTAAACTATGAAGATCCTTGCGAAATAGCAAACTATCCTTACAGTTTACGCATGGCCAATGAGCATACCGTACAGCAGGCAGCCAACCAGTTTTTAGCCGGGGATAATTACATACAAGCTATATTGCTGCCCGCCAAAATGTAAATAAACCAACAACCCTCGTTATTTATAATTTACTACGTTCTGAGCAAGATCTGTCAATTAAAAAAGAAGACCGGTGAATGAATATTACCCTGAGTCTTTTTCCAGATATTTTCCTCTGAGTTTTTAATATTGATTTTGCCATTAAGGGGCCATCAGGACATTCGATGAAGTTAACCCCGGGCATTTATGCCGAACGCCACGGCAGGATGATATTGTAAACAAAGGGATTCTGGAAAGCTTAACTGACGCTTATCTAATGATTGATGACATATAGGCTGATTTGAACACTTCGCAATGAGTGATAAAAGTTCTCATGCTCACTTTCAAAGATTCAGCAAAACTGCAAGGTTCAAGGTTTATTTTATTTTTTTCAATATACGCTAAAATAGTGGTGCTAACTCACCACTTGCAATAAACTCCTGCTATAGTTTTGTTAAACTAACTTCTCATGAAATGAACATAGATTTCGAAAACGCGAGTTTTAAAGACTTTGAAAATCCTGACGGGCTGGATATCTACCGGCGATCGGATCTGTTTAATAAATATTTGGATTTTCTCCATGATCGGGGTCATCTGAATTATCGCCTGGAGAGCCTGACAGGTTGCGGGCCGGTGGTAGACCTGGATATTCCGGGTTATGGTGGCAGGCGCTCTTATGTGAACCTGGTGTCCAACGATTATTTGGGTTTTTCCCAGCATCCGCTGGTTAAAAAGGCCGCGGTTTACGGGATCAATAATTTCGGTACAGGTGCGGGCGCTTCTCCGGCAATAGGTGGGCACTATAGTTTTCACCAGGAATTAGAACAGGCGATTGCAGGTTTTTTCAAGCGGGATTCCGCTGTTATCTATACGACAGGATATACAGCCAATAGCGCATCACTACTCAGCATGTTGCAGATGCAGGATCTTGCCATACTGGATATGGGGGTGCACACGAGTGTTCAGGAAGGCTGTTCAGGTACCAATATCAAAGTGTTCCTGCACAATAACCTGGATATGCTGGAGCGCTTGCTTCGGGAAAATAAAGACAAGTACAGGACTAAAATGGTGGTGATCGATGGCGTGTATTCCCAGGACGGGGACCTGGCACCATTGGATCAGATCCTGCAATTGACCAAACATTACGGGGCTTACCTGATGCTCGATGATGCGCATGGTACTGGTGTAATCGGAAAAACGGGACGGGGGGTGATTGAAACCTATGATTTGTTTGATCAGGTGGATATTATTTCAGGGACCTTCAGCAAGACCTTTTCCCACGTGGGCGGATATGTGATTGCCTCGGCTGAGCTGACACGGTTTTTAAAATTTCAGAGCAGGCAGCATCTATTTTCAGCAACCAGTACCCCGGCCTGTATGGCCATTACTAAATCCATTCAGCTCATTGACCAGGAGCCAGAGTGGAAGAACCTGCTTTGGGAGAATATCAATTATTTTACTGCCGGGCTGAGGTCGCTGGGACTGGATATCGGCACGACTGCCTCGGCGATCATCCCTGTAAAGATTGGAAATGCGGCCCTTACTGGGGAGGTCAGTAAAATGCTGCTTAAAGCTGGTGTATACGCCAATCCGATTATCTATCCGGCGGTGCCTAAAAAACACTCCAGGATACGCATGAGCCTGATGGCTACCCATACACGTCCGCAAATAGACACAGTTCTCAACGCATTTGAACATATTTCAAAAAAACTCAGCTTAGCAAAAAATTTATAGAAACCCATAATTCATCCAAATATCCCTAAATATTTAAATGAACAAGAAACGAGGCCCTTACCGTGTACGTGATAAAGATGTGACCATGCAGCTGCTTGTCGATGCGGTGGGTCAGATCCTAGAGGAGGATGGCTACCGGGGCCTGGGGGTTAATAAAGTCGCGCTCAGGGCTGGTGTACACAAAAAAAACATTTATAATTACTTTGGAAGCTATAATAACCTGCTGAAGACCTATATAAAAAGCAAGGATTTCTGGACGCATATATTTGAAAAATTCCACCTGTCGGAATCTCCGCAGGCAGATGAGCTGCCGCTTTATCTAGGCTCTATCTTTAAAGAGCAGTTTAAATACTTTTCCTCTGAAAAAGAAATGCAGCAGTTCATTTACTGGCAGATTTCCCAGTCTAACACATTATTGAAAGAGATTTCTGATGAAAGGGAGAGTCAAGGAGCAGAGATTGCCGCTTTAGCAGATCCGCATTTTAAAGGCACCAATGTCCGGCTTGCTGCGGTTCTCGCGCTGGTGCTCGGTGGTGTTTACTATGTGGTCTGGCATGCGGAGTACAATAAAAGTGTGGTATGTGGGCTCGACGTGAATCAGCAGAAGGATAGGGAGGATTTCACTAAAACCATTGGTCAGGTTATTTTGTGGGCTTGGGAGGCAGCCGATAAGGAGAAATCTCTACAGTAAGAATTTAAATAATTGGTGACTGGGAAATACAGCTTGCCATAATACTACCATATTTATAATTGCAAAAATCTATCCTTATATGATCAAAGCAAATAAAATGGACAGGTCCACGGTGGTGCGGATTTTGTCTGAATCTTTTGATGCGAATCCAAGCGTCAACTATATTGTCCGGCAGGATTCGTTGCGTACCGAGCGTATTGCTTGCCTCATGGGCTATTCTTTCAATACCTGTCTGGACTTTGGCAGCGCATATCTTTCTGAGGATCGAAGATGTTGTGCTTTGGTGCTTTTTCCGGAGAAGAAGCGGCTTTCTTTTTCAAGTGTTGTTCGGGATCTTCGTTTGGTGTTTGGAGTGATTGGGCTAGCTGGTGTTTCCCGTGTTTTGAAACGAGAGGGTTTGATTAAGGCTCGGTACCCCTCGGATAAGCGAATCTATTACATCTGGTTTATCGGCTGTTCGCCTGCCGATCAGGCTAAGGGTTTGGGGAGTACTATGATGGACTTTCTTTTAGCTGAGGCGGATCAGCTGGGCTTACCAGTATACCTGGAGACGTCAGTTAAGCGTAACCTTGCCTGGTATGGGCGGTTGGGGTTTCAGGTCTATGATCAGCTGGATAATGGCTATACGCTGTATTTCCTGCGGAAATCAAATTCAACACTTTAGGTTTTAACAACACTAACCGAAAATGTATGTTTGAACTGGGTGAAATGCATGGCCTTACCGCTTGCGTGATTTTAGTTGAGCTGATGATGCTCAGTGTCCAACTATATTTTTACCTGATCTGGCCTTACAACAGGCGCAGGCTAAATTACCTGGTGCTTTTGACACTTTTAATAGTTTACAATGTGACCGGAGGGGTTTTTCCGGACACAAACGTTGTGTGGATTTCCCCGATATGGCAGAATGTGGTTGCTTATGGGTCGGGGTTTCTAATGGCTGCTTATTTTCCGTATTATTTTTATCGCGCTTTTGAGCTCCGTGCTTTGCGCTTTCATGCGCTCTATGGCGCTCCTCTATTCTTAATGTTGCCTTACTTGGTGTTTTTTGTAGTGGTTTATCCATTGTCGGGCAACCTGGAATTTGCCATCAGTTATGGGTTAATATTGCCAGCCCTGTATTCACCTGTATTGCTGATTGCGATGTTTTATGCAATCAACAAAAGGTTTGGAAAGCGCAGTAAAAGTGATGTTACTGATGAGGATGCTGTTAGGATTGGTAAAGCTAGTTTAAGCAAGGATTTTGGAAATACTGTTGGTGATGTATTGGAAGGCAGAGGGGGTTATATCCTGGATTCGACCGGCTTTGAAGGTATTCGGAATGGCAACGAATCAGGTGATTTTACCAGTTTGGAAGTCCATGCCGTGTACTGGGCGGTGTCGCCATGGGTATTGATGTCTTTGTTTTCTTACTTGCATGTCGATCAGTGGCTGGAGGTCTTGTGTACAAATCTGGGATTTTTGGTAATTACGGTTTTGTTTTTATACCATTCGGGTCGCTTTGAAAGGGCGGAGAAAGTGCGCTTGATGGAAAAAGATGCTCTTGATGAGCGTTTTCGCGGGGATTTTTCGGAGAGATGCAGGTCTTTCGGGTTAAGCTCCAGGGAAACGGAGGTGGCTTTACGGTTATGCCAGGGATGGACATATAGGGCAATTGCGGAAGATTTGATTATTTCTTCGCGTACAGTGGATACGCTTAGGGCAGACAAGAAAATAATAAGTAAAAGTTTAAGATTCATAATTGGTTAATTTAGGTTAACTAAAAGGATATGAACCACCTTGGTTTACATACAAGTTACGGAAAAAACAAGTTTAAACAAATATTTTTCTTGTCGAATGAGATGTGTTTTTTTATAAAATCCAATACTTTTGATTGTGTCGATTTCCAATGCCGCAATGTCTCCTGCGTTTAGATCTGCTACAGGATAGTTTATCATTTTAGGAAGATAGTTATCGGCTCACATACAATTGAAAAGTCTTTTTTAATCCCTTACCCGAAGTGAGCAAGGGATTAAAAATTAAGATGTTATACCGGAGGATTCTGATTGTTATTGATAGCTACCATATCCTGTCCGGATGGAAAAATAAACGCGAGCGTTCCAGTTCATAAGCACCTGTTGCAATGAAGTAAGACAGGACTAAACCTTTTTCTCCGGCAAGTGGCAGGCCCATTCCAAAAACGGACAATTTGCTCATGCTTTCGGTATCTTGAAAAGCCCATTGATCTTTAGTCCCGGCTTTGGTTATATATATACTGGCATCTCTCAGGTCATTTTTATTGTCGAAATTTGTAGCTGCCATGTAATGAACAAATATCCAGGTTTTGGGCAGCACCTGTTTTGCCAGGTATTCGCGGTACTCTTCTCCGGTGCTTTGGTTCTTCCGATAAAGAAAAATATCTACAGGATCATTGTTTTCGGTATAGTGCAGGTAAAACCCGAGTTTATTGGTGCTGGCATCCACATCTGGTGTTGGGATATCCAGTGCTTTGCCATCCAGGTAAATAAAATTAAAGTTAGCCTTGGTTCCAATTTCAGGCAATGGCTTGCTAAATAATTCCTTGCCGGTTACCGAATTTTTAATGCTTAACTGGCCAGGCTTCTTTGCTGCCGGGTATGTATATACAGCACCAAAATCAAATATTGACACAGGTTTGAATACAAATTTTCCGTTCGATACAGTTTTGTCGTACCGCGTTGTATCTATGACAACTTCGAGTTCGTCAGCACTTCCGTTGTACCCCGTAACGACCAGCTGCATGGCTTTTTTACCTGTTAGATCTTCTTTATTGCATGCCGTAAATGTTGCAGGTAACAGAAACAGGAGCAATACTACTTTTATATATTGGGTTATTGAGTTCATTTTTTACAGTTTTATAGTTCTAGATCTTTATTAAATCTGATGTTGCCTCCCGTAACAAATTCACTGAAGATGTACAGTTTGGCCGATGCCACAGTTGAAGCCGGTTTAGGTGCTGTAGATGATGTAGCATGCCATGTATAGCCCAGTTGGTCGGTATAAAACTGTTTAGTACCTGCTTTATAAATGTATACTACAAATGACACCAATGTATTTTGCCCATTATACTGTTGTCCTGTTGTAGGAAAGGTAGGGATATCAACTGCATCACTAAATTCATAGGGTTTGGCATTTTTAATCCTGGCCAGTTCTTCAAAGACCTTTGGTGTCCAGTAGTATTTCCCCAATACAATATCTACCGGTTCGGTATAATTGGTAAGCGTTGGTTTAAACATATATTTCACTTTAATTTTTCCCGCTTCCAGTGTCGGTACTTCAGGCATATCGCTAGCCTTCCCATTCATATAAAAGAAACTGATTTTTGCCGGGCTATCCTCTTTTTTCAGCTCTTTTTCCAATACAATTTTACCTGTGCCTTTCTCCGTGATGCTCAGCTTTGCACGGTTCCGGTTTTCCGGGAAAATATAGGCTTCGCTCATATCGAAAGGTCCACTAGGGATGTCGTTGCCAAACCTAAAGGTATCCAGTTTGATTTGCAGGTCGCGGGTATCGCCGTTATATCCTTTAATTGTAACCGGGAGCATGTCTCCCTTGTATAAAAAATCATCTTTGCCTTTATTGCAGGCAGAGAGCATCAGCAGGAATACACTTGCTAATACCGTATGGAATAGATTTGTGATCTTCATTGTCTTAATTTTAATGATCAGATAATTTAAAATGCATAGGAAACCGATAAGCTGAACGATGTGCCAACTTTACGGATAAAAGTATCTTTGTCGCCCACCCGTTTTTTGGTTTTTCCATCTTCCGAGGTTTCATAATAGCCCTCTTCATATTTCTGTGAAAAACCATACTTCCATTCGTAGATATCACCCCAGTCAGATGCACCTTTTTCGGAAATTTCCGCCAGGGTCATTCCTTTCCATTTGTCCAATGCCTTATAGGTGTCATTGCTATTGATGTAATAACGGTAAGGGTTGTTCAACAGGTTGCCCATATTCAACTTTGTTTTTAATTTTTTGCTCTTTAAAAAATTATAGCTCAGCTGCGCATCCAGTTGGTTGCGTGGCCGCTCGTATTCCACTATATCAGGGGTCAAACCCGTTGTAAAAGTTTTATAACCCATATGATTAAAGGCAATGTTGGCACCGAAACGAGCGCCATCATATTGCAGGGCCAGATTGTACAATACAGGCACCTGGCCAAACAAAGGTCTTTTTTCGCGTATCATTTGTTTAGTACGATACTCGTACCTTGTGCCGTATTTATCGTCGGTCATGCTCTTTCCCAAAAATTTACTGGCCTGCACTTCGGAGTTCTGCAAGGTCAGGTTGGCACTCAGGTAAATATCATCCAGAAACTTCCAGCCAGGGTTTACAAACCCAAAGCTTTTGCGCAAATCCAGTTCCCAGCCGCTTACTCTTGCCCACTCCGAATTTTGTGTAACCACATATACCCTTCCTGTATTATCTGGTTGGTTGCGGTAAATCTCTACAGGCTTATCAAAATATTTATAGAAATAACCGAATGAAATCACTTCACCAGGTTTAGGATACCATTCCGCCCTGAAGTCGTAATGATCTATCAGCGTAGATAAAACGCCCTGATTACTGCGGTACGCAGCAATGTTCGGATCAAAGCGAATCATGCGGGAGTTTTCTATTAATGCGGGTCTGACTACCGATTGTGAATAGGCAGCTCTAATGTTGAGGTCTTTTATAGGTGTGATCGTTAAACTGGCTGAGGGTAAGTAGCGCCAGGTTTTTTCTTCATGCTCAGGATCGGCAAAAGCAGATACGATTTTCCCCGTTCCAGGATCTACATATTGTAACTTTTCACCCTGTTCAATCATGGTGCTGGTGGCCAGGTCGTTTGCCCCATTTTTAATTCTTTCGTATTTGTAGTACTCGGCTCTTGCACCCCACACCAAGCGCAGCCATTTTGTAAAACGGTTGTCCAACATTGCATATAAAGCCTGGTTGGTATTTTGGCCCTGGTATCCGTTGTATGAAAAACCTGCAGGGTAGTAAAACAGGTCTTTTTGCGGATCTTTAAACTCCAGGTACTTACCCCAGTCCTGCACAGGTATAAAAGGGTAAATACTACCCAAGGGTTGTACTGTACCAATAGGCAACAATGTCCAATCGTAGGTGCCCTTACGCTGCATATATTGATAGCCTGCTTTAGCAATCTGTTTTAAGCCGGCAATGTTAAAATTGTAGCTCAATGCTGCTTCAGCAGATTTATTCACTTCATCGTATTTGTACTGCGCTCTGTTAAAAGTACCACCACCCGGATTGGTGAGTCCGCTCGGCATCACATTGTACACAATTCCGTTCATGGTTCTGGTAGGTGCCAGCCAGGCCTCAACGGCATCTTTTTCAAGATTGCTGAGTTTATTTCTGGAAACGTTCCAGTCGAAACGGAATGCACCAAATGTATGCTCTCCATTGACGCGGTTTTGCAGCAGGTCGATAAATTTAGGGCGATCGTATTCGCGAATAGCAGGCAGCCCCCCCTCATAACCAATCTCATTACCCCAACCCACTATTCGGGAAAACTGATTGTTGAACACACGGGAATAAAAATTACGTGAGGTTATTTTATGGTTCTTTGCGCTCCAGCCAAAATTAAGCAAAGCAGCCAGGCTGGTGTTGAAATTATATTGGTTGGCAAAAGTTGGATTAACCTCATTTCCGGTCTGAAGATCAATCGTTTGGTTACCCAATTTTTCCCAATCTCCCCGGCCAAAATGTGAAATATCCTCAATGCTCTGCTCATTGCGATAACTGAGGGAACCGACAAAACCAAAACGACTGCTTTTAATGTTGTAACTACGTCCCAGGCTAAACTGGTAGTTTTGTCCCGGCAATGCCTGGTAGGTTCTGGTTCCCATTCGTTCCAGGCCTCCAATCCGTTTGTTCTGAGCTGCAATCATTGCTGGCGTAATTGCGGTAATACCTTTTGGCGGAATAGCGTCCGGATTTTTAGGAATGTAGTTTTGAGTGGTAAACACCATGATGTCTTTGGGGAAATGATCCCTTGTACCATCGTCAAAACCAAAGTAATCGTATTTACCCCGACCGTAGCCCAGGAAATCTTTACCGGTACTGCCATTGATGTATTTTCCACCCAAACTAAAGCTGTTGAAGTTTTGGTCGGGAATGGCCAGGGTATTGATTTGTATCAAACCACCGCCAAAACCAAAGCTCATATCAGGGGTTGCCGTTTTAAACACCACGACATTGTCGATCAGGTTGCTGGGTACAATGTCAAACTCAAAATCACGCACCTGTACGTCAGTACTGGGTAATGTAGCACCATCCATCATGGCCAGGTTATAACGCTCCGCAATTCCCCGAACCACTACGCGCCGGTTATCGTTGGTGCTCACCCCCGAGATTCTTTTAAGGGTTTCACCTACGTTCTTATCGGGTAGTGCAGCAATTTGCTCGGCAGAGATCCCGTTAGAAATCCCCGTTTCATTTTTCTGACGGGTATATAAAGCCGCAGTGCTTTCCTTTTTATAGCTTCCAGTCACCACGACCTGGTTTAATGTATTGGTTGTTGCGTTCAATACGATACCTAGAGGAGTCAGCTGTCCTGGCTTAACCACAACATCAGTTACCCGCTTGGTCTGATAGGAGATATAGCTAATTTCCAAGGTGTAAGTTCCTGCAGCAATGGTCAAATTGTAACTGCCATCTACAGCCGTTTGTACCCGCTGTCCGGTTTCAACAACCTTAATGGATGCACCAGGCAGACTTTCGCCACGTTCATCCAGGACCTTTCCCGAAATGCGCCCCTGCTGCTGGGGAGGAGGACTTTTGGTAATCGCAATCATCCAGTCGGACTGTTTGAAACGGAGGTTTTTCTTTTCTGAAATCTCCTTAAACACCTGGAATAAACTTGTTTTTTTATCAGAAATAAACACATGGCTGATATTCCCGATTTCTTCAGCAAAGTAAAAGCTAAAACCAGTTTGTTTTTCTAAATCGGACAGTATGTTTTTGAGGGATGTTCCGTTATTTGTGATGACAACATCAATTTTTTTTAGGTTTTGGGATCTAACTGTAGAAGCGATCATTACCCCAGTGGTGGTAAGGGCAATGAGCAAGGACAGCAATGCTAACCTGGACATATCATATAATAGTTTAATTACACTTTTTTTTGTAAAATTGTACATAGCTTTTTTTAAATTTTCGTAATGTATTGACCTGCAATATGATTTTGAAAGCTTTGGGAACGGAGAGGGTCGAATACCTCCGTTCCTTTTTCTCATCATTTTGTTGGAATGTTCTATTTATGGTTTGAATTCATTTCCCTCCTGTTTTAGTTCTGTTTATTTATTTGTATTCTGATTTTGTTTATTCTGAGATAGAAATCGTTCTGTCTTTGATGTTATACTTAAAGTCGCCTGCTATGGACAGCATTTCCATTACCTGCGTAATATTTTCTTTCGCTTTAACGCGCAGACTTAGTTTTCGGCTTTGTAGCCCAGCTGTTTTGATGGTGATCTTTACGCCATACACCCGTTGCAATTGTTTGGCAATCTCCAGGAGTGCGCAATTGCGGAACACCAGCGCACCGTCCTTCCAGCTCATGTATTTTGTGGTATCAACGTCGAGTTCAACTGCTTTTCCCGAATTTTGATCATAGCTCAGCTGTTCACCTGGCGTCAGTATCCAGGCTGATTTTAGTCCTTTAGCCTTCACGCTTACTTTACCGCTGGCTACAGTAACTGAGGCATTCGTATCATCAGGATAATTTTTAACGTCAAAAGTTGTTCCCAGCACCTGTAAGGTAAGTTTGCCTGCATGTACAATGAATGGCTTGGTTTTATCATGGCTTACCTGAAAATAAGCCTGTCCTTGCAGATAAATTTCGCGGGTCTTTCCAGTAAAGACTTTCTGGTATTTAATGCTGCTCTCTCCATTCATAAATACCCTGGAACCGTCGGCCAGGATAATCAGTTTCTTTTCTCCAGGTATTGTACTGTTGCGAGTATAAGCCAGCGCTGTATTTTTTCTTGCTGGAGCTTCCTTAAGCTTCACCATTAACAGTGCACTTAAAGTAATAAGTATAAACGAAGCTGCAATTATCCAGGGACGGAAAAAACCCAGGGTTTTATTAGAGGGAAAGAAATGTTCTTTTAATTCTATACGTGCCTGGCGTTGTTCTTCCAGCAGATCCTGGTCTGCTATGATCTTACGTGGGGCGTCAAACCTGGCCATCCATCTGGCCAGTCGTTCCTTATCTCCAGGTTTAGCCGAGCCATTAAGAATATTTTGATATAATTCGTTGAGTGGTTCTTGTTCTTTCATTTCTTCTGCTTCTATAGGTATAAAGCAGAAACCGGACAAAATACCCACAAAAGTTTCATTAAGTTTCTGTTAATTGTAATTGACAGAAACTTAATATTGGTTTTTAGCCGGGATCAATTTTTCATAATCCAAAGCACAAACAAGAACTGAAATACGGATGGATTATAAGATTCGGTAGATTTTCGAAGACGTGTGATCGCCCTATCCAGCTGATTTCGCACTGTTTTTGGAGAAAGATTTAGCATCCGGGCAATTTCATTTACCGAATGCTTTTCATTTCGGTTCAATAGGAATACCTCCCGCATACGGTCTGGCATTTCTTCTATCGTTTTATTGATCGCGGAAATCAGGTCTTCATAATAGGCATCAATTTCTTTTAGTTCTATCGGATCGAAACTGGCTTCGGCAGGCTCATTTTCCAGATACACCTTAAAATCTTCCTGATGTTGTTGTCGAAAACCCCGGATACGAAAATAGCCTGAAAGTTTAAACCATAACCGTTTTTGAAGCCATCCTTGTAAGCGGTCTCCAAAGTGCAATTCCTCTCTTTTCTCCCACAACTCTATAAACATATCCTGAAGAAGATCATAGGCATCCTGCCTGTCACCTGTTTTTTTATAAGCTATCCTTTGCAGTTCTGGCCAAAATCTTTCATGCAACTCTTCAAAGGCCTGATAATCCGACAAACGGATTAACCGAATAAGTTCTTTGTCGCCAGTTTGTTCCATTTGGCAAAGATATTCTGTTTTACGTTAAATAAATATTAAGCGATTGGTCATTCTCAACGAAATTCCTCATCAAAGCACTTTAGCGGCATCGAGTTCATTTACTGTTATGGATCTTTTAAAGGCTACCTGGTTTACTTTGTTAATCAACCATTTGTTAATATATATTTAACATCTTGTTATCCCTCTATTGGGTATTTTTGCTTGAAAAAATTGGTTAAAATGCTGTTAAAGCCGAGAAGCGAGTATGAGTTGATTTCCAGTTGGAGAAATGGAGATGAGCAGGCTTTTGACCAGTTATTCAAGCTCCATTTCTACAAGCTTAACCAGTTTGCGCTTCGGCACACCAATGACCCGGAGCTGGCAGAGGAACTGGTGATGGACATTATGCTCAAAGTTTGGCAAAAAAGGGAAGAACTAGAACAGGAGCAGATTTCCCTTTCCCCCTTTCTTTTTCATATCCTGAAAGCGGCTATTTCCGACAATTACCGCAAAAAGCGAATCGCCCTTATCGACATGGAGGAGATCGGTGATGAGCCTGAGTGTCCGGTAAAGGCCGACGATATGCTTTTATCGGCTGAATTAAGCAACATTTATCAGAATAGCCTTGATTATTTGAGCCCTCAGAAAAGACTCGTGCTGAAAATGAGGCAGGAAGAGGGCATGAGCTACAAAGAGATTGCCTGCGAGTTGAACATTTCAGTCAAAACAGTGGACAGTTACTTAAGTGAGTCCATTTCCTTCGTGAGGAATTACCTGAGAAAACATACCGATATTACCCTCTTTCTGATCGTTCTGTTAACCTTTTAATATTCATTCACCCACCTATCTGGCAGTACATCTCCTGGTCGTTGGTTTGATTTTTATTTTATTTCCTCTGATAATCAGCTGCTTGTACTGCAGGTCGTGAAAAATTGATTTTTCGCACCGGGAACTTTCCTGTTTCTTACGGTATACCATATAGAGGCGCTTATAAATGCTTTAGCTATGGAAGAATCAATGGACAGGGAATTACTGCTGAGGTATATGCAGGGGAAATGCACTGCAGAAGAAACCCGTCTGGTAAAAGAGCTTTTGCTGCAGCCACAGTGGCAGCAAGTTCTTGACGAATTGCTGGAAGAGGATTTTGAAAATTTTGAGGCGGATATACCCGATGAAGAACTGAGTAAGTATTGGAACAAGCGTTTCCATGAAAAATATATTGATCCTCCTGCCTCCCCTTTATGGCGCCGTTCCTGGCTGAGATATGCTGCCGCCTGTGTTCTGATGATCAGTTTAGGCTTATATTTTTTTAACGCAGGGAGAATGTCCGGAAAAAAGAAGGATACAATCTCGATGCTTGAAAAAATAAATCCCAAAGGCCAGCGGTCAAAGCTCATATTACCCGATCGTTCGGTTGTTTATCTGGGCGCAGAAAGCCGCCTTAGATTTCCTGAAAAGTTCGGCGCAGGCAACAGGGAAATTTCTTTGGCGGGTGAAGCCTTCTTTGAGATCACCAAAGACCCTGCGCACCCTTTCATTATTCATACCGGTTCTGTTCAGACCAAGGTATTGGGAACCTCCTTTAAGATCAGTGCTTTTGAAGGGAAGCACCTGACCGTATCAGTAGCCACCGGAAAAGTAAGTGTGGCACAGAAAATAGCAGGAAGAGACGCTGTGCAGTCACTTGCAGTGCTTACACCTGGTCAGGAGGTGAACTGGAACCCACGTACCCGGTTGACGGAAATTCATCCGGTCGATGCAGAGCAGGTAAGGGACTGGAAAGACGGAACAATGACCTTTGTTGCGGCCTCACTTGGCGATATCGCAGAAAATCTGGAACGCTGGTATAATGTGAAGATCAATTTCGCGGACAGCCGTATCAGAAATTATCATGTTTCGCTGATTGTTAAAGGTACAGATCCTTTAAACCATGCTTTGGATATCATATGTAATACCACGCACCTGAACTACAAAATAAAGGGCAAAATGATTACTGTAGCAAAAAAAGGAGGATGATGATTTAAGCCCTGTAAGAAAAAAACCGTTCCCCGCAAAGGGAACGGCTGTTAAGTTTCTCCATTAGCATATAGTTTTCGACGACCCTTTGCTAACGGCGAAAAGCTACCGACAAGGTCGGCGGCGTGATTAAAGCAATTTTTATTAAAAACAACTCTAACATTCAAAAATATGCAAAATGTAGTACAACTACGTCCCTATATACTATTTATTATGCGGTGTTCATTCATCATATCAGCAATACAGTTCGTCTTCGCGGGGATGTTGCTTGCAGCAAATGCAAAGGGCCAGAATCTGGATCAGATAAAAGTAAATCTATCCCTAAAAGAGGCAAGCCTACAAGAAAGTTTGCTGCTGCTTCAGCGAAAAAGCGGGATACGTATTTCTTTTTTTGATGAGGTGTTACAAAAAGAAGTAAAGAAAGTAACATTGAACAACAATAGTATTTCTGCAGGTGATGCGCTTCGCAAAATACTTTCGGGCACAAAACTCAACTATCGGCTGGTGCAGGATTTTGTGATCATCGATGCCAAACCAATCCCCTTAAAACCTGGTCGCATCTCTGGTAAAATTGTAGATGATAGAGGCGAATCCTTACCAGGCGCATCTGTACGTGTAATAGAAACCGGTAGCGCTACCACGACTTCTGTTGATGGTAACTATAGTTTAAAACTGCAGCCGGGCACCTATACGCTGCAGTTTAGTTTCGTTTCTTTCCAAACCCAGCGGGTTACCGGTGTTGTGGTAGCTGAAGACAAAAGTACACCGCTTGATATCGTATTGAAAACAGACGCAAAAGGGTTAAAAGAAGTGATTGTTACATCGGGTTATAAAAAGGCATCAGTAGCCGGTTTATATGCGAAGCAAAAAAACACCTCCAACCTTTCGGACGGGATTTCTGCAGAGCAGATCAGTGCAACGCCGGATAAACATGTAGGTGAAACCCTGAAACGCATTACAGGGGTATCCACAAACGAAAATAAAAAAGTAGTTATTCGTGGCATCGCTGAGCGTTACAATGTATCCCTGCTCAACGGAAGCACTTTACCTAGTACAGATGTTCAGGAACGTGATTTTGAGTTCAACCTGATCCCGACCAACCTGGTTGAAAACATTGTTGTGGCCAAGTCTATCACTGCAGACATGCCTTATGGCTTCGCAGGAGGTTTGGTTCAAATCACTACCAAATCTGTACCTGAAAGTAACTTCCTTTCCGTGAGTGCAGGTACCTCTTTTAACAGCCGTACGATAGGAAAAGATTTTCTGGGCTATGGTCGTGGTAAATACGATTATTTAGGTTTTGATGATGGGGGAAGAAATCACTTTCCGGATGGTCTGCTGAACCTGATCGGTAAGTTTGATCCAACCAAAGCAGACAGCCAGAATGAGATCAAGGCTGCACAGGTTGGCGAACAGAACAAACGTATCGGCGGGACGGAGCGGTTAGGCGCACGTCGTTTTGCAGCTATGCCATCACAAAATTACCAGCTCAGTTTGGGAAGGACATACTCACTTGACAGTACTAAAGTACGGAACCTTGGCTTTGTGGCCTCGCTGAGTTACCGGAATACGCAAACCAATGACTACGTTTCCAATATGCGCCGGGGCGACTGGTCACATGAACCAACACGCGGGGATGATCCTACAGATGTAAATACGGGGAATATATATGGGTTTAATACCACTTTAGGATTATTGTTAAATGGTGGTTTTAAAACAGAGAAACACCAGATCAATACCTATAATTTATATACAAGGATATTTGACAACAGGTTTAACCGCTATACCGGCTGGTCTTTTGAAAGTCCGAAAAATGATGGGGATATGAAATACGCTAGCGTACTGGAAGATGATAGACCTAAATTTACTGATCTGTTGCAGAATAAAGTAAGTGGTGTCCATCAATTTAATTCAGTCAGGATTGAATGGGGTTTAGCCAGGACCTCCTTAAAATCGGTAGAGCAGGATGCGGTTTCGGCCTCGATGACCGCCAGGGAAATAGCAAACAGGGTGCTGTACATCTATCAGCCAGGCAGCATAAGTGATCCGGGGTCTGGTCCATTGCACCGCGATAAATACATCTACAAAGAAAATAATCTTGATGCTGTGATCAGCGCTGCTTATGATTTTAAGCTGGGCAAAACCAGTAATACCTTTAAAACTGGTATTAATTACCTAAAAAAACATGCGTTTTATGATTGGGAGGTACTTCCTATAGCAATGGGACCTAACGGCACTGTTCCCATAGAGCTGCTTCCTATTCAGGAATGGGGCAATTATATGAACATGGAGAACACTGCAAACAGTTTATTTTACTTTAAGCAAGATTACACTTCAAATAAATTTGAAGCTAAAAGCATAAATAAAGGTGCATTTGTAATGTTAGATCATAAATTGCTGCCGGGTCTTAGAGTGGTTTGGGGTGCCAGGGCCGAATATTTCAAGCTGGATACGATTACCAACTCTGCCAGTAAACTGGCTGACAAGAATAGTAAGATCTTTTTTGCAGAAAATAAGGATTGGTATTTTCTGCCTTCGGCAAATATCACTTACTCTCCCTTAAAGGACTTGAACCTGCGTACATCCTATGCCAAGTCGGCCGTTCGTCCGGGACTGATGGAAAACTCGAGGTTTTCGCGTTACAATCCCAATTATGGCTCGGTTGTGAGGAGCAATGGTGTTAGCAGTACCATTATTGATAATTACGATGTCAAGATAGAGCTGTTTCCGGGTGCGGGCGAACTCCTGTCGGCAGCCTATTTTTATAAGTATTTTGATAAACCGGCAGAGTATTACAGGATAGACAATGAAAATAATGGCCGGGGTTACATCACCATCGCAAACTCTGACTGGGCAAAAGTAAGGGGCTGGGAATTTGAGCTTCGTAAAAGTTTAGGTTTTGTGTATGACGGACTTCCTTTTCTACAGGACGTGTACGTTAGTGGTAACCTTACCCTTCAAAAATCGGAAGTAAGGGCGCGCGAGGTGCAGTATGAAACGACACCTGCCGGCGTTGATACGATGTATTATAAATACTTGAAATATCCTCGTGCGTTGTATGGACAGGTTCCATTATTGTACAATGCAGGAATACAATACATTGGGAAAAAACTGGGATTAAACCTGACCTATAACCATGCCGGGTACAAGACATTTATTACCGGGGTAGAGCCTGCTTATGTTGAATATGAAAGACCGCGTTCACAAATGGATGCGCAGATCAGCTATAAATTTTTGAAAGGGAAGATAGAAACCAAGTTGAATGTAAGCAACCTGCTGGATGCCTCTTTCCGTTATTTCATCAACGATCCAACAACCTATGAACTGAAACCTGGAAACGAAGGCAAATCAAACCTGGAATGGAACGATAAATACAAGTATAAATTTGGTTTCTCGGAGAAATTTGAAGAAGGTTATGTTGACCCCGTGACGAACAGACGGGTTGGTGACCGGGAAACTTTTACCCGCTATACCGGCCGCACTTTTAGTCTTACTTTATCCTATATTTTTTAATTAATCATATCATGACCAAAATATTTAAAATCATTTACCTGGCAGCAATACTATTCCTGTTTAGTAGTTGTGAAAAGGATGGAGTTCCGGTATTATCAAAAATTAAAGTAATTAACAAAGAATTCAGTATAAGCGGCTTTGTACTGGGCGATACAGTTGAACAGTATTTTGACGGCGTTAAAATGCGGGAGTATTATAGTTTAGTGAGGATGAGTACAACCCATCAGAACCAGCTTGCCTTTGAGAAGGATGAGATCAACATGGAATTGAAAAGGAAAAGCACAGGAGAGGTATTGTATCGCCAAACATTCAACATCAACGATAAACAAAACATTGTTCCCAATTTTTATTTCGACGGATTTAAATTCAACAAGGGGTATACTTATCCGGATCCGCAGGGAGATGACTATACGGCTAATTTTTTTGTGGATAACAAAGGTGGTTCTGCACCTGTAGACATCAACATTGAGGTACTTGAATACTATTATGATACGACCAAGCCCGATCCGATCATAGTGGTAAACACCACCGCCATTCCAATAGTGGAAAATGTTAAACCTGGCGAATGGACACCCTACGTAAAAATTCAAATACCTACGGTAACCCCGCAGCAAAGTGGGACCGAACTATATCCGATTGTAGTGGTCAGGGATTCTAAAACCAAAGACTATTATGTCAATAAAAACAGGGACCACAGTACAATTAACATGGAAGTACCATCCTTTGGTATTTCGCCCGGTAAAGTTCAGAGCATATATCTAAACAAGATAACAGCCAGCGATAAAAAGTTGTTTCTACAGTTTTATGATCTTGTACAGTTGTTTCCACGCTAAGGATTCTTCATCGATTATGGGCAGGCTGTTGTGGCCTGTCCTTTTTAAATATTAAGGCAGGAACAAATCGTCCATGGTGACCTGGTTTTGTACCAGGCCGATAGCATAAACATTGTTTTTAACACCATAGGTGGTGACCATGGAGAGAAACAATGTTTTTTTAGTCTTGCTTTCCCGGCGGAATACATCAAGTTTCTGCTGTAATTCTGCAGCATAAGCTTTATCTATTACGAATTCAGTATTGGAGAACTTCATTTCACATATACTGATGATATTATCCTGTCTGTCCAGCAACAGATCGATCTGTGCACCATTTCCGGTTCTTGGCGCATGTCGCCAGGCTGAAGTTTCGGTAAACACTCCGGAAATGCCCAGCGCCTGCTTAATATGATCTGTATGTTTCAGACAGATTCCTTCAAAAGCATAGCCACTCCAGCTTCTCCATGATGACGCAGAAGATTTTTTTATCCATGTGCCTGCACCGGTGGCCCTGGAGTGTTCGATAAATCTGAGGTAGAAAAGGCTGTATTCATCACTGAGTTTGTAGATACTCTGATTGGCATTTTTCTGGAAAGGCAGCATGGGCGTAATGAAGCCAGACTCTACAAGTTCCTCAAGTAAGAGACTAGTGGTTCCCCCACTTTGTAGGTTACAGCTGGCAATGATCTCATTTCTCGTCAATCCGGATGGCTTGTCTGCGAGTGCTTTGACGACGGAAATGTGCCGGTCTGCGTTTTCGAAAAGAGAGCGGTAAAGGTTTGCGAATTCTGTTGAAAGTAGACCATCCTTAGTGAAGAAAAGTCTGTCAATTGCCTGAGTGGCACTTTCCCCTTTTTTGAGTTCTTTCAGATAATGCGGCACACCACCCATTGCCATAAAAATGGTCAATATCTGGTAGCGGTCAATATGGATATTATTGCTTTTCAGGTACTGTTCTGTCTCGTACAATGTGAAAGGTAAAAGGCGTATTTTCCTCGTCAACCGGTTGTGCAGGCCTCCTTTGCTGTTGACAACTTTTTTGATCATCCAACTGGCTGCAGATCCACAGATCGCAACGATCAGATTCGGCTGTTGCGATGCCCATTGGTTCCAGAAATATTCAAATGCTGAAAGAAAGCCTGATTTATGCGAACTTAACCAGGGGAATTCGTCAAAGAAAATGACAGCCTTTCTCTTCTTAATGATAGGACTTGCAAATTCCCTGAGTTGCCAGAAGGCTTCCGTCCAGTTTTTAGGAACTGCGAGCGGTAATTGCGAACCTAATGCCGCTGCAATGGCTTTGCTGAAATTGAGCAATTGCTCGGCAGCATTCGCATCATGCACTCCCGAAAGCTCAAAGATGAGCTGTTTCTGGAAGACTGAGCGGATTAGGAAAGTTTTTCCAACCCTTCGCCTGCCAAAGACCGCTAAAAGTTCTGATGAAGGGGAGACAAGTGTCTCCGAAAGTATTTTTTTCTCAGCGATTCTTCCAATAAGCAATTCCATTTTTCTCCTTTTTAATAATGGTTAACGATGAAAATAATTTTATCCGCAGCCAAAATGTGTTTTAAATATAGAGTTTTGGCTGCGGATAAAAAAATATCCACAGCCAAAACATAGGTAAAGTACATTAATTTGGCTGTGGATAAATGTGTCAGTAATTATTTTTATGCAGCTGTAGCGAATTTCTTCCGGGGATCGTTTTAGTATAAAAATTACGCTTATGAAAACCACAGTACATTGGAAAAGTTTGTTCAGTTTTATATTACTTTTAACCATAGTAACAACTGCCTGTAAAAAGGATAAACCTGTTGCGGTTCCTACCCCCGGATTAATTGGGAACTGGACAGAGGATGTTCATCCGGGTGTTTCCTCGATCATGCCAAGGGGGTTGTTGTTGTCAAAGGACAGTATTCATTTTGTGGTCTGGGACCAGGCAGCTCAGCAAGTCACCTATGTGCAGGGTACATACAGTACACAAGGAGACAAGCTGATCGCAAATTTTAAGGAAAAAGTAGTTAGAAAAAATAATAACCAGATTATTTCAAGGACGCCTGTAAGCGGTGGTTATTTTGACAATGCTACCTATTTATTGAATGGAAACAAGCTGACCTTAAATTACACAAGTTATCCAGCCGATGCACCTACGCCTGCAACAATGATTTTTAACCGAATGCTAATTGATTAAAAGCTTCTTTGGAGTTCATTGATATTTATTCTATTCCCGAATGCTGGTTTTATCATTCAGAGCTAAGGTGGCGATTTCGTCTTTTCTTTTAAAGGAAACGCCTTCATGTCGTTGAATATATTGTATTAAATCTTTCGCTACTTTTACCATTTGCGGCGTTCCACCAATCCGGTCATGGAAACTTATGGATAATTGCCTTCTTTTAAATTCACTCTCGGCATAAAGTTGGTCAAACTCCAATTTTACCTGATTAAAAAATTGCTCGGCAGAAAAATTTTTGCCTTCAATCAAAAGAATATCGTTGTTGCGTAAAGTATAAGGAACGACTGCAAAATCTTTGTTATTTACCTGAATAAGAAAAGGTTCGTCTCTGCTTAAATCATCTATATGATATTTAAAACCAAGCTCTTGTAAAATTTTCAATGTGTTTTCTCCTCTTCGCAGCCAGTTGGCATTATAACCAACAGGCGTTGCTCCGGTAACGTTTTTTATAGCGTCTGCACCATCTTTAATAAATTTTTTCTCTGCTTCATAAGAAAGATTGTATTGTGTGCTCCAGTTCATTCCGTGAGCTGCTGCTTCGTGCCCCCTTGCCACGATTTCTTTTGCCAATTGCGGATTTTTCAGCACGGCTGTGCCCACCATGTGTGAGGTAACTTTAATGCCCAATTCATCCCAATTGTCCAGCATTCGGGGAATACCTTCTTTATAGCCATACTGGTACCAGGTAGCAGCAGGCAAATCGATAAATCCCTTTTCTAAATTCTGAGGAAAAGGACTTTCTGAGTTAGCGGGCTGACCACCAGCTTCAAATTGCATTGATACTGAAACCACTAACCGTGAGCCATCGCTCCATCTTGTTTTTGTGTCTGTCATTTTATTTTTTTTATGATTAGCCAGCAAACTATTGAATGGCAATACACTAGCCATGCCGATTAACCCAGCCTGTTTTATAAATATTCTTCTATTATTCATACTGTTTTATTTAAAAACCACTTTATCCAGGGCATAGCTGTTACTTTCCATGAATTGCAGTAGGATTGCAAAGAAAATAATGTGCAGTAATTGTGAGGGAATAGCCTCCCAATTCTCCACCATTGTTGTCCCAAAAAGCAATAGCAGTACCACCACCGCTCCGGCAGATGCTGCAGGTTTTGTAAACAAACCAGTCAGTAACAGCATTCCTACGGCAAACTCCGCGATAGGCAAAACATAACTAAAGGGTATGACCAATCCTTTGGGCAATATTGATTTTTCAAAACTACCAACCATCCATTGACTAAATGCTTTTAATTTTGGCAGACGCACCAGTCCATGCCCCAACATGCTGATAGCGATGGCAAGACGTAAGATCAAAAAAGTGAACGTGTTCATATGTACTTATTTTAATTGTTTGTACAAATTTCGTTTCAAAAATTTCAATAAATTTGTATAATCAAGGGATAAAGTTGTAAACAGAAAGGATGAGAATCAGGAATCTATTTTTGCCGTTTGAAATTGGTTTGTTTGAAACCGATGAATACGTTAGCCAAACCCATCAAAATACTTATTTTGAGATGTGTTTTATCCTTGACGGAAAAGGAATTCAAATCATCAATCAACATCAATTGGAATATGCACCAAACAAACTTTTTCTGCTGTTCCCAAAAGATACTCATGGATTTGAAGTCCAGGAAAGAACTACTTTTTTCTTTCTGCGGTTCAATGAAAGTTATCTGCAAACACAGCCTAAAGAGTGGCTGCAGAAACTGGAATATATTTTTAATAACCACAATCATTTGCCCGGTTGTATTCTTAAAAATATTGACGATAAACCATTGATCCGGGCATTGGCAGAGACTTTGGTAAAAGAGCAAAAAGGGGACAATATTTATCGGCAAGAAGTTATGCAGCAGTTAATTAATACATTTATTACTATTGCAGCGAGAAATATTGCCGTGTTAGAAACCGCAAAACCAAATCAGCTTCATCCAACACAACCTTTGTCTGTGCTGGGCTATATTCATCAAAATATTTATTCGCCAAATCAATTAAAAATTGAAAACATGGCAACTTATTTTAACTTATCGCCCACTTATATAGGCGAGTATTTCAAGAAGCAAACTGGCACCAGCTTACAATCTTATATCAATTCTTATAGAATGAAATTAATAGAAACGCGGCTTTTGCATACTAATTTCAGGTTAACAGAAATTGCAGATGAATTTGGTTTGACGGATGTCAGCCATCTAAGCAAACTGTTCAAAAATCATATGGGAATGAATCCAAGAGAATTTAAAAAGCGGGCAAATGACGATAGAAATGGAGTTAAAACATCCTTTTGATGTATAGAATGGGCAGTTAAATTTTCTGCCCATTCCTTTATGGTGGTATAATAAGGAGTGGCTTATAATTTCACATCCAAAATTTCAACTTCTTCAGGAATAACAAATAACAGAGTGCAGCCGGTTTTGGTCGTAACAGAATGTTTAAAGTTTACTGGCGTATATAAATAGTCGCCTTCGGAAAGTGTTTCATTAGCTATTATGGCTTCCCCGTTTAATACAAAAATTTCTTCACCACCGGGATGATTGTGATATGGATAACTTGCCCCGGGTTCAAACTTCAGTAATATAGTTGTTGAGCGTTGTTTGTCTTCATTGTAAAGCAGAGAGATGACAGATATACCGGGATATTGAATACCTTTCTCAATCAGGGGTTGCCATTCTTTTTGTTTGTTCCTTACGATGTAATTGTTGATGTCTGTTTTCATTTTTTTTAGTTTTATTTTTAATGATTTATTTGATGAACAGTTGGTCTATACTCCAATTATAATGGGGCATTGTTGCCAGCAGAAATGCCCCTGCGCTAAAAGTAAACACCGAATAATCCAGTGGTTCTTTTATTCCAAATGAACAAGTCATAGCCAGGGCAAAAAATAGTGTAAGCAATGCTGTTGCATAAGCCGCATATTTGGTTTTGAAACCAATAAATAGCAAAATACCTAGACCTGTTTCCAGAATTGTGCTTGCAAGGGCAATTGTTGGAATTGAGCTTTTGGGCAGAAAAGAATTCACCTGAGCTGTATAATCCAAAAAGCCACTCCACCCGGATGATTGTTGACCCCATAAGCCTAACCGACTTGCTACGGCCGATAAAAAGCCCGATGCCAGAGCTAACCTCAGCAATAAACTAGAAATGCCTGAATTTTTCATGTCCTGATATATTTATACTGTAGATCTTTATTAAGTACAAATATTCGACAAAGTTGAGGCTCAAAGAATAGAGGATATTGTGAAAAGCATGTAATATTTAAAAGGCGAACTTTTCTTTGAATTTTTTAGGAGAAAGATTGGTTTGTTTTTTAAAAAAATTAGAAAAGTAAAAAGGGTCGATAAAACCAAGCTGGAAGGCTACTTCCTTTACAGTTGAATCTCCATATAGGAGCAGCCGTTTTGCTTCAGACGCTACAAGTCCATAAATAACATTTTGAGCAGTTTTGCCAGCATGAAGTTTAGCCTGCTCATTTAACTTTAATTCTGTCGTATGTAAATGGGTAGAAATTTCAGATAAAGAAAGATTTTTCTCGAAATTGTTTCGAACAAATTCGAGAAACTGTAAAAAAAGAGCGTCCGGTTTCCAAACCTCAGCTCCGCTGGCAATTTTGGCACGATTAACTGCGATGAGCAAAAGCTCAATGCGGGAATGAACTGAGTTGAGGAATTGAAAGGGTTTTTCACTTAATTCTTTTTCTATTGTTTGAAGATGATTTTCAATTTCCAAAGGATTTTCAACTGGTATGATCTCGTTATAATCGAAATGGCAGAACAAACTATTTTGAAAAATAAGTTCAATGTCTTTCTCTGTTTTGCACATAAAATCCAATGTAAAGTCTAGCATATAGCCTTTAGCCTTGTTTATGTCTTTAAATCAATGGTATTGCCCCGAGGTGATGGTGAGTACCTGATTTTTTTGAACGGTTAATAATTTATTGTCTACCTGAATTTTAAGCTCACCGTCCCTGCACCAAAGGAAAAGATATTTTTTTACCCTTCTTGGTTCTAAATAGTTAATACTTTCAATTTCTTGAATATTTACCATAAGGATATTCAATTGTGTATGATTCAAAAATAAGTTTTTACCTTCTGAAATCCTTTTCTTTTCAGTTTTTTCTCGTGAATTTCAAAAAACCTTGTCTTTGATTCCTTTCCAATTGAATGCTCTGGTTATTCCAACCTGAGGTATGTAAAAAATGTAACCAACTCTCTTTACTGCTACCTGTAACTTTGTTGGAAATAAAACATGAACCGTATTGTATAGCCTTTGTATCTAGATATTATTGACCTCGAACCCCCCGTAGGAAACCATCTCGGCATTGTGGGCTACGGTCAGATTTAGCTTCATACTTTCGATGAGTGCTTTTGCCTGACTGATGTTTTTGTGGAGATCATTGATGCCTCTGATTTCAATTCCTTTGGCCAATAGTTTAAATTTACTAGGCTCGAACTTATGGATGAATTTTTGAAGGTCTGAACTGATCTTGATGTCTGTCTTATTCATATTAAAATGATTACCTGTCTTTTAGCGGCAAAACAAAACAAATTGTTTTAACTCCTGTGTTGGATAATGTTATCTTTTTAATAAGAAATAGGGATATCCGTATAAATTAACAGCAGCTTAACACAGGGAATTTCCTGGCAAAGCTGCTGTTAATTTATTTGCTGATCATCAGCCGTCTGCTTATAGTGTAGCCATATCAATTACGAACCGGTAACGTACATCACCTTTCAGCATTCTTTCGTAAGCATTGGAAATATCTTTGATGTCAATAACCTCTATGTCGGAAACAATATCGTGTTCTGCACAGAAATCAAGCATTTCCTGAGTTTCAGCAATACCTCCGATTCCTGATCCGGCTACGCTTTTACGACCGCCTAACAGGGAGAAAGGCTGGATGGCATAAGCTTCGGAGGGAACGCCAACACAGATATGTGTTCCATTGGTTTTTAACAGGGAAAGATAAAGGTCCATATCATGTACCGCTGATACGGTATCCAGGATAAAATCAAATGAACCTTTTACCGCTTCCAGTTGTGCAGGGTCTGAAGTTACGACAAAGTGATGCGCACCAAGGGCTTTTGCTGCTTCCGCTTTGGATGGGGAAGTACTGAGTACAGTAACTTCTGCGCCAAATGCGACGCCGAATTTAACGCCCATATGTCCTAAACCACCCAGGCCTAGAACAGCCAGTTTGTGGCCTTTTCCAACTTTCCAGTGACGCAGAGGGGAATAGGTGGTGATTCCTGCGCAAAGCAATGGTGCAGTAGCGGCCAGGGATAATTTTTCTGAAACCTGTAATACAAATTCTTCGCGAACGACAATAGAATTGGAATAACCACCATAGGTAGGTACACCAGATCTGTCTTTGTTGTTGTAAGTTTGGGTATTTCCTTCCAGGCAGTATTGTTCCAGTCCGTCCTTGCAGTTTTCGCAAACCTGGCAGGAATCTACCATACAGCCTACACCGGCAAGTGCACCTTCTTTGAATTTTTTAACATGGTCACCTACTTTAACAATCCGGCCAACGATTTCATGGCCGGGTACCATTGGAAAAAGGCCCGGAAACCAATCGTTCTTAATCTGGTGGAGATCGGAATGACAAACACCACAGTATAATATTTCAATCTGGACATCATGAGGTCCTACATCCCGGCGTTCAAAGTTCCAGGGTGCTAAATCTGTTTGTGCATCTTGTGCAGCATATCCTTTTGCTTGTATCATGGTTAAGATCTTTGTTATTGTACTTAACAAATGTAAAGCTTGAAAGTTAATAGGCAGTTAAAACATTCAAAGGAATACTTGCAAATTTCAAACATTAATAATTAGACTATTCCCTGTCTGCGCCAAAATGAATAAACTGAATAAAGCCGGGAGCTAATGTTTAAAATAGCCGTTTTAACCCACAAAAAGCCACTTTTGTAGCTTTTTTCGCTGATTCATGTAAGCCCTTGCCAAGGCCTGCTTTTTCTGTCTTTAGGCATTCTATCATTATATTCGCTTAGCGTTTGGCCAACCTGGGCGTTAACCTGAAAAGCCTTTAAAAGAGTAAGGAACTTAAATTTTTAAAAATCCCTATTATGAAAAATTTAGAATTAAAAAATCTTGGTGTTCAGGAAATGAACACTGCTGAAATGACAAAAGTAAACGGTGGTGGTCTTTTAGGTGGCATCATTGATGGTCTTTTAAGTTCTGTTGCTGGAACAGTAAACGCTGTTACTGCAGACTTATCTACATTCCTGAACAAAACATTGGTTAATGTTGCGAAATTTGTTTGGGGTTTGTAAGAAAAACCGAATGATAACCCTTGTTCCGAACCAGGAACAAGGGTTATTTTAATATACGACTATGGCGTTATCTTCACACTCTGCGGAAACAATATCCTCCACTTCCATTGTTTACCGTTCGCAGATCAGTAGGTCCAGCCAACTCATTTATCAGGTTACCGTCCTGGTTGTCCTTGGGACTTTTGCGGCATTGCCCTTTATTAAAACTCCAATCAGTGTAAAAGGCAATGGTGTATTACAATCCTCTCTGGAAAAAACAGAACTTCTGATACCTGTTAATGGCCGGCTGATCCAATACAGACTGGCAGACAATAAAAAGCTTAACCAGGGGGATACACTCCTGGTGATTGACGCGGGTTTGCCCAAACAACAAACCGTACTGGTACAAAACAGGGCCGGACAACTCCATCAGTTTATACAGGATATCAATATCCTGCTGAACTACAAAAAACAAAGTAAATTCAATCCACCAAGCCTGCAGACCGGGCAATACAGTGCCTCCTGGCAGCAATTTGCACAGGAACTGGAAAATGCAGATGTAACCAAAAGACAGGCGGAGAGAACCTTTGCCCGCTACAATAAGCTTTACCAGAATAAGGTCCTCACAGTAGCTGAATATGAAAAATATAAGTTCGAAATGGAACAGGCAGAATCCGCCTATCTGATGGTGCGTACAAAGTACAGAACGCAATGGCAAACGGAAGCCAGCGGATTTAGAAACGAGCTTCGTCAGTTGTCTGGTCAGGAAGCGGAACTGAGCGAACAGAAAAAACAATATGTGCTTCGGGCACCGGTAACCGGATCTGTGCAAAACCTGCAGGGCCTGCAAAACGGAGCTTATGTATTTGCCAATCAAAAGATCGGAGAAGTATCGCCTGATGCCAGTGTAATGGCTTACTGTTATATCAAACCTTCGGATATAGGGCTGATTAAAAAAGGACAGGAAGTAAGGCTCCAGATTGATGCTTACAATTATAACCAATGGGGTTCTGCGGCAGGGAGAGTGGTGGATATTTCTGATGATATTGTCATCCTCAATGGCAATCAGTCGGTATTTAAAGTAAAGTGTATCCTGGACCAGGATCATCTGACCTTAAAAAATGGATATAAAGGTTTTTTAAAGAAGGGCATGAATTTTACGGCCAGGTTTACGGTAACCAGCCGTAGTCTGTACCAGTTGCTGTATGATAAGGTAGATGATTGGGTAAACCCCAATGTAAACGGAAGGAAATAAGGCTATGAGCATCAAAGTAAAACAAAGGGACATTACAGATTGCGGTGCAGCCTGCCTGGCTTCCATCGCATCCTATTATAAATTAGATCTTCCTGTGGCCAGGATCAGGCAGTTTGCCGGAACGGACAAAAAGGGAACTAATGTTTTGGGAATGGTAGAGGCAGCTCAAAAGTTAGGCTTTGAAGCTAAAGGAGTGAAAGGTTCTTTCGATAGCCTGTTTAAAATCCCAAAACCAGCGGTAGCGCACCTTATCGTTAAAGAAATCCTGGAACATTATGTGGTGATTTATAAAGTCACCAATAAGGTGGTCGAAGTTATGGATCCTATCGACGGTCAGATGTACAGTAAGAGCCATGAGGAGTTTAAAAAAGAATGGACAGGTGCGTTGGTGCTGCTGCTGCCTTCTGATGACTTTGAAACCGGAAATGAAAAAGCTTCGGTATACGGACGTTTCTGGAACTTGATCCGCCCACATAAGTCGATTTTGATTCAGGCGCTGTTTGGGGCCATTGTTTATACGGTTTTAGGGCTTTCGACCTCTGTTTTTGTGCAGAAACTGGTCGATTTTGTGATGGTAGACGGAAACCGGAACTTGCTGAACCTGATGAGTATGGCTATGGTGATCATCCTGGTGGTCCAGCTGTTTATTGGAACGGCAAAAACGGTGTTTACCCTTAAGACCGGGCAAATGATCGATGCCAAGCTCATCCTGGGCTATTATAAGCACCTGTTAAGACTTCCCCAGCAATTCTTTGATACCATGCGGGTAGGAGAGATCATTTCCAGGATCAATGATGCAGTAAAGATCAGGACCTTTTTAAATGATGTGAGCATCAATTTTCTGGTGAATATATTTATTGTGTTTTTCTCCTTTGCCATGATGTTTACTTATTACTGGAAGCTGGCCTTGCTCATGCTTGCGGTGATCCCCTTGTACCTGTTGATTTACTATGTGACAGATAGACTCAATAAGAAAGCGCAAAGAAAGCTAATGGAAGATTCTGCTGAACTGGAATCTCAGCTGGTGGAAAGTCTGAATGCGGTGGGAACGATAAAAAGGTTTGGCCTGGAGTCTTTCGCCAATGAGAAAACAGAAACCCATTTTATCAAACTGCTGAAAGATGGGTTTAAGTCAAATATGAATTCGGTTTTTGCCGGGACATCTTCTGAACTTACCTCACGTTTGCTCACCATTATCCTGCTTTGGGTAGGTGCAGGCTATGTGATTGACAGCACGATTACACCTGGAGAGCTATTGTCCTTTTATACCCTGATCGGTTATTTTACCGGGCCTGTTTCTTCGTTGATCGGTATGAACAAAACGGTGCAGGATGCGGTGATTGCTGCAGACCGGCTTTTTGAAATTATGGATCTGGAACTGGAAAAAGAGGAAAACCAGATTGAACTGACCCCGGATAAAATAGGGGACATACATTTTGAACACGTTTCCTTTCGTTACGGTACCAGGGTGGCCGTTTTTGAAGATCTGAATTTAAAGATTCCAAAAGGGAGGTTTACGGCCATTATTGGAGAGAGCGGATCTGGAAAATCAACACTGATGTCGTTACTGCAGAATATTTATCCGATACAAAGCGGAAACATCCGGATCGGGAAATATGACCTGAAATACATTAATAATTCCTCGCTCCGTCGCCTGGTGTCGGTGGTGCCGCAGCAGATCGACCTGTTTGCCGGTAATGTGATAGATAATATTGCGATTGGTGATTATGAGCCGGATATGCAAAAGATCATAGACATTTCTACACAACTTGGGCTCATTGGATTTATAGAATCGCTGCCCAGGGGATTTCAGACCTATCTTGGAGAAAACGGAGCGTCGTTATCCGGAGGCCAGAGACAGCGTATTGCTATTGCAAGGGCTTTATACCGTGACCCGGAAGTGCTGATCCTGGATGAAGCAACTTCTTCTCTGGACTCTGCCTCAGAAAAATATGTGCAGAGAATGATTGATATTTTAAAGGCGAGGCACAAGACGGTTATTGTAATTGCTCATCGCCTGAGTACGCTGAATAATGCCGATAAGATCATCGTATTGGATAAAGGTGTGGTTATAGAACAGGGCAATCACCAGGAATTGAGACATAAACCCAATTCTCATTATGGACATTTGTGGAAACTTCAAATGCCGGAGGAAGTGTAAATGAAACAATAGAAGAAATAGAGATTGTTTATTATTTTTGCCGCATGAAACCATACCTATGTCTGCTTTTTCCCCTGCTCCTTTCGGCATGTGGCCAGGGTACAACACCATCTTCTGCCCAGGCAGAACAGAAAGAGGTGAATGCAGAAACTAAAAAAGATACAACAGTCAAGCGCGCACCTGCCGATGCAAAAACCGTTCTGAGCAGGAAAGAAGTGCCCGTATTGTGTTATCACCAGATCCGGGACTGGAAGGCTTCAGATTCTAAAAGGGCCCATGATGATATTATTCCTCCTTCTCATTTTAAAGAGCATATGAAAATGCTGGCGGATAGTGGTTACCATACCATTTTACCCGATCAGCTCTATGATTATTTAAATTACGGAACCGCCCTGCCATCAAAGCCGATCATGATCAGCTTTGATGATACAGACCTGGACCAGTATACCACAGGTGCTTCGGAATTGAAAAAATATGCCTTTAAGGGTGTGTTTTTTATTATGACGGTTTCTATAGGAAGACCCCGTTACATGAGTAAGGCACAGATTAAAGAACTTTCTGATGATGGTCATGTGATGGCCAGTCATACCTGGAACCATAAGAACTTTACCCAGTTTACTGAAGAAGACTGGAAGATCCAGATCGACGAGCCCACTAAAACCCTGGAAAAACTGACCGGTAAAAAGGTAGAATATTTCGCTTATCCTTATGGACTTTTTAAAGCTTCGCTGCTGCACAAATTAAAAGAACATGGTTTTAAAGCCGCTTTTATTCTATCCACCAAACGGGATGAAACCTATCCTTTATACACCATCAGGCGAATCATAGATCCGGGAACCTATTCTGCCAGAAATCTGTACAACAGCATTCAGAAAAGTTTTAACAAGAAATAAGACTGTTTGTTAAGTTAAGGGTGTTTTGATTTGCAAAATCAGAAATGTTAACAATTAGTTAACATAGAGTATGGTGTTCAGCAATAGCTATTCGATAGTTTTGTAAAAATTTGTGATGAAAAATCTTGAGTGTTTCAGGAGAACCGTCACATATAAAAACAAAACTATATATGAAAAGACTTCTACTCTTATTTCTATGCAGTTGTTTTCTGGTATTGAGCGGGCCGGGTGCCTTTGCTCAGAATGAAACAACCGCTTCTCTGAACGGTACCGTTGCAGATGCAAAAGGGCCTATCCCCGGTGCAACGGTGATTGCCATTCATGAACCTTCAGGTTCAAAATACAGTACAACTACCCGTGCTGACGGACGTTATAACCTGCCAAGTATGAGGATTGGCGGGCCTTATACGGTTTCAGTTTCCTTCGTTGGGTTTAAAACCCAGTCTGAAAGGGTAGAAAAGCTGGCCCTGGGGCAAAATTCTACACTGAATTTTAAAATTAACGAAGACGCCAACATGCTGAACGAGGTTTCCATTACCGGAGTTCAGGGAAAAGTATTCAATTCCGGACGTACCGGAGCGTCGCAGAACATTTCCCGTGCGGCAATTCAAAACCTGCCTACACTGAACCGCAGTTTTACCGATTTTGTAAAACTAACGCCCCAGTTTTCTGTACAGTTTGGAAGTCCGAGTTTTGCCGGCAGGAGCAATGTGGGCAATAACTTCACCATTGATGGTGCTTTGTTTAACAATGCTTTTGGCTTACAGGGTACTATTGGTAGTCAAACGGGTTCCCAGCCGATCAATATGGACGCTTTTGAAGAGATCAGTGTAAATATCGCACCTTATGATATCCGTCAGAGCGGCTTTACCGGTGCGGCTATCAACGCTGTAACACGTTCCGGAACCAATGAATTTCAGGGAACTTTAAACAGTTATTACAGAAATCAAGACCTGGTGAGCGAGCAAAACTATGCGGGCTTAAAAACACCGGTGAATAATTTTAGCCTGAAAGGTTATGGCTTTACTTTAGGTGGCCCGATCATCAAAAACAAGCTCTTCTTCTTCTTAAGTGGTGAGCTGGAAAGAAGATCAGATCCGGGCACCAGTTTTGTGGCTTCACGTAATGGAAGTACAGGACCAAACGTTTCTCAGGCTAAAGGAGAAGATCTTGATAAACTGAGTACTTTTTTACAAGGTCTGGGATACGATCCGGGACCATATGAGAATTATCCGCTGAAAACCAGGAGCAATAAGCTTTCTGCAAAATTAGATTACAACATTGACGACAAGAATACCCTGAGCTTAAAATATTTCTATTTCAGGTCATTTAAAGATATTTTGCCAAGCAACAGCGGGGCGCCGAAAAGTCTGCGTCAGCCTTCTCAAACCGGATTGCCTTTCCAATCTGCCGGTTACGGGATCAACAACAATATGGACAACGTGAACCTGGAATTCAGGACCCGGTTCAACAATAAAATGTCTAACCAGTTAACTGTCGGTTTTAACAATATGAATGACTTCAGGGAATCAAAAGGTAATAAGCCTTTTCCTTTGGTCGACATTATGAATGCTGACGGAGGTTCTTACACCGCTTTTGGAATGGAGCCATTTACGGCTTTCAACATCTTAAAAACGAAAGTATACCAGGTAACCGATAACTTTAATATCTATGCGGGTCGTCATGAGATTACTTTGGGAGCCAATTATGAGGGCTACAGAACCTCTAATGGTTTTGCACCGAATTATTATGGGACTTATACCTTCAACAGTCTGGCCGATTTTTATAACAGTGCAATGAATGGTGTATCCAATGCTACAAAATATCAGATCCAGTATTCGGTAATGCCAGATGGTTCTTTTCCTTTTGGTACCATTAATTCCAATATGTATGGTTTGTATGTACAGGATGCGTATGCTGTAAGTGATCAGTTTAAGCTGACAGCTGGTTTGCGTGCAGACCTGACTAATATTTCTTCTGGTTCTGCAATGCGTAATGAAAATGTAGAAAAACTGACCTTTGCAGACGGGGAGAAAATTGATGTCAGCAAATATCCTAAATCGGCAGTTTTATGGTCGCCAAGATTAGGCTTTAACTGGAATGTAAATAACGAAGGTAAAACCCAGGTAAGGGGTGGTACCGGATTGTTTACGGGGCGTCCGCCGCTGGTATGGATCTCTAATCAGGCCAGCAACAATGGAACGCAGTTTGGATCGGAATCTATACCCAATCCAGTAAACCGTCCTTTTACGCCAAATGTAGATGCTTACAGAAATGTAAACCATGCTACAGCAGCAAACAATACGGCTTATAATCTAGCGGTTACTCAATCTAACTTCAAATTTATGCAGGTATGGCGTTCCAATCTTGCCGTTGACCAGAAGTTGCCTGGAGGAATTACCGGGACATTAGAGGCCTTGTACTCTAAAGACATCAATTCTGTTTACTTTAGGAACGTGAATCTAAACACCTCAGACTATAAATTACTTGCTGGTGCAGATAACAGGCCAAGGTATACTGGTTCCAGGATTTATGGATCAGCTACACCAACACCATCAAATCCAAACATCTCTGATGCGATTGTAATGACCAATACCAATAAAGGCCACAGTTTGTCTTTAACAGGAACATTGTCCAAAGAATTTAAAGGGGGTTTCTTTGCGACCGCAGGTTATACCTATACGGATTCCCGTTCTGTGAATGATGGAGGTACTATTGCACAATCCATGTGGAGGGATCGTTCTGTTGCCGGAAATCCGAATACAGATGAAATGTCTTATTCTACCTATATGGTTAAAAACAGGTTTATTGCCTCCCTGGCTTACCGGAAGGAATACATTAACCATCTTGGAACAACGGTATCTATGTTTTACCAGTTACAGGATGGATTGCGCTATTCTTATACCTATGGAAACGATCTGAACAATGACGGATTGAGCGGAAATGATCTGATCTATGTACCAAAAGACAAATCACAAATTAAGCTGGTAGCAGAGTCTGCGGCGGATACCCGTACAGCAGATCAATTGTGGTCGCAACTGGACAGTTATATCAATCAGGACCCTTATCTGAACAAGAGAAGAGGACAGTATGCCGAAAGGAACGGGCTGGTTGGAACTATGGTTGGGACGCTGGATATCCGTATTGCACAAGATTTGTTTGGAAACCTGGGCGGCAAGAAAAATTCCCTGCAATTCACTTTTGATATTTTCAATTTTGGAAATATGATCAATAAGACCTGGGGTGTACCTAAGTTTGCCAACAGAGCGAATGGATTGCTGAATTTTAAAGGTCTGGATGCAAATGGCCAGCCTACTTTCTCTTTCCCATATCTGAATGCAGGTAGTGCAACACCATTGGTGAATACTTTCTCCAATAGTATTGACGAAACTGCTAGGTGGAGAATGCAGATTGGTATTAAATACAAATTCAATTAAAACGAAAAGACAGTTTTTGCCTTACAAAGCCCGGATGATATTCATTCGGGCTTTGTGTTTTTTGGGGGGATTACAAAGTTTTTGACAACAGGAGTTTGAAAGGTAAATCGTCAGTTAACATAATTGATACCTTATTTTACAAATGAGTAGCTCCGTTGCTCCCGGTTCCGATAGCTTTGAATATTAATGAAACCTAACCATTGATTCAACTATTTAACTGCTGTTGGCGGAGCTGATCCTGTTTCCCTGCTCCTTTACTGACAGATCAGCCAAAACCAAATATATTATGAACTTAAAAATGATAATTATCGTTCTGGGGATTTCAATCGGACTGGGTTGTCAGATGAAGCCTGCTGATGAGGTGGTACTGGAAATCGGCGGCTATATGCTCAGATCGACCGAGTTAGATCATTTGACCGCGATTGATACCTACAAAGCACTTTCCCCTACGCAGTTACAGGACCGATTGCTGGAAGAAGGGAAAATATTAGCTTATGCGATAGATCAAAAATACGATACTATTACAATTTTGCAGAAGCAATTACATTATGCCAGCCGCTATTACGCTTCAAAAGTGAATGGTTATGTATGGAACAAAAAGGTCAAGCCCTTGCTGCACATTGGAGAAAATGACATTCAGAAAGTTTTTCTGGACCGATATCCTGATCATCATTCGAATGCCCGGGCAGATGATTACAGTAAGCAAAGGTCGGACATAAGGAAAGAGCTGTTGTCTAAAATGACTCAGAAATTCATCATCGAAAGTCAGCAGCGGATTTTAAAAGAAACAAAGTCAAAGATGAATGACAATGCTATAAAGGAGTTGGCGGTAAAATTTGATGCAGAAAGGCAAGATTGGCCAAACCTGAATAGAGCCTTGAGATTAATGGACTATGTCTTTGACAATAAGCACTACGTATTTACTGTCTCAGATTTTATAGAATTTGTACGCTCTCAGCCGATTTTTTTCGGCTCCCTTAAAAAGCCAGAAGACTTAAAAGATATGATGAGGACATTTCTTATTGATAAATCCCTGTATGCTGAGGCTGTGGAGATGGGGATGGAAAAAGATCAAACATATCTTGCCTTTAAAAACTATTACCAGCACCAACTGTTTTTACACCATTACCGGCGGGAACTCATTTATAGTAAAATAATCATACAGGAACAAGAGCTGGATGATTATTATCGTAACCATAGCAATGAGTTAAAAAATTTCCAATCAGCTATTATTAAAGTATTTAAATTCAGAGAGCTTTCCTCAGCACTTGAGTGTCAACAACGTATACTTTTATCCTATAAAAATCCTAATCTTCCAAAAGAAACCAAGCTAAACAACGGTAGCATCCCCCAACCGGAACTCCTAACTGTTCAGATGAGTGACACGAAAGTTCACCCCAATGTTATTGAGGCAATTTCTAAGCTCAGTGAAGGACAGCTGTCGGGACCAGTAGAGACAGATTCGGGGTACTGGATCTTCTACCTGTCGGTTAAAAAAGGAATAGCGCAGATTCCATATCAGTATGCTAAGGAGGGCATTCGAAAACTATTATACGAAAACAAGGTACAGCAGTTGTATACCAGCAATATTTCCAAGTTGGAAGGCATTTATCATATAAAACAAAATCGGCTAAAAGAGATACAATCAAACCACAATATCATCAGCTTATTACTCAACATTTTTAATCCAAAACTTTAAATTATGAAAAGAATTATTCTAGCTTGCTTTATACTTTTTGCAGGCATTTCAAGCAGTTTTGCCTATAACAACGGTGTAGGCGCTTTTGCTATGTCAGCTGATTCCCAATACGGGACAACGCCAGCCAATGTCACACAAATAGTGAACATTAATGCCAACTGTGAAATTTTTTATCAGACAACATGGACTCGGGGTGCTTGGGGAACAAGCACGTCTTCCGCATATGCTTATCTAAAAAATGGTGGATCAATGGTTGCTTATACAACCTACGACGGGACAGCTTCCGGGCCATCGAGCTCAACCTTTACTGGCTATTGGGGTACAATGGAGCTTACTATATCTTGCGGTACAAATACAATCGGTCTGGCGGAACTTCGATGGTGAGTTCGGAATAATAGTTAACACTAAGTGTATTAAATATCATTTTGCTGATGGTATTGTGGTGATTGTAAAACATATAACACAACGTCTGTAGATATTATTTATGTTGTTCTATGCATCGATCTTTTTTGTTCGATATATTCTGAAGCCCTCATTTTGTACTTGTCCTTAAAGGCCTTCGAAAAATAGTTCGGATTGGTAAAACCGACATGATAAGCGATTTGTGCAATATTCATATCGCTTTTTTCCAACAAAAGCACCGCTTTTTCCAATTTAACTGTTCTGATAAATTCTACTGGAGTTAGGCCTGTAAGGTGGAGGATTTTCTTGTATAATGAAACCCGGCTCATGACCAGTTCCTGGCTTAATTTCTCTACAGACAGCTGGGAATTGTTGATGTTGTTTTCGATGTATAACAAAACGGCATTTAGAAATTTTTCATTCTCTGAGACAATTTCCATCGGCGCCGGCAATACTTGCATTTGTCTGCTATAGGTGTCTTTAAATGCCTTATTGAGCACTAGAAGGTTATTGATCTTTGCATAAAGCACAGCAAAGTTAAATGGTTTGGTCATATAGTCATTGGCTCCTGATGCCAAACCCTTTATCTGCCCATCTTCCCGATCTGAGGCTGTAATAAGGATCAAAGGAATAAAATTCGTTCGTTTATCAGATTTCAATTTTCTGCCAAATTCTATGCCACCCATCACAGGCATGTTTACATCGGATATGATGAGGTCGGGATGGCTTGAAAGTGCCTTTTGCCAGCCCATCTTCCCATTCGATGCCTCATATATGCTGTAGTAAAGTCTAAGATTGTCTTTGAGGTAAAATCTGAAATCCTCGTCATCTTCGACGATCAGTATAGTAGGCCTGTTTTTTAGTACTGCACCCACGGAAATCGTTCCGGGTTCTTGATATTCATCTGCAGAGGTTGGCCCTATAATTTCTTGAGGCTGAGTGCAGGGTGAAGAAAGAACAAAAGGAATGTTGACGATAAATCGGCTTCCCCGGCCTAATTCGCTCACCACAGAAATCTCACCGCCATGCATTTTGATGAACTCTTTGACGATGGACAAGCCAATGCCTGTGCCTTGGTTGAGTAAAGCAGGATCCATATCGGTTTGGAAAAACCTATCAAAAATGCGATCCTGTGATTCTTTCGATATACCAGTTCCTGAATCGGTGACAATAATGCTGATTGAATGCTCCTGATTGGACTTAACCTCACCTGAGGCCATCAGTTCAATATTAATTCTGCCTTCCTCAGGAGTAAATTTGAAAGCATTTGAAAGCAGGTTAAATAGGATTCTTTCCATCTTATCTGCATCAAATCTCGTGTAAAAAGATTCGATGTCCGAGTTGAAGTCAAAATCTATTTTTTTCCGCTCAGCAAGGTCAGCGAAAGACTCACACACTTCTCTGACGAATGAAATGAGCTCGCCTTCTGTTAAATGTAGACTAAGCTCCCATTCCTCCATTTTACGGAAATCCAGAAGTTGGTTTACCAGGTTCAGCAAACGCCTTCCATTTCTTTTAATGAGTTGAAGCTGACCTGATAACTGAGGCTCCTTAATTTTCTCTATCAAGCGCTCAACAGGATCTACAATCAGCGCAATTGGCGTGCGAAACTCGTGACTCAAATTGGTGAGGAATTTGATTTTCATCAGATCGAGCTCTCGCAAATATTCTGATTTTTTCCTTTCCTGCTGCAAGGCGAATTTTCTTTTCAGTTCCCTCAAACCCTGATCTCTGATATAAAGCAAGAACAACACAACACTGATGAGATAAAAGATAAAAGCAGGTGTACTTCGCCATAAAGGAGGCGAGACGATCACCTTGATACTCCTTCCATTTTTGTTCCAAACGCCATCATTGTTACTTGCCCTTACTTGTAAGGTATAGGTGCCCGGGTCCAGGTTTGTATAACAGGCAGTGTGATCATTGCCCGGATTAATCCAGTCTTTGTCGAAACCGTGTAATTTGTATTCATAGCTGTTTTGCTGGCCATTAGTATAGTTAATAGCGACAAAACCAATTGAGAAATTTTGTTTGTATTGAAGTCGGATGGTTTCTTCCTGAAAAATTGGTTTTTCAATTGGGCCATTCTCAGATGGTAAAATCACTTGATTGTCCACTTTCAGATCAGTGAAGATCACTGTGGGAACGACGTCGTTATGTTTAAGTTTTGACGGGTCGGTGTAGTTAAACCCTTCCTGTCCTCCAAAATACAGCATGCCATCAGAAGCAGATAATCCGGCACCCAATATGAATGGGCTATTTTGAAGCCCGTTCTGATGGGTGAAGTGGGTAAATTTTCCGGTTTTCCTGTCAAAACGGCTAATGCCTTCATTGGTGCTAACCCAGATGTTGCCTTTTGAATCCTCTACAACCTTGTGGATAACCCCGTTGATAACACTTCTTTTTTCAGAGATTTGAATGAATTTCCGCGTTTTTTCATCGAAGCGATGAAGTCCTGCTCCGTTAGTGCCTATCCAGATTTCACCTTTACTGTCTTTCAGGATGGAAAGGATATAATTGCTGGACAGGTTACTATTGCCCTCATTGTAAAAACTGAATTTTTCAGTGCTGGGATTCCATACAGATATACCTGAGCCAAAGGTTCCAATCCACATTCTGCCCATTTTATCCTCTTCAATCGTACGGATCACATTATTGGAGGGGAAATCTGGATTATCCATTTGATTCGAAGGGTTTATATATTTCTTTATCCGGTTTTCCTTTGGCAGATATATGTTAACACCCCCGCCGTTAGTTCCCATCCAAATATTCCCTTGACTATCTTCTTTTATGCAAAAAACCGCGTTGTGATTCAGGTCCATTGGTCCGGTTCCTTCTAAAAAATGTTTCACATTTCCGGTTGCAGGATCAAGAACAAATGCACCATGAAGATAGGTGCCAATCCAAAGCTTATTTGTAATTGTCATTTCCAACCCCATGATGGCCAGATTGCTTAGTGTCCGACCTTCACCTGGAATAAGCGAGTAACGATCGATAACCCCACTTGCTGGGTGAAATAAATTTAATCCGCCACCATCCGTTCCAATAAATATGCCTTTTCCTTTATACTCAGCAAATGATGTCACAGTCGCAGCACTAAGGGCATGCTGGTCAAAAACGTTACTTTCCCTTAAGTTAAACAGGTTGAAGTTTTTATCATATTATTAAGACCTCCTTGATAAGTCGCTAACCAGGAGATGCCGTCATTGTCAAAATAGATGCTACGGATTGATTTATTGGTTAAGCTGTTTCTATCCCGTTTGTCTGGCCTTGATTTACGGAATTGGCCTGTTTTAAGATTCAGAATATCTAAACCGTTCTCTGTTCCAATCCATAGTTTTTCCTCATTTTCGGGAGCAATGCTGTTGATGAGATTACTAGAGATGCTCTGCTGCTTCCCTGGAATATGTTTATAATTTTTAAAGCCTTTCTGGTCTGCCTGGAGCATACTCAGACCATTTTGTGTCCCAATCCAAATGCGTTTTTGTTTGTCTTCTGAAATGGTCGTAATGTAATTGTCTGCTAAACTGCTTTTATTATTTTCATGGTGTAAGAACTGTTGAAATCTGCCCGTCTTTTTAAGATAAACGTATAAGCCATTTTCGGATCCGATCCAGATGTTGTTTCTGCTATCTTTAATGGTATAGAGCAGGGGCTTTGCTCTCAATCCCTCAGGTAGTTGCTGGTAGGCTGGATGCTTGTTTAACAGGCGGCTTTTGGGGTTCAAAATGTAAAGCCCATTGTAAGAGGTAATCCAAATATTTCCTTCCAAGTCTTCGCAGATGGAGGTAATGGCTTTGCTCATACCTGTAACCTTGAAATTTTCAAAACAATCTTGTCTCCGATCATAGAGCTGGAGTGAGCCACCATTAGTCCCTATCCAAAGCCTTCCTGAACGATCTTCAAATAAAGTTTTAATATGGTTTACATTTAGGCTTTTATGGTTCTTATTGTCGTGTTTGTAAATTTTGAAGGTGGTTCCGTCAAAACGGTTCAATCCATCCTCAGTTGCAACCCACAGAAACCCATATCGATCTTTAAGGGTTAAACATACAGAATTGGAAGATAGCCCTTCTTTAGTGGTCAGTCTGCTAAAGTTAATCTTGTTGTCTTGTGCTGTTGACTGGATCCAAAAGAATAACCCAGCCATAAGTGCTATGATTTTTTTAGGATTGATCTCCTTCATCGATTATATTTGGTTTTAATCTGAAATATCAGTTTGGAATCAAGTTGGGGAATATTGTTGTCTGTTATCTTCTGGTAATAGTTATTCTGTAATTATGTCGTTTATTTGAATTTGTTGCAGAACTGCAAGGTCGACAGTCAGGACTTTATAAGCTATCAGAAATGTTCAAAATGATATCAAAAATGTTTAATGGAATATCGGTGGGACCTGTCTTTTGAATCTATTTAAGGTTATCTCCGAAATTTCCGGAGTCTTGAGTATCCTGTTACAGTATTTTGGACGTTAATGCCGGCGAACATGAAAAGATCATTTGTTTAGGCCTGAAAGTTGACCTGGTCCTGAACTGATGGTGCTTTTTCACCCCCTGATCCGGGAAATAGCAGTAATTACCCGGGGCTTACCTATGTGTTTATTATCGGCCAGGTATTGGTCTGTCAGTTGCTCCGCGGGGCCGGCCGGATGCAGAGAATTGTAAGGTTTTTTCTTCCTTTTTCGGGGGGCGGACGGTATGGAAATTATGCATTAGGCCTAAAGATCGGTTTTATTTCAAAATAATTATTTAACATTGAGTCAGATATCCTTCAAACGGCGCCATGACCAGGGCAGGATAGACTGTGATAAAAACTGTATGACTTTAAAGCGTATTGATAATGAGCAACTTTTGCTAAAGCAGATTTCTGAAGGAGATGAACATGCTTTCGGGGTTTTATTTTATCATTATCTCCCGGTTCTGAAAGCTTTTGCTTTTCGGTTCACGAAATCAGATGCGGCGGCAGAGGAGATCATTCAGGATACCTTTTTAAGGGTCTGGCTTAACCGGGATAAACTGGAAGCTGTGGAAAATGTAAAAGCCTGGCTGTACAAATACACTTCAAGCGAGTGCCTGAGTTACCTCAGGAAGGCACTGAAGCGGACAAGGGCTATGGATGACCTGAAGCTGGATGAACCTGGGGAAAGCAATACAACCATTGATACCATACATTTAAATGAGGTGAGCCAGCTGGTGAATGAAGCAGTCGGTAAATTACCTGCACAAAGGAAGAGGATCTACCAGATGAGCAGGAATGAGGGTATGAATATTCCTGAGATTGCAGAGGCCCTTGATCTTTCTCCAAATACAGTGAAAAATGCTCTGGTTACTTCTCTAAAGTCGATCAGGGAATACCTGAAAAGCCATGGCATCGCCTTGAGTCTCCTCGCTTACCTTGCTTTATTAAAATAAATTTTCATTTCCGATAGTCCTTAATGCATCCCCATGCTTCTTAGTTAAGAATCTTATGAAGGAAAGAATAAAATACTTACTGGAGCAATTTGAGAAAGGCAGGCTGAACACTTCAGAAACCAGGGAGTTGTGGCGTCTGGTGAATGAAGAAGAAGAGGGGGTCACCGAAGGGATAGAGGCAATGATCTCTGTTCAGGAACATTTACATGCCGTACCGGAAGTAGATCCCACAGCCTATGATCAGATGCTCGATGCGATTTTATCTGCAGATCGACCCCTTAAGCCTAAAAAGATATTTTTAATACCGCCTCATTATTGGGCAGCGGCAGCGATGTTATTTGCAGTGCTCTCTCTTGGCCTTTACTTTTATTTTTCCCCTGCTGTCCGGCACAATAAGCATACTTCAAAATATGCCGCTGAAATAAGGCCGGGGGAAAATAAGGCCATTCTGCAATTGGCCGACGGATCGGAAATCTCTCTTACTGACGCTGGAAAGGGAACACTTGCAGACCGGTCTGGCATCAGGGTAACCAAGACAGCCAATGGTTCAGTGATGTACCAGGTTATGCCAGGAAATGAACAGGGTGAAAAGCAGGGAGGATATAATACCATTTCTACCCCCCGTGGTGGCCAGTACCAGATCGAATTGCCCGATGGGACAAAGGTATGGCTGAACTCTGCTTCATCCTTGAAGTTCCCGCAAAGTTTTGCCCAAATGAAAACCAGAGCTGTCGAGCTCAAGGGGGAGGCGTATTTTGAGGTGTTTAAGAACAAAAGGCAGCCCTTCCAGGTACTTACTGGTACAGCCGAAAGTGGACGGAACCAGCTGATAGAGGTTTTGGGTACCCATTTTAATGTCAATGCTTATGCCGATGAAGCCAGTACGAAAACCACCCTTTTGGAAGGGTTGGTCAGGGTAAACCGTGGCACAGAACTTCGTCCGGGTGAACAGGCGGTGTTAAACCAGGGGCATCTACGGGTGGTACCCGTAGATACTGAAGAGGCGGTGGCCTGGAAAAACGGGTATTTTATTTTTACCAATGAAGATATTTACAGCATCATGCGAAAAATCTCGAGATGGTATGATGTGGAAGTGGTTTATGAAGGGAAAATTACCGATAACACTTTTAACGGACCTGTGTCTCGTTCCAGCAAAGTTTCAGAAGTGCTGGACATTCTCGAACTCACCAAAACTGTTCATTTTAAAATTGAAGGAAGGAGGATCACGGTGATGCCTTAAAACTTTACTTAACCAGATGTGATCCCGATATATAAAACATGCCAGACCCGACGGCCATCGGAGTCTGACACTGGTTTGGATCACGACATATTTTGCAGAAAAACAATCAATCAACAAACCAAACCAATCAAATGTAATGAAATTTTACGATCTCTTTAGGTCTAAGCAGCCCGCTTATGTCCCTAATCAAATATTGCGTATTATGAAGCTGACTATCTTTTTAATGACCGCTCTCATTTTTCAGGTAGCCGCAAAAGGCCATGCTCAAAACATCAACCTAACCGAAAATAATGCTTCACTGGATAAAGTCTTTAAAGTACTGCACAGGCAAAGCGGCTATAATTTTGTTTATACCGCACAAATTGTTGCACCTGCAAAGCCAGTAAACCTGCAGCTTAAAAATGTTTCCCTTAAAGAGGCCCTTGAGCAATGTTTCAGAGATCAGCCCATCACTTATGTCATTCGTCAAAATACCGTAGTGATCCAGAAAAGAAATCCAGTTAGCCCGGAGCAGCTTGTTCCGCCTATAGAGATTAAAGGGATTGTGGTAGATGAAACGGGTAGGGAATTTCCGGGAGTTAGCGTAAAAATTAGAGGAACCCGGGTAACGGTAGTGACCGATAATTCGGGTAAATTTCAGATTACAGTTCCCGACCGGGAGGCCGTACTGATCTTTTCATATATCGGGTATAAAGCCCAGGAACTGTCTGTTCAAAAAAGCACGGTATTCAGCGTGAAAATGCAACCCGCTGAAAACGCACTGAACGATGTGGTGGTAACCGGTTATCAGTCTTTAAATAAGAAAACCTTGACAGCTTCGATCACGACGATAAAGATGAAGGATCTGGAATCCATATACCAGCCAAATATTGATAAATTGCTGCAGGGCCAGGTACCGGGTTTAACGGTGATGACTTCTTCCGGCGCACCCGGCGCAGTGCCCCAGATCCGGATCCGGGGTACCTCTACCATTAGCGGAAATGTGCAGCCTTTGTGGGTCGTAGATGGCGTAATCCTGGATGATGCCGTTAACGCTTCTGTAGATGACATCTTAACCAACAGGAACCTGATTGCATCTGGTATTGGCGGGGTGAATGTGGATGACATAGAATCGATCAATGTACTAAAGGATGCGGCGGCAACGGCCATTTATGGTACAAAAGCGGCAAATGGGGTCATTGTTATTACCTCAAAAAAAGGGGTTGCCGGTAAAACCCGGATCAATTACACCACTAATTTTTCGGTGGCGGAACGTCCCCGGATAGAGGATGCCTATATGATGAATTCCAAAGAACGGATTGATGTGAATATGGAAATGATCAGAAAAGGCGTATTGAATGCCAGTTCAGGAAAAGCTGGTGAATACGGCACAGCCTCAGACTTTGAACGTTATTTTATAGATGTAAATGACCGCAAGATCAGCTGGGACCAGTTCCAGGAAAAAGTGAAAGGACTGGAGGAAGTCAATACAGATTGGTTCAAATACCTGTTCCGAAATGCCTTTACGCAAAGACATAGCCTTAATGTTTCCGGAGGAACGGAACGGACTACTTTTTATGCTTCAGGAAGTTATCTTGACGATCAGGCTACAGCCAAAGGGGTGGGCCAGAAGACCTATACGGGTTCCTTAAAGGTCTATACCAGGATAAAGGACAACATCAGGCTGGGGCTATTGCTCGATGTGAATGCAAGGGACAACAAGAGTTTCTTTGCTACAGATTCCAGGGAGAATCCTTACGAATGGTCTATTTATACTTCCCGGGCACAAGCGGCTTACGATGAAAGCGGCAGCTATAATTACATGTATTACAATGGCTTTAAATACAATTTCCTGGAAAACAGGAATATGGGCTGGCGCAACTCCAGGAACTTTGGTATGCGGGGTACTATTGATCTGGAATGGAAGCTGCTGAAAGACCTGACCTATTCCGGCCTATTTGCTTATTCCAAACAAAACACAACCGATGCAGATATTGCAACAGAGAACAGTTATTTTGTAAAGAGCAGGCAAAGGGATGTGATCGAAATTGTAGATTATACGGCGGTTCCGCTATGGACAGACGGGGGCTACAGGAAAGACAGAAACAGTTATAACGGGTCTATCACCTTCAGGAATCAGCTGGCCTATAATCCGGTATTCAACCAGGTGCATTACCTGAATTTAATGGCCGGACAGGAGATCCGTAAATCTAAATTTGACGAGCAAACGACGGAAATCTATGGTTATGTACACGATAGAGGCCATCAACAGGTACCGCAATTCAAAATGATGCAATACCTGGGAACACCTTACTGGAGGGAGAATCTGAACGAATCGGCTGCGGTGTCTTATTTTGGTGTGGCAAGCTATACCTACGACAATCGCTATTCAGTTAGTTTAAATGCCCGTACAGACGGATCAAATCGTTTTGGTTTGAAAACGAACCAACTTTTCCAGCCCTTATGGGCGGTTGGCTTGAACTATCAAATGAAAGAAGAGTCGTTTTTTAAGGATAAGGACTGGTTAAGTTACCTGACCCTGAAAGGATCTTACGGAAGCCAGGGGAATGTGGCCGCACAGGCTTATTCTGATTTAGTAGCTACCATAGGTACACTGGACCTGATCAATAAGGAAGGTTACCTGACGATTTCTGCGCCAAAGAACCCTAACCTGAAATGGGAGATGAATTACACCACGAACCTGGCACTGGAATTTGGCTTCTGGAAAAGAAGGCTTACAGGTTCTATAGAGTACTACAATAAAAAGGCAGCAGATTTACTTGGCAGTAAAGAAGTCTCGCAGGTAACGGGCTTCAGCACAGTTCAGGTAAACTGGGCATCGATGAGAAACCGGGGTGTAGAATTTTCACTGAGTTCGATCAATATCGACTCCAGGGATTTCCGCTGGTCTACGAATGTAAATTTCGGCTACAATAAAAACGAAGTTCTGGAAGTGTATTCTTCGCCGACAGTGGGCACATTGACCAATGCACAGCGCTCCAATTATTCTGCCGCTGCAGTGGCCGGAAAACCCATTAATGGCTTATGGTCCTATCGTTATGCCGGATTGACGAAAAATGGCCAGGCATCATTCTATACGGAAAAAGAGGGGCAAAAAGTTCTTCAGGGAATGCGGAATATCAATGGCCTGGAATATTCGGGCACAACAATGCCTGTTGTACAGGGTGGTTTTACCAATACGTTTTCTTATAAGAAACTGAGCCTTTCGGCTTTATTGATCGGCAGTTTTGGAAATGTCATCCGTCTGAGGAATTTATCGCAAGGTTATGCCCTGTCCTTCCCTGATGCGACACAGAACATGTCGAAGGATTGGGTGTACAGATGGCGCCAGCCGGGTGATGAACTCAACACGGATATCCCTGTACTGGAGAAAGAGCAATACGGACAGGATGTTGCAGGAAGTTCGCCGACAAACGGAACCATGTACGACAACAGCAACCTGAGAACGGTAAAAGGGGATTTTGTGCGTCTTCAAAATCTATCCCTGAGTTACGATCTCTTCAGCCCGCGCCTGAGGTCAAATGGCATTCAAAACATCCGCTTCATGTTGCAGGGCAATAACCTGGTGACCTGGAAGAACAGCAAACTGAATGGACAGGATCCGGAATCAACAGGATCCGTGATGCGCTATACCCAGACCAATTCGGCCAATGTTTCCTTTGGGAATACCTTTTTGCCGGTGCCCAGAACCTATTCACTATCCATTACTGTTCAGTTTTAATTCTTAGAGCAATGAAGAAATTATTTTATATCCCTTTGCTGGCCGCGCTGCTGATCTCCTTAAACGGCTGTAAAAAATTATTAGACATTAAACCGGTGAACAGTATGACGCCGGTGACCATCAACGATTATGAATCTGTATTGCTGGGCGGTTATCCCCGGAGCGACTTCTTTTTCAAGACAGAGCTGATGACCGATAATGCCTATGCCAATCTGAACTCCGGGCAAACGCCAGACCGGACCTCTGAGCCCTGGTTTGTCTGGGCTTCCAGTATGTTGCTGGATGGTGTTCAGCAGGATCCCTATTGGGGAAATTTATATAAATCCATCTTTTATGCGAATACTGTTCTCGATAATTTTGAGAAGCGGAGTGCAGGGCCCGAGGAGAAAGATTTGTTCGAGAAGGTAAAAGGAGAGGCTTATGCCTTACGGGCTTTCAGTTATTTTTACCTGGTGAACTTTTACGCCGAGCCCTATGGGGCCGAGCATTTGCAGGCACCAGGGGTACCTATGCCTCTGACCGCAGTGGACATCAATGCGACAACAGGAAATAATGTAAGAGAACCACTGGATAAGGTATGGAAGCAAATCCTGAGCGATTTGAACACCGCTTCTTCCCTTCTTGCAGGAAAACAAAGCAGCAGCCGTTTCCGTTTCAATTACAACACTGTACAACTGTTGAAGGCCAGGGTCGCACTTTTTATGGGCGACAATAAAACGGCTGCAGAAGCGGCAAGCTCCGTGATGAGCGCAAGCAAGCTGACCGATCTGAACAGTTTACAACCTTACCTGGACGATAAAGGAAATACCTATGCCTTTAGCGGGAACTTTGGATTCATAGACACGGATTACAATAAGGAAATTCTCTTTTTTATGGGGGGGAAAGCCAATTTTAATTTGTTCTATTATTCCAGGGCGGTATTTAAACCCACAACAGAGTTGCTGGACCTGACCAAACGTTATGGTCATTTAACAGATTACCGGCAATTTATTTTTGAGTCTTTTGCCATTCCGAATACTTCTGAAGGGGTCATGACCGGACCAACCATGTACAATATGTACGCCAAGCAGGAAAAAGATTCCTATTATATTGGCTTAAAAGCCAGTGAAGCCTATGTGATCCGTGCAGAGGCATATGCGCGCCTGGGAAAAAACAGCGAAGCCGTTCTGGACCTGAATACCTTGCTTAAATCCCGGATTAAAAATACCCAGTTTGTGCCGCTGAAAACAGCTGATTTCACAAATGAGTCCTTGTTGAAGCGCGTGCTGGAAGAACGGCGTATAGAAACTGCTTTTGATGCAGGCCTGCGATGGCTGGACCTGCGCAGATTAGGGAAACCCGAAATCGTACACAGTTACAAAAATGGTGTTTTGTATACTTTGAAGAAAAATGATCCGAGGTATTTAATGCAGATTCCCCCTTCGGAGTACAACAACAGTCCGGGGATGCCCCTTAATCCAAGATAGTGTGCTATAATAGAATTTAAGATGATGAACCCGAGAGGCTTCATCTGACAAAAAACAAAAAATCAGAGATATGAAATTGAAAAATATATGTTTCTTCCTCCTGGGTATCGCCCTGTTTGTGGCGGCTTGTAAAAAGGAGGAAAATCCGGTGGCTTCTGCAGACCTTGGTATTCCTCAGTTATTCGCGCCGGCCGCAGATGCCGATCCAAGGGTAAAAACGCTGTATACAGATTATGGAGTATGGGTACGGATGGATTTTAAAGACTGGAAAGAAGTCACGAATGCTATTCTGGGAAATGATGTGAATAACCGTTATGGAGCAACAAAGATTGACGACGGGCAGCGGCAGAATGCCATTACTTATGCAGAAAGTCTGCTGTCTAATGTTTCCAGGCGATACTCCAAATCCTTTTTTCCCCTGGAGCTTTTTTTTGTAAAGACTTACAACGGCTCCTGGTGGGCTGCAGACCTGCAGGTGATTGGCCGGAGCAGACTGGTGTTTTGCTGGCCCAATCAAATGATCAATGCCCAGCCGGTTACCGACCCTGCGAATCATTATTACCGGGATTCTGTGCTGACCAGGGCAGTCTGGTCCAATATAGGCGGTATGATCACCGCCCGTATGACTAAACCCGTAGAGGGTTTTGAGCTTGCCGGAAGAGCTTATGATAATGGCCAGGCGGTTGATAAGATCCTGGAAGATTATTATAACGATTATGACCTTGAAAAGCGGGATGCAGCTTTGGACGAACTGGCCAGAACCGGAGGCTTTATTACCGGTCACGGCTCCAGATCATTTGATTCTGATTTCCCTCAGTGGCTAAATTTAATGGTCACTGAATCTTATGAAAACATCCGGAAAAAATATCTGGATAACAATGAAAGACGGACCAATAAATACAACATCCTGATTAAATTCTTCAACAGCTATGGATGGGACATCCAGGCGGCGGGGAACCGTTACAGACAAAAACTGGATGAACTCAGCAAGTAATTTCTAACAATCACATAAATTAAACTCAACATGAACAAACTCGTTCTAACTTTATTACTGACGGTGCCGGTGGTGGCATTTGCACAAGATCAGCCTTTTACCGTTAAAGGTAAAGTGGCTAAGGCCGGACCAGCAGCAATGGCTTATCTGAGCTACAGAACAGCAGGGAAAGCGGTCAAAGACTCCGTTTTGATCAAAAATGGCAGCTTTGCTTTTAGCGGTACGGTGCCTGGACCAACAGCTGCACAACTTTTCCTGAGCCATCCCGGGACAGATAAAAAAGGGGCAGACATGCTGGCCATTTACCTGGATAAGGGGGCTGTTCAGGTGACCGCTAAAGATTCTGTAAAATATGGTGTGGTGACCGGTTCTGCAATCAACGCAGAATTTCAAAAATACAGTGAAGTGATTGCCGGTCCGGAGAAGGTACTTAAAAAGTTAAGTGTAGACTGGGCAGCTTCAAGCAATGAACAGAAAGAGGACAAAGATTTCAGACAGGGCTTTTCTGACCGGTACAAAGTGGCATTGGCCGAAAAGATGCGTCTGCAGGAAAGCTATCTGGCCAGTCATCCGGATTCTTATTTCAGCTTAATGGCCCTAAGGGAGACGACAGAGAATGAAGAAGATCCGGCTAAAATAGAACAGTCTTTTAATAAGCTGTCGGCAAACCTGAAATCGGGCGCTGCCGGACAGGCATTGGCGAAGACCATTGCAAATCTGAAAGCGACCCAGATCGGGGCGGTTGCGCCGGATTTTACACAGAACGACGTGAATGATAAACCGGTAAAGCTTTCTGATTTCAGAGGGAAATATGTCCTGCTGGATTTCTGGGCATCGTGGTGTGGTCCATGCCGCGGCGAAAACCCTAATGTGGTAAAGGCTTATCAGACGTATAAAGATAAAAACTTTACGGTACTGGGTGTTTCGCTCGATATGCCGGGAAAGAAAGATAACTGGTTAAATGCCATTAAAGCGGATGGTTTGGAATGGACCCAGGTTTCCGATCTGCAGGGCTGGAACAATGCGGCTTCTAAAATGTATGGGGTTAAGGGTATTCCACAAAACTATCTGATTGGTCCTGATGGAAAGATCGTAGGGAAAAATTTAAGAGGAGAGGAACTTCAGGCCAGATTAAAGGATGTTTTATCTAAATAGATAAAATCTATAGCTATGAAATTCGGGGGGGATGTTGAAAAGCATCCCCCTTTTTTTATTACATTCGCTCCATGTCGTCACATCACATCGTAAAGGAAAAACAAGAACCAGCCTTGTATATTCATCAGCTGGGGGATTTTGATACCGAGTATCTTGGACAGCTGCTGGAATGGAGCCCGACGCTGATCGTTAATGCCAGCGAATATGAAAAGATCATCAGTCTGGGCCTGAAAGTTGACCTGGTCCTGAACGGAATAGATGGTACTTTTTCACAGGAGCATACCCGGGCCATTATGGGGCCTGGAGACGATTTCAATACGGCACTGAATTACCTGATCTCTGAAAAGTATCCTGCGGTGAACGTCATTGCTGCGGAGAATAAGCTTAAGGATTTGCTATACTATGTACCGCTGATCAATATCGTGTTGTTTACCTCCACCCAAAAAGCCTATGCCATTAAGAGTGGTTTTAAGGTTTGGAAGCCGGCTGGAAGTATCTTTTTGATCGAAGTGCTGTCTTATTTTGAAACTACTAATTTAAAGCAAAATGAAGATGAAACCTTTCAGGTGCTGCACGATGGATTTGTCGAATTTATTTTCGATACCGAATATTTAATCATCAGTGAAAAATTATGATCCTTTTAAGAAAAGCTAAAGAACAGGATATTCCCCTGATCCGGGAAATTGCAGCAATTACCTGGGGGCCTACCTATGTACCTATTATCGGCCAGGAACAGGTAGATTATATGCTGAAGAATATGTATAATGATGGCGTGCTGCTGGAGCAGATGATGCAGGGACATGTCTTCCTGATTGCAGAGATTGGGAAAAAAGATATGGGTTTTGCAGGTTATTCTATTACAGACCATGACAATAAAGTGTATAAACTGCACAAATTGTATGTGCTTCCTGAAGCACATGGCAAAGGTGTAGGGAAATTTTTAATCAATGAAATTGTAAATGCCATCCGGGAAGCCGGTGGAAAAAAACTGCAACTGAATGTAAACCGTGAAAATAAGGCAAAGGATTTTTACGAGCGGGCAGGTTTCCAAATTAAAGAAACCGTTGACCTGGATATCGGCAACGGTTTCTTCATGAATGATTATGTGATGGAAATGGATATTTCCTAAGCCTTTATTGCTGTAATTTAGGGATTCGGGTAGGGGTATCCGTTCCCTTTACAATAGACATAGCGCTTTTTGCAATCGCCTTGATGGTCATCAGGATGTTCTCTGTATCCAGGCTTGAATACTCATCTTTTACTGTATGGTAAAGTTTATCTGTATCAATCTGATCTGTACTGATGGTATGAGCAGGAACACCTAAAGCAGCCAATGTCGCATTATCGCTTCTATAGAACAGGTTTTGCTGCGGATAGGGATCCGGGTGAAATGTAAAGGGTGATCCTGCCAGGTTTTTCTGAAGGATCTTTCCAAAATCAGATTTGTCGAAACCGGTAATGAAGGCCGAGTTCTTGCCGAATTTGCTTTCTTTCCCAATCATTTCGATATTGAACATGGCCACCACTTCGTCTGGGTTTAATTGCTGTGAAAAATAACGTGCACCAAAACCACCAATTTCTTCTGCTGTAAAAGCTACAAAGATCAGTGTGCGCTCATTGTTGTGTAGCTTTTTATAATATTTGGCGAGGGCAATCATTGCTGTAGTACCAGAGGCATCATCATCTGCCCCATTTGCAATGCTGTCCTGATCCACCGCAGGTAATATGCCTAAGTGGTCATAGTGTCCTGAAAAGATCACCAGTTCTTTGGCTTTTGATTTTCCCGGGATCATGCCCGCAACGTTAAACAGGGGCATTTTATTGACGCTGTTTTTTAAGTTCACCTTAAAATTACTGGCTACAGTATCCTGATCGAGAACAAAGACCAGGGCAGAGCTGCTTTCCTTAAGGTCTTTTTCATCCAGGACACTTCCTGATTCCAGGTAGGCTTTAATGCGTTTGAAAACATCTACAAATTTTACATCAACCAATACCAGCTGTTTCTTTTTATTGCGGATAATGGCACGGTATTGATCCATAAAGGGTTTTTCCGGATCCATTTTGATCCAGCCATCACTGTTGGTGTTGTCAAAGCTCAACGCCTCCGCATGATTTCCCACAACCAATACTTTTTCTGGTTCGATGGTTTTACCATCAACAGAAACTTCGGTTAAAGAGGGTTTAAGCTGGTATTTGTAAAAGGTCTGTCTATACCCGCTTGCTCCTTTAAGAGGTTGCAAACCAATCTTTTTAAACTCTCCTTCAATGAAAGTCGCGGCTTTATCGATACCTGGGGTAAAAGTACCCCTGCCCTGCATATCGTCACTGCTGAGGGTTTTAATCAGCCCATCCACGTAATCTTTGGTAATGATCTTATCTATGTTCTGAGCCGCGGCAGAGCCGGTGATGCAGAAGGCGATAAAGAAGTACAGTAGTTGTTTCATCATAGCATTTTATTCTTGTGTTCTTATCTGTTGTTTACGCCGCTCAATTTCGGTAGAAATTCTGGTTTCCTGTACCTGATCGGTTACTTCTGTTTCAAATTCCTTGTCTTTATCCGAACTGTGCATCTGTACTTCCTCCAGATTGGCTATAGCATAATCATAGGACCCACGTGCACTCATCATTTTTACAAATACCGGTAAACATTCAAAGAAAATGAAAAGTAATCCGATAAAAGTAACTGCAAGAGAGGTATTGAGGTCTCTGGTGCCATTGGGATTAAAGCTAAGCTGACCTAAGGCCCAGTTCCTGTCTGCAAAACCGGCGATATTGGTCAGGCTGTCCAGCTCTTTGCTGGTATATAATTTCTCGGTCATCAGGCCATCAAACTGTTTCCGGTCATCTACAAAACGCTCCAGTCTTCGTACATCCGCACTTAGGGTATCCAGGTTCTGTTCTCTTTGTTTCAATTCGGCTTCTTTACGTTTCGCATAAGGTCCATAGCCCATCACACCTGAGGTTTCAGTGGTCTTGTTTCCAAAGATCTCAAAGTTGAGTTTCTGACGGTCGGCTTTGATGCCGCTTTCCAGAGAATCCCTTTGCGCTTTGGCTTCCTTAAGCTTGCCGAGTTCAATCTTATATTTTTTATCAAAGGAACCGTTGAGGGTATCGATCTTGGAGCGTTGGTTGTTCATATAGCTCACTTTGAGGCGCTCTTTAATTTCTTTATCAAAGATTTTCAGTTCCAGCGGACGAGAAATCACCATCCCGATCATAATGGCCAGCAGGATTCTTGGCGTGGCTTGCAGCATCTGTTTGGCAGAGGAGGCATTCTTGTCAATGGAGGAAACGATATACCGGTCCATATTAAAAATGGCCAGCCCCCAGAGCAAGCCAAAGAATAAAGCGAACAATACCGCAGCGGTATCACCCTTGAATACAAAATACATAGCGTAACCACCAGACAGCGCCGCAAACAGACCTGTGAAAAAAATAGTGGCTCCTATGCCGATATATTTGTTGTGTTCTGTAGGGTGTTTCTCCAGGGTACCAATATGCACGCCGGAGCAAAACCAGAAGAAACGGCTGATCGAATTCATGATGAGGTCAAAATTTGTAAAGACTTACTATTAAACGCTTGCCATACAGAGTTGTTACAGCACAATTTCTAAAATATTTTGAAATTGTCACATTTTCCGGTGGGCAGATCTCATTTATTTTAAATGATTATCTTTGAGAAAAATTGAATACAATGAAGGAAGTTACTGTACAAGAACTTAAACAGAAAATAGACAATAAGGAAGATTTTCAGCTGATCGATGTCAGAGAGACTTTTGAATATGAAACCTCTAACCTGAACGGAGAAAATATTCCTCTTGGCGGATTGCTGATCGAAGTAGACAGAGTGGCTACAGATAAGCCTGTAATTATCCAATGCAGAAGCGGTAAAAGAAGTGCTGCTGCGGTGATGCAGTTGGAGCAATTACATGGTTTCACCAATCTTTACAATCTAAAAGGCGGTATTTTAGCCTGGCAGGAAGCTTTTGATCCGAACATGCCTGTATACTAGTATGAAGAAGAAAATTGCGCTAAATGTCTTCTATACTATAGGGATCATTGTGTCTGTACTGGGAATAAAATGGGGTTTTCAAAACCATAATTACCCGGCGGGCGGATTGTTCATCGCCACAACTATATTTTTTTTCTATTTGAAGATCAAACTGACCAAAGAGTTTCGTCAGGAGATCAAGAATCGAACAAATCAACCTTAATTCCTTCCAGGCCCAGGCCTGGAAGATCTTTTAACTGATATTTTCCTTGCTGTAATTCCGGGACTGTAAAGGGATTGTTCCTGGTGAGCCATGGGCCATCCAGATCTGCCCAGTCGCATAATGGGGCCAGTGCCGCTGCAGCAAGAGAAGCACAGGAAGTCTCGCTCATACAGCCGATCAGAATTTTCATACCATAACTTCTGGCTTTAAGGATCATTTGATGAGCCTCATACATTCCGGCACTTTTCATCAGTTTAATATTGATGCCATGGTAGGCTCCTTTAATCTGCTCCAGATCGGCCAGACGCTGCACAGCTTCATCGGCCAGAATGGGTATCGGGCTTCTGCCTGTCAGCCAGGCATTGCCCTCGGTATCGGCTTTATTCATAGGCTGTTCAATAAGTACAACACCCTGGTCATGGAGCCAGTAGATCATGTCTATGGCTTTCTTGCGGTTGTCCCAGCCCTGGTTGGCATCCACATACAAAGGCAGGTTGGTCAGACTTCTCACTGTGCTGATCAATTCTTTGTCATTGTCGCGGCCCAGTTTAACCTTAAGCACCTTAAATCCTGCAGCATCAGCTACCTTTTCCCGGATCACTTCAGGGCTGTCAATGCCGATGGTATAAGCAGTGACGGGCATTTTTTGCAGATCTGCCCCGTAAATCTGGTAGCAGGGTTTTTGTTGTAATTTTCCGTTCAGGTCATTCAGGGCGATGTCTATTGCGGCTTTAATGGCGGGGTGCCCCGCTGCAAGGCTGTCCAGGTAAGCGATGATCTCTGGGAAATTAAAAGGGTAAGTAAGACAGCTCCAGTCTACTTTGGCCAGAAATGCTGTCGCAGACTCGTAGCTCTCTCCCATATAAGGGACCATGGAGGCTTCTCCATAACCTTCTGCCTGTTCATATCTGAGCCGGAGCAACAGCAGCGGAGTACTGGTCCTCGAAAATTTAGCAATGGCAAAGGGATGTTTAAGGTCAAGATGATAGGAAATATAAGAGGCCTGCATAGGTTTTTTCAGTCGTTTGGTAATATCAGGGTTAAAAAATGAGCCGTTTAACGAATGTAAAAATAATATGCCTAATATTGTGCTTTCTTATGAACAGTTCAGTATACCAACCCTTTAAAAACTTTGATTTTAAGTATAAAAACTGCTTTTTGAGCGGTGATACTTTTAATTCGCCTGTACAAGAAGTAAATGTTTTGCCGGCCTGGCTTTTAGAGGTCGCCAATTACACCGGAGAGGAGCAGATCAAATTGCTTGATGAAAGTGTGCGGTCTTATAATGCCTTGAAGGTGCCTTGCAATACCGAAGTACTGGAGCATTTTATACAACCTCTGGAAGAAAAGGTTGCTGCGGCTTTTGCTAAAGGTTACCAGGGCGTATCTCAACTGGAAGAAAGAGAACTTTTCCAGTGGATTGGCAAGTTTATGTATGGTCTGATCTATATTGAAATGAATGCAGCCATCCGTTTGCAACAACTGAGTGGCGATGGATTGAACATGTCACAAGGGTTGATGCATAAATTTGGCAACCTGAACACCATGATCCAGAGCATCTACCTGGATGTGGTTTTTGAAGATTTTACCCCATGGTCTATCGTAGTGGTACCGCTGGAACAAACGGATAATTATTTTAGCTTCCGCGATGAGATCAATACCCTCACATTTTCTTTGAAACTGAAGGATTTTGGTATCATTGCCTGTTTGCAGGACAATGGAACCAATAAGAAATTTCACCAGGAGATTCTGGATTCTATCGACGGTAAAGCATTGTCAGAGCAGCAATACGAAGAGCTTTGCGCACGTTTCTTTTATTCTGCCTATCTGTTCAACCGATTGCCGGAATATGGAGTGATGCCGGTAGAGGGCACAATCTATATCGATGCGATGCCTTTGAAGGGGACCTTGAATAAACCACTTTTCGACGTTTGGCAGCACAAGACTTATGGTCAGGTGCTGGAAAACTTCTGGAAGCCATGGAACCTGACTTTATTTGAGATCATCAAAGACCCCACCGCTCCGGTAAGTTATTTCCAGCCACCTTTTTTACCTGAGGTTTAACGAAAGGCCGATCCGGCACCGGTTAAGGCCGCAATGAAATGCGGGATAATTGTCGGTTCCAGGATAATGGTTACAATAACACCCGTAATGGCACCGAACAGATGGGCGTCATGGTTAATATTGTCTCTTGAGTTTCTGGACATGTACCAGCAATAGATCAGGTAAAGGATACCAAATAAAAATGCCCAGATCGGAATGGGTAAAGGGAAGATCATTAGGGTATCCAGGGGGTAATAAAGGATATAGCTGAACAGGACCGCGCTGATGGCACCCGAAGCCCCAAGGCTGTTGTACCAGAAATCATCTTTGTGTTTAATGACAGAAGGAAGGTCGCTAAGCACCAGGCCAAGGAAATATACCAGCGCAAATTGCCAGTGACCAATGGTGGCTTCCAGTTTAAAGGCAAAGAAGAAAAAGGTAAACATGTTGAAGATCAGGTGCATCCAGTTGGAGTGGATCAGCCCGCTGGTGATCAGAGTATAGACCTTGCTTCTTCTGTATACACTGTAGGGATGCAGCATGAATTTACCAAAGAGAATATGATCGTTAAAAGCGTAGATGCTGGTCACCAGGGTGAACACAAAAATAATGGAGGCAACCGGTGTATGGTTTAAGTATTCTATCATGTTATTTTAAGCTAATGGAAATATCGTTTTGTAGTCTTGCAATGGGGTATCGCAAATGTGTTTTTTCGTAATAATCAGAATTTTTATAGACAAATTCAAGCAGAGCATCTCCTTTTGCTGCTGGATCAGGATACTTAAGTTTTTCTTTGTCCAGTTTGGCCTTTAATTCCGGATCTTTTTCCAGAAGTTCTGCTGCAGTATCCTCAAAAACATAGGCCGAATAATGTTCTTTCTGTCCAAGTATGGAATCAAAGAAATTCCAGTTGAAGAAGGAGTCTGTAGCCTGCGGCTCCAGGGTTTCAACAATATAGCGGTTCTGGGGCTGATTTACGTAGACGATATAGTCGCCTTTGTAAAAAGCCAGCTGTTGCTGCCGGGTATCCAGTTGTACATTGGAATGCAGGTAATGGCCTTCAAAAGGATGGCTAACGGTTTTGAAATCGGCAATATAATAAGATTCAACAGGCAGAACGGCATCCTCCCGAAGCTCCTTTATGACCACATTGTTTAGTTTAAGGAGCTCTATCACTTTGGTCCAGGCTTTGGGGATGATATAAGCCAGAGGTTTTTGAACCTTTACATCAGGCAGGAAATGGTTCCATTCCTTGATGTTGCGGGTATAAGGTTTATTGCGGTCATAATAAAGTCTTGGTGCTCCGCTGACCTGGCTGGGTTTATAGGCGGCCTCATATCCTTTAAAGGGCAGCTCCTCGTATTTTTCTTTATCCAGCTTCCAGGTCAGGGTGAATTCTTTTTGTGTGGCAACGGCGAGGTCTGCTTTCTTCTTATTGTTGCCAATTTGCCGGGCATCCTTTACCACTAAGTCTATATAAGTTTCCAGAAGTTTATAGGTCGATTCTACCCGTTTGTCATAACTCTTGAGCATATGCGTCTCCGGCATAAAGCCAATGGTATTGTGCAGGGTAGTATAACCAGTTGAAAAGCGTGGTGTTTCCAGAAAGCCTTCAATGCCGGCATCAGGTGTTTCTTCCACAGAATTGACATAAGGAATAAGTTCAAATCCCTTTTGCGCCATTTGTCTATACAATGCAGGGAGCATAGAGCAGGTCATGTAGGCCGAAAGTATAGGGTTCAGCTTATCTTTTTGCGTCGGGATGAGGGTCATGGTATACTGGTAGTCTGCGCCGTTGCTGGTATGTGTATCGACAAAGATTTCCGGTTGCCAGAGGTTAAAGATCTGTTGAAAAGCGGCGGAGTTTTTGGAGTCGGTTTTAATGAAATCCCGGTTGAGGTCATAGTTCCTGCTGTTGCCCCGGAAACCATAGGCAACAGGTCCGTTTTGATTGGCCCTGGAAGTGCTGGTTCGGTTATAGCTTCCGTCTATATTGTATAGAGGAATTATACAGATTACTGTATTTTCTGGGATTCTGTCATTTTTAAGCAGGTCTCTGGCCAGCATCATGCAGGCGTCTACGCCTTCAGGTTCTCCGGGATGGATGCCATTATTGATCAGAAAAATCCTTTTGTTGTTCTTCCGGATCTTGGCCGGATCGAAGACTTTGTCTCTGGATAAAACCAGCAAATGAAGGGGCTTTCCGAAATCCGTTGTGCCATAGGTAAACAGTTTGGCCTGGGGGTAAATTGCGGCCAGTTTTTCATAATGTTCAATGACCTGTGAATAGGTAGCTGTTTCTTGCTTATGGCTAAGTTCGAAAGGTGTTTGCTGAGCGGAAGCTTTCATCATACTGAATAAAATAATAGGTAAGATCAGGACTCTCATTTAATAGCGGCGAAAGGTTTTTTTGGATAGTCCTATCGGGCCAAGATGATACCGGATTCCTACGCTAAAATAAGTGTATATGTCCGGTCTTCCATTGACCAGGCGGATGGTCGAATCATCATAGCCATCGAGGCCCTCTCCAAGGGTAATATTGGCCTGGTAGTTAAAATTTAATACGTAGCGATATGCTCCGTTTTGGTCTGCCAGGTAGAAATTGATCCCCAGGTTCAACGGAACCGTGATTTCCTTGCTTTGGTTTTCGCCTGGAAATACGTAAGAGTTGGCATCTGTGGTTCCATCCTGGTAGGGTTTGACCCGGACATTGCTTACTTTATTCTGGATCAGGCCCAGTCCGGCGCCGGCATATAGACCCTTTATCGCACTCAGAAATTCGCTGTGTTCATAGTCTGTCAGTGCGCCCAGATAGAGTTTTCCATTGGCAGTAACAGATTTATAGGTATTGATGAACTGGCGGTGATTAGGATCGGTTTGTTTGTCGCCACCATTGATCTGACCAGCCTGAACTTCCAGCCCCAGGCTGACGAAAGGCGTAAACAGATAATCTGCGGTTACATAGCCCGCCAGCCCGAAATCATGCTTTTTCAGATCGGCAAAAGATTGGGTAATTCCAGCTCCGCCTCCAACACTGATTTTATAAAAATTGGATTGTGCAAATACACTTAGGGAGAGCGAAAGGAATATAACCGTAAATATTGTTTTCAAGGGATGCCTTTTAAGTTAGTGTAATCTTTCTTTACCTTTGGAGCCTGTTTATATCTAATAAACTTAAACAGACTTTATTCTTTAAAATTATGCTAAAATATCAAAATAAAACAGAATCACTGGCAGAACGCTTTAAGAAGTATGTGCAAATAGATACGCAGTCTGATCCGCAGTCAACCACCACACCCTCAACGGAAAAACAGAAAAACCTGGGCCGGGTGCTGGTAGAAGAGTTATTGGCGGCAGGCCTTGAAGATGCACACCTGGACGAACATGGTTATGTATATGCTACGATCCCTTCCAATACCGACAAAAAGGTGCCTGTAATCTGTTTTTGTTCGCATATGGATACTTCACCGGATTGCAGCGGCTTAAATGTAAAACCGATTATCCACCGCAATTATCAGGGACAGGATCTGATTTTACCGGATGATGAAACCATTATTCTGAAGTTGAAGGAGCACAAAGATCTGAAGAACCAGATTGGAAATGATATTATTACGGCCAGCGGTACAACCCTGTTGGGTGCAGATAATAAAGCTGGTGTGGCGGAGATCATGGAAGCTGCGGCTTTCCTGGTAGCCAACCCGGATATTAAGCACGGAACCATTAAAATTTTGTTTACACCTGATGAAGAAATTGGACGTGGTGTAGATAAGGTTGATCTGAAAAAACTCGGCGCAGATTTCGCTTATACCATTGACGGAGAAACCCTGGGTTCTATAGAAGACGAGACCTTTTCTGCAGACGGGGCCGTATTAACGGTTAATGGGGTAAGTTCTCACCCTGGTTTTGCCAAAGGAAAAATGGAAAGTGCTATCAAGATCCTTTGTGCGATTATTGATGCCTTGCCGAAAGACCGTTTAACACCAGAAGCGACCAGCAATAAAGAGGGTTTTATTCATCCGGTAACCATTCATGGAAACGTAGAACAAGCCCAGGCTAGTTTTATCCTTCGTGATTTTGACGATGCCCTGCTGGCGCAGCATGGAGAAACATTGAGGTCGGTTGCAGAAGAAGTGCTTAAATCTTATTCAAATTCTACTTTTGATTTAACCATCAAAGCGCAATACCGCAATATGAAAAGTGTATTGGACCAGTATCCTCAGGTTATTGAATACGGAACACTGGCCATTGAAAGAGCAGGGGTTGAACCAAAGAAACAAAGCATCAGGGGAGGAACAGATGGTTCCCGTTTATCATTGATGGGCTTGCCCTGTCCAAATATTTTTGCAGGCGAGCATGCTTTTCACGGTAAGCAGGAATGGGTTTCTGTGCAGGATATGGAAAAAGCGGTGCAAACGATCATTAATATTGCTGCGATCTGGGAAGAACGCGCATAAGCAGCCATTTTATGAGATGAAAAGGGTGATCCTATACCAGGGTCACCCTTTTTTTATGTTGCTTCGCGGCTAACTGGTGATTGGCCGGAGCTGGGCAAGGTACTGGTCATACTCGTCTTCCAGTACAATTTCGCATTGCCATCCTGCTTCTTTGGCCAGTTTCAACAACATCGCCTGGTCTACATACAGCCAGTTGAACCACTTTCCTTTTTGTTGTTTATATTCATATTGATAGGCTACTTCTCCATAGTATTTATTCTGCGGAAAGGCTATATCCTGGTAGAGATAGGCAATGTCAGAGCTGTCAAACAGCAATTGCCCGTCTTTTTTCAGCAGGGATTTGGACCATTGCAGGAAATCCTGTAAACCAGCAATACTTCCGGTGAGTCCAATGCCGTTCATGAGCAGGAGCAGGGTGTCAAATTGCTGTCCTTTGAGGGAGAAAAGGTCTTGCTGGAGTACCTTTTTCACACCCCGTTGTTTCATAATGGCGGTGGCCTTTTCGGAAATGTCGAGTGCAGTGACCTCTAGCTTTTGCTGCTGGAGCCACAGGGCGTGACTGCCAGCCCCAGCTCCTGCATCGAGTACGGTGCCCCTGCACAACGCTAAGGCTTTCAGTTCAATTTCCGGCATCTCTTCAGGTCCCCGGAAAAAAATATCTACCGGCATTTCTTCCGGGGCATCGTAAGAATTGTGGAGCCAGAGGGTCTCTGTTGTTCCTTTTATAAACTGATCTTGCAGTGCTTCTCCAAAAATGTCCATCGGGCAAAGATACTAATGATCTATAAATTCGGAGCGGATCAGAGTTCTATCTCCTGATGGAGCTGCGGGATCAGGACTTGTTTAAATCCATGGTCATTGAGCCGCTGTGCAAAGTGTTGCTGTACGGGGTACTCTCCATGTACCAGGAACAGTTGTTTAACTTTAGCAGGATCCTGACCGTCCAGAAAATGAAGTAAATCCTCATAATCTCCGTGTGCACTCATGGAACGGATGGATCTGACTTCGGCAATGACCTGGTATTCTTCCCGGAAGATATAGACCACTTTGTTTCCGGCCAGTAATTTCCCGCCTAAAGAGTTCGGCTCACAATAACCGACCATCAGAATGGTGTTTTTCTGGTTGCCGATGTTGTTGCGGATATGGTGTCTGACCCTTCCGCCTTCTGCCATTCCGGATGCGGATATGATGACACATGGACGGGGGTCGTTGTTCAGGGCCTTGGACTCTTCTACGGTTTCTATAAAACGGAGGCCTTTAAAACTGAATACGTCATGGTCTACTTTCATAACTTCTTTAACGCCGTTGTTGTATACTTCGGGGTGGTCTTTCAGTACTTGTGTGGCTTTTTCAGAAAGCGGGCTGTCTACGTAGTAAGCTACGTCGGGCAGTTTATGCTTGAGCTCAAGACTGTT
>Ga0105237_10000323_pt1 | contig 67328 bp, 59 predicted proteins | sample KBSC24metaG_FD_81520 | JGI IMG/M metagenome (GOLD analysis project Ga0105237, IMG submission 81520) | Corn rhizosphere microbial communities from Kellogg Biological Station, Michigan, USA - KBS C2-4 metaG | ecosystem: Host-associated > Plants > Roots > Rhizosphere > Soil | place: Michigan, USA... | reverse complement strand
TATGTGCTGTTATTCATTTGTTTGTAGTAGGATTTAATTTAATCATATCAGTTATTGAATGGTTATTTGGTTGCCTTCTATGCTGTAATTGAAATTGGCGGTGAGCTTCAATGCATCCAACGCCTGCAGAATTGTCTCCTTTTCAAAGATGCCGGTGAATCGTAAATTCTCCTTTTCGGGGGAGCTGAACCGGATCGTGACGCCATACCATCTTTCCATCGACTCGGCCAGGCTTCTGAACTCTTCGTCCTGGAAGATCAGCTTGTTATCCACCCAGGAGGTTTCGATCATAGCTCCGGAACGCTGTTCGTATGTCGGCTTGCTGATCGTGACGAGGGAATTGCTTTCGGCGTGGTCATGGCGGCGGACTTCTTTTTCCGTATCGAGTTTTGCGCTGTCCTCATTGTTGACTACCAGCTTCTCATTGGGCTTTAGCACGATCTTGTCGCTGGGTCTGTTGTGGATGGAGACCTCGATGCTGCCGTGGATAAGGGTAGTCTCCGTAGTCTTATCGGTGGGATAGGACTTAACATTAAAGCTGGTGCCCAGCACCCGTATATCGATGCGGGCGGTGTGGATGACGAAAGGCTTGCTGGCATTGGGGGCTACGTCAAAAAAAGCTTCACCCGTAAGGCTGACAATGCGTTGTGTGGCGCCGAAGTTCTTTTCGTAATTGATGCGGCTGCCTGCATTGAGCCATACGACGGTGCCATCGGGCAGGGTGAGATGCGTGCGTGAGCCGGTGCCGGTGAATATTTCGTTGCCGGCCAGGGCAGGGGTTGCGGCCGCGGGGGCCGTGGCAATAGGTTGGGGTGTGCCGGTACGAGTATAGAGGCTTATAATAACGACGGCTGCGATAAGCGTGGCGGCTGCCATGAGCAGGGTGGTGCGCCTGGGTCTGCGAGGTTGTTCCGGGATAGGATAGGTATTGGTGTCGCCGGCAGTGACGGAGAGGGTGAGGATGGCAGCGGGCGCCTGAGTATAGTCTATCTTCAGGTCCTGCATACGGTCGAGATGCCGGGAAAAAGCTTCTTCGGCGAAGTGTAGTTCTTCCGGATCGGAAGGGTTCCAGAGGTCAGAGATGGTTTGCAGGGGGTAGTGTAATTCGGGATTCTGGCGGAGCAGTTCTTCCAGCTCACGAAGCTCTTCAGGGGTTGCTTCTCCTGTCAGCTTTTTAGCGATGAGATTCCATGTGTATTGTTTGTGTTCTTGTCCCATATTGGTGTATAGTAGACCCTCCGTTCTTAGGACAGGCATTTTCGAAAAAACCCCCAAAAAAAATTTAATTTTTTTTAACATTTCTAATGGGCGAATAATTTGATATTGACTATCAATTAGTTAGGTTTTGCTGGGTCCAGCTAAGGTCGGAGAAGGCAAGGGCAAATTGTGGGTCTAGCGAGGGTGTTTTATGGACGAGGAGACGGTCTTCTGGATATCGAAGCTGACGGCGGTACCGATCTTATGAAGTGCTATAGCCAGTTGGTTTTCAACGGTCTTTATAGAAATATTCATTACTTCCGCCACCTCTTTGTATTTGAGTCCATCTTCTTTTGCCAGTTTGAAGACCATTTTGCATTTAGGGGGGAGCTGGTCGATGGCTTTTTGTATACGGGCGAGCATGTCGGCGGTGATCAGCAGCTGTTCGGGGTCGAAGTAGAGGCTGGTGAAGTCGGCCTGGAATTCTTCGAGAGGATTGATAGCGGCGCTGCGTTTTTGCTTGTCCAGGTAATTATAGGCGTGGTTACGGGTGGAGACGTAGAGATAGAGTTTCAGGTTCTCTATTTTTTCCAGGTCTTTTCGTTTTTCCCATACCTTAATAAATACGTCGGAAATGATCTCTTCGGCGGGTTCTTTTGCTTTGACCAGGGTTTTGGCAAACCGGAACAGGTAGGAATATAGAGAGGTGAACAGTTCTTTATATGCCTGCTGATCGTCGAATCGGGCGATCCGGGTTTGCAATGTTTGAATGTCGTTAGCGGTAATCATCTGGCAAAGCAAGGTATCAGCTTACATGCTCAATATTTAGCAATAATAAGATTTTCTCTGACTACTATCTAAAATATGTGCTTAGTACATATTAGTGGACAGTATCTTTTAAACGTTTGCTGCACGGACCGGGTTGCTTTGCCTTCGGGGGTCAAAAGGGGTTGAGCGGTGGGCGGGAATCGGCGGGGCAAACTGACACCGGGATGAAACCTGAGGCCAGGCCAGAAACCCTCGGCTGGAGCCGGATTTATTTTCGGACTTAGCCGGAATTTTTATACTTTTGCAGCCGCCGGTTTTGGCAGGACCCTTAGCTCAGCCGGTTAGAGCATCTGACTCATAATCAGAGGGTCGCTGGTTCGAGCCCAGCAGGGTCCACTGAAATTTAAGCACTTAGTAGGTATGGCCTGCCAGGTGCTTTTTTATTTGAGATTATCGTCCAGGTCATAGTTCCTTAAACAGGTCATAGACGGGCTCATTGCAGCAAATGCAGTTCATAACTAAACCTGGCTGGTTCCGAATGTATGGTACAGGCTGCTGTCGGCCTGGGTCCGCAGGAATTGGAACCCACACCCAGTGTCCTTGCGCTGATACAAAGCACGGTGGAAGAGCTGGCGGGCAGGTCAACCTTATATTCTGTCTTCTCCAATTCTTCATCTCCGTATGGAAGGGCGGATACCTGCAGCAGGTCCTGATCCTGGTTAACGGTCAGGACGGCGCCGTTGGCTGAACGGAGAGTGGCCCACCGGATGTCTTCATGGTTACCGCATTCCATGGGTTTTTCATACGGTGTCAGCTGCTGCTTTACACTGCTGGCATAGACGCCTACGTCAGCGCCATATTTTCTGTCGGCATAATTTTCCATGGGACCTCTCCCAAAATAGCTGAACTGATCCATATCTTTTTTCAGGAAGAGACGTACTCCCAGACGGGCCAGCGGCACGGAAGTATTGCTGAACCCGACGCCATCTTCACAAAGAACAGTGCCGTTGGGGTAGATAGAATAAGTAGCGGTGTCGTGGATAGTAAAGTCATTCTTCCCTGTGCCGGTGAGGTAGAATGTAACACGTCTCGACCCATCGGACGACTTCAAAAGCAGGATGTGCTCGCTGGCCGTCCATTGAATATCCTTCAATCCATATTTCTCCCACTCTTGATCGGCCCACATATCGTCGTTGCGGTGCGGTGCGCGCCAGAGATGTAGTCTTGGTCCGCCCTTGTCCTGGAGGATATTGGTCCCGTGGGTCATGATGCGGGAGATCGTGCCGGCGTGCTTATCAAGCTGCACTTCGAAACCTGATCCTGCGATGTTGATGAAGTTGTCGTCTTCTGTCTGTTGTGTATCATTGTCGAATACGTCTGTTATATGTCGCCCGGGTGTGAACGGCATAGGCCACTCGAACTGGGTAGCAGAAACCTCATATCCCTTCTTTACCCATAATGCATCGTTCTTTGTGGTGAATGAAACACGCAGGAAATATTCTGCTTCTTTTTTGCGATGTACCACCTTTGTGGGAATGGCAATATCTTTTTCCTGCTGTGGTCCGAGAGCGCCGGGGTCGATGGCACCCGAATCCACGGGGATACCATTTTCGGATATCACCCATTTGCCATCAAATCCACTGAGGTCGATGAATTGATAGGTGTTCTTAAGCGTGATGACACCATGATCCAGGTCTTTGGCCTGGGTCCTGATCCATTGGTAGGCTCTTTTCAGCTCGGGGTAATGAGGCTTGGGGGTACGGTCGGAGAACACTACTCCTTTATGAATAAAATAGTGATCATTGGGGTATTCGCCGAAACCGCCGCCAAAGGCGATAATAGGGTGTCCGGGGCTGCGTCTGTTCCATAATCCCTGGTCCTGCCATTCCCAGATGCACCCGCCAAGAAGGGAGGGATATTTATCGAACAACGCGTTGTAGTCGTCCACGGAGCCCATGGAGTTGAACATGGCATGGGCATATTCGCAGAGATAAAAAGGTTTCTCCATTTTGGCGTCGACGGCGTGCTCTTCCAGCTCCTTCAACCCTGTGTACATGCGGCTGTCCAGATCGGCAGGGTTCTTCTCCCCCAGCCCGAATCCTTCGTAATGGGTGGGTCTTGTCGGGTCCAGCTCTTTTATGGTCTGCAAGGCGGCCCGGAAATTGGAGCCTCCGCTGCCGCATTCATTGCCAAGGGACCAGATGATCACGGAAGGATGATTTCTGAAATTCTCCACATTGGCCACATTGCGGCTGATGATGGCGTCCTTTATCCTTGGATCTTCGTTGAATTCATCCCATGCACCGTGACTTTCCAGGTTGGCTTCCGCCAGCACATAGAGGCCATACTGATCGCAGAGCTCATACCAGCGGGGATCGTCGGAATAGTGACAGGTACGGACATGATTACAGTTGGCCTGTTTGATAAGCTCGATGTCGCGGATCATGTTCTCTTCGGTAATGGCATGTCCCACTTCGGGCCAGTGTTCATGTCTGTTGACTCCCTTTAATTTTATAGGAATGCCATTGATAGTGAACTGCCGTCCTTTTATCTCGATCTTACGAAAGCCTGTCTGGGCGGAGATGATCTCGGCGGCGGGGGAGCCATTCGAGGGACCTGCCTGGCCGGCTCGAATGCTCATCACAGTGGTATAGAGGTTGGGGGTCTCTGCCGTCCATTTTTCTGGGTCCTGTACGGGGATGTGTACATGCACTTGTGTCTCTTCGCCGGGTTTGAGGGCAGGGATGGGGGTCTCTGCCGCAGCCCCTGGGACGGGAGTGCCGCCCTGGTATAACGCCACCGCCAGTACTTTGGCTTGTGTCGTGGTCTGGGAATAGTTCTTTATATAAGCGGTTGCATCCAGTGTCGCATCCTTATACTGTGCATCGAGGTCGGTAGTTATATAAAAATCGCGGATATGCTCCTGGGGGGCGCTCCAAAGCGTCACATTACGAAAAATGCCGCTGAGGCGCCACATGTCCTGGTCTTCCAGATAGCTGCCGGTGGTGAAGCGATATACTTCCACGGCAAGGACATTCTTTCCGGGCTGCAGATAGTCGGTGACATCGAAATCAGCTGCGTTGCGACTGTTGACGCTATATCCCACTTTCCTGCCATTGACCCAAATAAAGAAGCCGGCATCTACCCCATCGAAGGTGATAAAGATGCGACGTCCTTTCCAACCGGCCGGCACGGTAAAATCACGGCGATAGCTCCCTACGGGATTCCTTTCCTTAAAAGCTGTATATTTTTCAGGAGGGGTGCTCATTACATGAGGGAAGTCCTTTTGGAAGATATAGGTGAAGTTGCTATAGTAAGGCGTCCCATATCCTTCTACCTGCCAGTTGGAGGGCACTTTGATATCCTTCCAGGTGCTGACATTATAGGTGGGTTTATAAAAATTCACGGGACGCTGCTGCGGCCAGGGAACGTAGTTGAATTTCCAGACGCCGTTGAGGCTCTGGCTATAGCCGGAAGCGTGCCGATTGAGGCTCAGGGCCTCCTTCAGGCTGGCATAGGGCATGAGGGTAGCATGAAAGGACTGCTTGTTGATGCCGAGACAGCGGGGGTCTTCGATCTCGGAAGGAACAGTGGCGGTGTCGGGTGCGATGACCGGGGTAGCCCTGGCGGATGAGGTGAGTGATGCTATAAAAATTAAGTAAAGGGCTGACAGGCTGCTGATTTTCATGTCTACAAGTTAGTGATTTGCTTGTTATAGACAGCAAGATCACATAGCATGTACCAATCAGGATGGATAACGGCTTATAGCTTATTTTTAGCCTCTATTCGGTACGCAGCGACTTTACGGGATTGGCAATGGCGGCCCGGATGGCCTGGTAGCTTACGGTCACGAGCGCCAATAATATCGCCGCTGCGCCGGCCGAAAGAAATAGCCACCATTGCAGATCTACGCGATAGGTGAAGTTATTCAACCATGTGGTCATAATATACCATGCGATGGGGGTGGCTATGACAATGGCAAGCACTACCAATACCAGAAAATCTTTTGTCAGCAATGCAGTGATGCGTAGAACGGATGCGCCCAGCACTTTGCGTACGCCTATCTCTTTTACCCTGTTGCTGGTCATATAGGCGGCCAGTCCAAACAGTCCGAGACAGGATATAAAGATCGTGAGAGAGCTGAACAGTCCGGTAAGCGCTGCTACACGCTGACCGTCTTCAAATTTCCGCTGATAATCCTGGTCGGCAAAATGGTATTCGAATGGGTATTCAGGGTTGTATTGTTTAAAGAGCTTTTCCATAAAGCGCATATTCCTGTCCGAATGGCCGGCAGTCATCCTGATATTGATGACATTAAAATAGCCGCCCTTAAGGCCTTGTATGATCATGGGTTTCGTATGTTGGTATGGCGACCCCATTACAAAGTCCTTTATTACGCCCACTACATGGTAGGTGAGGCCGTTGTCTTCTCTTACCAGCTGTCCGATAGGGTCCTTGAATCCCATCGCCTGCACCGCCGACTCGTTCAACAGCATGGCAGTAGAGTCCGTGGGATAGTTTGTCAAGTCCATGTCCCGGCCTTGTGTCAATTGCAGGCCTGCCGTCCTGATCAGTCCTTCATCTTCGTTGAGCACGTCGAAATCAATTTTATCACCGACCTGCTTGCCCTTCCATTGGAAGCCCCAGCTGTCGTTGCCGCCGTTGGTCACGGTCAGGTTGGTCCTGGTGACGTCTGTAGCGACACCGGAAGAAAGCAGGGCTGATCTTATAGCGCTGTAGTTCTTATTAATGTCACCCGTGGTCCAATGATAAAGCAGCTGGCTGCGGTCATACCCTGTCTGGCGATCCTGGGCATGCCTGATCTGCTGTACTACGACAAGCGTACAGATGACGAGTATGATGGCAAAGCTAAATTGGACTACCACGAGGACTTTCCGGGGATTGACCCTGGCATGGGTTTTTTTGAATACTCCTTTCAATACCTTGACAGGCTGGAAAGAGGAAAGGAAGAAGGCGGGATAGCTGCCGGCAATAATCCCTGTCAGCAATATAAAGGCCAGAGAAGACAGCCAGAAGGAAATGCTGTCATAAGGTATGGTCAGCTCTTTCTGTACGAGGATGTCAAAGGCGGGCAGGGACCATTGTACGAGCGGGTAGGCCAGCATTGCGGCAAGCAACGCAATGAGAATGGACTCGCTCATAAACTGCAGGATCAACGATCTTCTTCGCGCTCCGGCCACTTTCCGGATACCGACCTCCTTGGCCCTGCGCTCGCTGCGGGCGGTGCTCAGGTTCATGAAATTGATACAGGCTATCAGCAGGATAAACGCTGCAATGATGCCGAAGAGGCGAACCACACTGATACGCCCTCCTGTTATCTTTCCATTTTCAAATTCGGAATAGAGACGCCATTTGCTCATGGGGTGCAGGAATACTTCCTGCTGCTCGACACCCTTGCTGTGTTTGATGGTAATGTCCTTTATCTTATTATCCACTGCGGCTTCGGTCGTGCCGGGCGTTAGCAATACATAGTTGCTTACAGAGTTATTACCCCAATACTGATCGTCCTGTCCCGTCTTCTTTATATAGGCCCAGGGTAAAAGATATTCGAAATCGAATGTGCTGTTGGGTGGAAGGTCTTTTAAAATACCCGTAACGGTGAAATTGTCCTGGTCGATGCGGATGGTCTTGTTCATAGCGTCTTGGTCGCCGAACATCTTTTTGGCCATCTCTTCCGTGATCACGATAGAATAGAGATTATTCAGGGCGGTGGCCGGTTTTCCCTTTACCATAGGAAAGGAGAACATGGTCAGGAAGCAAGGGTCGACAACATAGGCGTGTGAGGATACCTTTTTTTCTCCCACGCTGGTGACATACCAGCGATTGTCCACGCGGGTGTTTTCGGCAATCTCAGGGATCTCCTGTTTCAGGGTAGGGCCCAGGATCTTGGGAGTCGTGTTCCAGCATTGCAGCTTGCCGTCATAAGTGCCGCGGTTCCAGCATTCGTATATGCGGGCCCTGTTCTTGTGAAAGCTATCATAGCTCAGCTCGTTCTGTATCCACAATAATATCAATACCGCGCTGGCCATACCGATGGCGAGTCCTGTGATGTTGATAAATGAAAAACCTTTGCTGCGCAAAAGATTCCGCCAGGCTATTTTGAGATACTGCATACGGGAATATTAATGTTATTGTTGCGTCCAAGAAGATGCCAGAGTGCTATTGGACTGATAATTAGCGACTTATCGATTCGGGGAGGGGGGTCACTGCACGGTTTCGATACGGCGGTTGTATCACCTGAGCTGACTTCGGCGGCTGGCGTGGGGATATTTCCTTTTATCGACGGGGGTATGTGTGAGACTCCAGGTGCCGATTTCCTTTATGATGGGCAGCAGGTCGATGCCTTTTAGGGTGAGGTTGTAAATAAATTTCTGTTTGTGGGCCGGGTCGGGGGTTTGGTAAGGACGCCTTCCCTTTCCAGCATGGCCAGGCGGTCTGTCAGTATATTGGAAGCTATTCCCTCTTCGGATTGTAAGAGTTCCCTGAAATGCCGCTTGCCAGCGAACATAATGTCCCGGAGGATGAGCAGGCTCCATTTATCGCCAAAAATTTCTACCGCCAGGTTAATGGGACAATGTGATCTGAGATCTGCCATTACTGATTTTTTTTAAAACCGGTTGTTTTTTGCAATTATTTCCCTAAATTGCAACTGGTTGTTTTTTGCAATCATGCAAAGATATAAATAAAATCAGGAGTTATGAATACAGTAGTCCGCTACAAAGTTTGGCCAGCCCGGGTGGCCGAGAACGAAGATCTGGTACGGGCGGTGTACCGCCAGCTGCATGAGCTAAAACCGGCAGGTGTCCATTATGCCACTTTTAAGCTGAAGGATGGGGTAACTTTTCAGCATGTCGCCTCCTTCGAGTCAGAGGAGGCTCATACTATCTTCCGAAACCTGCCGGCTTTTAAGGATTTTACGGCGGGGGTTAAAGACCGTTGTGAGGAGGTTCCACAGGCTGTCGAGGCGTCTGTCGTAGGAAGCTTTGGATTTTTGTAGGTTTGGAGAAACAATTCTCCCATGCAAATGGTCCACTTACTGATCAAAGGAAAAGTGCAGGGTGTGTTTTATCGCGCCAGCGCTAAGGCAGCAGCAGAAAGATTAGCTATCACGGGGTGGATAAAAAATACGCCGGAGGGTCATGTAGAATCATTGGCCTTTGGGGAGGAGAAGAACCTGCGGCAATTTGTGGAATGGTGCAGGCAAGGGCCCGAGCAGGCAGCGGTCTCTGATGTGATCGAGCTGGAAAGGCAGTCAGAGGCGCCGGCTGGGGTCAATTTTAAAGGGTTTGCTATTGTCAGATAATCATGATAGTTTCATGCCTCCAAAAAAGCATTCGTGGCATTATCACTATCGAAAAAAAGTTCGCTGTTCGTCTGGATATGTATCCTTGTCTGTCTGCTGCCATTTGTTATTCTCTCTTTTTTCAATGTCATAACCTATGACGACTATGCTGCGGTAGGCGCTTTTGACAAATTCGGGTTCTTCAAGACACAGCAATTGATCTATGCCCATTGGGAGGGCCGGTTCACGGCGACCTTTCTCTGTGGAGTATGCGTGAAATTGGGTCTGCTCACAAAGTATTATTTCCTCGTCTTCTTACTATGGGGGTTCTTTAGCTGGGGCGCCATCTTCTTTTTTTTGCATTCGATCAACACGTATTTTTTAAACCGGACCTTTGCAAGGGCGGGTGTTGCGCAGGCAAGTCTCATCTTATTTATGCTGGACATATATGTCATGGTAGAAATATCTTCGGGTATATATTGGTTCAGCCCGACGGCGGTATATCAGACAGCTTTTATACTCTTTCTGACGTTGATGGGGTGCCTGGTACGCAGGCTGTCGACCCCTGCCCTTGCGAAGCCGGCCGGTCCGGGGTCGGGTGATCCGAGTGGTCCGGCTGGCCGGGGAGATTCGACCAGTTCGAGTGACTTGTCCAAAAAGCGCGCTGTGGTTATGGATGCGGCGGTCCTCCTTCTATGCATCCTTGTTGTAGGCAGCAACGAGATGACGGCCATCGCCCTGGCCTGTCTGTTCCTCTTTCTGATAGGAGCCTATCGCTATTACGGCGTCTCTGTACCAAGACCGCTGTTCCTCTATCTGGGAGCGGTGCTGCTGATGGGAGTGATCGTTATGCTGACTTCCGGCACTTTATCTTACCGGCAGCAGGTAATGGGTGGTCATACGGGATACGGACTCGTCCTGTCTATCCTGGCGTTCCGGGTACTGTCCATTTTTTATTATGTTCTAAAGGAGCCTTTATTCTGGGCTGTTGCAGGGGCCAGCCTTATCCTGGGGATGCGGGCGGCCGCCGTCCCTTCCCTCTCGGGGTTTGTCGCATCGCTTAAAAGCAGGTTATTTTTTATCCAGGGCCTTGCGGCGGTGGTGCTGCTGATACTATTTGCCATGGCTCCTGTGCTTTGGGTCACGCATGGTTCGGCGCCAGAACGGGCGCTCAACGATATGACGTCTCTTGCGGCTTTTGGCATGCTGGCAATGGTTTTCCTGTTGGGTATCGGCAATCCTTCTTTGGCCATGATCATACTGCCGGTGAAGTATCTTTCGACCCTATGCATCGTTGTAATAGCCTGCGGGCTGCTGGCCAGCTATAACTATAAGGAGGCCTGGAAAAGCGCACTTTCAGGGTATTTCTATCATTCCATTCAAAAGGACAGACAGCGGATATTCGAGACGGCCCGCGAGCGTCATGAACGTGTAGCCACTATCACGCCTTATCAGACAGCACTAGACGAGAAGGTCCGGCAGCTATTCCCTTACGGAGCGCCGGTGACCCTGCAGCATTGGCTGGAGCAGCGCCCTACCCTGCTGTATTTCGACAACGAGGCAGAAGATCAGTCCGGGAGATACCTGATCAGATATTATGGGCTGGACAGCGTTTTGGTGCGCCCCCGGCCTTAGGACACCGAACTTCCTGTTTGTTTTTAACGAGGGGGAAACTAAAAAAGTAATATCTTGCGCTCCATTCAAAATTGGCCGGAAGCCCATTGTTTCTTTAACCTTTTATTAACCCCAAGGAGAATACATTTGTGCACCGGACCTATGGTCCGTTTTTGTCAAATAATCGGGACGGGCGGGGCCCTTAGCCGAAACTATATACAAGAAAGAATTATGAAGCATTTTGTTACTGCAATAGCTTTACTGACCACTACTGCTGCTTTCGCTCAAAAAAAAGATTCCACTACTACCATTGTCAAGCCGGCGACTCCTGCGGCTACCAGCCCTGCCAAAAAGGATTGGAGCAAGGTGACCCTGGGCAGGCGCGCCAATGACCACTTCATGTTCCAGCTGGGATATGATAACTGGGCCCAGGCGCCAGATAGTATCCATATACAGGGGTTCAACCGGAGCGCGAACTTCTACTTTATGTTCGACTTCCCTTTCAAGACAGACCCCCGTTTCAGCGTAGGCGCTGGCCTTGGCATAGGGACAAGCAATATCTTTTTTCACCAGCAGCGGGTACGTATAGCTGAAAATAACCCCACGCTGGCCTTCTCCGACGAGAGCCAGACGGACCATTTTAAGAAGTTCAAGCTGGTGACGGCCTACCTGGAGGCGCCTATCGAGCTGCGATTTGCCATGGACCCGGAGAATACCAATTCTTCCTGGAAATTCGCCGCCGGCGCCAAGATCGGTCTCATGCTAAGCGCCCATACAAAAGGAAAGACCCGTCAGAACAGCTTTGGTCAAACCATCGGCAACTACACGGAGAAAGAAAGTTCCAAGCAATATTTCAATACCAGCAAGCTGGCGCTCACGGCGAGGATCAGCAAGGGGCCAGTCGGTGTTTTTGGTCAATACCAGCTTAACAGCCTGATCAAGACTAATTACGGTCCGGCGGTATTCCCCTACTCCTTTGGTATTATGCTGAGTGGCTTGTAGTTAATTAGCACCCTATTTTTTTAAAAACGCTCCAGAAGGAGCGTTTTTTTTGCGCCTCCTGACGACCTTTTGTTACTTACCTTTGCCGTCCAAATCATCCATTTTGATAGATAAGAAGAATAGTATTCAAAAGGCGGAACGGGCTGTGCTGGTAGGTTTGATCCATAAAACGCAAACGGAAGAGCAGTCGAAAGAATACCTGGACGAGCTGGCCTTTCTGGCCGAGACGGCAGGGGCTGTGACGTTGAAGCGGTTTTCCCAAAAGCTGGAACATCCTGATAGCAAGACCTTTGTAGGAAAAGGCAAGCTGGAGGAGATCAAGACCTATATACAGCTGAAAGATATACAGGTCGTCATTTTTGACGACGAGCTGTCGGGATCGCAGATCTCCAACATCGAAAAGATACTGGATACAAAGACCATCGATCGGAGTGATCTCATCCTGGATATTTTCGCCAGCCGCGCGAAGACAGCCCAGGCGAAGCTACAGGTGGAACTGGCTCAATATCAATATCTTTTGCCACGACTCCGGGGTATGTGGAAGCACCTTGAACGGTTGGGCGGCGGTATTGGTACAAGGGGTCCCGGTGAAACGGAGATCGAAACCGACCGTCGTATTGTCAAAGACAAGATATCCCTGCTCCGGCGGCGTCTTAAAGAAATTGATAAACAGGCTTTTACACAAAGGAAGGACCGCGGGGAGTTCATCCGTGTGGCCCTGGTAGGTTATACCAATGTGGGTAAATCCACTTTGATGAATGTACTGAGCAAGAGCGATGTCTTTGCAGAGAATAAGCTTTTTGCGACGCTGGACACGACTACGCGAAAGGTCGTTTTTGAGGCTACCCCTTTTTTATTGAGCGATACGGTCGGATTCATCCGGAAACTGCCACATCACCTGGTGGAAAGCTTTAAAAGTACGCTGGATGAGGTCCGGGAGGCGGATATATTGCTGCATGTGGTTGATGTATCCCATGTCGGCTATGAAGAGCAGTATGGGGTGGTGAATAAAACACTACAGGAGCTGAATGCATTTGAAAAACCCATATTGGCAATCTTTAATAAGATTGACCAGTATGAGAAGCAAGTCTTTGATCCCTGGCTGGAGGAAGGGGTGAAGCAGGAGATCATGTCCGAGCTGCGTGAGCGGTGGGAAAGGGAGACGAATGGCAATGCGGTATTTATCTCGGCTACGGAAAAAAGGAATATCGATACATTACGGCAAACGGTCCTGGAAAAAGTACGGGAAATGTATCGGGCGCGTTATCCTTACAAAACTGAATATAATTACTGATGGGCGCTAAAAAATATGCCTGGTATAAGGTGGCGGCTGACGTCGCGGAATTACGATGGACGCCGGGTGAGATTGCGGAGGTAGAGGCGGATGGGAAAAAGCTCTGTGTTGCGCGATGGCAGGACCAGTGGTTTGGGTTTGCGCATAGCTGTCCGCATGCGGGGGCGCCGATGACGGATGCGTATGTGTCGGGCGGGTGCCAGGTAGTTTGTCCGGTGCATCACCTGAAATTCAACCTGAAAAATGGGGGGAGGGATGTGAATGGAGAGGGATATACCCTCAGGACATACCCCGTGGAGATAAGGGAGGATGGGATCTATGTGGGAATGGAGGAGGCTGGGAAGGGATTTTTTAGTAAGTGGTTCTAGGTTGCCGGGGCCAAAAAATGCTGTAAATTTTTCGATACCAGGGTTTTTTGGAAGGGTAAATTCCCGTATTTTTGCAACCCCTTTTGGGGACTCTTTCAAGCCGTCGTCGGGGAATGAAAGTTAACAATAGTTAATCCTCCTTAGCTCAGTTGGTTAGAGCATCTGACTGTTAATCAGAGGGTCGTTGGTTCAAGTCCAACAGGGGGAGCTGATAATGAAGCACTTATGACGTAGTTGTTATAGGTGCTTTTTCATTTGATACATGATTTGAGACATGTTTGCCTCTTATTTTGTGGATAACTTTCGCCTAATTTAGGACGACCAATGTAGCATGCTTAGGGAGCCATTTTAGCTTGCAGATAATTTATAAAGGCAGAGCATAATACCAATAACAATTTCGCCTCTTCAAATTCGACTTTGATATCTTCTTCTAGTAACGCATGCCGTATACCTCCCGAATCACTTGTATACCCGTATAATGATGCAAATGCGCTTCTTAATGCCCCATGTAGTGAGTGACTTTTTTCGATTAGAGATAAGGCCTTTCCTAAGGTTGCAGATGAATCTCCTGTCATTATTATACAAGCAGCTTCTACTGCAGAAATTGACTCTTTAATAGAGTTACGATAATCTGGATTTTTTCTGTCGGACAACTGATCAAGTGCTGAATTTAAGTGTGTGCTTACTGATACCCATTTATTATTATTTTTCAATGCAGACTCAATTTCTTGTATCTCTAATTCCGAAGTAATTTGCGTCAAGTATCCATTTATTATTCTATATCCAGAACCCTCTCTCTCCAAAACACGATTGCAATTTTCGATAAATCCAACTTCAACTTCTTCATCGATCTCCGCAATAAATTGCACTAAATCATACACGTCATACCATGGTGCTACAAAATACCAATTCTTAAGAGAAGCAATTATACCATTGATGAAAAGGCCTTCAAAACGATAATTTGGGCTTTCATCAATTGGGCGTTTAAGGAAATCAACCCATAGCGTTTTACATGCTGTTGCTACCTGACTCTCTCCCATTGTGCTTTGCCTTCCTAGTGCCTGAAAAAATGATATTACAATTGTGTTCCAAATACTGTTTAAGAGATCCGCATCAATTGACTCTACTTGTAGCGCAGATCTAACTGGTCTTTGTCCAACACGCTGAGAAAATTTCATATAACAATATTTACTGCGTTAAAGAGGTCTATCAGGCCAAAACTCACGAGGAGAACATTTGAATATTTTTGCAAGCGCGTTTAGATGATTCACATTATATTTTGCTCTCCGATTGGGTGTCTCTACATGAGATACAAAACTATCACTCATATTTAACCTTTGCGATAATTCAGCTTGTGAAAAACCAGACTCTTTCCTTTTTTCACGTATCCGATCTATTATATATTGCTCGATTTTAGTCATTTACACGCCTCTTTAAAGGGCAAGTGAGGATTTTAATAGAAAATGATTGATGTTCCAGAAAGATTCTTCCGAAATTTCAAACTTGGTGCTCAGCAGGGTTATGCAATTCCCTGTCCGTATAATTTGATCGACATACCGATCAAAATAACCAGTGGCAAAATGAAACTTGCTACTTTTCTTCCCTTCGACAGGAACTTCGCTTATATAATGACGGTTCGATAAAAATTTTGTAAGAAAGCTTATTTTCCCTTTTTTGGCCATGGACAAGGTTTTGATGAATTAAAGTTGGGGAAAAATTATTAAATTGCAAATAGTGACTCAGATTAAAGACAAAGATCATTGCGCCTATATTAAGAAAATCAGAATTTGAAATATAATGGGAAGGGAATTTAGCAAATTTATTAACTATGGGATGCCAAGTAATTTGGCTCGAAAGCTAGATGCCTTACGGATTACTGAGAAGATTCTCAATAAAATTACCAGAACAGACTTACAGAAAAAATATAATCTTGGCGCCGGAGAAGCTGGTATAGCGAAGAGCTTCATAAAGAAAAGGCCAATACCGGACAAGGTTGTTTTTGAACTCCTAAAGAAAAATAATTTCTTATGCTGTATTTGCAAAGGCGCCAAAAGCGATTCGTATATCATACATCATATTAACGGACCGAAGGATATTAGCTGCTCAGATTTGGCAGTCTTATGCCCTAATGATCATGATCTTGCTCATAAAGAAGGTAGTACAATTACTCGAAAATTAAGCCGCTCCCAAATTATTCAAGCAAAGACATCATGGGAAAAGTCAGTAAAGGAACAACAAGCTAAAGCCGCCAGGCAACCAAATTCAAAAGGACAATGGAATAAGCTTGCCTCAAAGGTTGCCAGCTTTGCGGTCAATCATTTGTTTGCTGCTCATAGAGGGGCATTATTATTTGATAAAAATGTTACGGCCGTTTTCGTAAATGACGGTTACGATTTCTCGCCCTACAATGAAAGAGAAAAAATGGAGCTATCAATGTTTAGGAATCATCTAAAAAAATATGGATTGAAAGAAGTTGGTTTTGGGACTTCTCCGGATAAATATTCTTGGTGTGCCTTGGTGAAAACAAAAGATGTTGATTTATTACACGAAACTATATGGATGTGTGAGCCACCTGGGATGTCTTCATCTTTTTCAGGCTACCAAAAAGCAAAAGCATTCGTTAAGACATGTTCCTATCGAAGTATGCCATTGGGCAATTACTTATTGTAGCTATGAAAAGGGCATTGGGATCGAAGGGATCATTTTTATAGATACAGAGTGGTAGTGCAAAATAAGGTTTGGCATTTTATTAAGTCAAGTCAAGGTAGTACAATGCAGAAAATTTCATTTCAGTGAATTACCAAATTTTCTAAGAAGTATTTTAATTCAATATCAAAAACAAATTACCTGCGTGCTATTTCATTTTATTATATTAAACCCCACCTCTCCTGCCAAAAACACAATGGTTGAAAATTTAATTAGGTTATTGATTTTATGATCATAACAGTATTGCAGCATTTTCGTGCTTTTTACTTCGTCGTGAAGTCCTTTATCTAATCGACATAATTCCAAATAATATTTTAATCCTACATCGTAAGAAAAAGTATTAGCGATAGCATATGCTACTCGATACCAGGAATCATATGTGCTGGTAATACTTTTATTTTGTGAACTCAAATAGCGAATAATTCTTTTTATTAATTCACGATGTTGTGGGTTATTTTTTCCTTTTCCTCTATTATGAGACGAATCAATTTGCTTATCAGTCGAAGGTCTTTCCGCTTTTAACTGTTTAATAGAAAACCCAATATCCTTTGAAAAGGCATTTTCATCAATGAAATCCCTTGTAACAATTTGACTTTGCTTATTAATTCTCAAATTCTCATCAAATGAAACATAGCAAAGCCTAGTTATATCACTACCGGATTTGTCCACTTGAATATTGTAACTTTTCTCAAAGTGCTGTCTTAGCGTTTGAAAAAAAAGCTTATGTTCAATTGCAGTAGCCGTTGTCAAAACCAAGAATTTGATTCCGCTATTTGATGGTGATATCCAAGCCGAATAAACAAGTGGGTCCTTGCTCAATTCATTATAAACTGTATTAGCATCTTCCAATTTATCAATATCAAAAACTATCACTCCTGAATAAGCCTGTAAAAATTGCTCCTTTCTCCTCTCTCCAAAAACTCCACTAAAAGTAACAGCGGGTAGCTGCGACTTCAGCTTTGTATATTCATCTCTATTTTCACCGTAAAATTGCCTCAATTTCAAAATCTGTCGCTTATACGTCCCGTTCTGAATACACACAAGAATTTCATCTAAGACTGTAATGGTACTACTCGCATCAAAGGCATTTTTATAAAAAGAAATGTTTTTCATTCTGATTTGCTGGCAAAAGTATTAAATTTAATCAATAATGGGTTGTGGCGAAGGGTTTACCGCGTAGCGGCACAGGGTGAAATTATTTTTGCTTCGCTTTAAAGTAAGGGTAGTTTCTTAGGCATATGCTGAAAAATAGACTGGGCAACTTCCTCCTGTAGCTATCTGCCTGCATTCATGTCAGTATCTTTGTTATAATTACGGCCACGCCCATTATTGTTTAACTAACTGCTATATGAAGCCATTTGACTCCTATTTTTCTAATGATTCCATATACAATATCCTCATTAAATTACGAATCGCTTCACAACGAAAAAGAAGCAAGCTTCATTCCGATCGGGAAATCAGCAATCACAAAAAAACAAATTTTCACAACAAAATCAAATATATAGGTGATGACTATTTAAATAAAATAGTCCCTCCTAGAAGATCTTGGGTATCCCCTAATTCAAAACGAAGGCAAGAAAGTCTCAAAACAACTCAAGAACGAACAAAATTTTCATTGAAATTCACTTATTTGAAAATTAAAAATGCCGTCAATAGTGGAAAACTCGATAGCCCCAGTTGGTATAAGGAATTTCAATTTTTTTGCGATTATATAAGATTAAAGTTGAGTAATATAGAAAATGAAGGCTTTGAATCTCCAGACATCTTAGCTATTCCAAAAAAAAAGAATCTGGAATCAAAAATTGAATACCGACCTGTTGCAAAATATTGTATTGAAGATAGAATTATTATTGGCTTATCAGCAAAGTATTTGGTAGATCTATTAGACTCTGAATTTTATAAAAACTCATTCGCTTTTAGAAAAAATTTGTCAAGTGGCGAGCCGGTAACACACCATACAGCATTTAATGAAATTTTGAATTATAAGGAATGTCACAAAAGTGCGCTGATATATGTCGCCGAGTGCGATATTAAGAAATTTTATGACTGCGTTAGTCATGACAGAGTTATTTCAAGCTTTGAAATCCTAAAAGACAGATTGAAAGCCAAAGGAGTCTTGCTTGACAGCCGGATAAATTTAATTATGAGAGCTTATTTAAGCTCTTTTTCTTTTTATAATGTCGTTTACTTAAAAAATTCAACTGACTGGTTTGCGTCCAAAAATCTTCAAGATGGCTTTTTTTCTTGGGAAGAACCTGGCTTAATTGAACATTTTAACTATAGATTTGATTCCTTAAAATTTCAACCAGTGGGCGTTCCTCAAGGAGGAGCACTTTCATGCGTGATTTCAAATATAGTACTAGACTACGTCGATAGAAAAGTCGTCAACAGTGACAATGAGCAAATCGACAACGATTTACTTTACATAAGGTATTGTGACGACATGATATTAATGCATACCGATAAAGAAAAATGTCTTGAATATCTAAAAAAATACCAACTAGCAATTAACGATTGTAAATTGCTTATCCATGAGGCGGGCGAAGACTTCTATTCTAAAAAGTATTCGAAAGAATATTGGAGTACCAAAGCAAAGGCAATATATCTCTGGGCCCGGAATGGACGCAGAATTAATCGATCGAACATTCCCTGGGTAGGCTTCGTGGGATATCAATTAAGATTTGATAACAAAATTCGAGTTCGAAAAGATTCGCTGGTCAAACATAAATTAAAAATCAAAGAAGAATATAAAAGAATATTGGCAGCTTTGAGACATTCTAATAAGACAGGTTTTAGGCATGAGCATTTCAGGGTATCCAATACAGCCGTTTTAAATTCTTTTAAGGTTCGACTTATTTCTCTTTCGGTGGGGAGGCCTTCGCTATTAACTCCGTACATTAATTCTTTTGATTTGTGTTGGGCAAAAGGATTCAAATTGCTAACTCACAATAATATAAGTTCTACTCATTTACGAAAATTAGATATGGCTAGAACCTACTTCTATTATAAGTTAAAGAAAATCCTTCCCATTGTGGAGAAAAGCGTCTACCTCAAAAAAATAAAAAACAATAATATCTATTGGGGTACGCCTTTTAGCTATTATAGTATAATACACAAAAAATAATTCCATTGGAAAGAATAATACGCATCGTGTCTTTAATAACATCTGAATTATCTTTACCTTCTATGAATATTACAGATAGAAGTATTATATTGGTAATAGAGCGTCCAATTTAATTTCTGAATCAAATTTTTCTCACTAACTATTATGAGCCTAAAAGATCTAGTTAATCATCCACTGTTTCAGCTTTCAAGCTACTTAATAGGAGTTCTTGGTTTGATATTGGCAGTTTACTATTATAAGAGAGGAAAATTGAAAAAACAACTTGCCTATTTTAAGAATGATGTAAAACTAATAGGACATCAATTAAAAGAAGTAAGCAAACTCTCCGTGTATTATGAAAATATGCAAGTAACAAGCCTGACAGTTTCAGAACTTTACATTTACAATAGCGGTAATGTTATGATCGACAGCAATGACGTGGTGCCATTGTCTAAGATTTTAATAAAATGCAAGGGCGATGGAAAAATATTAGAGCAGAGTATCGAATTTTATTCTGATCCAACTAATAACTGGAAATCCGAAATCATTGAAGACAAAGTGGCAGTTAGCTTTGATTACGTCAGGCCCTTGGGAGGTTGCAAGATTAAAATTGCTCATACCGCCGACAACTTAATATTAACAGGAAAATTAAAAGAATCCGAAATTATAAATCAGAGAATATTTGGAACAACTACGCCAAAAGATGAAAGAAAAAACTTTATAGGCTTTATTACCATTACCATGATCACTTTTATACTCGGAATTACATATTCGCGCGGATGGTTTGTAGGTTCTATTCTTGGGGTATTAGCAACGATAAAAATAATAAAACAGTGGAGAGATAGTATTAAAATGGCTGATAAGAACTCAATCTTTCAACAATTTGTCAGATAGTGAAGAAAATATGCTTCTAGGTTCAAAAGATCATAACAAATTATGTAGCAAACTCTCCGCAGGTAATAATCTGTTTATCCCTTGTACGATTCAAGTAGCACTATTTCCAGCAATTCTCCTAATTTTATTGCAATTTCTTCTTCGCACATTTCATTTGCCAACAAATTTTGCAAAAGGTTTCTCATATCTACAAGAAACCACTTGTCTTTACCCAAGAGGTTTTTTCCGGTTAAATATTTAATAGTTTCTTCCGCTAAAATCTTATGTTGCACTGGTTCTGCTGAAATTGCCAAAGTAGCTAATTCATAACGTATAGAAGGGTTTCCAATCCAATTATCACCATATTTCATTTCAAATCCATATTTGAGGCCATTTGAAACAATTGGCGTAAAATCGGCCTCATGTAGTCGGCCACATACCTTAAGAAGTGCTTCTAGAAAGGAAGCAGTTGGGTTTCTTAATTTGTAATCATCCGTTGAAATTAAAGTCTTAAACCTTGTCATTAACAAAATTCTTTGGCCGGCAGGTAAATTATTAAATGTAACGTGATTAAATGTTTGCAATGATGTGACGACGTCTCCCAAAGCTCCTTTAGAGAATGTTGCACCAATATTTGGACTGGGTCTCAATGCCAAATTTAATCTTGTTTGAAATTCTTCAACCGTCTTTATTCGCCTTTCTTTTGGAGCAATGCTATCTCGAATTAAACTGTCAATAGATGGAGAGATTGCCTCATTAATGGTGTTTAAAGGCTTGTACTCTCCTACGGAGGGTCTTGTACCACAAAGGCACTCATAAAGAACAATCCCGAGAGAATAGACATCGCTAGAGCCATTTAGTTCTTCATTTTTCTCTTGTTCTGGTGACATATACCCTGGAGTTCCCACCGCACTATGTCCATTGGTCAATCGTTCAATATCTTTTATCGTTAGAGAAACCCCAAAATCAACCAAATAACAATTTTCTGAATTATTCGTAACTATTAAATTCGAAGGCTTAACATCTCTGTGTATGATACCTTTCGAATGCGAATGAATAAGAGCCGAACAAACATTTCCAATATACCTTCTAACCTCCTCTAATGACAGTATACCTGAATCCATTAAATGTTCCCGCAATGTGATTCCTTCGATCCAAGCATAAATGATTTTGAACTCCTTTTGTTCCGGTTCAAAATCAACATCATAGATAGCCGGAATGTTTGGATGAGATAGAGCGGCTAGAGCCTTTGCTTCTCGCTTAAATCGTTCAATATCTCCTGCATTAATATCTTTGAAAAGCGGATCAAGTGTTTTGATAGCAACATCCCGTTCCAATATTGTATCTGTTGCCTGATCGATCTTTCCGAATCCACCTTGTCCAGCAAGGGGCTGAAGAATTTTAAATCGAGAATCCATAAAAATACTTTATAGCAGCAGTTACGCCTATGTGAATAATTTACTCCAATAAAGATTTAAGCTACGGCATTCTTCGAATTGCAAAATAGGTGTTTAAACGGTTTTTTAACTCGCCGAATTTTTATATTAAAATTCTTCTTTGCTTCTGTAGAATCACTCAATATGGGTTTTTTTCAGGAATGGAAATTTATAAGTGAAGCGGTGTATCTTTCCTGGGCTTCTAAATCGAACCCAGCAAAGTACTTTTGCGTAGTTACAACACTTGAGTGGCCTAAACTTTGACTTGCGAATGTCATTGGAGCCCCATTTCTTAAAAGGATAGTAGCAAATGAATGCCGTGCAACATAGGTAGTAAGGATTACGTTAAAACCCAATTCCTCCCCTATTTTCTTCATCCATTTATTTGCGATCTTGGTAAATTGCTGAATTTTTTTCCTGGCAATGACGGCAGTATCCGACTTCGTGATAATTTCGAACACATATTCATCAGGTAAAACCTTATTCTTACCCCACTTAGCTAGCACAGCATTGATGTAACTATTACGAGCCGCAGTTATAATAATCGGATCACCCTTAGTTGTTCTCTTGGTTTTTTCACGGACGAATCGGATCGATTGGGAATCCAGGTCTTTGCCCTTCAAGTGTGCAATATCCATCATATTGATCCCGTTGCACAGATAAGTGAAAATCCAAAAGTCCTTAGCTTTATCGCTTGACGAACCAGATATGGTCTTATAATCGAATATCTGTCGGATTTGGTCGATTGCTAGTGCCTTCTTAATGTTTCTGCCAGTTGGAATGACATACTTCCGTTTGCCGAAAGGATAGGCCTCTGATCTGAAAGCCCCATTTTCCTTCGCGATATTTATGATAGCCCGGAGAGGCCGGAGGTATATACCCACCGTAGTAATGGACTTGCCCTGGTCCAGGATCCATTTCTCAAACTTTTGAAGAAACTCCTTATCTATATCCTCCAGGTTTATTTTGGTCTTAAATTTATGTAGGGCATTGCAGGCCGTTTGGTACGAAGTAGCCGTACCCCACTGGTCATTTGCCTTAAGTTGGCTTATATAGGCCTCAAAAGCCGATTTTAGGCTTTCATACCGGATTCTTTGCTCGAAGAACTCTTTCTCGAATTGCTTGAAAGAAAATGGAGTTATTTCGTCTACGCAGGTTTGGGCTTTCTTCTCAATTCCGGCAATTTCGACCTTAATTTTCCGGAGGTCATCCTTGGCCTTCGTGCTGTTGATCCTATCCCATTCGTCCTGGGTTGCATCGTAGCCGGTACCGTAATACTTGCGCTCTCCCTTAAAGGTAATCCGGAGTTTTAAAGGAAACCGCCCCTCCCCTTTCATCCGGCGGATATCCGGCATTACTTTCACACCTACTTTTTCCTTTTTCATATACCGAAGGTTTTAAAATTTGATACATGTTTTGACACATTCTTTGTGCAAATGAGTCTACACGAATTTATCAAAAATCTATCTTAACCATATGAAAATAATTGCTTTACGAAGTAACTAGCAATGACTGAAAGTAACCGGAAATGGGGAAAAAGGGACTGTTAATCAGAGGGTCGTTGGTTCAAGTCCAACAGGGGGAGCAAATTTAAAACCTGGCAGTATTGCCAGGTTTTTTGTTTTATATAATGAGTGGCTCGTAAGATACGAACCATGGCAGCTGCAAGAGTTTAGCTATGCGAAAATTTCAATGGCAAGACCCCGGGCAGACATGAAATCCATGAATGTTAATCTGAGTTTTCAACATCCACCCTTGCTGACTATGGCATAGATCACGTTGCCTGAAACAAATAAATTGAAGCTCTTATTTTGTACAGAAGGAAGTAATAATTTCCATGTTTTCCCCTTGTCTGATGATCTGAAAATGCCGTCACGGTGAGTACAAAAGAAGTTTTCACCAACCTGGATAATTGAAGTCGTGAAGGCTTGCACACGAGGGCGATCATTCCAGGTCCGCCATATTGAATCAATAAAAACTTTGTCCTGGAGGCCGGCATCGGTGGACTGCCAGGTTTTACCGCCGTCGTAGGATGTCCTTAACCTCCTGGTATTCGACTCTGAACTAGATGTGATAGCAGCGAATCCACCTCTGATCTGTTTTACATCCCAGGTCACACCGCCCTCATTCACCAGCGCCCAGTTTTCGCCATTATCGTCCGATCTTATTATCCTTCTCATACTGGTCGACACCAGTACGCCATTCGACTCAGCAAAATTCCCTGCCCAGCCTCCGGCATAGACATGTTTCCAGGTTTTTCCATCGTCAGCAGTTTTAAAAAAGCCTCTGTCGGTGCCGATGAAAATTGCGCCTCCGGTAGTTTCAAAAACGCCACGTATTCGTGGCTCTGAAAAATTGTCGAATATCGGCGACCATACACTCGTTCCGTTTGTTGTTTTCAAATTTACACCCCAGGCAAATATCCCGGGCTTACTGCGGGTAATGCCGCTATGTTCGTCAGGGAAAATCTCTTTGGTCCAAAAAGGAGCTGTGGCATTTGGCGTACTGCGATAGAGTTCGTTTCCAACCCTTATAAACAGCCCTTTATCATTTGCAAAGAGACTATTTCCCCGGATACTATCTCCCCGCAAATTTTCGGGCAGCCCTTTGCCGATGTCCTGCCAGGTTTGTCCGCCATCTGTAGATCTAAAAACGATCTTTACAGTTCCAGCCTTCTCTTTTTTTGGGTCTGGATGGCTACCCGGAAGAAGAGAAAATGAGAAAACCGAGAAAAGAAGCAAAAAAGCAAGGATATAAAATTTCATGGCTATAATTTTTTTTGATGAAACAATAAAGTAAAGTTATCGGGCGTCAACTGTCCCGGAGAATTTTAGCAGTAAAAAGATGTAAAAGACCTGTAAAACGTTTGTAAAACAACCTGAAACTGAAGTGTTAATCCCTGCACGTTGTAGTGCTTCATTCTTTCGGCAAGGCTGTATAGTTTACCGTCGATGATCAGGCCGTCCGATACGCTGGCTTCTACCCGGGCGATATGTTCGTTTACGGTGTTAGAATCAGGCTGTTGTGTGGTGACTACTGTAACTCAATAGCGCAAAAGGATTTCAAAACTGATTTTTTTCATAGATGGCAAACCTATCTGTTATTCTGCCGGTGCAGTGTGAAAGAGTGTAAAAAAGCTGTAAAACAATGTAAATCATGTTTAAAATCGACTTACATTAGTAGTCCATGCGTAGCTTTATCAGTATGAAGCAATTTTCCTTTTTCGTGGTACTTTCAGTATCCATGATCATAGTTGCTATGGCTTTTGTAAAAAAGAACAATGAGCATCCTGATAAGCACCTGGAAATTGTGCTTCGTAATATCGGGCATCAGGTTTTGCTGCATTCCAAAGATTCGACGTCCCGGGTATTGCCGGTGAAAACAGTCAATGATAACACCTACCGGATTGCCTTTGAGAACAGTTTCGAATTCACCCCCGATACGTTAATGAGCATAGTGCATCAGCAACTGGCAAAAACGGACAGGCAGGGAGATTATACGGTAAGCGTAAATGAATGCGATCAAAACCAGACCGTTTTTGCCTATGAAGTAAATACAGCCAGGGGCGATTTGAAACCCTGCCGGAGGCGCGAATTGAAAAAAGGCTGCTATGTAATTGAGATTTCATTCCCCGCAAAAAAATCATTTAACTACAGTTGGCTTCTGCTTGCATTTATCCCTGTGGTTTTTGCAGGGCTTTATTTCGCTGGCAGACGGAATAGAATTTCAGGAACTCAGGAACTTATAGAGGAAAAGGTTGATGAATCGCTATCAGCTGAAACCGAATCCGTTCCGGCTATCACTGATCATAAAAAGGTGGGGAATTTTGTATTCTTCGAATCAAAAGGAATTCTTAGCCTTAATGACGAAACCATCGAGCTTTCCGCTAAAGAAGGGAAAGCACTAAGCTTACTTGTGTCAAACCAGAACGAGGTAGTCGGGAGGGAACTGCTGATGAAAGAAATCTGGGAGGATGACGGTGTTTTTGTGATCACCCGCAATGTGGACGTTTTGATATCCAAACTTCGGAAGAGATTAAGTGCTGATCCGTCTGTTAAGATTGTAAATGTGCATGGTAAAGGATACAAAATGATTGTGTAAGCCGGAATGTACGCACAAGAAATTGTCAGGAGCCATACCAACCCGGATAAACAGCGAAACTAATATATTCATTCTCAGTAATTTATTCAGTCAGCCAATACACTGATAATTATTAGATCGGATATTACTTGCTTAGATAACTGTCCAACAGGGGGAGCGGAATTAAACACTTACAAAAAGGTCGCTTAGGCGGCCTTTTATCACTTTTGCCAGTAAATTTTGGGCGGCGAAGCAAAGAGCTGTTAACAGTTCAAATCACTTGCGCCCTTTCCTAATCGGGAAATAAAATGTCCGGAAAATGTCCGGAGACGTTAACCCCAAACGTCTTAGTTATGCAGCGTGAAAGTCTCACGTGTAATTTCTCAACATTAAAAAAATATTATGACTGAATTGAAAGACAAAGTAGCCGTGATCTATGGGGCAGGCGGCGGGATCGGCGGCGCTGTCGCACGTGCTTTCGCACGCGAAGGAGCCAGGCTTTTTCTTACCGGGCACCGCCTGGCGCCTGTGGAAGCGGTTGCCAGGGACATTGTGTCTGCTGGCGGTGTTGCCGAGGCAGCGGAGGTTGACGCCCTTGATGAACAGGCTATAGATAAGCACCTGCAGTCGGTAGTGGCTAAGGCAGGCCGTATCGATATTTCGTTCAATGCGATGGGGAACTCGCCAACCAGGTATCTGGGGGCATCGCTGGTCGATATGGATCTTAAACAATTCTCCATGCCCATAACGAGCTATACCACATCATACTTTCTAACTGCGCGCTTAGCGGCAAGACGCATGCTCCCGAATAAATCCGGCGTGATCATGACCGTTACTGCGCCTCCCGCAAGAATAGGCACGCCAAACGGAGGTTATGGTCCGTCACAGGCTGCCAAGGAGGCGCTGACCCGATACCTGTCGAAAGAACTCGCGCCTCAGGGCATCCGCGTGGTTGGTCTGCAGCCGCACGCCATGCCGGAGACAGAGACGATAAGGGAAATATTTGAAAGCAGGGCCAAGACAGCGGGCCTAACCTGGGAACAGTTCTCTGGTTATCTTGCAGGCTCGAACCATCCCAACCGCTTCCTGACACTCGCAGAGATGGCTAATGTAGCGGTCTTTTTGGCTTCCGATAAGGCAAGCGGGATGATGGGAACGACCGTCAATGCGACCATGGGAGCCCTGGACGACTAGTTTCTATCGACGAAACCTTTATAATATTAACTTCAACATAAAGAAAACCACTATGACTGAATTTGTATACCTCTATCGGGGTTATGAACTACCTGCATCTCCTGAAGAAATGCAGAAGAAAACGGCCAAATGGATGACCTGGCTTAAGGATCTCAGTGACAAAGGCCATGTGAAATCACTCGGAGAGCCTTTGCAACCTGGTGGCAAGGTAGTCAAAGGCACAAAAAAGCAGGTCATTGACGGCCCTTATGCCGAAGCAAAAGACGTGGTCGGAGGTTATAGTATCATTTTGGCCAAGGATATCGAACAGGCTGTGGGTTTTTCCCTGGGATGCCCTATTTTCGAGGATAACGGCTCTGTGGAGGTACGTCCAATCGGACAGATAGAATTAGGCGATGGATATTGAGGAACATTTTTTCAGGCATGAATTCGGAAGAATTGTTGCCACGCTGACCCGGCTTTTCGGAGTCGGTAACCTGGCATTGGCAGAGGACGTCACCCAGGACGCCTTTTGCCGTGCTATGGAGACGTGGAAGTTACGCGGTCTGCCGAAAAATCCTTCCGCATGGCTGATGGCCACTGCCAAGAACCGTGCCCTGGATATCTTGCGCCGGGAGCGTACGGCTCGAATGTCTGAGCCAGCACTAGCGCGGTTTCTTGAATCGGAATGGACGCTGGTTCCAACGGTAGAGGAGGTGTTTAGTGCGTACGCTGTGAAAGACTCCCAGCTACGTATGATGTTTTCCTGCTGTCATCCCCGCCTCTCTGAAGAGGCTCAAATTGCACTTGTATTGCACATATTATGCGGATTCAATGTAAAGGAGATTGCACAGGCCTTCGTGAGCAGTCATGCCGCTATTGAAAAACGCATCACCCGGGGGAAAAAGATATTGGCGGAATCCACGAAGCTTTTTGATCTCGCCGATGCGGATCTTCCCTCCAGGCTTTCCTCTGTATTGCAAGCATTATATTTACTCTTCAACGAAGGATATCATGGATCCTCACCTGAGGCGGCTGTGCGCATGGAGCTTTGTCAGGAAGCCATTCGGCTTATGAATTTACTCATCGAACAACCTTCTTTGGCAATCCCCCAATCATATGCGCTTGCTGCGCTGATGTATCTCAATGCGGCCCGTCTGCCAACTCGTTTAGATGGTTCGGGTAATCTTGTTTCGTTCTTTGAGCAGGATCGGTCTTTATGGGATCATACCCTCATAGCAGAAGGACAGGCGCTTCTTAACCTTTCTGCCTCTGGTACAGAACTGACAAAATATCATATTGAAGCAGCAATTGCTTCCATGCATACTAGTGCCGCCAGAAGCGAAGATACCGACTGGAAACAGATAGTATCGCTCTATGACATGCTTATGGCGCTCCATCCTTCTCCAGTCATTGCACTTAACCGTGCGATTGCCATCGCGCAGCTGGATGGTCCGGAACGGGGATTGCAAGAGATACGCGTCATACATGACCTTCATCGCCTTTCTTCTTACCCCTTTTACCCGGCTACGCTTGGTGAACTTGAATTCCGTCGAGGAAATTACCCGGTGGCGAAAGCACACTTCACCATAGCGCTTTCGTTGGCGCGCAATCCTATGGAACGTAATTTCCTGCAACGGCGTATAGATACATGCAAAGAAAGCTAGAGCATATCGACATTACTCCTCTATATTGGTATGCCCTAATGACTCCTGAATGAGCGATGGGTGACCTTTGCCTTGATTTTTAACCATCATTTATTGAAGTGCCGGGCAAATAGCCGGAAGCATTTTGTCGCAAGCCCCCTTTATAATTGTCGCACCTCCACCCCATCCAAGTCTTTGAAGCTGTTTAGCTTTGTGTAAACAAATAAATTAGACTATGCGAAAGATCATTGTAACATCATTTCTGACAATGGACGGCGTACTGCAGGCGCCGGGCGGACCGGAAGAAGATCGCACAAATGGGTTCAAATGGGGCGGCTGGCAATTTCCGTATTCGGACGAGGTGACGAATAATGCGATTGCCAAGATCATGTCAACGCCTTTTGATCTACTGCTTGGCCGTCGTACATATGAAATATTTTCGGCGTACTGGCCGTATCAAAATGATATGATCGGCGAAAAGTTCAATCGTATCAACAAATACGTGGTGGCTACAACGCCTGTGGATACTTCCTGGAAGAATTCGGTATTGATCAACAGGGACGTGGTAAATGAATTGAAGAAGCTGAAAGAGCAAGACGGCCCTGATCTATTAGTGCACGGCAGCAGCGGGCTGATACAGACATTGTTTGCAAATCGACTCGTGGACGTGTTGCATACCTGGACATACCCGATAACATTGGGTAAAGGGAAAAAACTGTTTGGAGAGGGTACACCAACACAGGAATGGAAATTGACGGAGATAGTGGTTTCAACGACAGGAGCTATTCTCGCGAGCTATGTACCGGGTGGCGAGGTGAAGCTCGGCTCGTACGTGCAGGGTAAGGCGAGCGATGCTGAAATAGAAAGGAGGAAGAGGTGGTTGAAGGAAGAGAAAGCAAATGACGAATAGTCGGAAATTTGGGCCGGGATGACACGGATCACTGAACCTCTTTTGGGTGGGCCGCCCTAAAAGTGGTCAATGACCTTTTGGCTCGCCATTCAGACGCCCGGTACCAGTTTTTGGGCCTATTTAAAAAAATAAAGCCTTATTTACCATTTCCAATCGAAGAGAAATATCTTATCAGTTTTTTATCGGTAAAAGCCTATCTTCATCGAGTCATTAGGCTGTATTATAGTACTGGGAAATTATTGTGCAAGAGATCTTAGTTCAATCTTGCTCAAGCCATTCTCAAACCATATATCATTAATTATTATTTTATGAATATCTACGTTTCGAATTTAACCTTCAATGTCCAGGATGAAGATCTGCGGGAATTTTTTACACCATATGGCGAAGTTACCTCTGCCAAGATCATCAAAGACAAGGCCACTGGTCAATCCAAGGGATTTGGTTTTGTGGAAATGAGCGATGACACAGCAGCCAAAAAGGCAATAGTTGAGCTAAATGGTGCTACGGTTGAAGGCCGAAATATTAAGGTAATGGAGGCCAGACCCAAAGAGGAAAGGCCGTCCCGAGGCAACAACGGCGGCGGTGGAGGATACAAAAAAAGCCGGTGGTAACGTTATCAATTAGTTGGTTAGCTGGTCTTGACAAATAAATACTATAATGGCGAGGCACAAATAGCCTATTAACAAGCGGGAAAAGGAGAAACAACGTCAAAAGGAAAAACAGGGGAAGAGAGAAAAAATGCAAGGTGTTTGATTTGGAAATTCCGATTGAATTCCTGCAATAAAAACGACGTTTTTACAATTTGTATCGTAAATTTTGTATTTTGTCGGATATGAAATTCGCCCTAACCCTCTTATCGTTTCTTTTTTTTCAGCCAATATTCTCCCAAACAGTAATTACGTCAAAAACTTATGGTGATTTAACCATAAAAGAACTTGACCATGGACTTGCAAAGGTCGAGGAAGGAAAAGATGAAACGCTCAAGAATTCTCCAACGGGAACGCACAATTGGCTAAAGGATTTTGCAATAATCAATGTTTCTGATTCTATTCAAGTGCAGCCCAAAGCAAATTTTGGAGTTGTTTATGAGGTAGATGCGAAGGACACGATTGATATCGATGTCACTATTGAATGGGTTTATCCTCAACAAATAACAAATGAGAAAGGGGAAAAATTCAAAAGCATTAAATATACGACTAAACGGCCAACGAATATCCCTTCAGCCTCATCTTATAGCCTGGATGAATCTTATGAATTGGTGAAAGGTAATTGGCGATTGAATATCTACATAGAAAAAAAGCGTGTATTAAGCAGGACATTCATCTTATACTGATGATATAAGGATGAAAAGAGCAAAGCCCCTATAAAAATTATTCTCATGTAGGGAAGATCAGAAATAGGGGTTACTTTTCGCGGGCTTCCGGTATAAAAAGAGAACCATTAGCCCCTCTCTGATGAAAAAGCTCCTGAAGTATACAGGGTATACTCTGTTAACCTTTATTGCCCTGATATTGCTGTATCTTGGCTGCGCATGGGCATTCTCCCATATTACAGTAAAATGTGAGAAACCTCAAAATCCGGATGTTACCATATACATTCTGGGCAATGGCGTCCACACGGATGTCGTGATGCCGGTGAAGACGGATTACAAGGACTGGAGCCAAAGTATCCTTTATAAAAACACCCGCGGCAACGACACCACCCTTGGATATCTGGCGATCGGCTGGGCTCTTTACCCTACTTATTCCTGACTTGCTGACGACCCTTGTTAAAAATCGCGGCTATTGCAATCAACACCCATACACAATTCACCATCATTGAGGGAATAGCACGATGATACAGTGTATTGATGATGAGCAGCGAGCTTCCTGTTATATTTAAGAAATAGTACAGTACACTGTCTGAATCCAATCTTTTATAAATATTTAACGCATAGGCCAGGATCACCATCACGGACCCCACCCAACCGAGTATTTCGATAACCATAAGACGTAATTAATCTGGTACTATGCGAAAATATCTCTTAAACAAATACCCCCGAACTTTATCGGGGGTTTAAGAATTTGTCTGGAGAAGGGGTATTCAGTTGCTGATGGCAATCTCTGCATTATTATCGGCTACTCCTGTATCCGTCCATAAGGTGGTGACGATGCCTGCCAATTGCGGTGAGATCCCCGCCAATTGATTGATTAGCGCCTGTTGATCGGCCGGCATATTCTCATCTCCGGCAAAATGAGCCATGATCCCATTCCTGAACAATGGAGCGGCAAAAGTGGCGAGCTCGGGCGGCGCACCATATAAGCCGTTCAGATATGCATAGAAATACCCATCCAGGTGCTGTGACAGGAATTGGTTCGCATAGGCGGCATAATCTTCGCCATCCGGGAGACTCGCATCAATGGAGGTTATCCTTGTCGACCGGACATCCAGCCTGTCGTTGCTGATGGTTATCATCCTATAAGGGATTGGCGCTGTTACGAGCGATCCTGTCTCAATATCGAAAAGCGTGTTCCCTTTGTAAGTATAAGAAGAGATGTCCTGTGCGTGGTAATGACCGGTAAAGATCACTCTCAGTCCAGCCTGTATCAAGGTGTCGACTATCGGCTGATAATTGTCTATGACATAGCCGGGGTCGAGCTGGGATTGGCCGGCGTAATGCTCGATCAGGTTGTGATGCATCATGGCGAAAATGCGATTGTTCGTCTTTTTGGCTTTTTCCAGCTGTGCGAGTATCCAGGTGAGTGTCGATGGCTTGATCCTCCCCTCCGCAACGTCACCGCTGGGGCCATAGTCCTCATACTTGCTGGCATCGATGGAGATAAGCCTAAGACCGGGTTGCAGCTGGACCACATAGCTCAGGGAAGCCGTATCCCTGGCAATGGCGCCCCGGTAACCGAAATTAGCGTAAATGCTTTCAAATTCCGCCTTGGAGGTCATCGCTACGGGGTATTCATTATTCCCCACATATCTTTTCGCCTTTGCGTTATTGATGTCGTGATTCCCCGGCATAACATATACAGCAATGCCCTGCCTCCTCAACTTATCGAACAATCCTGCCATTACCAGGTGATCGATCTTTTCACCGTCCTTGGTGATGTCGCCGGGGACAAGCAGGATGTCAGGCCTTGCAATGGAGAGCTGGGCCATCACCTTCTTAAACACCAGGGCGCTGTACTGCAATAATTTAGGGTCCTGGTTCAAATAGTTTTGAAATGCTGTTCCCGCAGCGCCGTTACTGTCCAACAGGGAAGGGTCCATGTAATGGATGTCGGACACTATGGCTACCGACAGGGGACGACCGGGCCCCAAATGGGAGGGATAGTTATAAAGCCCGGGTTCTTTTCTGCAGGACAAGATTAGCTGGCTTGCCAATGCAGCGGTGATGAGCAGTTTGATCTTGATTTTCATAAACAATGTTTTCAGCGAAACTATCCTGCCGGAGGCCGGTTTGCTAATTGATCCAGCAGGGAGAATGACCAGGGCTGCGATTAATTGCCAAAGAAGACTGGATGGGAATGTGGAGCAGGCAGGAATTGCTAAATCCCGGGGTTGCGGGTACTGGATTAGGAAATTCTGAAAATAAAATCCGGCCGGTGCGGCGGAAAATGCAAAAGAAAGCAGATTGTTTAAGTCAAGGGCACTGAAAGTTGAGAAGGCTTGTCACCACCAAGCTATGCAGCAGATTTTTTTAGGCAACGTTTTTCCTTGATCTATCTTTTCATCCATTATTTGAATACCCAAGGCAAGTTCGAGATTAGATATAGTTTCAAGCGTCAGGTTTTCATGACCCTTTACTATTTTGCTGATTTGTCGAGGTGATATATTCATCCGATCCGCCAGCTCCTTTTGAGAAAGATTTTGCTCTTTCAGAGCATCCAATACCCGGACTGCAATAGCTGCGGATTTTTTCAGCCATTCGCGATTTTCGCGGCGGTATTTGACCTTTGCCTTCCAGGCAGAAGACTGATCAGATGTCAGTTTGGATAATTTCTCTTTTAGATTATCCATCCTAATAAATATTTAAATCCTTTACGATAATCGCTTCCCCAGGGTTACTGAAAATCATGTAATTAAGTAGATTTAAGGTCGGGCAATAAACACAGTAGAAATGCTAATCAAAAGCAGATAATCCTTATACCCAACAAAAATTCAAGATTTTTTAAAACTATTGTGACGTTTTCTTATAGCTACATTAGGGGTCAAGACATTCGTGATCAAGCAGTCAAGATAATACAAGAAACGGATAATTTCCTATTATTAAACTGGTATTACTTTGTACACATGCGTATACCCCGTCTCTTCCTCATCCCCGGCCTGCTGTATCTTCTGTCCGGCTGTGATCATCCGTCTGCATCGACTGCCTCTAATAAACCGATACCTCACCTGGAAAAACAGGGCAATGCCGCGCACCTGGTAGTAGAAGGAAAGCCCTTTCTGCTCATAGCCGGGGAGCTGCACAACTCTACTGCCGGCGGATTGGATTATATGCGGCCGGTGTGGAAACGACTAAAGGCAAAAAATCTCAACTCTGTCATCGCCACGGTATCCTGGGAGCTCATTGAGCCCACCGAAGGGAATTTCGATTTCACCCTTGTCGACAGCGCCATTGCGGGCGCAAGGGCGGCGGATCTGAAGCTGGTGCTGATCTGGTTTGCCAGCTGGAAGAATGGCGGTTCTATCTATATGCCTTCCTGGGTAAAGAAGAATTTTGAAAAATACCCGCGCGCTAAGGATGAGCAGGGACGGCCGCTGGAGATATTATCGGCCTTTGGCAAAGCCTCCTGCGAGGCGGATGCAAAAGCATTTGCCGCCCTCATGCGTCACATCAAAGAAATAGATGGTCAGCAGCAGACGGTGGTAATGATACAGGTGGAGAATGAGATTGGACTGCTGGATCATCTTGGTACCAATCCGGGCAATGCCAGAAGAGATTTTAGCGCGGACGCGAATAATGCTTATAACCGACCGGTGCCAGCCACACTCACGGACTACTTGCTTAAACATAAAGAAACATTGTTCCCGGAGCTCTATAAGGTTTGGGCAGCCGGTGGTTTTAAGACGGCTGGCACCTGGGAAGAGGTATTCGGCAAAAGTCAGCTGCGGGGTGATGTAAAAGACTGGGCATTTTACTCCTACTATACGGAAGAGCTTTTCTCCGCCTGGAATTTTTCCAGCTATGTGGAGAAAGTGGCGGCGGCAGGTAAAAAAGAATATGCGCTACCCATGTATGTAAACGCCTGGCAAAAACAGCCGTCTACCTTTCTACCCGGTAAATATCCTTCGGGCGGCCCCCTGCCCCAGGTGATAGATATCTGGCGCTGCGCTGCCCCATCGATCGATCTTATCTCGCCGGATATTTATACCAGTGACTTTACGCGGGTCTGCACAGAATATACGAAAAGCAATAACCCGCTGTTCATCCCGGAAACCATCGGCGGCGAGACGGGTGCGGCAAGAGCGCTTTATACCTTCGGGGAATTCAGCGCGGGATGTTTTGCTCCCTTTGGCATCGATAATGACCGCTATAAGGACAACGATCCCCTGGATGACAGCTATGCGGCGCTGCAGCAGCTGGCTCCATTGATCCTCACGAGCCAGGGCAAGGGGACCATGAGAGGAATACTGGTCGATACGGCTCAGCGAATACAACGACTTGACCTGGGAGGATATACCATCGAGGCGAGCCTCGCACCTGAAGGTGGCCATCCTGCTGTGGCAGGGGGTATTATTATTCTTTTGCCAGATGGCGAATATGTCGTGGCCGGCCGGGCGCTGGATGTCCTCTTTCATTCAAAAGACAGCTCGGTGCGGATCGGGATCGATGCGGCCGATGAAGGGGTCTTTGAGGATGGGAAATGGGTGTCCAAAAGAAGGCTCAACGGAGATGAAACACATGCCAGCACCTGGGATGGCACGGGATTGAAGTTCCCGGCGGACCATGTCGGCATACAAAAAATCTCTATATACACCTACAAATAAAATAGGTCACCGTACATTGCCCTTACTCTTTTCGCACCTGTCCCACATGCTTACAAAATAATCGGCTGCGTTGAAGAAGACCTGTCTCTCATCGAGTGTCATTCCCAGGTTTTTGAGGTCCTGGAAATAATCGGGATACAAGCCGATGTGCGCAAACCCTTCTGTATTGTAATCCCAAGGCTTGTTCCCAAAAGAATATTTTCGGAGAGAATAGCCGCCGGAGCGAGCATAGGGCAATTACCAGACAAAGGAATGTTTTACACATAGAAAGGATTTAGCATCACAATTCTAATTAAACACATCTAAATTTTTTTGATGAATTCCCTGCGTGAATGCGTAGTTGCAAAAGAGTTATAGAAGACAGGATTTTGTTAAACACTTGTTACAAGGCAACCAACATCCTTTTATCATCGTGTCATAGAACGAAATTCGAACTATTATGAGACAACTTATTTTCAAACCATCGTTTAATCTCTTTTTAATCTTCTCTCTTCTGACATTGACAACACATGCACAAAATGTGCAATTCGGCCTCAAAGCAGGATTGGGCTTTTCAGAACTGATGACCAGCGGCAGCCCCAAGACCATCGTCTCTGGAAATACTCAGACCATGCGTTATTTTCCCTTCACTACTTTCACCGGAGGAGCGTTTGCTTCCATTCTATTCGGCAAAAAGTGGAGCTTGCAGCCCGAGGTCGTATACTCACTGCAAGGTGCAAACGGCAGGCCTGTGCAGAATTATTATGTCACTGCTACGGAGGACTACCGCCTGAGTTATCTCAATCTTCCCGTTCTGGTAAAATATAAATTGCCGATGTCCTTTTTTGTAGAGACGGGTCCCCAGCTGGGACTGCTGTTAAGCGGCAAGGTCAATGAAACATTGGTTGGATCTACCAGCTCCGTGCATTATGATATAAAAAGCCAGCTCAAGTCCACGGATCTTAGCTGGGTCTTTGGAGTAGGATATTGCAGTCCCTTCAACATAGGCTTTGACGTACGTTATAACCTAGGGCTGGAAAATGTCAACCAGGCCACCAGCGGAAGCTCGACGGCTCCTATTCCTGCAGGCACATTGAAGAACAGCGTGTTTCAGCTTGGAGTGTTTTACATTTTTGGAAAGAAACTATACAACCCACCACCGCCTCCGGAACTGTAAGGGGGTGGGAGCTGTCACGGCCATAGGGGATCGAACCTTGGTGTGAGGAGCCGGCGGGTCAAGGCTCATGGCGCCTGATCCGGATGCGTGGCTTTCCAATCCTTCTCGAAGAATTGGCCCCACTCCAATATGTACTTGTAGAACTCGTATTCCGTCTCGCAGCTCTGGATAAATTCGTATGACGGCCGGTACTGATGCATAAAGGTATCGAGCGCTGGCGGCTGGAGGCCGGTGATCCTTTTTACAATGGCCCTGGTAAAACGGTGGTCGATATATTTATCTTTTTCTTCTTCTTCCAGTCGCTGCTGAAAAGCCAGCATGCGCCGATTCTTTTTGCCATTTAGCAAAAGGTCAAGGTCAAGCCCGACGCCGAACCCGACACCGCGCTTGTTGGACTTCATGCCGGTGAGATAGTCGGCCTCATAGTCAAATATTTTTTTTTACTCTCTTCTGTTCTCCAAAGAATCCTCATGATAATTGCTGGATTGTACGAATACGGAGGGTAATGAATCCACTGCTACTTCCAGGCTCATATCGAAAGGGACGCCTAAAGGAATATCCTTGACGGGAAATTTCGAGGTGGATCTACCCAGGTAAGAGAAATAAATCGAATCGCCGGCTACCAGCTTGATATGATAATGGCCCAGCGAATCCGTAATAGTTCCTGTGCCGGAAGCGCCCATAACGCTGACGCCCCGCATGCCAAACATCATGGATTTATCATATACGGTGCCGTTGACCTGGACCTGTCCCAGCACAGCAGTAGCGATCAGGGGCAGCGCCGCGGCCAGCAGGGGCTTTTTTAATGACAGTAGTTTTTTTGCACAATGCATAGCTATTCCGGAAGATAGATACGCACAAAAAATGGGAAAGTTGCCTGTTTGTTATTTAATGCGCATTTAATCTCAGACTCCTTCTACCAGGCTTTGGATATCGATGATCTCGAGCGACCGGTCGGCAGGCCCATTGAGAACGGCGCCATCTGGAGAATAGCGGGCGCCATGACAGGGACAATCCCATGATTTTTCCATATTATTCCAGGTGATATGACAGCCCATGTGTGTACAGGTGGGAGCAATGGCATGCAGGTCACCGCGATCGTCCTTATATAACGCGAGGGTCTCTCCTTCCAACTTCACTACCCTGCCCTCACCCCGGGCTATATCTGAGAAAGAACTCAGCTTGTCCGATGGCAGCAGCTTACCGGCCCATTTTTTAACGACATCTGCATTTTCTCTTACAAAATTGGCAAACCCTGCTATGGGTTTTATCCTGTTGGGATCGAAAACGGGAGCAAGCTTTTCGGGTTCTCTCATTAGCAGCTCTTTGAACAGCAGCGCAGCTACCCCACTGTATATCATACCATTCCCACCAAAGCCGGTAGCCACAAAGATATTACCCGGCTGGCCCGGGAGGTGACCGATATATGGAAGTCCATCCACCGGCTCGAAATATTGCGAAGACCATTTATGTGTGATGGCGTCAACCGGAAAATATCCGCGGATATGGCTCTCGAGCTTTTCAAAACATTTTTGAGTGTTGTCTTCGTGACCAGTCTTATGATCTTCTCCTCCTACGATGAGATAGGGCTGGCCGTCGATGATCTGTGTGCGATAGTAATGGTAAGGATCATACATATCATAAACTAGCCCTTCTGGATATTGACCTTTTAATGTCACTGCCATCACGTAAGACCTGTAAGGTGCACAGCGGGTGTCCAGGATATTGACTCCCGGAGGGATATGGGTGGCATAGATGAGATAAGTGCATTGTATGTCGCCACCGGGTGTGTGTACGGTGAGAGGGTCGTTGTTCTCCACGCCTGTGACCTGGCACTGTTCGATGATACGTCCATCCATGATCCGGAAGGCTTCCGCCAGTCCATGGACGTAGCGGGTGGGGTGGAATTTAGCCTGGTCCTGGATCGCCAGTGCCTTCGTAATTTTTACGTCGATGGGAAGTGAGTCGGTGTAACCCACCTCGATGCCCAGGTTCAGGCTGGTCTCGTAGATATTTTCCAGTTCCTTTGTCTGTGCATCTGTCTGCGAGAAAAGATAAGCCGTAGTCTTTTGAAAGTCGCAGGCAATATTGTATTTCTCTATATTGGTTCGGACGAGGTCGATCGCTGCTTTTGTGGCATTCGCTACCGTCTGCGCTGTCGACCGGTCGAAATTTTTGATCATGGTGGGATAGGGTGTATCCAGGATGGTATTGAGATGAGCTGTGGTGCCGCCTGTGGTCCCAAAACACAAGGTATGCGCCTCCAGGATGGCGCATTTAAATCCTGCCTGCTGCAGCAGGATCGCCGTGCTCACTCCTGTAATGCCTCCTCCTACAATCACTACATCGAAGAATTTATCCGCGGCAGATATCCTGTTACCTGTAAGGCTTTCTTTTGGCCTGGAAGTTGTGGCTTGCCACAGGCTGGCGAGTGCTCCATCTCTGCTGATCATAACAAATCGTTTGGGATGGAGATGCAAATATCGATCCCTGCTCCTCTGCCCATAGCGGGGAAATATTATCTACAGCTATCTGTTGAAATTAAAGAGGGCAGCGTGATGATTTTTTTTGCCCATTATCTGATCCCTTAGCAGGACTGCGGCAATCTGGCTAAAGACAATACCATTCCCACCAAAACCCAGTGCAAAATACAGGTTGCGGCGTTGGGGAATGCTGCCGATATACGGCAGGCCGTCTTTGGTGCCGGCAAACAGCCCTGCCCAGCGGAAGTCCGTTTTCCAGCGGATGTGCGGGAACAAATGCGCAAATGATCTTTCCAATTCTTTTACCTTTTGGGGTAAAGCGCGCTCCCGCTTGTAGCTGCTGGAAAACTCGTCGTCCTTGCCGCCTATCATGATACGGTGGTCCGGTGTAGTCCGTAAATACAGGTATGGGCTGGCGGTCTCCCATATGAGCGAATTCCTATGCCATAGCTGCTTTCCATCCATAGGCTCGCTAACGATGGCATACGTGGTAGAAAGACTATCTATCCTTTTTGGCAGGTATATGCTTGATTCATAGCCGCAGGCAATGACAACCTTCCTGGCGTGAATGCGGCGCCGGTCAGTAGTAACAAGCTGCGATCCTCTTTTCTGTTCTTTGATGCTATCAATAGCGGTATGGTCATAGACCTTTAGCCCCAGTTTCCCGCACTCATGCAGAAGGGAATGCGTGAGGCCATATGCATTGACGACGGCGCCTTGTTCAGATAGAATGCCCGCTTCTTTATCAAAACCATAAAGACGGCTGATCTCTTCCCTATCCATCCAGTTCAGGGACAGGCCGATGGATCGCCGCATAGCATATTCTTTTTTTAACGCGGTGACATCTTTTTTGAAGGAGGCATATTGAAAACTGGGACGCCGCATGAATCCTGCGTGGGTGAATTTCCCGGCTATTTTTTCCAGCTCATCTATGGCGGTCGAACATAATAAATAACTCTCGCATGCGAGCTTGCTGCCTATTTTTTCTATCAGTGTGATCAGCGGAGTGTCTATCTCGTATTGCAGCAATCCGGTAGTGGCGGCGGTGCTTCCCATTCCTACATGCCGTCTGTCAACCACCACACATTCAACTCCCGCCCGGCATAATTGCCAGGCTATGAGTGCGCCGCTGACTCCGGCTCCGATGATTGCGACATCTGTCGAAATATCCTTTTCCAATGATGGATAAGAGCCTAGTATGCCTTTTTCCAGTAACCAAAAGGGATAGTTTGTTCTCAAGTCCATTCACTGAGTATATTTTAATTACGCACCGAGGGCTGCATACCCGATTTTTGAGTACTACAGAAAATCCCGTGCCCAGCGTCACCGGTATTTTTCTACTTTCAGGACTTTCATCACCATATCCTTATAGGACCGCCCAATGGGCAGGCTGCGGGAGGCAATATCCACCGAGGTGGTGTTGAAGGAAAGTATTTGATCGATGGCGATGATATAGGAGCGGTGTATCCGTAAAAATTTCTTTTCAGGCAGTCGTTCTTCCAGGTAACCAATCTTCTGATAACTGATGATCTGCTGGTGCCTGGTGACGACCCGTACATAATCCCGGAGACTTTCGATCATAATAATATCATGCAAAAAGAGCTTTACCATTTTCTTTTCCGCCTTGAGGTAAATGAATCCATCGTCGTTGTGGGGCGTATCTCTCTCGCCGGGTGCGACAAAGGAAGGGAAGTCTCCTGTCTGCCGGAAATTGAAAAATCTATTGACCGCCAGCACGAAACGCTGGAAAGGAATAGGTTTTAATAAATAATCGATGGCATCGAGCTCGAAAGCCTGGATGGCGTAATCGGCGTGGGCGGTGGTGAGGATCACACGGGGCGGATGCTGCAGCGTCCGGAGCATATCGATACCATTCAGCCGGGGCATCATGATATCGAGAAAAAGCAGGTCGACGGGCCGGGTCTTTAAAAAATGCAGCGTATGCATGGCGTCTGCGCATGTTCCTGCCAGCTCGAGATAATCAAGCTCGGCAATATACTTGCAGAGCACATCCCGCGCGAGCGGCTCGTCTTCCGTAACAAGGCATTTTATACGATGCATCTTCTTTAGTTGTCCGAGAGGTCCAGCTTCAAATCTATGGCATAATATTCAGGATCATCCTTCTTCTCCAGGGAATATCTGCCGGGATATAACAAGGCCAGCCTTCTCTCTACATTTTTTAATCCAAACCCATTGGAGCAGTACATCTCCCCATTGTTGTTCTCTACGCCTTTACTGTTCTCTACCTTAAAGAAAAGGACTCCTTCCTTCACCATCAGGTCGATGGTTATCCAGGCCTTCTCGGTATCTGCGGAAGGACCGTGCTTAAAGGAATTCTCGATAAAGGGCAATAGCAATAACGGTGTTATAATAGGGCCTTTGATATCATTTAGGATATTGAATGATATCTCGAGGCGCTGGTCAAACCGGATCTTCTCCAGCTCGATATAGCTTGCCATATACTGCACTTCCTTTTCCAGCGAGATCTTTTCTTCTTTACAGTCATTTACCATATAGCGCATGAGGGCTGATAGCTTCAGCACTACTTTCGAAGCCTCTTCGGAACGGGAAAGGGTAAGCGAATAAAGGTTATTCAACGTATTGAATAAAAAATGCGGGTGCACCTGCGCCTTCAGGTAGTTCAGCTCGGCCTTCAACTTCTCCTCCATGATCAGCTGGTTCATTTGTATCTGGCGATACCACAGCTGCCATAATTTGATAAAGGCGGCCACAAAAAATACGGGGGAGATATTCAGCATGATGATCTTGCCGAGCCCATATAGTGACGCTGCAGGAGTGGGCGTTGGGGTATTATGGATAAGCTTTATCAATACGGCCGTGCCTATGAAGGCAACGACGACGGTCAGCAGGTAGGTGAAATATCTTTTTGTTACAAAGAATTTCGGGATCAGCAAATACAGGTTGAGATATACCAGCCCTACCAAAAAAGGCAGCTCTTTTGTCTCTCCCCAAAATGCATTCCGGAAATAATTCGTAGAAGGCTGTTCTGCGCAATACCCCCACACGAACCCGTTCACCAGGAAAAAGGCAGACCAAAAGACAATATGGCTCACCAGTCGATGGCCGGCTATCCTAAAATCCCGTATCATAGTTTTAAAGTTAGATAAGTCCGGGGGTACGTCCTACCCGCTCAACCCTTTTTCGACCAACAGCAGGTTTGGCACTGCAAGCAACAGGTCCTTTTATGGTTGACGCTTTGAGGCTTCCCGGCGGTGGTATAGCGAGTCATGCCGGGCGCCTGCCGAATAGGAATAAGAAGGAGCGGGAGTATATTTTTCTTTGGGCATAACTCCTCTTATATGCACGCCCGAATGCTATTTCTATCCTGCTGCCTGCTGTCCTTTCTGAAGGGTTTGTCTCAAAACACCTTTAATCCTTTGCGTCCGCAAAAAAGGATCGTTGCTACCCGGATCGATACGTCCATTGTGGTAGACGGTTTGTTGAACGAGGCGGTATGGCGTGATGCGGCCGTCGTCCGTGATTTTGCTGAAATAGACCCGGTCCAGGGCGGTGTTCCCAGTCAAAGCACGGTAGTAAAGCTGCTGTACAATAAGAACTTTCTCTATATCGCTGCCATTTGTTATGACACGGCAGGAAAAAAGGGACTGCGTGTCCCGGATCTTTTCAGAGACTTCAATTCACCCGATCACGATCATATTGCCATATTGCTGGATGGCTTCCATGATGAACGGAATGCCATGGCCTTCCTCGTGAATCCTTATGGCGTACAAAGAGATGTGCTTTGCTTTGATAACCGGCTGTTTGATGTCAACTGGGATGGCTTATGGAAGGTACGTACCAGCCGGACGGATAGCGGCTGGATCGCGGAAATAGCGATCCCCTGGAAGACGCTGCGTTATCCCGGCAAGGATGGCGGGTTTCAGACCTGGGGGATTAATTTTGTACGGAAACGAAGGGCTTTCAATGAGTATTATAGCTGGAGCCCTTTTCCAAGGGAATATTCACTGACGCGGATGGCGTATGAGGGGTTGCTGGACAGTCTGCAGCTTCCGAGGCCAGGCACCAATATACGGGTACAGCCTTATGTGCTGGTGAATGCGGAAAGGGATCATCGGGGAGGGTCGATGGATGTGTCTTTCAAGACGGGCGGAGACGTAAAATGGGCCTTAAAGACCAACCAGGTACTGGATCTGACGGTGAATACGGATTTTGCCCAGGCGGATGTGGACCAGCAGGTCAGTAACCTGCAGCGTTTTTCCATTTCTTTCCCGGAGAAGCGGGGATTCTTCCTGGAGAATGCAAGTTTGCTGCAACCCGGTCTTAACCTGAATCCTGATGGAACCAAGAATACACAGATGACTATCCAGCCTTTTTTTAGCAGGAAGATCGGGTTGGATGGGGCGGGCAATCCTGTGCCTATTCAATATGGGGGCCGCTATGTATATAGAGGAGAGAAACAGGATGCCGCCGTGATGGCGATACGGCAGTCACCGTCCGATACGACGGGAGCTACTGATTTTTTTGTGGGCAGATGGGCGCAGCGACTGGGTAAGGCTGTACAGCTGGGAGGATTGGTAACCTCGAAGGTCGAAGAGGCTGCGGGCCCGAAAGGAGTCGCAATGCACAGCTGGTCGGCCACGGTGGATGGTTTCTACCGGCTGAACCAGAAATGGCAGGCCAGTGGTATGATCAGCGGGACCAGTGGCGGAGGCTCCGATACAAAAGGGATGGCTGGATATGGGCAGCTGTTCTATAAGGACAATCTTTTCACAGGCTGGTTGAATGAATCCTTTGTCACCCGTGATTATGATCCGGAAATAGGGTTCGTGAACAGGAATAATGTCATATGTCATTCGCCCGGCTTTTATTTTACGTCGAGAGGAAAGTGGCTGCCCTCCTACTTAAGGAGCTATGCTCCCGGTGCATCGACAGACTTTGTATACACCTTAAGCACAGGCCGGCTGGAAGAAGCAAGGGTCAATATATGGCCTGTATGGCTTGAGTTTCAAAATGGCGGCTACCTGGGATTGGAGAGTCAATACAGCTATCAGTATTTGTACGCTCCTTTTCAGCCGTTGAATGCTACAATTCAGCCGGGACGGTACAGCTATGCCCGGCCAGGGATAGAAATAGCCAGTGATGCCAGTCGTAAATGGAGCTTTTATTACAATCTGTCTTTGGGTCGCTACTACGATGGACGGCTGCTATATAATAACCTGTCCCTTCGCTGGTCGCCTTTGCCGATGATATCCCTTAGCGGGGGCATGGAAAGTTATGCTGTAAAGGACCTGGGAGTCAGCAGACTATCGGCGACCTACTACCTGTATAATCTGCAGGCCCGCCTGGCCTGGAATCCCCGTCTGCAGCTGGTGGCTTTTTACCAGCACAATACGTCGAACGAGACCGATGCGATGAACGTAAAGTTCTCGTGGGAGTACCAGCCGCTGTCCTATATCTACCTGGTATGGAATACCCGGGGGATGATGGATAATGGGATGCCGGACCGTATGTCTTTTGTCATTTACAAGCTCAGCTATCTGAAACAATTCTAGCGCTGTTAGCCGTTAAGAACAGAGGAATGGGACAGGTACCTTTGAGAAGGATAATAAATAAAGAAGCAGGAGCCTCCTGTCAGCACGGGGATCAGCTCACGGCTCAGCTCTTCGGGGATAGCGGGACAGCCATAAGTCGTTCCCATCACGCCGTATTTCTCCAGGATACGATCGCTGACATAGGAGGCGCCATGGATCACGATATTCCGCTCGCCCGCCAGGGTATTGAAGCCTCTGTCGAAACCATCGAGACGAAGGGAGAGACCGTTCTCACCTATATAGGTGTTTCGGGTGACATAGAAGCCCAGGCTGCTTTTATGAGATTCCGGTACGTTGGAAAAGGAGTTGGCGAATGCTGCACCGGAGCCCATGCCATGCGCAACATAGTTGCGGCTCAGCAGCTTTTTTTCATTAAGGTCGATGACGTACATGCGTTTTTGGCTGGAAGACTGGCCGAAGTCGCAGATGGTGAGGATGTCGGGGTTCTGGATCTCGTTCCTTTTCAACAGGCGATGGTATCCTATCAGTGCATATTGTAATACTTTTTCGTCCAATCCTTCACCCGCAAGCTGCAGCTCTTCATACAGTATGTGGGCTTCCATGCGTATCATCCTTAATTGGGCCTGACGGGCGGCAGCGCGTTGAGCGGCAGCAAGGCGGATGGCAGCTTTTGCTTTTAAGGCTTTTGTATGGGCGGCCTTGCTGACAAGAGCAGCGCTGGCGTGGAAATATGAATATAAGGGAGAGACTTCCGATGGGGTTGCATTTCTTTTCTCCATGAGAGGAGAGGGAATGGCAAAAAGAGTGATGCAAAATAATTTGCCCAGGCAATGAATGGACGATGTCATAAATAGGGTGATTTAGGATTAACTACTATAGTAGCTCATAGCCTAAAGGATTCGAGGAAATTCAGAGGATGCGCGGATGTGGTGAAAATCTGGCTGAGTGAAAATTTGAAATCTAAAGCGATGGTATTTCGAGGAGATTGGGTACGGTAGGGCGAAAGAGTGTTGATCAAAGTCAAGGTAAAAATAATCAGCGTCGGGGGTTCATGCAAGTGTTTTGGGAAGTTTTTTTGGGGCGATAGGGGATTTTTTAGTTTTTGGGGCTGTTTTTTAGACATTTATACATATTATCATTAGTAAATGTGGGTAGGCCTGCACAGGCGCTCTAGGGTGCAATTTCATATTCGACGTTTTTAGTGAAGAAGCGCGTGGCTCCGTCCGGGGCTGTGTATTCAACTTTTACAGGAATACGATGCTTGCCTGGGCTATTCTTTGCCGTGATCTTGTATTGCGCGTACCCTTCGGCATTCAATTTGAATGGATGGCCGTCGATGGTCACTATTTTAGTGGCCGAACTATACGCCCCAATACCGGCAGTTAGCGCTAATTGCTGTCCTCTTTTTAACTGGCTGTAGTTTTGGTGAATGAGGGGTACAAACCTGGTATAGGTGTCGATATAATCCACTGCTATATGTTTGTAGATATAGTCAACCAGGTGATACTCGCTGAGCAATATGTCATTCTCAATTTTACTCCATACGGCAGGTGAAGCTGTCGTTGAAACGGAGCCCATGTGGGCCGTTGCTGCAAAAGGAAATTCAATGATCATTCTTTTTACATCTTTCTCAAAGTCTTCCCGAATATTCGGCGAAGGAAAGCTGTCATTTAAAAAAATGCCGGGCACCGACTGCCGGAAATGCTCCACCTTATCCAATAATGTGCTCAACGACTGCCGGGTCTGTATTTCTGGTCTGGTCTTTATGCTATCGACGCAATCATACAATTCCTTTGACAATTTGCAAACGGTATCTACCCTGGGCCCCCACATCTCTACCAGCCAATGTGTTTTCGGGTCTGCATCCTTATTTTGTATATCTATAAGTAGCATCACTGTTTGGCCCTTTATGAATTGATTATTATTGTCAAGGCTTGCCGTCAGCTCTTTTTCGATGGTCTGATCTGCGCTATGGCAGGCGCCGCACAACAGGAAGCTAATAATTAGATAATGAGTCCTTTTCATATCCTATGAGTTTAAAAAATCCTAATTTGCCTATATGAATCCCCGCTCCGGAGTGCACGAAACCTTGATAGACACCTATCGATCCCTGGGTCTGCGTACGGACCTGATCCATGCGGGGGGCCAGTTCGCCATCCATAACCTGGCAGAAATTCATCCAGAACTGCCTTTTACTTCCACGGTCTACCGGACCAACTATTTTTCTTTTGTATTTGTAAAGGATGGAGAGGGAAGGTATACCACCGACGAACAAACGTTTAAAACGACGCCGGGCACCATTTATTTCACCAATCCCGGGCATTATAAATCATTCCATTGGACCCGGGTCGGGGAGGTCTGGATCGTCACCATGAGCGAGTCCTTTTTAAAAGAGAACGTCCACCACGATGTCTTTAAGGAATTCTCTTTTCTGCTGGCGGAAACGGTCCCGCCTAAAACATTAAAGCCGGAGGTGTTTGGGGAATTCGAGCAGCTGTACCTACATATAAACAAGGAATACTTCGGCGACTCGCCTTATAAATACAGGATGATCGGCAATCTCTTTGTCGTACTGCTGTTAAAGATCAAAGAATATTTCTGGCAGGATTATAACCCCATCGATGAAGGCAATCGCAGCAGTCAGATCGTAAAGCTTTTTAAACGCCACCTGGAAAAACATTACCGGGACCTGCTGGGCGACAAGGCAGAAAAAGTATTCCGCGTTCAGGACTATGCGGAGCTGCAAAACCTCCATCCCAACTATCTCAGCAATGTCATCAAAAGCAAGACGGGAAAGGCCATCGGGACCTGGATCACGGAAAAGACCATTGCCGAAGCCAAGTCCCTTTTACAGAATTCCACCATCTCTATCAAGGAGATAGCGTATAAGCTGGGGTTTTCCGAGTCCTCCCATTTCAGCAATTACTTTTCAAAACATGCGGAGGTGTCGCCGGCTACCTATCGTCGGCAGCAACATGCATAAGAAGGATTAAAGGCGAACCTTAGGATTTTGTAACTAATACTGTAAAGCCTGTACTTTTTCGGATCGGAGTTGTGCCAACTTTGTTCTATCAAATTAAACACAAAGTTATGAGCAACTTAAACGAAAAAGTAATTCTGATCACGGGCGCCTCCAGAGGCATCGGAGCCACCATCGCCCGCCGCCTGGCCAAGGCCGGCGCTAAAGTCATTGTCAATTATGCCGGAAGCAAAGAACCCGCCGAAAAGCTGGTGGATGAGATCAAGACGGAAGGCGGCAACGCCATCGCCCTCCAGGCAGATGTAAGCCAGCCAGACCAGGTTAAGAACCTCTTCGATGCAGGTATCGCCTACTATGGCAGGATCGATGTCCTGGTCAACAATGCGGGGATCATGTTCAACTCGCTGATCAAGGATACGACGGATGACAACTTTTCCAGGATCCTCGACATCAATGTAAAAGGTACTTTCAATACCATGCGGGAAGCCGCTACCCGTCTGGCAGATAAAGGTAGTGTCATCAACTTTTCCTCTTCCCTGACCCGCGTCATGATCCCTACTTATGGACCTTATGTCGCTACTAAGGCGGCGGTAGAACAGCTGTCGAGGGTATTCTCCAAAGAAATGGGCGCACGCGGGATCAATGTAAATATCGTCTCCCCCGGTCCTACGAACACGGAACTGTACACCAAAGGCAAAACCCAGGAGATGATCGACAGACAGGCTGCTTTGTCCGCCTTTAACCGGATAGGCGAACCGGAAGATACCGCTAAAGTTGTCGAATTCTTAGCCAGTGACGACGCCAAATGGATCTCCGCCCAAAACATTGGTGTGAATGGTGCTATGGCGTAAATTATTTAATCAGTAATCTCAAAAAAATATATACATATGAAATCCTTACAAAACAAGACGGCCTTGATCACAGGCTCCGCAAGAGGCTTAGGCAAAGCCATCGCAGAACGTTATGCATCCCTAGGCGCCAACATTATCATCAATTATTCAAAGGACAGGGCATCCGCCGACGAAGTAGTGAGCAATATCAAAACCATGGGCGCACAGGTCATCGCCGTGCAGGCAGATGTCAGCAAACCCGCCCAGGTAGAAAAGCTTTTTACAGAAGCCAAGGCGGCATTTGGCAAGATAGATATCGTCGTCGCCAACGCCGGTATCGAAATGGTGGAAGTACCGGTGACGGATTTTACGGAAGAGCAGTTCGACAGGGTATTCTCCATCAATACGAAGGGCTCTTATTTCACCCTGCAGCAGGCGGCCAAGCATGTGATAGACAATGGCAGGATCATTTATATCGCCAGCAGCACCACCTCCTTCCCGGTGCCGGGTATGGCGGTATATGGCGGCAGTAAAACGACGCCGCGCTACCTGGTGGATATCCTTGCCAAGGAGATCGGGCATCGTGGGGTAACGGTAAATTCCATCATCCCCTTTGCGGTAGATCATTCAGGGATCTTTGTAGATCCGGAGGCGCACCCGGCATTGAGAAAGCAGCTGTTGGACAGCTGTCCTATGCACCGGCTGGCGGAAGTGGAAGATGTGGCAAATGTGGCAGAGTTCTTCGCCAGTGATCTGTCCTCCTTTGTTAGCGGTCAACATTTACTGGTGAATGGAGCGGCTACCAATTAAACAAGGATGGGGCATAGTTCTCAGGGTGTATAGGGTTTCCCCGGTACGCCCCAACCCCATTTTGGCATGGGTGTGCCGGGCTCGATGGATGGTTTTTCTGCATTGGAGGTCAGGACGGCAATACGTGTCCCCCATTCTATGTAAGCCACAAAGGCACTCCGGAATTCAGGATCGTCTGGAAGATGTATCTCATCGGCGGTATCTATCAATAGCTGCACCCACTGGCGTCGCTGCTCTTCTGTCAAATGCCGCCCAAAATGACGCTGCACCATACCGGCATGACTACCGCCCTCCCCGGTATATGCCGAAGGACCGCCAAATACTTCCGCGATAAAGTTGGCTACATGCCGTTGATGCGTCGGGGACATGTGCCTGAATACTGGCTCGAGGAGGGGATCGGCCAGTACTTTCCTATAAAATGTGTCCGTCAACTGCTGGAATTTTTCCATTCCTCCCATCCACTCATAAAGGGATGGTATCTTATCGTTATTTTGTATTGTTGTCATGGGTCTGCTGTTTGCAACAAACATACTGGATAATGCGATCGCTGGAAAGAGCTTACCAAAAAGTAGGTCACTAAATTGAACGTTATGATCAACCTGCATAATAAAACATATACCTGTCCTGTCGACGTATCGCTGAGCTTTGTCCGGGGCAAGTGGAAGGTGCTCATATTATTTCACCTGTATTATTTTCAAAAAAGAAGCTATAGCGAGATCCGGGACAACCTGCCGGGCATATCCGAAAAGGTGCTCGCCCAGCAATTGAAAGAGTTGGAAAGGGATAGGATGATCCATAAGAATACGCGTTCCTCCAAGCCATTGCGTGTGGAATACGAGCTAACGGACTTGGGCCGCTCGCTATCGCCCATGCTGGAATTTCTTAGCCAGTGGGGGATCGAATATCTGAAGACGCACGGGATCGACTACTTACAGGATCAGCACTTATATAAATAATCTCTTTTAGTGGGTCACCAGCGGGATATTTTGCTGTGTAATGTTCCACCCTTCCAGCCGTAGTTCCGGTGCGATGGCTTTTATCATGGCCTTTGGACAGCTGACGGTCGTCGTTATGGTCTCGCCTGGCGGAATAGAAAAATAATTGTCGGACCAATAACTGGGCAGGACCTCCTCTCCGTCCTTGATCAATTGTGGGTTCAGAAAGAAGGCCAGCTTGTCAGAAGTATTTTTTATGGTGACCGTCCAGGAGGCGTATTCGGCGGGGGAGAAATTTTTTGACGACGCGGGGGCGGATGGCTTCGGCTGGGCTTTTATATTCAGCGAGGCGGATGGCATCTGGTGCAGGCCATTGAAATCATGGCCGGGAGACATCCAATAGGTATTGCGCGACAGCTGCTTGCCTCCGGCATCATAAAGGGTCAGGATCAGGAATGTGATCCCTTTTTCCTTTTTCAACTGATCCGCGAGTGAAAGTACGGACCGGGCCTCGGTAGTATTCAGATTGGCATGACCTTCCTGTCTGTACAGCGAGCGGCCATTGATGTCAAGAATATCTGCTACATACCGGAGCTCTTTGCGAGATTGGTACGTACGATTGACCAGCGCGACGGATGAGTCATCGCGATTGAGCTGGATATGCACAGGCTCACAGGCCCGCTGCATAAAATAATATCCTGCGTTGGGTTCGAGATACCAGTCAAAAACCTGCCAGGCCACACTTGGGAATGCGGCGTTCAGCTTCCACAACATGACGCCTCCTGTCTCGCTCAGCTTATGTCCGGCGGCCTCGAATATCGCGCGATAGCCGTCGGCATTTACGAGCTGCATTTTTCCGGAGAAATCACGAATACTTTGGGGAGCACCATACCGATCGACCATGGCCTTATAATAGGTATCATACCTCCCGTTGCCGGTGCAGGCATCATGATAGCCCCAGGTATTGTTCAGGGGATACGGCAGACTGCTGTCGGGCGAGAGGTTGGGAATGATCTTCGCCAGCGTGTTGTAAGGCGGCTGAGAAGGGATGCCTGTCTCGTCCTTGAAGACCCAGCCCTTGCCTTCGTTGACAAGGAGGAAGTAATTTACTTCATCCTGCCAGCTGTAGGGGCCGCCGCTGTATACGCCGGACAGCTTGTTATCGGGCCAGGAGCCCTCCCAGTCCGCCGGAGCTTTTGAAAAGCCGGAGGAGCAGGGAATAAAGGGGCGGGTGCCGTCGAGGTTGGCTACATTGTCGCGCATGGCGTCGTATAATTCTTTCCGGGCGTGCCCTTCATTACCGCCTGTCCATACCAGCAGACTGGGATGATTGCGGATACGAAGGATGGTGCTGATGACATTGTTGATAAAGACACTGCTTTGCAATGGCCAGTCGGCGGAACCTTTGAATCCGCCGTTGGTGTCGCCTGTGATCCAGAAGTCCTGCCATACCAGCAACCCATAGCGATCGGACAGCTCATAAAAATCATCGGTCTCTCCCAAACCGCCACCCCAGATGCGGACGAGGTTCACATTGGCATTTCGACAGAGCCGCAGCTCATAATCGTAGCGCTGACGATCCTTATTCAGCATCATATCCGGGACCCAGGCGCCTCCTACGAGGTGGACACGGCGGCCATTGACATAAAAATCCCGGCGCACATATCCCTTCACCATCGTCGTGGTAGTGCTGACGGTGCGGATGCCAAAGACAAAGCTGGTGTCGTCGGAGACGCCGGCCTGGTCAGTAAAGCGGAGCCTTATACGATAAAGGTCTGGATTGCCATAGCCATTTGGCCACCATAGGTGGGGGTTGTGGATGGTGAGGGCGGGGATTTCATCAGCGGAAAGAGGGAGAGTGGCAGTGGAAAAATGCATGCCGGTGGAAGCTACTGTGAGGTCTTTGGAAAAAGTAACTGAAGAGCCGCTGAAATTCTCAGGACTAATAGTCGCGGTCAGGCGTCCTTTCCGCGGGCCATTGGTGAAATTGCTGAGATCGAGGTCTAAGGCCAGCTTTGCCACATCAGTATTTGGCAATAGCGTGACGACTCGTGGATGAGCAATGACGACCTGCCCCGTTGTCCGGAGATATACCGGCTGCCAGATCCCCATATTACGATCCCTGACCTCGGGTATCCAGTCCCATCCTACAGAACAGAGCATGGTCACGTTCTTCCCAATGTCGCCGGAAGGTCCTCCATTCTCAAAAAAGTCGTCCATGGCTTTTAACTGTGGCTCGGCGGGCAGACCGGGATAGTCCAGGGGATAGATCTTTACGGCCAGCGCATTTTCTTCTCCTGCACAAATAGCCTTGTCGGCATCCAGATAGAACTCCTCGAACATGCCTACCATCCGGGAAGAGTCGGCGATCAGCTGCCCATTGAGCCAGACGTCGGCGCGATAATTAATGCCTTTGAAGATCAGCTGGAAATGCCGGCCTTTGTCCCCGGCGGGAACGGAAAAAGTGGTGCGGTACCAATAAGGTTTTTTCCATGGATTGGGTACACCGGGCAGATGGCTGTATTGATCCAGATGATACTGAAGATTGAATGTATCGTCTGCGTCGGGGATAAGCATATTGTTCATGCCTGTATAAGGGTCGGGATAGACCTTATTGGCAACAAGCCCTGTGAGTACGGTGGAGGGAACCTTTACGGGATACCAATAATCCCGGGACCGCCAGGTGGGTGAGGAGAGTGCGGCTCCGTCCGCGCCGACGATGGCAGAGGATTGCAACGCAAAATTTGAAAGTTGGACCTGCCGGATGGGCTGGGCCGTGAGCGTCAAAGAAAAAAAACTTACGATGCCGATGATGCTGAACTTACGAGCCTTCTTCATTTTCTATTTAGTTGCTGTTGCTGACAAATGCAATCCTCTTCCCGTCCGGAGACCAGGAGGGAGTATTGATGGAACCCTGGCCGCCATATACATAGGCCAGGACCCTGGGTTCGCCCTTTCCATCGATGGGCAGCAGCCGGATATAGACATGCTTGTAGGGCGGATGGATGCCGGCAGGGGTTTCTTCCTTCAGGAAAGAAAGGTAAACAAACCACTTGCCGTCGGGTGAGATATGCGCAAACCAATTATTGTATTCATCATTGGTGATCTGTTCCTGCTGGCTGCCATCGGGACGCATTCTCCATATCTGCATTGTGCCAGTCCGGACGGAGTTGAAATAAATATATTTTCCGTCGGGTGTATATTCAGGACCATCGTCCAGTCCCTTGGTGGTGGTCAGCTTTATCTCTTTTCCTCCCGCGGCGGGCACTTTGTATACATCGAACTCTCCGTCACGCTCTCCGCAGAATACGAGGTCCTTGCCATCAGGCGACCAGCCATGCAGATAAGAAGGTCCTTTGGGTGTCACCTGCCTGGGTGTGCCGCCTTCTATCGGTACGGTATATATGATGGACCCGCCCAGCTCCTTTACCCAATTGCTCAGCCCCAGCATCTTCCCGTCGAAAGAAATAACATGGTCATTGTTGTTGTGTGTGATGGAACCTGTGTTTATCGGCGTGGGTGTCCGGCTGGCGAGGTCGAATTTGTAGATCATTCCCTTGGCGTCGTTGAAGATAAGGTTCTTGCCGTCGGGTGTCCAGTTGGGGGCCTGGATGGAATAAGGCACGGAGTAAATGATATCTCTCCGGCCGGAGGCCAGCTCGAGGAGCTCGAGGTTGCTGCCCAAGGTCATCTGGGTATTGCCATCGGACTCGCCGGCATGGGGTATGGTGATACGGACATTGCTAAAGACGCCGGTTTCCAGCCTGTCGGCATCGTGTGATCCTACGAACAGACCGACATACACTTCGTCACCCAGGTCGATGCCTGAGATGGTGTCGGTCTGAAAAGGCTGCCCATATTCGGCGGCGCGCATGATGTATTGATTACCCTTTCGTTCCAGCTGAAGGATATTGGCCTTGGTGATCTTGAATTTATGTTCTTCTGTCTGGGCGCCCTCGGTGCGGCGGAACTGGAGGGAAGTAAGACCGTCGCCATGCTCCACGGCATTGACATGAGGGGATCTGCCATCGAGGTTTTTTCGAACCATCCAGCCTACTTTGCGATGATAGTTTACCCAGGAGCCCAGGAATTCCGCGCGGGTATAAAGGATGAAGTCGCCGCGCATTTTTTTCCAGACAAACTGGAATTCATCATGGTCGCCCCAGATATTGTATCCGGCGCCGGAAATGACGTACTGACCGGTGGCAGGAATAAAGACGGCTGATCCGGGTATAACACCCGTGCCGACGTCGCCGTGTCCTTCGAAGACGCCGATAGGGTCGTTCTGGGACCAGGCGGAAATGCTGATAGCCAGCGATAGCAGGAGCGTGTTGGTTTTTTTACTCACGTTTATAATGATTTTTTAAGGAGTTCGTGCTTCTTCGAGGTCATGAGTTATCCCACAACGAGGTTTTTCTTTATATAGGCTATGCTCGTTGTAATGCTGTCGAAGGGCGATCCAGGGCATTTATCCTGCTCTACAAAAAAGTACTTCATCCCTGCATGGCGGGCGTGGGAAAAGATCTTTTTAAAGTCGATGGTCCCATTGCCAACCTCGGTAAATGAATGCTCGGGAGTAGCGTCCATGTCCTTCAAATGCCATAGGGGAAATCGCCCCGGATTTTTGGCGAACAGGGCGATAGGATCCTGTCCGGCCTTGGTGACCCAGTAAAGGTCCATTTCCATTTTTACCAGGTCCTTATCGGTGTTTTCCAGCAGGACATCGTATGGATATTTGCCGTCCTGTTGATCAAATTCAAAATCATGGTTGTGATAGCAGAATTGGATACCGGCCTTTTTGCATCTTTCCGCGGCCTTATTAAACTCTCCTGCCATCCACTTGTAGTGATCCAGGTCTTTTCTCTCGGCGGGGGATAACCATGCACAAACCATATATTGCAGACCCAGCGCGGCAGCATCATCCACGGCCCTGCTCCAGTCATCGAGAATGGTGCCCTTCATTTCCTGCTCTTTTCCCTTATCCTCACCCAACCGGTAGTGACAGCTGCGCATCACGAGCCCATTGCTTTTCAATACATCCTTAAAACCTTTCGGGTCCATGCCATAAAATTTTTCGGTGCCTGTATAGGTAGCTCCTTCCAGGGAGTTGTATCCTATCCTGGCGACCTTCGCCAGGGTACCGGCAGGATCACTCTGCATGGCGTCCCGTACGGTGTAAAGCTGGAGGCCAATGGCGGGCTGGCCGGCCCCATTGCCGGAAGGAGAGGCATTGGCTAAGAAAGAAGCAAAGGCAGGAACTGCTGCCAAAGCTCCGGCAGAAGAAAGTGAGGCGGTGCGGAGGAAAGACCTTCTTGTGTACATGATTGGAGGTTTTATATGGAAGTTTTCGTTAACTTCTCACAAATTACGCCATATGAGATTGCGAACGCTGTTCTTGCTACTCATTATTTGGGGAGCAACCGGGACAAGGGCGGCTGATGACCACCCAACTCTTCCTATTGGGGCGGCAGCGCCTGATTTTTCCCTCACAGGTGTAGATGGAAAGACCTATACGCTCTCCACTTTCCGGGAGGCCCGGGTCCTGGTCATCGTCTTTACCTGTAATCACTGTCCCACGGCGCAGGCTTATGAGGACCGGCTGATCGGGCTGACGGATGACTACCGTGGCAAAGGCGTCGCGGTGGTGGCGATCATGCCCAATGACCCCCGGAGTGTCCAGCTAAGCGAGCTGGGATATACAGACATGGGAGACAGCTTCGAAGAAATGAAGCGAAGGGCAGCCGAAAAACACTTTAACTTCCCTTACCTGTATGACGGGGCGACGGAAGAGGTTGCTAAAAAATACGGGCCGGTGGCGACCCCGCATGTTTTTATTTTCGACAAGGACCGGAAATTGCGATATGCAGGCCGGGTAGATGACGTGGAGAAGCCGGGAAAGATACCGCACACACAGGATGCCCGTAATGCTATCGAAGCTTTGTTGAAAGGCGAGATGCCTTCTGTCACAACTACCAAGGTGTTTGGCTGCAGTATCAAGTGGGCGGAGAAAAGCGATTGGAGGGTGAAGGTGAGAGAGGAATGGGCTAAGGAGCCCGTTAAGCTGGACACCATCGATGTAGCGGGCTTGCAGGCATTGGTAAAAAACAATTCGGATAAATTACGGCTGATCAATGTTTGGGCTACCTGGTGCGGCCCCTGTGTCACGGAGTTCCCCGACCTTGTAGATATCAACCGAATGTACCGGCGCAGGGATTTCGAATTCATCACGGTCAGTGCAGATGATCCTTCGAAAAAGGACAAGGCGCTGAAATTCCTCCAGGGCCAGATGGCATCGGGCGTCAATTATATCTTCTCCATCGATGACAAGTACAAGCTGATCGAAGCCATCGATCCCAATTGGCAGGGCGCCCTACCCTATACATTGGTAGTACAGCCGGGAGGAAAGATCATCTATGCCAAGGAGGGTCCTATCGACCCGGCGGTATTGAAGAAGGTCATCGTGGATGATCCGGCTATCGGGAGGTACTATTGAACGGGGTCGGATGCGGCTCAGAATTTCGGCAGAAGAACTTCGGCAGAGCTCCATGTATTCGCTCTTTCTCGTTCGTACCCTTCGTACCTCGGGTACTGCGAAAGGTCTCACTTATTCGAGGTCTTCGCCTTGCTCGGCCTCGTCTTTGTCTTCTGTCTCTTCCAGCTGATCGCCTTTCTTGGTGTGGCCGGCCCGGACCTTTGGATTTTCCTGTGTACCGGTGATCTTTACCGGGATGCCAATGAGCCCAAAAGGCGGGAGACCCACCCGGAACTGGAGGTTGAGCCGTCCATCCAGGGATGCCTGCCCCTCCATACGAAGCCGGAAGGAGGAGACCTTCATGCGGGTGCGGGGCAGCGTAATGATATTGTTGTTGATCGTTGTCTTGATATCGACCTTGGACAGATCGGGGTCTGTCACATCCTTATTTGTCTCCTTGCTGACAGCGCTGAAGATCTTCAAGCCTTTGACCTTCACTTTGGCGATGGACAGCACACCGCCACCTTTTAGGGACGGATAGACGGGCCGCATATTGCCATCGAGCTTGCCGGCCAGCTGATAGTCCAGCGAGATAATACCCTGCGCCTTGGCAGCGGAGGCAGCCAGGTCATGAAAGATCTTTACTTCTCTATAAGCCCGCTGCACATCGAAATCCTTAGCCTTGATCTTATAGTCGAACTGGGCCCGCGCGGGGGACTGCGGTTTGTAAAAAGCGTTCATCTCCACAGGTGCGCCAACAAGGGTAAACTTTGTCGTATCCAGTCTGAGCATGCCGCTGTCGATGGTCATGCCGCCGGCAAAATCATTCAGATCTATGCCATTGTACTGTACTTTCTTCACTTTTGCGTTGAAGCTGATGGAGATACCGGCGGGGACCAGCACGACGCCCGCTTGGCCGGCGGGGAGAGAAGGATTGGAGCCGGAGCTGAATGCCGTCAGACCAGTCGTGGCTGGCTTGTAAGATGCATAGTTTACATTGCTGGGTGGCGCTGGGCTGGCGCCATTTGCAAATGCCATAAACTCGTCGGCAAATACATAGTCGCTGTTGAGATCAAAATGACCCGTGACGGGCTGGCCTTTGTCTGTCATATAACCCATGATATTGGACAACCATCCATTGAGAGAAGCATTGGTCTTTCCATAACGTACGTCAAACTGATCGAACCACATCTTGTCCTGGTCAAATCTGAAAAGGCCTTTCTTTATGAGAAAGGGCAAGGGGAAGAGCTCGGAGCTCAGCTGCAGCTCCCTGACTTTTAAGGTACCCGAATTATACAGTCTGTCGTAGTGACCGGTCTGCGCATCGCTCTGTCTGCCTTTTAATGAAAGATTAGTTTGGACGAAGCCTTTTACGTCGTAACCCTTAATGGCAAATATCTGATAGATTTTGCCCAGGTCGAGTAAGCCCCGGGAAGTAATGTCGAATCTAATGTCCTGAAAATTCTGCAGGCCGGCCCGCAGCATAAAAGGCTGACCTTCCAGCAGGAAAGAAAGGGGTGTCACGGACATTTGTGTACTTTTCAGCGTGCCGGTGGAATTGGAGATACGGGCGCTGACCTGTATATTTTCAAGGGGGTGCGGATAGTATTTTGTCTTGAGGCTGCCGTCCGTCAGCTTCAGGTCGGCGACGGTGATAGGGAATAATTTACGGGCAGGGAGATAATTGCCATATGTCGATATATTGACCGCCAGATCTCCACCCAGCTCCAGGCTGTCCATGGGGATCGCCTTTTTCAGGTCGGCCAGGTGGAATACGGATCGCAGGCTGGCGTCGATGGGAAAATCACGGGCATTGCCCAGTTTCAGGAAGCCTCTTATATAATTCCCCAACAGGGCGGCATTGATATTCCGGAGGTCGACGCGGGTATTCCTGTAATCGTTGTCGGGGCATGAAGCGTCCAGCTTGAAGCTGATGTCCTTCACGGCTTCGGGCAGGGAGGCATATTTGAAGTAGCCATTGCTCAGCGCGCTGTGTATCGTAAATTGGGGTATACTTGTCACAACCGTATCATAGGTGGTTTTTCTGAGCCCAACATGGCTGACAACCTTAGTACTATACTGGCCTTCGACATCGGCCTGGATATCATATCGGCCGCGCAGGTCGACTGTCTTTAAACCGACGATCTTATTTAATTCTGCCAGGTCCATTTCAGAAAAAACATGCGCTTTTACCCAAGGCTGACTAAGCCCTTTCCACTGCAGGGAGCCGCTGACGTAATCCTTTCCCATGTTGAAAAAGACGGTGTCCACGATGGCGGACAGGCTGTCAGGATTGAGGCCGGGCAGGCGGGAGCGAAAGCCAAGCAACAGATTTTGTATAGGGGCAGGCGTCTGGGAGTTGCTTACATACCCATCCCGCACCATCATATTCAGGATAAGGTCAGGCATGACGCCAGACGAGCTCATGTATTTTCCCTTTAGCTCCGCATAGATATTACCTCTTCCTTTTATATCCATTTTGCTGATCCATTCCAGCATGGTTGGAGGCATGGCGGTAAGGATATCGTGCAGCTGGGAATTCTCCGACTTGAGCTTGAAGTCCATATCATAGCCGTCCTTCAGGAATTCAAATCTCCCAACGAAATCTACGGGAAGCTGGTTGATGGTCAGCTCGTTCTTTTCAAAGAACAGGGCCAGGGAGTTCGTGTTGATCTTCGTGATGAGGTCGGCATTTATCTTTTTGGAGACAAAATAACTTTGCCGATCGTAATACAGGTCCATCGATGCCACTTCCATATGTGTTTGCAGATCGAAGATGGCCTGGCTTAGATCGCCGCTGCCTGTATAATCGATGTCCCGCATATTGATAAGAATGGGCAGGGAGCGGTCGTTGTAAACCATCTTACTTTTCTCGATGATGATCTTTTTGATCTTGAGAGAGGCGCTGGAGGAGTCGGAGGATTGGGTAGTATTCTTACCCTTCGACGCATATACGTTATAATTCGCCTTGCCAGCCGTATCTACCTGGATATTAATAAAGGCTTTTGTGAGAAATATCTTGTCGATCTTCAGTTCGGAGAATATGCTGGTCAGATCTACGCCGAGTGCAACTTCATCGGCTTCGAGGAGTGTCTCTTTTTCGAAAGGAGCCGAGCCTTTCAATTTGAAGTCATAGAGTGTCAATGTCAATGCGGGAAAATGGCGGAAGAAAGACAGACGGGCGGATGAGAAGCTTAATTCACTATTTACACTGCCTTTTGCCCACTGACGGATCCTGGTGGACACGAAGCCGGGAAAAAGATAAGGCAGTAAAAATAGTAACAGGATAATTACGCCTGTAACTATGCCGGCGATCTTCAGGGTCTTAAAGATCATCCGGGGGAAAGGTCGTCTCATAAAAATATAGCGGTTGTGCACAGCCAGCGAGCCACGTAGCCCACTTTTGTACGGCTAAGAGTATATAATTAGGTGCAAAAGTACTAATATTATAAAAGTTGTCTATTTTTAATCCATGTCATGGCCCCGCGGCGGGACAAAACTTGATCTTATGAATGCCTCTATGACTGGGACAACAAATGCGATAAGCCCTGCAGGGCTGGCGGCCGGAATGGACAAGCCGGCAGTAGATAAGGAGGCCAGCCTGGACGCCATCGTGGAGAATTTTGATGGATTCGTCTGGAGTATTAATCGTGATCTTCAATACATTGTCCTCAATTCAGCCTTACGGAAAAAGATAAAAGAGCTGGTAGGAATAGAAGCCCGGGCAGGGGATAAGATGACGGACCTGCTGGGGGTTCTGGACCCGTCCAAGGCCTTGACCTGGGAAAATATCTGTCAGCGGGGGTTTGCGGGGGAAAGGCAGCGGGTGGTGGAAGAGTTTTCCGTAGGCGGGCGGGTAGTCTTTTACGAAATATCCATCAATCCGATATGTGAACGCCCTTCAGGCGAACAGCTGGTCCGTTCTGAAGGCGGGGAGGTGGTGGGGTTATCCTGTTTTGCAAGGGATCTGACGGAGGAAAAGCTCACCGAACAAAAGCTCCGCAGCAGCGAGATACGGTTCCGCTCGTTGATCGAAAAAGGAACGGACATCATCGTCGTCCTCAACAATGAGGGCAAGATCGTCTATACAAGCCCTTCGATCGAACATTATTTTGGGATTGCCGATGCGGAAAGCTTTGGGCAAAATGCCTTTGAATATATCCATCCGGAAGATCTGCCCCGGCTGGCGGAGACCTTTATGGAAGTGCTAAGCAGTCCGGGCAAGCCCATATTTGTACAGTCCAGGGCGCAGTCAAAGGAAGGCAAGCCCATTTGGGTCGAAGGGACGGTCACCAATCTTTTGGGTATAGAAGGGATCAATGGCATTGTATGCAATTTCAAGGATGTCACGGAACGGAAGGAGATGGAAAAAAAGATATTGCAGGCATCCATCGATGCGCAGGAGCAGGAAAGGGAGGAGATCGGCCGGGAGCTGCACGACAACGTAAACCAGATACTCACCACCGCCCGTCTGTACCTGGACTGTATCCATGAGACCACTTCCGATCAGGGACCAGGGACCCCCGGTCCGTCCAGAACCGAAGGTTCCGACCCAGGAGGAGCGAGTGCCCGGAGTTCCGACGAAGACCGACAAACATTAGCACCCAGCGAGAGATGGGCTACTTTTCCCACAGCGCATCACTCGCACATCATCCGGCGCAGCAGCGAGATCATTACGACAGCCATCGAAGAGATCCGTAAGCTGTCACGGAGCATGACACATTCTTTTGATAAGGAGATAGGATTGAAGCTTTCCATAGAGGACCTGCTGGCGGGTATCCGTATGTTGTCGGAAGGCATCCGGGTGAGCTTCGACTTCTCCCTGCCTGGGGAGCAGCTGCTGGACGACAAGCTGAAAATCACCATTTTCCGCATCGTACAGGAGCAATTGAACAATGTGCTGAAACATGCTGCGGCCAGCGCTATCCATGTTTCGGTACGGGAAGAGGGCGCCCTGCTCCTGTTGCGTATCACGGACAATGGACAGGGGTTCGATACGCGTAAAAAGCGGGAAGGCATCGGCATCAATAATATCACTAGCAGGGCTGGGCTTTTTAACGGACAGGCAGCCATCGAATCATCACCCGGCAAAGGATGCAGCTTGTCCGTAACTTTCCGGATCGGTTGAAACCTGGCAGGCGACGTCGGGTCGGCTGACAGGCATGGGTTGTTTCCGGCTGCCTGGGAAGGTAAGACATGGTGACGGGGTATTCGGGACAACTTGTGTAACAAAGTGCCCATTAGATGGAAAAGATTTTTGGCTCTTAAGAAAAATCGGCACCTTCGTCTTCTCAACGACATGCTTATGAAGTTCTAATTCTTCTGCGGGTTCTATTCCACTTTTTGCAGCTGGCCCCTGATCGGGCAGCTTATTTTCATTTTTCTTTTTTAAAACCGGATCATCATGTCAAATGATCAAACTACGTCTTCGAAGACTAATAATAATTCTGTCTATTCTATTATAAAACAAGCGCTTTCAGGCGAGCATCGCGATTATACCACGGGCAGTATCCGCCGGGCCGTTATCTTTCTTTCCATACCTATGATCCTGGAAATGTGTATGGAGTCGGTGTTCGCGGTGGTGGACATCTTTTTTGTCGGACGTGTCGGCAGCAATGCAGTCGCAACCGTCGGACTTACGGAATCTGTCCTTACCCTCGTATATTCCATGGCCATCGGTCTCAGTATGGCGGCAACGGCACTTGTGGCCCGCCGTACAGGTGAGAAGGATCCTGAAGGAGCAGCGCATGCGGGGGCACAGGCGATCAACCTTGCGCTGGGCGTGACGGTGGTCGTCAGCCTGGTGGGTGCGTACTTCGCCGAGGATATACTGAGGGTGATGGGAGGTTCTCCGGAGACTGCGGCTTCGGGCGCCAGCTATACCCGTATCCTTTTTGGCGGCAGCGTGGTGATCATGCTGCTGTATCTTATCAATGGTATTTTCCGCGGCGCGGGTAATGCCTCCATGGCTATGTGGTCCCTGTGGATCGCCAATGGCTGTAATATCATTCTCTGTCCCATCCTGATCCATTATTTCGGATTGAAGGGGGCGGCTATCGCCACCACCATCGGCCGGGGTGTGGGTGTCCTTTATCAGCTGTACCATTTGTTCAATGGTAAGGGTCTTATCCGAATGGCCCGGAAGTCCTTTCGCCTGGATCTTCCTGTCCTGGGGTCTCTTATAAAGGTGGCCTCGACGGGAACCCTGCAATTCCTGATCGGATCGGCCAGCTGGATCGCCCTGGTACGGATCATAGCGCAATTTGATACTTCAGCCATTGCAGGCTACCAGGTGGCGGTCAGGATCTTCCTTTTCTTCCTTCTGCCGGCCTGGGGTATGAGCAATGCAGCGGCAACGCTGGTAGGTCAGAACCTGGGTGCACAAAAGCCGGACAGGGCGGAGCAGTCGGTATGGACGGCGGCGAGATACAACGGTATCTTTATGCTGGTGGTGACCCTGCTGTTCCTTTTTGGCTCGGAAGCCATCGTCGACTTTATGAATAATGATCCGGCGGTGAGGAAAGTGGCGATACTTTGTCTGCGGGTCGTCAGCCTGGGATACATTATATATGGTGTGGGCATGGTGTTGACCAATGCCTTTAATGGGGCGGGTGATACCCTGACCCCGACGCTGATCAACCTGGGCTGTTTCTGGGCCTTCCAGATCCCGCTGGCATATATACTAGCCATCGTCTACAAGCTGGGACCGTTGGGCGTCTTTGTCGCGATCCCTATTACGGAGGCAGCAGTTATCATTACCAGCTACCTGTTATTTAGAAAAGGCAGATGGAAAAAGGTAAAAATTTAGCCTTTTACGACCGCGAAATCATTTGCATTGATAAAAACCGACCACGGGTCGGTTGCCCGTAACCAAGCGTAGCGAAGGTTACGACCGAGGAGGACCGTGTCGAAGCAGGTCCGACGAAGGCCTCCATCATTAGACATTTTCAGCCCGAAGGTACTTTTCCCCAATCCGAAGGGCTGAAAATTAACCCCTTACACATTGTAGGGGGTTTTTCTTATCCGACCAAAAAAGGAGGGGGCCGCACAATAAAATCTTTCTCTAAAAGGCTCTTGCACAATCAAGAATAAGATAATATTTTAGTTCTCCCTCCGTTTGATTACAGGAATTGTGCTTCCAAAAAACAGGGGGGCGGTCACCTTTAAAACCTTTGAAACACATGTGTCGTATTCTTTTCATCCCGGTATGGTTAGTTGTGCTCGCTGCTGTGGCGCCGGTGAATGTGCTGAGAGCAGATGGAGGTAGTGGCGGCCACGCTAAAGTGCGCAAGCATGTTGTCAGCGCCAGGATCTCGGCTAAAACGGCTGCTTTTGCTGCAGAGGCGGATGCAATGTATGAAGAGATCAATCTTAAAGAAATAGGTTTGTCGAAGAAGGCATTTGAATATGCCCTGAAGGGATATCATTATATGATGGATCACCATTGGCTGGGCAAGTCGAATATCATTTCCATCTGCGATCTTAGCCAGTCTTCCCGTAACAAGCGTTTGTATGTGCTGGACCTGGACCAGAAGACGGTGCTGGTAAATACCTATGTGGCGCATGGACGGAATTCGGGGATGGAATATGCACGGAGCTTTTCCAACAATCCGTCCTCGCATAAGACGAGCCTGGGATTTTATGTGACACAGGATACATATTATGGAGGGAATGGGTTGTCCCTGAAGATAAGGGGTGTGGAAAGAGGGTTTAATGACAAGGCATGCGGACGGAATATCGTAGTGCATGGATCGGAGTATGTAGGACCGGATTTTTTGCAGATGAATGGCGTGAGTGGAAGGAGCTATGGGTGTCCGGCAATTCCTGCTGATGAGACGGAAGAAGTTATTGATCTTATAAAAGACGGAACTTGTTTATTCATTTACCATCCAACAAAGAAATATATCAGCCGATCGAAGATACTTAACGACTAGCATGGACGCAACTTCAGATGGTTTGAAGGTGAAAAAGCTCAATATAGGTTCGTACCCTATGATTGGGCTTTTCTTTTAAAACTGCCACCCAATATACTGTCCCAGCATACCAATAAAGATCGCTGAATACACCTCAAAAGCGTTATGATCACCCGTGATCAGGCGGGAACTAGCTACCAGACCGGTGGCCAATGTCGCAAGCGCGAGATAAAGTCCGGAAGCATATGCATCATGGAAAGAAAAGAGTATAAAGAACATCAGCGCTCCGCCCATGGCGAGACCGTGCATGCTGACCTTGAAATAGATATTGCATAACCAGCCGCCGCACAAGGCCAGGAAAGCCCCTAATAAAAAATGAATGGAGATGGGCGGACTATCGGAGAGGTTCTTAAATACATTCCATGTCCACCAGTAAAATATCATGGCGATGATATAGGGTATGATCCTTTCCTTTTCCGTACGCAGATGCATAGACTTTATAAAGGCCAGCCGCCATAAGAGGAAGACTGCGAAAGTGGGAAAAAACGCATTGCAGAGAAATATGTTGAGGAACCGGAAGACCTTTACTCTTTGATCGAATCCAGTGAATGCATAGGGGTGTAAAAAGATCAGAAAACCCATCACATAGCTGGTGATGAACAGGGGATGGAAGACATAGGACACTATCTGTGCGAGAATGCGAACGACAGGGCTCTTTACTTCGGAACGACTGGCAGTATATGTCGGTGCATGGGTCATCGTCATATTTGTCATATATGCCGGCAAGTTACAGCTCTTTCCTCAGACGGGCGACAGGGATGTTCAATTGCTCACGATATTTGGCCACGGTGCGGCGAGCGATGTTATAGCCCTTCTCCTGCAGGAGCTCGGTCAGCTTCTCATCACTGAGTGGTTTTTTCTTGCTCTCCCCTTCGATGAGATCACTGAGTATCTTTTTTACTTCCCGGGTGGAGACTTCTTCCCCACTCTCGGTGCTGAGCGATTCACTAAAGAAAAATTTTAACCGATAGGTACCAAATTCCGTCTGCACGAACTTGCTGTTGGCTACCCGGCTGACGGTGGAAATATCCAGGGCTGTCCTTTCGGCGATGTCTTTCAGGATCATGGGTCGCAGCGTGGTCTCGTCCCCTGTGAGGAAGAACTCGTGCTGATAGTCCATGATGGTGTGCATGGTATTGTAGAGAGTCTGCTGCCGCTGCTTGATGGCGTCGATGAACCATTTGGCGGCGTCGATCTTCTGTTTGATAAAAAGAACGGCTTCCTTCTGACGCTTGTCCTTCTTGCTGCCCCGATCGTATTCTTTCAACATCTCCTTATATCCTTCGCTGATACGGAGGTCGGGTGCATTTTTCGAGTTCAGCGATAGTTCCAGTTTTCCGCCGGTGTTGGCAATAAAGAAGTCGGGTATCACATAGCTCTCGGCTTTGTTGACCTCGCTGATATCGCCGCCGGGCTTGGGGTTCAGCTTGACGATCTGGTTGATCACATCTTTCAGCTGTTCGTCGGTCAGGTTCAATCCCCTCTGTATCTTGTCGTAATGCTTCTTGGTGAACTCGTCGAAATAATAGGTGAGTACCTCGATGGCCATCTCCACGGCCTTGCCTTCGCCCTTCTTGCGGTGCAGCTGGTTAAGAAGACATTCCTGTAAGTCCCTTGCGGCTACTCCGGGGGGGTCGAACTGTTGGATCTTTTTGATCAGGGATTCGATCTCCTGCTCGGAAGTCTCGATATTCTGCCGGAAGGCGAGGTCATCGGCAATGGAGGCGGTCTCTCTCCGCAGATAGCCGTCGTCGTCGATGCTGCCTACGATCTGCTCGGCGATCTTACGGGTCCTGTCATCTACTACGAGCATACCCAGCTGGTCCAGGAGCAGTTCGTGAAAAGAGGTCTCTACTCTATGCGGCATGGTCCTGTCTTCATCGGCATCGGGATAGTTGTCATCTCTCAATTTATAATCGGCAACGTCGTCGTCGTATTCGTTGACATACTCGCTGATATCGATGTTCTCATATTCATCCTCGCTGCCATCCTTCTCTTCATATTCGTCGGTATTTTCGAACTCATCCTTTGTTTCCTCCGATCCGTCATCGTGATCATCTTCTGTCACTTCCAGGGCAGGGTTCTCCTCCAGCTCTTCCTTGATCCTTTCCTCCAAATTAGCTGTGGGCACCTGTAGCAATTTCATAAGCTGAATTTGCTGCGGCGACAGTTTTTGTAGTAACTTTTGTTGTAAAGATTGACTTAACGACATTTATAATCAGGGGTTTTGCTATGCCGTCCTCTCCCAGTTTTGGAAAAGGAGCGGCGGGAACCACAAAAATCAGGCCGTAAATCTACATAAAAAGGAGAAAAGGACCATGCAACGAAAAAAAATGTTTGTTGTTGTATGTATTTCAACCCTTCTTGCGGGAGCTGTCCGGGGGCAGAATTTTTTGCACATTGAGGCTAACCGACTCCCTGTGCGCCTGGAATTTGGGACGCCGGCAGGGGGTTTTTTAAAGCTCCCCAGATGGGACCTTTCCATTAAAGAGAAGCCGGGCGCGGGCCAGTTCTTGCCCACTATGAGCATCCCGGCCAATAGGGTGGTCACCCAGTTTGGATTCTTTTGTAGAAGAGAGCTGGAGCTGGAAAAAACCATTCATCTGCCCCTGCGATTCCGGCTGGGGTCCTTGGAATATTGCAATAAGCTGGAGGGGAAATAAATTTTACTGCCTGGCGGCCTTGCCGGGCCGGTAACTTTTG
>Ga0105237_10000322_pt1 | contig 67344 bp, 62 predicted proteins | sample KBSC24metaG_FD_81520 | JGI IMG/M metagenome (GOLD analysis project Ga0105237, IMG submission 81520) | Corn rhizosphere microbial communities from Kellogg Biological Station, Michigan, USA - KBS C2-4 metaG | ecosystem: Host-associated > Plants > Roots > Rhizosphere > Soil | place: Michigan, USA... | reverse complement strand
TCGCGCTCGATCGTCAGCGCATCGATGCGATGCATCGTGTCCTCGACCTCGGGTGGCGTCGCATGCTGGCTGACCGCGACGCGCGCGCACGCGGTGTCGAGCAGGCTCACCGCCTTGTCGGGCAACTGGCGCGCCGGGATGTAGCGGTGCGAGAGCTTGACCGCCGCCTCGATCGCCTCGTCGAGCAGCTGCACGCGGTGATGCTTCTCGAGGATGGAAGCGACGCCGCGCAGCATCAGCACCGCCTTCTCCTCGCTCGGTTCGCCGACCTGCACCACCTGGAAGCGCCGCGTCAACGCCGGATCCTTCTCGATGTGCTTCTTGTACTCGGCCCAGGTGGTGGCGGCGATCGTGCGCAGCTTGCCGCGCGCCAGCGCCGGCTTCAGCAGGTTGGCCGCATCGCCGGTGCCGGCGGCGCCGCCGGCGCCGACCAGCGTGTGCGCCTCGTCGATGAACAGGATGATCGGCTTCGGCGAGGACTGCACCTCGTCGATCACCTGCCGCAGCCGGTTCTCGAACTCGCCCTTCATGCTGGCGCCGGCCTGCAGCAAGCCGACGTCGAGCATCAGCAGCGAGACTTCGCGCAACTGCGGCGGCACGTCGCCCCGCGCCAGGCGCAGCGCGAAGCCTTCGACCACCGCGGTCTTGCCGACACCCGCCTCGCCGGTGAGGATCGGGTTGTTCTGGCGCCGCCGCATCAGGATGTCGACGATCTGGCGGATCTCCTCGTCGCGGCCGGCCACCGGATCGATCTCGCCCTGGCGCGCCCGTTCGGTCAGGTCGACCGCGTAGCGCTTCAGGGCCTCCTGCTGACCCATCGCGCCGGGGCTCATCGCGCCGCTGGCCTCGCCCGGCGCGGCGCCGCTTTCCGTCGATGCCTGCGACTGCTCCGGCGAGCCTTCGACCACGCTCGCGAAATGCGTCGTCAACTCGTCCAGCGGGATGCGCTCGAACTGCTTGCTGATGCCGATCAGCACGTTGCGCAGGCTGCGTGTCTTCAGCGCGCCGACGATCACGTAGCCGGTGCGCACCTGCGTACCGCCGTACATCAGCGAGCCGTAAACCCAGGCACGTTCGACCGCGTCTTCGATGAAGCTCGACAGGTCGGTCACCGAGGCGGCGCCGCGCGGAAGCTTGTCGAGCGACTGCTGCAGGTCGGTCACCAGCGCGGCCGGGTCGAGCGCGTACTGCTTGACGATGCGGTGCAGATCCGAGTCGGGCGTCTGCAGGATCTGGAACAGCCAGTGCTGCAGCTCGACGTAGGGGTTGCCGCGCAGCTTGCAGAACACCGTCGCGCCTTCGATGGCCTTGTATGCGAGCGGATTGAGCTTGCCGAAGAGTGCGGCGCGACTGATCTCAGCCATGGAAGTCTCCCTTCGTGGTGGCGTGGGCGGCGGCCGCGATGCGGGCCGGGGTCAGGCGAAGGTCGGCACGATGCTCGGCCGCGCTCTTGCGGCCGAGCCAGGCGCTCAGGCCCAGCGGCTGCGCGGTGCCGGCGCGGCGGCCGAGGCCGAGCTTCGGGACCTCGCTCGCCTGCAGTTCGAGTCGCAAGTCCCACAGCATCTCGAATCCGAGCAAATGCCGCATCCAGTCCCGCAGCTCGATCAGCGAGCGCTGGCCGGGCAGGAAGCGCCGGTACTGCTGCAGGTTCAGCGGGCCGATGTGCAGGCGCAGCTTGTACTGCCGGTCCCAGACCTTGCTGCCCGCGACGCTGCTGACGCCGAGCGTTGCACTGCGCCGGGCGAACGCGCTGCCGAGGCGGGATTGGTCCTCCCGGCGCAGCGGCATCCAGTGGCCGACATGGGACTCGATGCGGATCGGCACGTCGAAATACTCGACCAGGATCTTGCGCATCGCTTCCGGATTGCGGGTGGCCTTCGACAAATGGCCGGACAGATAACGCTTGGCCGCCTCCGGCACCGAGTCCCGGCCTTGCAGGCGGGCCGGCGTCAGGCCGGCGAGCGCGCCGACCCAGGCGGCGAAGCGATCGTCCGAAGCGCGGTCCGCCTGCACCGTGGGCTGCGACTGGGCCCAGGCGCGGTAGAACAGCAGCAGCGCGCGGTGATGGAACAGGTCGGCAAAGCGCACCAGGGTCGGATCGGCATGGTTGCGCTGGCGGTCGCGCGCGTACTCGGTGAGGTGCAGCGGCAACGCGCCCATCGGCCCGAACAGGCCGAAGAAACGCACGCCGAGCCGCGGCGGCCGGCCGGCCGGCGCCTGGAAGGACATCACCGCGGCGGGGGCGAAATCGAGCTCCGCGTCCTGCCCCAGCCGCACCGGCTCGGCGCTCGGCCGCAGCGCGGTGCCGAGGCGCGGCGCGGCCGGATGCAAGGCATCGATCTGCCGCAGCAGCGCGAAGAAGTCGTGCGACCAGGGCTGGCGCGCCACCGCCTCGAAGAGCCGGGCGAGCCTTTGGGGAGCGAGCTCGTCCGCCATGGTCTATAGCAGCGCGCGCGTGCCGATGCGCGGCCGGCTGCGCAGGATCTCGCCGCGCGAGTTCGAACGCAGCACGGTTTCGCAAAAGCTGTTGGCCGAGGCATGGCGCGTGAAGTAGCGCTCCAGCACCTGCCCGAGCAGGAAGGCACTGCCGCCTTGCAGGCCCATCTCGTCGACGGTCGCGGTGACTTCGACGCCGCAGCCGAAGGTCAGCGGCCCCGGGAACGGCAGGCGCCGCGTCACCGTGCGCGCCTCCAGCGCCTGCAGGCTTTCGACCTGCTTGGCCCAGCTGCCCTCCTCTTCCGGCCCGTACAGCAGCAGCAGGCTGCGCAAGGCGGCCGCCGCACGGGCGGGATCTTCGCCGGCGATGCTGAGGTAGTTCAGGGTCAGCAGGCTGACCAGGGTCCAGCCGATATCGCCGCGGGCGAAGCGCTGGCTCGGCTTGGTCGGGCCGCGCAAGGTCTCGATGCGGCCGGCGGGGCCGGCGCCATCGAGCTGCCAGGTGGTCGCGGCGCCCGGCAGCAGCGCAGGCAGGTCGCGGTTCGTCACCAGCGCGGTGACCGAGAGCTGGCGCAGCTCCTCGCGATACGGCGCGTTCGACGGATCGACCAGCGCGATGAACGCCTCCTGCCCGACGTAGGCCGTGCGCGGCCCTTCGAGGCGCTGGCGCGCGGAGAGCATGCGCGGCTCGCGGCGCACCGTGTACCAGGCGCCGTGATTGCGCGCCGCGTCGTGGAAGGTCGCGTAGAGCGGCAGGAAGTGCTGCTCGGCCTTCTCGCCGGTGCCGTAGCCGGTCACCGATTGCAAGGTGTGCAGCTCGAAGTCCATCGGCCGCGCCCGGTCGGGCACGACGTGGTATTCCCAGCCGCCGCCGTTGACCGCGATCCGGTCCAGCCGCTTGACGAACAGGTTCACCGCCGGCGTGCAGAACAGCGCCAGGCTGTTCGCGTCGACCACCGGCTCCAGCGTCGGCTCGCCGCGGGAAAAGAACAGCACGATCTCCGCCTCGGCGCTGTCGACCTGCGCCAGGCGCCGCGCCAGGTCCGCGACCTCGAAGAAGAGGAAACGCTGCGGCATCGCGGCATATTCCTGCAGCAGGCGGTGGCCGCTGAAGCCGCGCAGCGTCTCGGGCAACACCGCCTCTTCGTCCGCGTAGCCGACCGGCTGCACGCTCGCGGCATCGGAGAGCCCGCGCATCAGCTGTTTCGGCGAGCCTCCGACCCAGCTGCCCAGGCTGGCGCCGAGCACCAGTTCGTAGAGGCGATAGGCCACGTCGTCCGGCGGCGCGAGGTGAAAGGCGAGCCGCTCCATGCGCAGCTGGCTGAAGCGCGTGCCGCCGAGCGCGCGCAGCTTGATGCGCAGGCCGCCACGCACCTGGCGCGCGAAGGGCAGCTGGTTCAGCGGCAGGTCCGGTGCATGGCTGAAGTACTGCACTGCGTCGATCTGGATCGGCCACAGGCTCACGTCCTGCACCGTGCGGAAATCGCAGCGGGTGTTCTGCCCGCGCGCCAGGTCGCTCGTCAACGCGCTGCCGCGCGCAATCGTGAAGCCTCGCGCCAGGTTCGGATCCAGCAGATCGGGCCGCATGCGCGCGACCATCATCGACGGCACGGGCGACAGGAAGCCAGGGTAGACCGTCTCGAGCAGGTGCTGGATCAGCTTCGGGTGCTCGGCGTCGATCTTCAGCTGCACCCGCGCGGAAAGGAAGGCGAAGCCTTCGAGCAGGCGCTCGACGTACGGGTCGGCCACCTCGACCCCGTCCATCGCCAGCCGCGCCGCGATCTTCGGGAACTCGGCCGCGAACTCGGCGCCGACTTCGCGCAGATGCGTCAGCTCGTCGCTGTAGAGGCGCAGCAGCCGCGGATCCATCACGCCCTGCGGCTGCGCAGGCTCGGGCTCGCGTCCCTGACCTCCACCTGGCCGGCTTCCAGATCGACCTGGGTGCGCAGCAACAGCTCCAGCGGCACCGGCTGCGCCCACATGAAGCCGCGGATCTCGAACTCGATGACGTTGTGCGTGTCGAGCACGCTGGTGGCGTCGAGCGCCTTGACCTCGAGCGAGTCCTGCATCACGCGCGGCTCGAAGCGCAGGATCGCCTGGCGGATCACCCGCTCCAGCATGCTGACATCGATGCGCGAGGCCATCTGGCCCGACATCGGCGGCAGGCCGAAATTCAGTACCGAATCGCCGGTGCCGGGATAGGCCTGGGCCTCGCGGCTGAGCGGCTGCACCGCGTTCAGCAGCCAGGACAGGTCGCGCAGCACCGCGGCGCGGATCTGCGCCTTGTTCATCACGCGGGCGTCTTCGGATTCGATCTTGGAATGCGGATCGAGATCGGTCAGCCGATCCAGCAATGCAGGCTGCAATCGGTGGTCACGCTGATTCATGGGGCACCCCGCTCGCCGAGTACGGCGATCGACCCTCCGAGAGGGTCGGGCCTTGCTTGGGGCGGCCCGGCGCGACGGCCCGTCGACTTCGAGTCACAACAGCAACTCACGCACATCGAGCAGCCCGACATCGCCGCTGCTGGTCGCAAAAACCCGCTGCCCGAGCCCGGCGAACTGGTTCTCGCCGATCTCCAGCCACTCGGTCGCGCGCGCCAGCTTCATTGCACCGCTGCCTTGTTCGCGCGTGCCGGCATAACAGGTCGGCACGAGCGCGACCGATTGGCCGCCGTTGCTCAGCGTCAGCTGCACCGGCATCCAGACCATGTCGCGCAAGTCCTGCGGAGCCTCGATCGTCATGGCCGAAATCGACTCGAACGGCACCCACGTGTAGCGGCCGTTCAGCACCACTTCGAGCACCGGCCCGAGTCGGGAGTCGGCATCGGCGATCCACTCGAACGCGTCGCCGTTCAGGCTGCCGGCGGTGCCGGGCGCTTCTTCGAGCGCCTTCGCGCGCAGGTGCTGCGCCTGGGCCCGATCGCCCTTGGCTTCCTGCGCCAGCGCCTCCACCAGCAGCGCCAGCCACGGCGCCGGCTGGCCGAGCACCAGCGGCGTGGTCTTGCCGGCGAAGACGGCCGCGCGCAGCGCCTCGCATTTCAGCGCTTCGCGGTAGGTGTTGACCATCGCCAGGGCGCCGTGATCGAGCTGGCCGCAGACCTCGAGCTGTGCCATCGCCCGCTCCCACTGGCCCTGCACGCAGAGCAGCTGGAAGAGATAGATGCGCAGCTTCGCGTCGCCGGGCTGCGCACGCACCTGCTGCTGCAGGGCCTGCAGCGCCTTCTCGGGATCGCTGGCGGCGAGCGCCTGCGAAGATGTCATGTCTGCCCCCCGATCGTAGAGTACGCCGATCGACCCCCCGGGAGGGTGCGGGCCGGCTTGGGAGCGGCCCGGCGCTCGGCCCGCGGCCAACTCCTTGATAGAAGGTGTCTCATGCGCGATCAGTTCGTCAGCAACTCGTCGTTGAAGGTGGTGCTCGAACCGCGCTGCCCGCTGGACTTCTGCACCTCGTAGTCGACCTGCACCTTCGTGAACGCAAAGCTGACATGCTCGACCACCGCGCCGCTGGCGTCGCAATCGAGATCGATGCCGATCACGCGCGCGTTGTTCAGGGTGATCGTGAAGTAGTCGCGCTGGCCCTCGCCGGCCTTGCGCATCGCGAGCTTCGCTTCCTTGACCTCGTCGTTGGTGACCAGCACGCTCATCAGCGCGGTCGACGCCGAATCGACATGCTTGGTCACCACCAGATGACTGTAGGAGCGGCGCGAGGTCGCTTGCGCGGAACCAAGCGCCGCACTCGAGGCCACACCCCAGCGCCAGCCGCTGACCACGATCGCGTTCTCGTGGTCGGTGGCGGTGCTTTCGCCCTTGATGTCGCCGGCACGCTTGGTCTTGACCGCGAGGAAGACATCGGCGGCGATGCCGCCGGAGGCAATGGGGGGGGCCATGGCAGGGCTTTCAGCGGGTCTCGGTGGTCGAGTTGTTCCAGCCGAACTTGACCTCGCCGCCCAGTCCGCCCTTGTCGTCCTGCGGCTTGTAGGCGAATTCGACGTCCTTGTAGCTGCAGGTCACCGCTTCGATGACCTCGCCACCGGAGCTGCCGGAGGGCTGGACGCTGCTGATCAGCACTTCCTTCATCGTCATGACCAGAAAATCCTTCTGGCCCTCGCCGGCCTTGCGCGCGGTGAGCTTCATCGTCGCGAAGTGCTTGCCCGAGACGCACTGTTTGGCCAGCACCGGGGATGCCTTGTCGTACAGATGCGTGAAGGTGAAGTCGTGCGGCTTGGCCTTGCCCTTGCCGGAGCCGCCGCCCGAGAGGGCGGAGTCCTGGCTCGCGCCCCAGCTCCAGGAGAGGATCTCGATCTCGCCCTTGTGGTCCTTGTGGCTGGATTCGCCGTCGACGCCGTCGAACTTGATGTGTGAGTCGGTAGCCATGGTGGTGTTTCCTTGTCTGCAGTGATGCCGCCCGCGCCAGCTCGTGCGGGAGGCGATGGTGTGGAAGGTCTAGGGAACCGCTCGTCAGGCAGCCTTCTGCGAGGGCAATTTCGAGACGAGTCGCAACGACACGGTGAGGCCTTCGAGCTGGTAATGCGGCCTCAGAAAGAACTTCGACGAGTAATAGCCGGGATTGCCCGGGATCTCCTCGACCGTCACCTCGGCGGCGGCCAAAGGCTTCTGCGCCTTCGTCGTCTCCGAGGAGTTGGCTGGATCGCCATCCACATAGTTCATGATCCAGTTGTTGAGCCACTTGGTCATGTCGTCGCGCTCCTTGAAGGAGCCGACCTTGTCGCGCACGATGCACTTCAGGTAGTGCGCGAAGCGGCAGCAGGCGAACATGTAGGGCAGGCGCGCCGCGAGATTGGCATTCGCGGTCGCGTCCGGATCGTCGTACTCGAACGGCTTTTGCAGCGACTGCGCGCCGATGAAGGCGGCGAAGTCGGAATTCTTGCGGTGCACCAGCGGCATGAAGCCGTTCTTCGCGAGCTCGGCCTCGCGCCGGTCGCTGATCGCGATCTCGGTCGGGCACTTCATGTCGACGCCGCCGTCATCGGTCGGGAAGGTGTGCGTCGGCAGGCCTTCGACCGAGCCGCCGGACTCGATGCCGCGGATGCGCGAGCACCAGCCGTACATCTTGAACGAGCGGTTGATGTTCACCGCCATCGCATAGGCCGAGTTGGCCCAGGTGTAGCGGGTATGGTCGGCACTGCCGGTGTCTTCCTCGAAATTGAATTCCTCGACCGGACTGGTCTTCGCGCCATAAGGCAATCGCGCGAGAAAGCGCGGCATCGCGAGGCCGATGTACTTCGCGTCGTCGGACTCGCGCAGCGAGCGCCACGAGGCGTATTCCGGCGTGGTGAAGATCTTCGTCAGATCGCGCGGGTTGGCGAGCTCCTGCCACGAGCCCATCTGCATCAGGCCGGGGTCGGCGGCGGCGATGAAGGGCGAATGCGCCGAGGCCGCGACCTTGGACAGTTCGCCCAGCAGCTCCACGTCCGGCGGGCTGTGGTTGAAGTAGTAGTCGCCCACCAGGCAGCCGAAAGGCTCGCCGCCGAACTGGCCGTACTCTTCCTCGTAGATGCGCTTGAAGATCGGGCTCTGGTCCCAGGCCGTGCCCTTGTAGCGCTTCAGCGTCTTGCTCAGCTCGAGCTTGCTGATGTTCATCACGCGGATCTTCAGCATCTCGTCGGTTTCGGTGTTGTTGACGAGGTGATGCAGCCCGCGCCAGGCGCTTTCGATCTGCTGGAACTCGGGGTTGTGCAGGATCAGGTTGACCTGCTCGCTGAGCTTCGCATCGAGCTCGGCGATCATCGCCTCGATCGACTTGACGACGTCGCTGCCGATCAGCTTGGTCTGCGACAGCGCCTGCTGCGCGAGCGTCAGCACCGCGCTCTCGACCGCCGACTTGGCCTCGTCGCTCTTCGGCTTGAACTCCTTGTTCAGCAATGCGGCGAAGTCGCCGCCCTGGAACTCGACGCCCTGCAGCGCGGAGGTTTGAGTCTGTGCATCTGCCATTGCGGGTCTCCGTCAAGACGTGGGGAATCTCACTCGGCCTTCGGCGCTTCGCCCGGCTCGTCGCTCTGCTTCTTCGCGCTGGCGAGACTCGTCAGCAGCGCGGTGTCGGCGACGACCTTGGCCAGCAGCTCTTCCGCGCCGGTCTTGCCGTCCATGTAGGTGATCAGGTTCGAGAGCTGCTCGCGCGCGGTGAGCAGCTTGTTCAGCGCATCGACCTTGCGCGCCACGGCGGCGGGCGAGAAGTCGTCCATGGTCTCGAAGCTGATGTCCACGCTCATCTCGCCCTCGCCGGTCAAGGTGTTGGGCACGCGGAACGAGGCGCGCGGCTTGATCGCCTTCATGCGGCTGTCGAAGTTGTCGACGTCGAACTCGAGCAGCTTGCGCTCGGCGACAGGCGGCAGCGGCTCGGTCGGCTTGCCCGAGAGATCCGACAGCACGCCCATGATGAAGGGCAGCTGGATCTTCTTCTCGGCGCCGTAGAGCTCGACGTCGTATTCGATCTGCACGCGCGGGGCGCGATTGCGGGCGATGAATTTCTGGCTGCTGGTGGCCATCGTGTTGCTCCTGGTGCGGCGATGAAGAACCGGCCGTCACTCGCCGCCGAGGCCGGCCAGGCGTTCAACCTGGCTGAGGCCGTCGGGGGCGAGGTCGCGGATGATGTCGATGAAGCTCTTGCTCATCAGCCGTTGCGCGCGGCGGATCAGCAGGGGCGCGGGATTGGTGGGCTCGTTGCGCTCGATCCATTCGCAGGCGCGGTCGAGCGCGCGCGAGACGTCTTCGCGCGACGAGATCGCGCCGCTGATGGCCGCCGCGGCAACCGGCTGGCCCGGCAGGATGGGCGCGTCGGCCGGGCCGATGCTCTGGCCCTGGGCGCGCGCGGCCGTCTCGGCGACGCGTTGCAGCAGCTTCTTCAGCGGCGTGAAATCCGGACCTTTGGCGCCGCCCATGTGGCGGTCGATGCCTTGCGCGATGCCTTGCGCCGCTTCGTGGCCGGCGCGCATCGTGGCGGCGAGCTCGGGCTGCTTGGCGAACAAGGCCTGCACCGCGGTGAGCACGCCCTCTTCGCTCGGCACGGCCTCGCCCGGGTGGGGTTCGGCGCGGCCCATCGCGAGTTCGATGTCGCGCACCCTCAAGCTGCCGCGCGCCGTGCTGAGGCCGGCGGCGCGCAGGTCGGCGAGCGCGCCCGCGGAGTCCACCAGCGGCGCCAGGGTGTTGAGGCGGAAGGTCGGGTCGTCGCCGTCGCTCGCATCGAGCTGCGGGTGGACCTGGGCCCATTGCCGGTCGATCAGGCCTTGCACCAGCTGCAGCCCGGCGACCGCCGCGACGAGGCCGCCGACATGGGCGCCGCTGCGCACCAGCCAGACGGCGATCCGCAAGTCGCGCGTGCGCCGCGCGAGCTGCAGCGCGCGTTCGTGCACCACCGGCCAATCCGGCTCGCGTGCCGGGATGATCGTGTCGCCGTACTGCTGTTCGCCCTTGGCCGCGCCCGCCTCCTCGAGTGCCAGGAACTCGGGGTCGTATTCGAGATTGGCGCCGCAGGGAGCATCGTCCTGCAAGGCGGAGGTGAGCGACGCGATGTCGAGCTCGGGCATGCCGTCATCCTGACGTTACGGTGAGAGACCGAGAGGGACTCTAGGACGGGGCCTGTCACGGCGCAGCGGTCGAAAGTCACTTCGATCGAACGCCTTCCCGAGACGCCCCTCGGACCGGGTTCAGGACACCAGCCCGCGCAGCACGTTGTAGAGCCGCCGCGGCTGCACCGGCTTGAACAGCACCGGGTGGCCGCTGTCGGTCGCGCGGCGCATCTCTTCGTGCGAGGTGTCGCCGGTGATCAGCACCGCGCTGACGTCGTGGCCGCACCAGGTGCGCACCGCCTGGATCGCGGCGATGCCGTCCGGCCCGTCGCCGAGGTGCAGGTCGGAGAGGATCAGGTCCGGCGGGCCGTCGAGCGAGGCCACCACGCGCTGCGCCTGCGTGATCGAGCCGGCGATCACCGCGTGATAGCCCCATTCCTCGAGCAGCAGTGCGAGGCCCTCGCGGATCGCTTCTTCGTCGTCGATCACCAGCACGGTGCGCGCCTGCGGCAAGGGCATCGGCAAGGTGTCGGCCGGGGCGGTGACGTCCTGCATGTCGTACAGCCCGCCGATGCGGATGCCGATGCGAAACATCGTGCCGCGGCCCGGCCGCGACGACACCGTCAGCTGGTGGCCGAGCAGCATCGCCAGCCGCTTGACGATCGCCAGGCCGATGCCCAGGCCCTGCGCCCGTGCGCGTTCGCTGCGGCCGACTTGGTAGAACTCGTCGAAGACACGCGGCAGGTCGGCGGCGCGGATGCCCACGCCGGTGTCCCAGACCTCGATGTTCACGTGCGTCTCGGTGGTGCGCGCCACCACCACGACGCCGCCCTCCTCGGTGTACTTGATCGCGTTCTGCACCAGGTTGCCGAGAATGCGTTCGAGCAGCTGCGGATCGCTGCTGACGGACTTTCCGCCGGGCGAGAAGCGCAGGGCCAGGCCGCTCATCTCGGCCTGGCCGGCGAAATGCATGTGCAGCCGGCGGAACAGGTCGCGCAGCGGGAATTGCTGGACATTCGGCTCGATCGTGCCGGCATCGAGGCGGGAGATGTCGAGCATCGCGTTGAAGGAGCGATCCAGGCCTTCGATCGAGCGGATCATGTTGCGCGCCAGCGGCTCTTCGGGCGAACCCAGCAGGCGCTTCTCCAGCGTCGCGGCGAAGAGCCCGAGCGCGTGCACCGGCTGGCGCAGGTCATGGCTGGCGATCGCGAGGAAGCGGCTTTTCTCCTCGTCGGCACGCATCGCGCCATCGCGCTCGGAGCGCAGTTGCATGATCGTTTCCTCGAGGTCGGCCTGGCGCCGCTGCATGCGCCGCCACGCGCGATGCCGCGAGGCGGCGAGCAGCGCGGCGATCGGCACGACGATCGCACCGGTTGCAGCGCTCGCCGCCGAGGCGCTGGCGAGGCCGGCCGAGAGCGGCAGCAGCACCGCCGCCGCGGCCACCGGCGGCAGCGTGGCCACGGCGATCGCACCGGTCAGCGCGACCGTGATCGCCAGTGCCATGAAGACACTGCCGCCATCGCTGCCGGCCTCGACCGGCAGAGCCCACGGCGCCACGGCCAGCAGGGCGATGCAGACGAACGCCAGCGCGCTGAATCGCCGCCAGGCGGCCAGGCCCTGTGCGTGGCGCTTCGGCCGCCGCAGCGCCGCGACAACCGTGCCTGCCCAGGCCGCATGCAGCCCGAGCAGCAGCAGCACGAAGATGACGCTGGCCGCGCTGCCGAAGCCACGCCAGGCCGCGCTCGCAGCTGCCAGGCTGGCCACGCCGACGAGGATTGGCACGCCGCCGGCAAAGGCCTCGCGCAATGCCGCGTCGCGTGCCGCGGCGGTCAGCAGCGCCGCTGACGCAGGCCCCGAGCGCGCCGCGTCGCCGGCCTCGCCGAAGGACGGTGCGGGAACGACGACGAAGGTGGCCGATTCGACGGCCGCAGGTGACGGCTCGGCGCCGGCAACGGGCAGTGGGGCGGCAGCCGCATCGTCTGCTGCGCCGGGCCGAAGCGAGGCATCGGCGCCGTGCAGCAAGACGGCTCCTCAGCGGAACAGCGTGATCAGGTGGGATCGGGATTTCACGTCCAGCGCCAGCAGCAGCGAAGAGACGTAATTCTTCACCGTGCCGAGCGAGAGGCTGGTGGAGTTGCTGATTTCCTGGTTCGTGCAGCCGGACAGCACGAGTTCGAGGATCTCGAGATGGCGCGGGCCGAGTTCGGCCACCCGGTCGTACATCGCGGCGGACGGAAAACGCGGGAAGAGCGAGCGGCTCGACACCGGGCCGCGTGTCTGCGGACCACCGTGCGGCCAGATCAGGCCGGAGAGCGTGTCGCGCATCTCGTCCATCAGCGAGCCCTTGCCGACATAACCCGCGGCGCCGAGCGCTCGCGCCTGGCGCACGACAAATTCGTCCTGCGTCCCGCTGAAGACCGCGACGCGGGCCTTCGGATGGGCCTGCAGGAACTGCCGCAAGCCCTGCAGCCCCTTGCAGTCCGCGAGATTCAGATCGAGCAGCACCGCGTCGATATCGGCCTCGCGCCGATAGATCTCGATCGCTTCCTGCAGCGAAGAGGCTTCGAGCCAGTCGATGCGCACGCCGTACAAGTCGCCGTAGAGGGATTTGACGCCGTAGCGCACCAGTTCGTGATCATCCACCAGCAGCACCCGCGGCGAGTTCGCCGCGGCATCTGCCACCGCCGCCGTCGTGGAGGCCAGGTAGGCCGGGCGGGCGTCTGCAACCAAGGTCGAATTCATGACGATTCCCCATCGGTAGCGGGTCACGTCCTGGCCAGCGATAGCCTCGCGGGTCGACGTCACTCGGATCGGCGCATGCTAAGTCCGGTTGATGCGAGTCTCATCATTCAACTTAGGGAGCTTCCCATCGGCGTGCGCACTGCGCGCCGCTCAGCTTGCGCTATCCGCCGGACAGAGCATGCGCGTCTTCGCCGTCGATATCAAGGTGGCGGCTGCAATCGACCAGGCTGGCGGCGTGCGGCGGCTCGGCATCGATCACCGTGACGCAGGTGTTGCCGATGTGCAGATCCGCCGGATCTTCGGCCAAGGCCACGTGATGCGCCAGCAGCGCGCGGATCACCAGGCCGTGCGTGACGACGACCAGATCGCCGCCGGCCGCGGCCCGTTCGGCCACGATGTGCTCGAAGGCGCGGGCCACCCGATCGCGAAAGGCCGCAGCCGATTCGCCACCGGGCGGGGCTTCTTCCATCGTCAGCGGATCGAAGCTCAGTGTGTCGTAGGCCCGGCCGCGCAGCTCGCCGAAGTTGCGCTCGTGCAGCAGCGGGGTGGTGCGCAGCGGCAGGCCGGTCGCCGCGGCGATCGCCTGGGCCGTGGCGAGCGCACGCGGCAGGTCGCTGCTGACGATGGCCTTGGGCGATTGAGCCGCCAGCCGGCGCGCGACCGCGCGGGCCTGCGCCGCGCCGCGTTCGCTCAGCGGGGTGTCGGCGGGTTGCAGCACCCGCGCGATGTTCAAGGGCGTTTCGCCGTGGCGGACGATGATGATCGACATGCTCGCGATCCCGGCAGCGGAGAAGCCGCCGACTATAGGGCGGCCGCAGCGGCCCCCCTTGTCACCGGCGCGAATCGCGACGACCCCCGCGCCCACGGGGTCGGGCAACGCATATCGCTAACTTATGCGCGCGGAATCGTTGTTTTCCAGCGGAGGTACTTACGTTCCTTGCGCGTGCGGCCGACAGTGGAGCATCGACGTTTCCGATTGGACGCCCATGGACTCCTGCTTTTCGACGCTTCAGACCAATCCCTTTGGCCAGTTGATCGACCCTGCATCGGTGGTGGCGGTACATGAGCGCCTCGGCGCCCGCGCCAACATCGCGCGCCAGATACACCGTCCGCTGGACCGCACGCGGCCCAACGCGAATCGAGACCAGGCGGCTTTCGATGCCGCCGTCGAAGCCGCCGATCAGCGCCGCGCCGAGGCGCAGCGCCGCTCGATCGAGGCCGCCGCGCGCCGCCTCGCTCCTTCCTTCAACGCGGATCAGTGACCAGCGCGTGCGGCCCCCGGGTCAACTGCTCGACGAGGAATTCGACGCAGACTTCGAGCTTGGCCGATTCGCTCGGCCGCGCCGCGGTGACGGCCCACACGTCGGCCGGCTGCGCGTAAGCAGGTAACACGCGCACCAGGCTGCCCTGCCTCAACTGGGGCGCCACATCCCAGATCGACAGCATCGTGATGCCGTGGCCGGCCAGGGCCCAGTTGCGTATCACGTCGCTCTGGTTCGAGCCGACGGCACCGGTGACCTTGATCGATTCCAGGCCCTTCGGCCCTTGCAGCCTCCAGGTGCCGAAAGCCTGCTCCCGGTCGCGGAACAGCAGGCACTCATGCTGCGCCAGGTCGGCCAGCACCTTCGGCACGCCGCGCGCCTCCAGATAGGCGGGTGCCGCGCAGAGCACGCGGCTCGACTCGGCGATGCGTTGCGCCACGAGGTGCGCTTCGGCCACCTCGCCGACGCGGATGTCGATATCGATGCCCTCGGCAATCAGGTCCACCCGGCGGTCGACCAGTTCGAGCCAGATCTGCAGCGCCGGGTATTTCTTCTGCAGCAGCGACAGCGCATGGGAGACGTGATGACTGCCCAGCCGCACGCTGGCGCTGATGCGCAATGAACCGGCCGGCGCGCCCTTGCGTCCGGCCACCGCCTGAACCATGCCCTCGACGTTTTCGAGGATCTTGCGCGCCCAGCCGTAAGCCAGCTCGCCCTCGTCGCTGATGCTGACCCGGCGCGTCGTGCGATGGAACAGCGTAACGCCGAGTTGCGTTTCCAGCGCCGCAATGCGCTTGCTCACGTAGGCCGGCGAGATGCCCAGGTCGGTCGCAGCGGCCACGAAGCTGGAGCGCCGCGCGACGCTGCAGAACACGCGCAGATCGATCAGGTCAGTTTCGCCGTTCACGCCGATTGATGACGATTGGTGATTTCTGATTGTCCATCTAAGTAGATTGTAGATTGCCCAGATGTCAATAAGCTTCCATCACCAAGCCCACCACGAATGGAGACTTCCCATGCGGCCACTGAACATCGCCGTCGCCGGTGCGGGCCTGATCGGCCGGCGCCATATCGAGCTGATCCAAGCCAGCGGCGAGTGCCGTCTTGCGGCGGTGGTCGACCCCGCCGACGCGGCCGTGGGCCTTGCCCGCGAAGCCGGCGTGCCGCGCTTCAAGACCTTGGCCGAACTCTTCGCCGGTCAGCGGCCGGACGGCGTGATCATCGCGACGCCGAACCAGCTGCACGTCGACAACGGCCTGGCCTGCATCGACGCCGGCGTGGCCGCACTGATCGAAAAGCCGGTGGCACACACGCTCGAGGCCGGCATGAGCCTCGCCCGGCGTGCCGGCCAAACCGGTGCGACGCTGCTGGTCGGGCATCACCGTGCACACAGCCCGATCCTCGCCCGAGCACGGGCGCTGATTCGCGACGGCGTGCTGGGCGAACTCGTGGCCGTCACCGGCAGCGCGATGTTCTACAAACCCGATGACTATTTCGACGCGGCGCCGTGGCGCAGGCAGGCCGGCGGCGGGCCGATCCTGATCAACCTGATTCACGAGATCGGCAACCTGCGCTCCCTGTGCGGCGAGATCGTCGCGGTGCAGGCGATGGCGTCGAACCGCACGCGCCGCTTCGAGGTGGAAGACACCGTCTCGATCGGCCTGCGCTTCGCCAGCGGCGCGCTTGGCAGCTTCATGCTCTCGGACACAGCTGCCTCGGCGCGCAGCTGGGAACAGACCTCGCAGGAGAACAAGGCCTACCCCAGCCATGCCGACGAAGACTGCTACCTGATCGCCGGCACCGCCGGTTCGCTCGCGATGCCGACGATGCGGCTCAAGACTTACCCGAGCCGCGAAGACCGCTCCTGGTTCAAGCCTTTCGAGTCCTCGGTGGTCGAGTTGACGCGCCACGATCCGCTGGCTTTGCAGCTGGCGCATTTCTGCGCGGTGATCCGCGGCGAGATGCAGCCGCTGGTGACGGTGCACGACGGGCTGCAGAACCTGCGCATCGTCGAGGCGATCAGCGAAGCGGTGCGTACCGGCACCACGGTGGAAACCTCATCGGCGTAGAGCCCGCGCGGCGTGCCGATCAGCCGTGCGCTGGCACGCTGGTGGGTGCCGGACCGGGCGACGCTTCGGCCGCCTGCCGCCGCTCCGCCTGGCGGCCCAGCGACAACGCGATCGCCAGCCAGGCCAGCGCGATCGGCACGCACAGCCAGGCGATCTGCACGCTGCCGACGCCGAGACTGCGCAGGCCGCCGAAGATCCAGGCCGAGACCACGTCGCCGCTGCGATGCACCAAGGTATCGATGACATTCTTGGCCTTGTACTTCTGCTCGGGCGGCAAGACGTTGAAGAGCGTCTCCCGCGCCGGCTTGCTGAGCGCGTATTCGCCGGCGCGCCGCAGCACGCCGAAGGCGACCAGCACCGAGACGACCGGGAATGCCGCCAGGGCCAGGAAGCCGGCCACCGAGACCGCCGGCAGCAGGCAAAGGCTCAGCCGCGTACCGTGGCGCGAGGTGATCAGCCGCTTGAAGACGAAGAGCTGCAGCAGCAGGGTCAGCACATTGACGGCCAGATCGATCTGCGCCAGCAGCTGGGTGCGCGCGGCGCTGTCGGCAATGGTCTTCGGCAGCCACTCCGCGGTGAGGAAGTACAGGAAGGTCGAGAGCAGCGCATAGCTGAAGAGAAAGAGGCAGATGCTGGCCAGGTAGGCCGAGCGCAGCACGTCGAGCAGGCCGCTCCAGATGCTGCCCTTCAGCGCCTGCTGCTCGCCGTCGTTGCCGGCCGTCGAATGGGCGGCGTCGGCCCGCCGTGCCCAGCCGCGCAGCCGCAGGATCGAGACGATTGCCACGCTGAGCAGAGCCGCCGAGACCAGCACCAGCAGGCGCGCCCCAAGCAGCTGCACCAGGCCGGCGGTGATCAGCGGCCCGGCCAGCGCGCCGAGCGTGCCGCCGGCCGAGATGAAACCATAGAGCCGCTTGGCCTGGCCGGTGTCGAACAGATCGGCCATGAAGCTCCAGAAGACCGAGACCACGAACAGGTTGTAGACCGAGACCCAGACGAAGAAGACGCGCGCGACCCACGGGCTCTGCGTGCCGCCGGCTTCGAAGACCGCGTAGAAGGCCAGCAGATTCGCCACGAAGAAGGCGTACAGCCAGGGCAGCAGCTGGCGGCGCGGGAAGCGCTTGTTCAGCCAGCCGAACGCCGGCACCAGCAGCAGCAGGCTGAGGAACACTGCAGTGAAGGTTTCCTGCAATCCGCGCGCGCCAAGCTGCAGCCCCATCTCGTCGCGGATCGGACGCAGCACGTAGTAGCCCGCCAGCAGCGAGAAAAAATAGAGGAAGGACCACAGCGCGGCGGCAATTTCATGCGGCGTGGCCTGGAGCCTCGCGCGCAGCCAGTCCGTCACCCTCAAGGCTCGACCTTCGCCAGGTCACCGAACGGTTCGATCACATCGCCGTCGACGATGATGCCGTCGCCATCGCTGCAGCCAAGGACGACGCGACCGGTGCGCCGGGCATGGTCGCCCAGTTTGCGCATCCAGCCGCGACCCAGTCTGAAGTGCGGCGCGAACGAGAAGTCGACCAGTGCGAGCGCGGACAAGTCGTCGAGGTCCCGAACTTTCCTGTCGCCGCAAAGCCGGGCCGACGAGATCTCGGGCGTCATCATGATCGCGCCGGCGCTGACGCCGATCAGCACGCCGCCGTTCGCGACGTATTCGCGCAGCTTCGGGAGCCAGCCCCTGGCGTTGAGTGCACGCAGGAAGAAAAAAGTGTTGCCCCCCGAGAGATGGATCGCGTCGCAGCCGGCGAGGCGTTGCCAGTCGGCCGCATCGGGCGGCGAGGCCATCACGACGCCTTCGGTGAGGCGGGCGCCGAGCGCTGCGTAGTAGGCCGCGTTGCGCTGGAACCAGTAGCCGCGCGGATCGCGCCCGGCCGCAATATGGCCGATGCTGGGCCGCGGTCTGCCGATCAGCGACATCAGCCGCTCATCGATACGCGCGCTAGCGGGAACCGATTGATCGCTGTAGAGGGCGAGCCTGCGCTTCATCGGCGGAAGCCGGTATCGCCGGACAAGAGAATACGGGACGGGCAACTCTTGGCACGCATGCTGTGGGCGCTGGTCGATCGGAGCGCCAGCTTAACGCCCGGCATGCGGGCGCTACTTCTCCAGGCGATGCGGCTCTCTGGCAATGATGTCGTGCGCCATGCGCACAGCGCACTGCAGCGCTTCGGTTTCGTTGGACCAGATCAGGTCGTCGGTCAACGCCAGATCGCGAAACGCTTCGCGCTCGTCGATCCCGTCGTTTTTCTGCTTGATCACCAGCGTGGCGACATATCCTGGCCGGCCGTTCGGTTCTTCCAACGCGCCGGCGTAGATCATGTATCGCCCATCCACGCACTCGATGAACTGCATTGCGCCTCCGCACCGGTTCGACCTTTGGCCGTTAGCGCAATATAGACAGAGTAAGTGCCTCGTATCAAGTGTATGGAAACGTCGGTCCGCGACGGAGATCAGCGAACCAATACTCGCCACAGCACGACCACCGCAGCGATGAATATCAGCAACGCGACGAGGACGAAGACGAAAAAAATCCGTTCCTCGCGTCGGTGCCACTCGGGCACAGGCTCGGATTCGCTTGCGTCCGCCGGCCAATCCGCCATTGGCTGAGGGGAGGTCGCGATCTGTTCTTCTTGCCGCTCGACCGGTGCTCTAGCCACCATACTGCCGCTCCATCGGTCGCCGATTTTCTCATGGCGTGCCCGCCCAGCCCTTGTTCATTCCGGCGAAAACGCTGGCGGCGAGATCCGGCGCGGCCTGGACACCCCTAGTTCGAGTCAAAGCCTCGCGGCGCGCTGCGAGGTCTGAGAAGAATGATGCCTGCGCTGAAACACGCGCAAGGGCGGTGAGCAGCACGGCATGTTTGGCCCGCGAATAGGGGCCTGCCGCCTGGTTTTCCTTGCTTACCCTGAAAAGTGGTGCGGGATGACAGCCAGGAGCAAACCCCTTGATCGAGACGGTCCGAATTTCTTCAGAACACAAGCCGGTCTGCGCGAACACCCATCGCCATGTCTTCGTGCTGTTGTCCGCTGAATTGGATGTCGAGGTCTGGAGACGACGCTTTGCCGACGGCGAGGTGCCCGGCCCCACGCCCTACGGCTATCACAACGCGGAAAGATATGGCTACCGCGTCTCGTTCGGCCGTTCGACCTCGCTGCCGCATCAAGCTCGAAGCCTGATCGCACGATCGCTGTACCGATTGTTCGGATTCGACCTCGCGCATGCCTGGAACAACCGCCGGGCGATGGTTGAGAGCGGAGCCGACGCATTCTGGGCGCACACCGAGCGCGAATTTCTCGCGATCCTGATGCTGCGCCGGCTCGGGCTGTTGCCCGACGTCCCGGTGATCTCGCAAATGATCTGGATCGCCGACGTCTGGAAAGACATCGGCATGCTGCGCCGAGCGCTTTTCACCTGGCTGATGGCGCGGGCGGAAATCTGCGCCTTCAATTCCCCGGTCAACGAAGCCTTCGCGCGCGAGCGCGGCTGGGGACGCCGCATCGAGCTGGTCGAGTTCGGCATCTCGCTCGAGTCCTTTCCGCTGCTCGCGCCGCGTGTACGCCGCCCGGTCGACAATATCCGCGTGCTGGTCATCGGCAACGATCGGCATCGCGACTGGCTCACCGTGCACGCGGCCTTCGCCAATCGGCCTGAATTCGAGGTGCGCGTGGCCTCGACCACGTATCCGTCCACGCTCCTCTGCGACAACATCGTCGCCGCGCCGGGCAACCAGCTCGTGGTACGCAAGCTCTACGAGTGGTCCGATCTCGTCGTGATTCCCTTGCATCACAACATGCACGTCTCCGGCTCGACGGTGATCTGCGAGTCGGTGGCGATGGGCAAGCCGGTGGTCGCGACCCATACCGGGGGGCTGTCCCACTATTTCAGCCACGATCAGGTCTTCTTCGTGCCGATCGGCGGCGCCGCCGAGATGCGCGCGGCCGCCATCGAAGCGATGGCCAATCCGGAGGCCACGGAACTACGCATCCGCTCGGCCCAGCAACGCATGATGGACCGGCAGTACACCACGCTCGGATATGCACGCCGGCACGTGGAGCTGACCGAGTCGGTACTGACCGAATGCCGATCGGCGGAGGCGCCCCAGCGCGCCACGATCGATACCAGCAGCGCCGGCTGAAAGCGCCAGCCTCTCCGCGTTGCGCGGCCTGTATCAAAACGTGTCACAGAGGGTTGTACCCTTGCGCGTTTCTCCAGTCGCAGATACGCCGGATGTTCAGTCGATTCAAGCCCGTTCCTTTTGATCCCTACGGCCGGCAGCGGTCGCGCGTGCGCCTGCCGCGCTGGCTGCTGCTGTTGCTGAGCGGCATGGCCCTGGGTGGCGGCGGCGTGATCGCGATCCAGCAGCACTACCTTCCGCCCCGCCTGACGGCCGGCGAGTCGACGCGCATCCTCAGCGCCTACCAGCAGGCGGACGCAGAACGCGTGCAGTTGCGCAAGCAGCTCGATGAAGCGGACAAGCGCCTCGCGACCGCCACGGCCGCGCGCAGCAACGCCACGCTGGAGCTCGAGGCAAGCCGTGCCGCGGTGGCCAGCCTGCGCGAGGACATCGCCTCCCTCGTCACCACGCTGCCCGCGGACCCGCGCGGCGGGCGCGTCGAGGTGCGCGCCGGCCAGTTCACGACCAAGGGCAACACGCTGGACTACGACCTCGTGCTGACACGCGACCGCACCGCCGCCGCACCGATGACCGGCGTGCTGCAGCTCGTGGTCGCCGGCGATGCGCCACGCGGCGCGGACACGACGGTCAATGCCCAGCCGGTGGCCCTGTCGATCGGCAGCCATCAGATCGTGCACGGCAGCGTGCCGATCCCCGAGGGATTCAAGCCACGCGAGACCACGGTACGCATCCTCGATCGTGCAGCCGGCGAACAGCTCGGCATGCGGGTATTGCGCGTTCGCTGAAGCGGCGCACCGTCTCGGGAAGAGACAAGAGCCCCACGAGTTCGGAGAGGCAGCTCGGGCAGGCGCGCGTTCGGGACTCGTTATATATTAATGTATATAGAGAGTCCTTCGACGCCCGATTCAGTCCTGCGGACCCGCGCCAGCGCTCTGATCGCCATATCAGTCAACGGAGAACGATGAATGAGCAAGTTGTCGCATCGACTCGCACTGCTGGCCGTTTGCATCGCGAGCGCCATCGGCGGATCAGCGCTCGCGCAAGCCGCCGTTACGCCGTCGACGCAGGTCAACGTGCAAGGAGACGTACGGCATGCCCGCAGCTATGACCTGGCCGGCCTGCAGGCGTTGCCTGCGGTCACGCAGACGGTTAGCTTCGGCTCGGGCAGCGGTCCGCAGAATCACACCTACACCAGCACCAGCCTTTGGGGCGTGCTCGATGCGGCCGGAATCAGGACCGATCCAGACCTCAAGAACGACATCCTCGGCAAGTACGTGCTGGCGACCGGCACCGACGGCTACCGCGTGGCCTTTTCGATGGGCGAATTGAACCCCGGCTTCGGCAATCGGACCGACCTGCTGGCCTATGCCGAGACGATCAATGGCGTCAGCGCGCCGTTGAGCACCGATGGCGTCGCGCGCGTCACCACCCCGGGCGACGTCAAGGGCGGCCGCTATGTCTCCAATCTGGCCTCGCTGGCCGTGGGCAGCGCCGCGCCGACGGTCAAGGGCGCCGGCGGCGTCTCGACCCAGTTCAGCGTCAGCGGCGACGTGACGCACACGATGAGCTTCGACCTCGCCGCGTTGAAAGCCTTGCCGGTCATCCACGCGACCGTCGGCAGCACGACCTACACCGGCGCGAGTTTCTGGGACTTGCTCAATTCCGTCGGCCTGGCGACCAAGGCTGCGGTGAAGAACGACCTGCTGGGCATGATCGTCGTGGCCACCGGCAGCGATGGCTACAAGGCGGCGTTTTCTCTCGGCGAATTGAGCCCCGACTTCGGCCACCAGCCCGACCTGATCGCCTACGAGGCGAACGGCGTGCCGCTGAGCGACAACGGCTTCGCACGCATCATCGTGCCGAACGACATCAGGGGCGGCCGCGCCGTTTCGAACCTGGTCGGCCTCGATGTCTTCCACGCGGTCGCGCCGGTGCCGGAACCGTCATCGATGGCGCTCGGCCTGCTCGGCCTGACGACCATCGGCTGGAAGCTCAGGCAACGCCGAGGATCACGCTCGATGCCTTGAAGAACGCGGCGGACGCAGCGCCGATCTTCCGGCCGAGGCCCGCGCTGCCGGCCCTCAGTGCTTGGCGAAGCCGTACTTCGCCAACACTTCCTGCGCCGGCGCGGACATCACGTAGGCGACGAACTTCGCAGCCATCGCGGCATTCGTGCTCGCGGCCATCGCCGCGATCGGATAGAGCACCGGCTTCTCGGTCGGCACGGTGAAGGCCAGCTTGACCTTGTCGGGCATCACCGCGGCGTCGGTGGCATAGACGTAGCCGGCATCGACTTCGCCGCGTGCGACGTAATCCAATACCTGGCGCACCGAGGTGGCGCCGATCATCTTCGCTTCGATCCCGGTCCACAGCTGCGCCTTCTCCAGCACCGCCTTGGTATAGCGGCCAACCGGTACGCTGGCCGGCAGGCCGACCGCCACCTTCTTGATGCCGGCGGGCGAAAGATCCGCCAGCGTCTTGGGCACGCTCGGCGCATCGAAGGGCACGATCACCACCAGCGAGTTGCGCACGAAGTCGACTCGCGTATCGGGCTTGACCAGTTGCCGCTGCTGCGCCTGGTCCATCGTCTCTTCATCGGCGCTCGCGAACGCGTCCACCGGCGCGCCCTTGGCGATCTGCTGCAACAGCGCCCCCGAGGCGCCGAAATTCAGCTGCACCTTGGTGCCCGGGTTCTGCGCTTCGAACGCGGCACCGATCTCCTTGAAGGCGTTGGTCAGGCTGGCGGCCGCGGAGACGGTCAGATCGGCCGCACTCGCGGCCAGGGTCGAGAGCGCGATGGCGCCGACGGCAATCGCTCGGGCAAAGGCGTGGCGGACAGATCGGGACATCGGCGATTCCTCGGCTTGGGGTTGACGGGTGTCATCATGATCGCAATACAGATATCAATATAACGAATTGCGACGCCACCCGCAGCCGCCGACGACAGTCGGACCCGCCCGGACTCAGGCCGTCATGATCGACACCGTCTTGGTCACCAGATAAGACTCCAGCGCCTCCGGGCCGCCTTCCGAGCCGTAGCCCGAATCCTTGACGCCGCCAAACGGCAGTTCCGGGAACGGGGTCGCCGGCTGGTTGATCCAGAGCATGCCGAGTTCGAGACGTTGCGCGAGCACATGCGCCGTCTTGATCGACTTGGTGAATGCATAGCCGGCCAGGCCATACGGCAGGCGGTTGGCCTCGGCGATCGCCTCGTCCAGCGTGTCGAAGCCGCGCACTGCGGCCACCGGACCAAAAGGCTCGTTGTTGAAGACATCGGCATCCAGCGGCACGTCGGTCAGCACCGTGGGAGCAAAGAAGTTGCCTATGCTGCCGACGCGCTCGCCGCCGGTCGCGACCGTCACGCCGCGCGTGCGGGCATCGTCCATCACCTTGGCCATCGCGCCGAGGCGGCGGGCATTGGCGAGCGGGCCGAGCGTGGTGCCCTCGGCCAAGCCGTCGCCGAGCTTGATGCCTTCCGCGTGCCGCACCAGCGCCGTTGCGAACTCGTCGCGCAGGCTGTTGTGCACCAGGAAGCGCGTCGGCGAGATGCAGACCTGCCCGGCGTTGCGGAACTTCGCGGCACCGGCAGTTTTGACTGCCAATGCGACATCGGCGTCCTCGGCGATGATCACCGGCGCGTGGCCGCCGAGTTCCATCGTCGCGCGCTTCATGTGCTTGCCGGCCAGCGCCGCCAGTTCCTTGCCGACCGCGGTGGATCCGGTGAAGGTGATCTTGCGGATGACCGGATGGGCGATCAGGTAGCTCGAGATCTCGGCCGGATTGCCGAACACCAGGCCGACCGTCCCCGCCGGCACGCCGGCGTCGACGAAGGCCTGCAGCAAAGCGGCCGGCGAAGCGGGCGTTTCTTCCGGCGCCTTGACGAGGAAGGAGCAGCCGGAGGTCAGCGCCGAGCAGAGCTTGCGCACCACCTGGTTGATCGGGAAGTTCCAGGGGGTGAACGCGGCGACCGGGCCGACCGGCTCCTTCAGCACCAGCTGCTGGGCGGCGAGGTTGCGCGACGGCACGACGCGGCCATAGACACGCCGCCCCTCGTCGGCGAACCATTCGATGATGTCGGCACCGGAAAGCACTTCGACCCGCGCTTCGGCCAGCGGCTTGCCCTGCTCCTGCGTCATCAGCCGTGCGACGGCGTCGGCGCGTTCGCGCAACAGGCCGGCCGCGCGGCGCATCGTCGCTGCACGTTCATGCGCCGACACCTTGCGCCACGCATCGAAGCCGCGCTGTGCTGCAGCCAGGGCGCGGTCGAGGTCGACGGTGCCGGCGTGCGCGAGCTTGCCGATGACGAGGCCGGTCGCGGGGTTGAGGACGTCGAGCGTCCTGCCGCTGGCCGCATCGACCCATTGGTTGTCGATCAACAGGCGCGTGTCGCTGTAGGAAGCGGTCATGTCGGGAATCCTTTTCTGGGTGACGGGAATCGAGTGTTCATTCGAACAGAACTCGCCTCGCCGGGCCGGCGACCTACGGTCAATGCCCCTGGTCGTCGCGGTCAGCCGCCTCGCGCCAGGCCCGCACTGCATGTGGCACGCCGACGCGCAGGCCTTGGCAGGCCGGCCTTCTCACTGTATGCTGTACAAAACCACAGTGATTGGAGCCCGTCATGCCAGTTGCATTTCGCCAGATCTACCGCCAGACCTATCGCCCCGGCCCCAGCATTCGCCTGCCTCGGTGGGCCATGAGTCTGTGGAATTGGCTGTGAGTCCCGATGGGGCCCGGGACTCGGGCGGGTCAGTCTCCGTCAGTCCCGCACGTTCATCAAACGGTTCACGCCCAGGGCCGCCAAGGTGCACGCCGCGCCGGAGAGCAAGTAGACGCTGACGTAGGCCAGGCCGAAGTTGGCCGAGAGCCCGAGCGCGACCAGCGGTGCAAAGGCAGCGCCGATGAGCCAGGCCAGGTCGGAGGTCAGCGCCGCGCCGGTGTAGCGGTACTTCGGCAGGAAGTTCGCGCTGACAGCGCCGGCCGCCTGCCCGTACGACAGGCCGAGCAGGATGAAGCCCACCAGGATGAACACGTCCTGTCCGAGGCGGCCGCCGTCCAGCAAGGTCGGCGCGAAGCCGCTGAAGACGGCGATCATCACCGCGAAGACGCCGAGTGTCGGGCGCCGTCCGATGCGGTCAGCAATGTAACCGGAAGCAACGATACCGCCGGCCGCAAGAAAGCCGCCAATCATCTGCACCACCAGGAATTCGCTGATCGACTGCGTCGAGTACAGCTTGATCCAGGACAGCGGGAACACGGTAACCAGGTGGAACAGCGCATAGCTGCCGAGCGCCGCGAAGGCGCCGATGATCAGGGTGCGCCATTGCGAGCGCGCCATCTCGATCACATCGGTCGGCTCGAGTTCGTGGGCATCGAGCAAATGCGCGTACTCATGCGTCGCGACCAGGCGCAAGCGGGCGAATAGCGCCACCACGTTGATCGCAAAAGCAACATAGAAGGTGTAGCGCCAGCCCCAGTCGAAGAAGTCGTCCGGCGTCAGGCTCGAATAGAGGAACGAGAACAGCGCGCTGGCCACGATGAAGCCGACCGGCGCTCCAAGCTGGCCGAGCGCCGCATACCAGCCGCTGCGGTTCTTCGGCGCACTCAGTGCGAGCAGCGACGGCAGGCCGTCCCACGAGCCGCCGAGCGCGATGCCCTGGCCGAAGCGCAGCACCGACAGGATCACGATCGCCGCGAAGCCGAGGCTCGAGTAGCCCGGCAGGAAGGCGATGCCCGCGGTCGAGACGCCGAGCCCGAAGAGCGCGGCCGTCAGCTTGGCTTCGCGGCCGAAGCGCCGCTGCAGCCGCATGAAGAGGATCGAGCCGATCGGCCGGGCGATGAAGGCGAACGAAAAGACGACGAAGGACAGCAGGGTCGCCTCGAGACCCTTCTCGAACGGGAAGAACACCGTAGGGAAAACCAGCGCCGAAGCGATGCCGTAGACGAAGTAGTCGAAGTATTCGGAAGCGCGGCCGATGACCACGCCGATCGCGATTTCGCCGGGGGCGATCTTCGAATGGTCGTCGGCGCTGAGCTGGCGCGCGTCGCGCCCGATCGAACCGGTCGAGGGTGTGGGCGAGGGGTAGGTCTGGTCGATGGACGTCATGGCTTCAAGAAGTCGGCTCTCATGCTTACACCGTGGAGGGTCGCACCACAAGTGGTTTGTTGCTATAGGACAAAACGTCCAGTCCCCGTCGCACGTCAATGCACGTAGATTCTGGGCTGTTTGCGCAGCACGCGCTATCCTCTCACGGCATATGCCAGCCCTCAAGAAACTTCGCGCACTGCTCCCGCTGCCGGCCGCCCTGCTGGCAGGCTGCAACACGGTGCTGATGAACCCGTCCGGCGACGTGGCCAACCAGCAAGGCCAGCTGATCGTCGTCTCCACGGTACTGATGCTGCTGATCATCATCCCGGTGATCGGGCTGACGATCTTCTTCGCCTGGCGCTACCGCCAGTCCAACAAGGAAGCGACCTATTCACCCGAGTGGGACCACTCCACCGGACTCGAATTGATCATCTGGGCGGCGCCGCTGCTGATCATCATCGCGCTCGGCGCGGTGACGTGGATCAGCACCCACACCCTCGATCCTTATCGCCGCTTGAGTCGCTTGGACGCAACACGAGCGCTGGCGGTCGACGCCAAACCGCTGGTGGTCGAAGTGGTCGCGCTCGACTGGAAATGGCTCTTCATCTATCCGGAGCAAGGCATCGCGGTGGTCAACGAACTGGCTGCGCCGGTGGACGTGCCGATCACTTTCAAGATCACCGCCTCGACCGTGATGAACTCGTTTTTCATCCCGTCGCTGGCCGGCCAGATCTACGCGATGCCGGGCATGGAAACGCGCTTGCATGCGGTGATGAACAAGCCGGGCGAGTACGGGGGCTTCTCGTCCAACTACAGCGGCGCCGGCTTCTCCGACATGAAGTTCAAGTTTCACGGCCTGAGCCAGGCCGACTTCGACAAATGGCTGGCGATGGCCAAGGCCAGCGGCAAGGCCATGAGCCGGGAAGACTATCTGAAGCTCGAGAAGCCGAGCGAACGCGAGCCGATCGCGCACTACGGCAACGTCGAGCCGGAGCTGTTCGACGCGGTCATCAACCGCTGCGTGGACAAGAGCAAGACCTGCATGAACCAGATGATGGCAATGGACGCGAAGCGCCATTGGCGAGTCGCGAATGCCGACTCTCCCGCCGCAGCCCGAACGGCCATCGAAGCGATGGTTTGCACCGTCGACAACCCGGACGGCAAATTGATCTCACGCGCCAATCCATCCAAGCAATGAGCCGCCAAGAGCCTCAGCCCGAGACGACTCTGCGCGTTCCACGCGCCCTCCCCACTTCGCACCGCCTGCCGCACGGCGTCCGAGACTAACGATGCTCGATCATCCTGACCTGACGAAGCTGATCTTCGGCCGTCTCACCTGGGACGCGATCCCTTTCCACGAACCCATCCTGCTGTTCACCTTCATCGGCGTGGCGATCGGTGGTATCGCGATCCTCGGGCTGATGACCTGGTACCGCCTGTGGGGCCCGTTCTGGCGCGACTGGGTGACCAGCATCGACCACAAGAAGATCGGCATCATGTACATCGTGCTCGGTCTGGTGATGCTGCTGCGCGGCTTCTCCGACGCGATCATGATGCGCGCCCAGCAGGCCATCGCCTTCAACGGCAGCGAAGGCTTTCTGCCGCCGCACCACTACGACCAGATCTTCACGGCGCACGGCGTGATCATGATCTTCTTCGTCGCGATGCCGCTGGTCACCGGGCTGATGAATTTCGTCGTGCCGCTGCAGATCGGCGCGCGCGACGTGTCATTCCCATTCCTGAACAACTTCAGTTTCTGGATGACGACCTTCGGCGCGATGCTCACGATGACCTCGCTCTTCGTCGGCGAGTTCGCGCGCACCGGCTGGCTCGCCTATCCGCCGCTCTCGGGAATCCTGTCGAGTCCGGATGTCGGGGTCGACTACTACATCTGGTCGCTGCAGATCGCGGGGGTCGGCACCTTGCTGTCGGGCGTGAACCTGATCGCGACCATCGTGAAGATGCGCGCGCCCGGCATGACCCTGATGAAGATGCCGGTCTTCACCTGGACCGCGCTCTGCACCAACATCCTGATCGTCGCCGCCTTTCCGGTGCTGACCGCGGTCCTGGCGCTGCTCTCGCTCGACCGCTATGTCGGCACCAACTTCTTCACCAACGATCTCGGCGGCAACGCCATGATGTACGTGAACCTGATCTGGATCTGGGGCCACCCCGAGGTCTACATCCTGGTGCTGCCGGCGTTCGGCATCTTCTCCGAGGTCGTCTCGACCTTCTGCGGCAAGCGCCTGTTCGGCTACGCGTCGATGGTCTACGCGACCCTGGTGATCACGATCCTGTCGTACCTGGTGTGGCTGCACCACTTCTTCACGATGGGCTCGGGGGCGAGCGTCAACTCGTTCTTCGGCATCACGACGATGATCATCTCGATCCCGACCGGGGCGAAGATCTTCAACTGGCTGTTCACGATGTATCGCGGCCGCATCCGCTTCGAGCTGCCGATGATGTGGACCATCGGCTTCATGATCACCTTCGTGATCGGCGGCATGACCGGCGTGCTGCTCGCGGTGCCGCCGGCCGACTTCGTGCTGCACAACAGCCTCTTCCTGATCGCGCACTTCCACAACGTGATCATCGGCGGCGTGCTGTTCGGCCTGCTGGCCGGCATCACCTACTGGTTCCCGAAAGCCTTCGGCTTCAGGCTCGATCCGTTCTGGGGCAAGTGTTCGTTCTGGTTCTGGATCACCGGCTTCTACTTCGCCTTCATGCCGCTGTACGTGCTCGGCCTGATGGGCGTGACGCGCCGGCTGAACCACTTCGAGGACCCGTCGCTGCAGATCTGGTTCCAGATCGCCGCCTTCGGCGCCGCGCTGATCGCGCTCGGCATCCTGTCCTTCATCATCCAGCTGGCGGTCAGCATCGTCCGCCGCGACTCGCTGCGCGACACCACCGGCGACCCGTGGGACGGCCGCACGCTGGAATGGTCGACCTCGTCGCCGCCGCCGGCGTACAACTTCGCCTTCACGCCGATCGTGCGCGACAACGACGCCTGGTACGACATGAAGGCCAACCAGTACGCCCGGCCGCAGAGCGGCTTCATCCCGATCCACATGCCGAAGAACACCGGCGCCGGCTTCATCATCGCGGCCTTGAGCGCGGTCTGCGGCTTCGCGCTGATCTGGCACATGTGGCCGCTGGCCGGTGCCGGCTTCGCGGCGATGCTGATCGCGATCATCGTGCACACCTTCAACTACAAGCGCGACTATCACGTCCCGGCCGAGGAAGTGATCCGCGTCGAGTCCGCTCGCACCCGTCTGATGGCCGGCCATGTCTGAGATCACCGCCTCCTCTTCCGCCGGCGCGATCAGCGCCGACCCGAACCAGCGCTTCTATCTGGCGACGGAACACCATCCCGAGAACGGCACCCTGCTCGGGTTCTGGCTCTACCTGATGAGCGACTGCCTGGTCTTCGCCTGCCTGTTCGCGGCCTACGGCGTGCTCGGCCGCAGCTATGCCGGCGGGCCGACCGGGGCGGAGCTCTTCGAGCTGCCGCTGGTCGCGTTCAACACCTCGATGCTGCTGCTGTCGTCGATCACCTATGGCTTCGCGATGCTCGAGATGCAGCGCAGGCGGGTCGGCGCGACGCTCGCCTGGCTCGCCATCACCGGCCTCTTCGGCGCCGCCTTCCTCTCGGTCGAACTCTATGAATTCGCGCACCTGATCCACGAGGGTGCCGGGCCGCAGCGCAGCGCCTTCCTGTCGTCCTTCTTCACGCTGGTCGCGACGCACGGCCTGCACGTGACCTTCGGCATCGTCTGGCTGATCACCTTGATGGTCCAGCTCGGCAAGCACGGGCTGATCCCGGAGAACAGGCGGCGCCTGCTGTGCCTGTCGATGTTCTGGCACTTCCTCGACGTGGTCTGGATCGGCGTCTTCACCTTTGTCTATCTGATGGGAGTGCTGCCATGAGACACCCTGTGTCAACCTCCGCGCCGCGGGCCGAGCGCCGGGCCGCTCCCAAGCCGGCCCGCACCCCCATGGGGGGTCGGAAGATGTACCCATCGGCCGGGGGGCAGACATGAGCACAGGCACGAGCGCGAAGGGTGCGCACGATCACATCGTGCATGACGAATACCACCCTGACGAACACCACGAGCACGAGGACATCGGCAGCCACAGCAGCTTCAAGGGCTACATGACCGGCTTCGTGCTGTCGATCATCCTGACGGCGATCCCGTTCTACCTGGTGATGACGAAGACTTTCGACAAGTCGAGCACCACGGCCATCGTGATCCTCGCGTTCGCGGCGGTACAGATCGTCGTGCACATGATCTATTTCCTGCACATGAACTCGAAGCTCGAGGGCGGCTGGTCGATGCTGGCCTTGATCTTCACCTTGGTACTGGTCGTGATCACCTTGAGCGGCTCGTTGTGGGTGATGTACCACCTCAACAACAACATGATGCCGGCCTCGGCTCACGAGATGCGCAACATGCCTTGACGGCGCCGCGAACGGGCCGGCGAGTGGCGATGGCGCTCGCCGCGGTGCTGGCTTTCGCCGGCTTTGCCGCGCTCGGCACCTGGCAGATCGAGCGTCGCGCCTGGAAGCTCGCGCTGATCGCACGCGTCGAGCAGCGTGTGCATGCGCCGCCGATGGCCGCGCCCGGCCCGGATCGATGGACCCGGGTGAATGCAGCGGACGATGAATACCGGCACATTCAAGCCAGCGGCCGCTACCTCCGTGCTGCCGACAGCTTCGTGCAGGCGGTCACCGAGCGCGGGGCCGGCTTCTGGCTGATGACGCCATTGCGGCAAACGGATGGCAGCGTGGTGCTGGTCAATCGCGGCTTCGTGGCGAGCGACCGCTCTGCGCCGACGACAGGCGAAGCCGCGGCGCCAGTGACGGTCACCGGCCTGCTGCGCATCACCGAGCCGGGCGGCGGCTTCCTGCGCCACAACGACCCCACGGCCAACCGCTGGTACTCGCGCGACGTGCAGGCCATCGCCGCGGCACGCGGGCTGGGCCCGGTCGCGCCCTACTTCATCGATGCCGATGCGACGCCGGGCGACAACGGTGCCGGCCCGGTCGGCGGACTCACGGTGATCAGCTTCCACAACAACCACCTGGTCTATGCGATCACCTGGTATGTGCTGGCCGTGATGGTCGCTGCGGCAGCGTGGCATGTCGCGCGCACGGAACGCAAGGGAGGCGACGTTGGCCACACGCCCTGAGATTGCCGCCGACTCCACCGGCCTCGCCAACATGCAGCAGCTGATCCAGCTGCGCTGGATCGCGGTCATCGGCCAGGTGATCACGATCGCGATCGTGCATTTCGGCTTCGGGATCGAGCTGCCGCTCTATCACATGCTGGCGGTGCTGGCCTTGCTGGGCACCTTCAATCTCGCGAGCCTGGTGCGCTGGCGCGAACGCCATGAAGTCACCAACGGCGAGCTCTTCCTCGCGCTGCTGGTCGATGTCGGCACCTTGACGGCCCAGCTTTATTTCAGCGGCGGCGCGACCAATCCGTTCAGCTTTCTCTTCCTGCTGCAGGCCACGCTCGGCGCGATCCTGCTCGACGCCTGGTCGACCTGGACCATCGTCGTGATCACCGGCGCCTGCTTCGCCGGTTTGACCGTGTTCTATCACCCGCTTTCGCTGCCGCCCGATCACGAAGGCGGCCTCGGCAGCCCCTACGTGCAAGGCACCTTGATCTGCTTCGCGCTCAATGCCGCGCTGCTGCCGACCTTCATCACCCGCATCAACCGCAACCTGCGCGCCCGCGACGCGCGTCTGGCCGATCTGCGCCAGCGCGCCGCCGAAGAGGAGCACATCGTGCGCATGGGCCTGCTTGCCTCGGGTGCCGCGCATGAGCTGGGCACGCCGCTCTCGACCTTGTCGGTCATCCTCGGCGACTGGCGGCGCATGCGGCCTTTCACGACCGATCCGGATCTGCTGCAGGAGGTCGGCGAGATGCAGGCCCAGGTGACACGCTGCAAGACCATCGTCAGCGGCATCCTGCTCTCCGCCGGTGAAGCGCGCGGCGAATCGCCGGTGGCGACGACCCTGCGCAGCTTCCTCGACGAGCTGGCGACCGAATGGCGCGCCACCCGCGCCGCCACCGTTTTCAGCTATGACAGCCGCTTCGACGACGACCTGACCATCGTCTCGGACTCGGCCCTGAAGCAGATGATCTGCAACGTGCTGGACAACGCGCTCGAAGCCTCGCCCGACTGGGTCGGCTTCGAAGCGAGACGCGACGGTGACGACCTGATCCTGACGATCACCGATGCCGGCCCCGGCTTCGCGCCCGAGATGCTGGCGCACTTCGGCAAGCCCTACCAGTCGAGCAAGGGGCGGCCCGGCGGCGGGCTCGGCCTGTTCCTGGTGAGCAACGTCGCGCGCACGCTGCACGGCAGCGTCTCGGCACGCAACCGGCCGGAAGGCGGCGCGATCGTCACGATGCGCCTGCCGCTGGCGTCGATCACGCTCGAGGAGATCCCGGCCCATGGATCCTGAACGCTGCTTGCTGATCGTCGAGGACGACGCCGCCTTCGCGCGCACGCTGAGCCGTTCGTTCGAACGCCGCGGCTACTCGGTGCTGCTGGCGACGAGCCACGACGAGGTGGTCGCGGTGCTCGCGACGCATACGCCGGGGTACGCGGTCGTCGACCTCAAGCTGACCGGCGCCGCCTCGGGTCTGGCCTGCGTGCAGACCTTGAATGCGCACGATCCCGAGATGCTGATCGTCGTGCTGACCGGTTACGCCAGCATCGCGACCGCGGTCGAAGCGATCAAGCTCGGTGCCTGCCACTACCTCGCCAAGCCCTCGAACAGCGACGACATCGAGGCCGCCTTCGGCCGCGCCGAAGGCAATGCCGAGGTCGAGCTGACGAACCGCTCGACCTCGATCAAGACGCTCGAATGGGAACGCATCCACGAGACCCTGGCGGAGACCGGATTCAATATCTCGGAGACCGCGCGGCGGCTCGGCATGCACCGGCGGACCTTGGCGCGCAAGCTCGGGAAGCAGCGCGTCAAATAGCGCGATAGCCCGAGCCCCGGCCGAACGCTATGGCCGCAGCCTGGCCTTGGATGCGGCGGTGGCCGCACAGCCGGCGCACAAGCCATACAAGGCCAATGCATGGTCGCGCAACTCGAAGCCGCGCTGCGCGGTGATCTCCTGCTGGCGGCGCACGATCGCTTCGTCGAAGAACTCCTGCACCTGCCCGCAGCGCAGGCAGACGAGGTGATCGTGATCGGGGCCTTCCTTCAATTCGAACAGCGCCTTGCCGGACTCGAACTGGTTGCGCGCCAAGAGCCCCGCCTCGACGAATTGCATCAGCACCCGATAGACCGTCGCCAGGCTGACGTCGAGCCCGTCCTTCAACAGGATCTTGAAGATGTCTTCGGCCGACAGATGCCGCGTGGCGGACTGCTGGAAGACGTCCAGTACCTTGAGGCGCGGCACCGTCGCGCGCAGGCCGCTGGAGTGGATGTCGTTGATGTTGTCGGGCCTGCTTCTGGGCATGAAAGCTGTCTCTGTCTCTGTGGGAGAGGCTCGCTGCTGCAGCCATCGTTCGCACTGTAATGCGAATCGTTTTCATTGACAACCGCCTCCAACGTCGACGATCATCCGGACCCTCTTGCGCAGCACCGCTTCGCTGCGCCCTCCTCCAGTGCCAGCCGACGCCAGCCAGACCGGGACCCACCCTGATGGCTCATTCGACTTCCTCTCTTGCACTGTGCATGCTGGCCGGCGCTTTCTCCAACGGCATCGCAGCCGAACCCGAACCCGCGGCATCGGCGGCCTCGGCGACGGTGCTCGCGCCGGTGAGGGTGACGGCCCAGCCCACGACCGAAACCGCCACGACGCCTGTCGCCGGCTATCGCGCGAAGAACGCCGCAACGGCGACCAAGACCGACACGCCGCTGCTGGAGACGCCGCAATCGGTCAGCGTGATCACCCGCGACCAGATCACCGACCAGGGGCCGACCGGACTGCAGGACGCGCTCAACTACGCCGCCGGCGTGCGCTCCGATGCCTATGGGCTGGACTCGCGAACGGACAGCGTGCGCATCCGCGGCGGCTATCCCGACGAATACCTCGACGGGCTGCGCAAGCTCTTCGGCTACTACACCAGCGGCACACGCACCGACCCTTACACCCTCGAGCGCATCGAAGTGCTGCGCGGCCCATCGGCGGTGGTGTATGGCCAGGGCAGCACCGGCGGCGTGGTCAACATGGTCAGCAAAAGACCGCAGCAAGAGGCGCAGCGCGAGATCGGCCTGCAGTACGGCAGCCTCAACCGGCGTCAATTGCAGGCCGACTTCACCGGCCCGCTGAGCGCGGACGGCCAATGGCTGTATCGACTGGTCGCGCTCGCGCGCGAATCCGGCACGCAGGTCGACCACGTGCGCGACGACCGGGTCCTGCTCGCGCCTTCGCTCAGCTGGCGCCCGGGCAACGCGACGACGCTGACCTTGCAGGCGCTCTACCAGAAGGACAAGTCCGGATCGACCTCGCAGTTCTTCCCGTGGTCGGGCGTGCTCACGCCGAATCCGAACGGCCGGTTGCCGACCAGCCGTTTCATCGGCGACCCGGACTGGGACCGCTACGACTCCGAACGCTCCACTCTCGGCTATCTGTTCGAGCACCGCTTCGACGGCGACTGGACCGTGCGACAGAACCTGCGCTATTCGCGCAATACGGTGGACTATCGCAGCCTCTATGGCGACTCGTTCAACCTGCCGGGCGGCTGGGCCGGCGATCCGGTCGGCCAGCGGCTCTTCGGCCGCTTCGCCGATGCCACGCTGACGCGCGTGCGCATGCTGGATGTCGACCAGCATCTCGAAGGCCGTTTTGCGACCGGCGCGGTGAACCACCAGGTGCTGGCCGGGCTGGACCTGAGCCGCCTGCGGCAGACCGGCCTGTCCGGCTTCGACGCGCCGGTCTATGCCGGCGGCAGCGTGCCGCTGATCGATGCCTACGACCCGGTCTACCCCGCCTTCACGCCGCCCGCGATGGCCGATGTGCCGGCCTCGACGCAGCGCCAGACCGGTGTCTATCTGCAGGACCAGATGAAGTTCGCGAACTGGATACTCGCCGCGGGCCTGCGCCACGACCGGGCGGTCAACGGCACCGAAGGGACGGACGATGAATCCAGCCGCGCGACGACCAAGCGCATCGGTCTGATGTATGCGGCGGACAACGGCCTGTCCCCGTATCTAAGCTACAGCGAATCCTTCACGCCGGTGGCCAGTATCGGCTTCCAGACTTTCGTGCCATTGCGCGGCAAGCAGTGGGAAGCGGGATTCAAATACGAACCGAGTGGTGCCGATCTGGCGTTCAATGCCGCGGTCTACGACCTGCGCGAGCTCAACCAGGTCGTCGAAGTGCTGCCGAAGGTCTATGCACAGCTCGGCGAGACCAAGGCCAAAGGCGTCGAGCTCGAGTTGAAGGCCGCCGTCACGCGCAGCATCGACCTGACCGCGCACTACAACTACACCGATCTCGACGAGAAGATCGAAGCCGTGCCGCGCCACCAGGCCGCCGCCTGGGCCAAGCGGCGCTTCAGCCTCGGCAGCGTCAGCGGTTTCTCGGCCGGCGCCGGCGTGCGCTGGATGAGTTCGTTCCACGACGGCGCCGCGCCGACGGTGCCTGCCCTGACCTTGTTCGATGCCATGTTGGCCTGGGAGACATCGAGCTGGCGCTATGCCTTGAACGTCAACAACCTGACGGACAAGACCTACGTCTCCACCTGCCTGTCGCGCGGCGACTGCTGGTTCGGCGCCCGGCGCAACATCGTCGCGAGTGCGAGCTACCGTTTCTGATTCAGCCCGCGGGCTTGATCGATCAGCTGCCGTGCAACCGTGTCGAAAGGCTCGGTGCTTCGCTCGGCGCGGCTGAGGACGACGGCGCCCTCCGTCGCGGCGATCAACGTGGTCGCGAACGCAGTGGCATCGCGCGCCGTCAGGCCGCCCTGTTCCAGCAGCCCGGCGAGCCGGCCGCGCCAGGCACGGAAGACCTCGCCCGCATGGTTCATCAGCTCGGCTGAATCCGTCGCCGTGGCCACCGCCAGGACCGCGCATCCCGACTGGCAATCCGAACGCGTCAGCACGCCGCGCCACAGCCGCAGGAAGTGGTCGGCAATCTCCTCGGCCGGCGCACCGGCGTGGCTCTCCATCGCGCCGACGAGATAGCTGCCGGCCAGATCGAGCGCCGCCGCGACGAGCTGATCCTTGCCGCCCGGGAAGTGGTGATAGACCGACCCGCGCGGCGCACCGGTCAATGCCAGCACCTCGGCGAACGAGGTCGCACTGAGCCCGCCGCGCGCGAGCAACTGCACGGCACCCTCGACCATGCGTCTCTGAACTTCGCCTGCCATCGCATCCTCACGACTTGACTATGCTGTTCGTCATAGTCTATGCTCAAGCGACTATGCAAACCGTCATAGTCGCGTTCATTCCCCTCAGGAGACCTGCCATGCCCATGATCGACGTCTATGCCGCCGATGACCTCTTCCCCGCCGCTACCGACCGCCAGCTCGGCGAAGCACTGACACTCGCGGTGCTTCGCGCCGAAGGTGTGGCCACGCCGGGCCCTTTCCATCTCGACAACACCGCAGCCTACATCCACCGCATGCCGCAGCCGGCGGTGCAGACGGCCTCCAGCGCGGCCGCTCGCACGGTGCGCGTCCAGGTCGTGACGCCGCCCGGGGTGCTGACACGCGAAGGGCAGAAGCAACTCGTCAAGGAAGCGACCGAGATCGTCGCGAAGATCTCCGGCGATCCGAGCCAGGCCGCGCGCACCTGGGTGCTGTTGACCGAGGCGGCAGAAGGCGGCTGGGGTCTCGCCGGCACGGCCTTCGGCCAGCAGGAATTCGCGGCACTCGCCGCCCGCGCGCGGGCAGCCGAGCGCAGCGATCCCGGCAAGCCGTGACGAACGGCAGGTTTTCTACCGCCCAGTAGAAAACAACAACGCCCCGGAGGTCCGAGGCGTCAAAGTCCGGCGTGGCGATTGTTTTTCTGGAGGCGCGATCCGGAGTCGAACCGGACTAGACGGATTTGCAATCCGTTGCATAACCGCTTTGCTATCGCGCCATCGAGAGACAAAAAAGGGAAGCCGGAGCTTCCCTTTTCATGTTCTGGAGCGGGAAACGAGGCTCGAACTCGCGACCTCAACCTTGGCAAGGTTGCGCTCTACCAACTGAGCTATTCCCGCTTGGTATCTACTGCCATATCCGTCTGACGTTGTGCATCAGTGGAGCCCGAGATTATATACCGCCTTTTTCCGTATCGGCAAGCCTTAGTGCTTGATGGCCTCGGTCACTGCCGGAGCCACGGGCGCGGCTGCGGTCGCGCCGTCGCCCTTGGCGTCCTTTGCCGGCTCTTCGTCCGGCAAGGCCTTGGGCACGGCTTCCAGCGCCACTTCCAGCACCCGATCGATCCACTTGACCGGCACGATCTCGAGCTGGTTCTTGACGTTCTCCGGAATGTCCTGCAGGTCCTTGACGTTCTCTTCCGGAATGATCACGGTCTTGATACCGCCACGGTGCGCGGCCAGCAGCTTCTCCTTCAAGCCGCCGATCGCGGTCACTTCACCGCGCAAGGTGATCTCGCCGGTCATCGCCACGTCCGCCCGCACCGGGATGCCGGTCAATGCCGAAACGAAAGCTGTCGTCATCGCCGCTCCGGCGCTCGGGCCGTCCTTCGGCGTCGCGCCGTCGGGCACGTGGATGTGCACGTCGCGCTTCTCGAAGGCCTCGTCCTTGATGCCGAGCATGCGAGAGCGGCTGCGCACCACCGAGCGTGCGGCTTCGACCGATTCCTTCATCACGTCGCCGAGTGAACCGGTGCGGATGATGTTGCCCTTGCCCGGCATCACCGCGGCCTCGATCGTCAGCAAATCGCCGCCGACTTCCGTCCACGCCAGACCGACCACCTGGCCGACCTGGTTCTTCTTCTCGGCACGGCCGTAGTCGAACTTGCGCACGCCGAGGAAGTCGTTCAGGTTCTCGTCGGTCACGACGACCTTCTCGCCATAGGTCTTGAGCTGGATGCCCTTGACCGTCTTGCGGCAGATCTTCGAGATCTCGCGTTCCAGCGAGCGCACGCCGGCTTCCCGCGTGTAGTAGCGGATGATGCCGCGCAGCGCCGATTCGCTGATCTCCATCTCGCCGTCCTGCAGGCCGTTGTTCTTGGCTTGCTTGGGCACGAGATAGCGCTGTGCGATGTTCAGCTTCTCTTCCTCGGTGTAACCCGCGAGGCGGATCACTTCCATCCGGTCCAGCAGCGCCGGGGGGATGTTCATCGAGTTCGAGGTGGCGACGAACATCACGTCGCTCAGATCGAAATCGACCTCGACGTAGTGATCGCTGAAGGTGTGGTTCTGCTCCGGGTCGAGCACTTCCAGCAAGGCCGACGATGGATCGCCGCGGAAATCCATGCCCAGCTTGTCGATCTCGTCGAGCAGGAAGAGCGGATTCTTGGTGCCGATCTTCGACAGGCTTTGCAGCACCTTGCCCGGCATCGAGCCGATGTAGGTCCGGCGATGGCCGCGGATCTCGGCCTCGTCGCGCACGCCACCGAGCGCCATGCGGATGAACTTGCGCCCGGTCGCCCGCGCCACGCTCTGGCCGAGCGAGGTCTTGCCGACACCCGGAGGCCCGACCAGGCACAGGATCGGCGCCTTGACCTTGTCGACACGCTGCTGCACCGCGAGGTATTCGAGGATGCGGTCCTTGACCTTGTCGAGGCCGTAGTGGTCCTCGTTCAGCACCGTCTCGGCGTTGGCCAGGTCGTGCTTGATCTTGGTCTTCTTGCTCCAAGGCAGGTTGACCAAGGTATCGATGTAGTTGCGCACCACGGTCGCTTCGGCCGACATCGGCGACATCAGCTTCAGCTTCTTGAACTCGGCGTCGACCTTCTTGCGCGCCTCCTTCGGCATCTTCGCGGCGATGATCTTCTTCTCGAGCTCCTCGAGATCGGCACCTTCCTCGCCGTCGCCGAGTTCCTTCTGGATCGCCTTGACCTGCTCGTTCAGGTAGTACTCGCGCTGGCTCTTCTCCATCTGGCGCTTGACGCGTCCACGGATGCGCTTTTCCACCTGCAGGATGTCGACTTCATGCTCGAGCAGCTCGAGCAGCTTCTCCAGCCGCTTGTCGACGCTGAAGAGATCGAGCACCGACTGCTTGGCCTCGAGCTTCAGCGGCAGGTGGGCAGCGATCGTGTCGGCGAGCCGGCCCGCATCGTCGATGCCGGCGATCGACGTCAGGATCTCCGGCGGGATCTTCTTGTTCAGCTTGACGTACTGATCGAACTGCTGCGTCACCGCGCGGCGCAGGGCTTCGACCTCGGGCTTGGTCTCGGCTTCCGGCGGCACCGGCAGGACCTCAGCGGTGAAGTGCTCGCCTTCGTCGCTGATCGATTGCGTGTTCGCGCGCTGGATGCCTTCGACCAGCACCTTCACCGTGCCGTCGGGCAGCTTCAGCATCTGCAGGATCGACGAGACGCAGCCGATCTCGAACATGTCGTCAGGCTTGGGCTCGTCCTTGCCGGCGGCGCGTTGTGCCACCAGCATGATCTGTCGGCCAGCCTCCATCGCGGCTTCCAGCGCCTTGATGGACTTCGGGCGACCCACGAAGAGTGGGATCACCATGTGCGGAAACACCACGACGTCGCGCAGCGGCAGCAGCGGCAACGTGATCGGTTCGGCGGGGAGTATCGGATGTCCGGACATTTCTACCTCTCTTTCTCAAGCCGATCTGCGGCCTGAGTTTTCAATTGCAAGCCAACCCACGATAGTGTTCTTCATGGGCGCTGCGCGGTTCGTCGGCAACCGATGAATCAGTGCTTCTTTCAGGCTTTCGCCTTCTGCTCGCGGTAAACGAGCAAGGGCTTGGCGGCTTCTTCGATGGTGTGCTCGTCGAGCACGACCTTGGCCACGCCATCGAGGGCGGGCAATTCGAACATCGTGTCAAGCAGCGACTGCTCCATGATGGAACGCAGGCCGCGCGCGCCGGTCTTGCGCGCCAGCGCCCGCTTGGCGATCGCGCTCAACGCGGAGGGCCGGATCTCGAGCTCGACGCCATCCATGCTGAACAGCTTGTGATATTGCTTCACCAGCGCGTTCTTCGGCTCGGTGAGGATGCGCACCATCGCGTCTTCGGTCAGCTCGCCCAGGGTTGCGACCACCGGCAGGCGGCCAACCAGCTCGGGGATCAGGCCGAACTTGATCAGATCCTCGGGCTCGGCCTCGCGAAAGACTTCCGAGACCTTGCGTTCGGCCTTGCTGTGCACCGTTGCGCCGAAGCCGATGCCGGAGCGCTCGGTGCGCGCCTGGATCACCTTCTCGAGGCCGTCGAACGCGCCGCCGCAGATGAAGAGGATGTTGGTGGTGTCGATCTGCAGGAAATCCTGGTTCGGGTGCTTGCGTCCGCCCTGCGGCGGCACCGAGGCCATCGTGCCTTCGACCAGCTTCAGCAAGGCCTGCTGCACGCCCTCGCCCGACACGTCGCGCGTGATCGAAGGGTTGTCGGCCTTGCGCGAGATCTTGTCGATCTCGTCGATGTAGACGATGCCGCGCTGCGCCTTGTCGACCTCGTAGTTGCAGTTCTGCAGCAGCTTCTGGATGATGTTCTCGACGTCCTCGCCGACGTAGCCGGCTTCCGTCAGGGTGGTCGCATCGGCGATCACGAAGGGCACGTTCAGCATGCGCGCCAAGGTCTGCGCCAGCAGCGTCTTGCCCGAGCCGGTGGGGCCGATCAAGAGGATGTTGCTCTTTGCGAGCTCGACTTCCTCCTTGTTCGCCGCCATGTGCTTCAAGCGCTTGTAGTGGTTGTAGACGGCGACGGCCAGGGTGCGCTTCGCGGTGTCTTGCCCGATCACGTACTGGTCGAGGATCGCCTTGATCTCGCTCGGCACCGGCAGGTCGCTTTTCGGGGTCTTCGAATCGGCGCCTTCCGCCGGCACTTCATCGCGAATGATGTCGTTGCACAGCTCGATGCATTCGTCGCAGATGAACACCGACGGGCCGGCGATGAGCTTCTTCACCTCGTGCTGGCTTTTGCCGCAAAAGGAGCAGTAAAGAACCTTCTCGCTGGAGGAGCCTTTTTTCTCGGGCATGGTGCTGTTTCAAAGGGCGTAACGCCCATGATAAGACAAATGAAAACGGGGCCTTCGGTGGAAGAAAGGCCCCGTTCGGCGTCCTGTTTTCAGGGACGCGCCGGATCAGCCGCGTTTGGAAATGACCTGGTCGATCAGGCCGTAATTCTTCGCTTCGTTCGGATCCATGAAGAAATCGCGCTCCATGTCGTTGCGGATCTTCTCGATCGTCTGGCCGGTGCGCTCTGCGTAAATCTGGTTCAGCTGCTCGCGCGTCTTCAGGATTTCGCGGGCATGGATTTCGATATCCGTCGCCTGGCCCTGCGCGCCGCCGGAAGGCTGGTGGATCATCACGCGCGAATTCGGCAGCGCGAAGCGCTTGCCCTTCGCGCCGGCCATCAGCAGGAATGAGCCCATGCTGGCCGCGATGCCCATGCACAGCGTGGAGACATCCGGCTTGATGAACTGCATCGTGTCGTAGATCGACAGGCCCGAGCTGACGCTGCCGCCCGGCGAATTGATATACAGCGAAATATCCTTGTCGGGGTTTTCGCTTTCCAGGAACAGCAGCTGGGCGACGACCAGGTTCGCCGTCTGGTCATTCACCGGGCCGACCAGGAAGATCACCCGCTCGCGCAGCAGGCGGCTGTAGATGTCGTAGGCGCGCTCGCCGCGGCCGGACTGTTCGATGACGATGGGCACCATGCCCAGGCCTTGTGTGTCTAACGCGCTCATTGTTCGGGTCCCCAGTAGAGTGATGGCTACAAGTAGTGGCTGATTATCCGGCCACAAGACAAGGCCCTGCAGAAACGGCGAAGGCGCCGGCCTCGCGGCTCGGCGCCTCCCCCGCGAAGCCGTCCGGCCTCAGGCTGCCATCAGTTCGTCGAAGGGCACGAGCTTGTCGTTCACCTTGGCCGACTTCAGCACGAATTCGGTCACGTTGTTCTCGATCACGATGCCCTCGACCTCGGCCAGGCGCTGCCGGTCGCCGAGGTACCAGCGCACGACTTCCGCCGGCTTCTCGTAACTCTGCGCCATCTCTTCGATGTGGGCTTGCAGCTGGTCCGGGCGGGCTTGCAGGTTGTTCGCGCGCACCAGTTCCGCGACGACCAGGCCCAGGCGCACGCGGCGCTCGGCCTGCGGCTGGAAGGTCTCGGCGGGGATCGGGAACTTGTCCGCATCCTTGATGCCGCGCTTCTTCAGATCCTCGCGCGCGGCCTCGACCATGCGCTCGACCTCGCTGTCGACCAGGGCCTTCGGCACGTCGAGCTCCGAGCTCGCGACCAGTGCATCCATCACCGCCGACTTGTTGCGGGCCAGCACGCGGAACTTGACTTCGCGGTCGAGGTTTTTCTTGATGTCGGCGCGCAGCGCTTCAACCGTACCGTCCTTGATGCCGAGCGCCTTGGCGAAGTCTTCGTCGACCGGTGGCAGGTTCTGTGCCTCGACCTTCTTCAGGGTGACCATGAAGTCGGCTTCCTTGCCGGCCACGTCCTTGCCCTGGTAGTCATCGGGGAATTGCAGCGGGAAGGTCTTCGATTCGCCGGTCTTCATGCCGCGCACCGCGAGGTCGAAGGCTTCGAGCATCTGGCCTTCGCCGATGAAGAACTGGAAGTCGTCGGCCTTGCCGCCGTCGAAGGGCACGCCGTCGATCTTGCCTTCGAAGTCGATCGTCACGCGATCGCCTTCGGCGGCGCCTTCGCTCTGCGGGCGCTGCGAGAAGGTGCGGCGCTGCTTGCGCAGGATGTCGAGAGTCTTGTCGATCGCCGCATCGGTCACTTCGGTGCTGATGCGCTCGACTTCGGCGGCGCTCAGGTCACCGAGCTTGACTTCGGGATAGACCTCGAAGGTCGCGTCGAATGCGATCTCGCCCTCGCCGGCCTGGTCTTTCTGCGTGATCTTCGGCGCGCCGGCGACACGCAGCTGCGCCTCGGCCGTGGCGTCGCTGAAGGCGCGGCCGACCTTGTCGTTCATCACTTCGTAGTGCACCGAGTAGCCGTAGCGCTGCGCGACCACGCTCATCGGCACCTTGCCGGGGCGGAAGCCGTCGGCCTTGACGGTGCGGGAAAGTTTGCGCAGCCGCGTTTCGACTTCGCTGTTGATGCTGGCAGCCGGCAGGGTCAGCGTGATGCGGCGCTCGAGTTTTTCGAGGGTTTCGACTTGGACGGCCATGATGTCTCTTGCTTTCAATGTCGTGGCTGGTGCGCGGGGGGGGACTCGAACCCCCACACCATTGCTGGCGTCAGGACCTAAACCTGGTGCGTCTACCAATTTCGCCACCCGCGCGGGGAAAAGAACGAAGGCAAGCCTGGGCTTGCCTTCACCTTACAAAGTTCGGTTTTGGGTCAACCGCGCATTTTAACTTGTGATGGAGCCCCTCGCCGGCGGATTACCGCCATCGATCCCCCGAGGGGATCGCGCCCGGCTTCGGGCGGCCGGGCGCTCGGGCGCGGCTCGCAGCTCAAGCTGCAGCTGATTCGACCTCGGGCCGTTTGACGCGGAACCAGGCGGCGTACATCGCCGGCAAGGCGAGCAAGGTCAGCACGGTCGCGACGATCAGCCCGCCCATGATCGCGACCGCCATCGGCCCCCAGAACACGCTGCGCGACAGCGGGATCATCGCCAGCACCGCCGCGGCCGCGGTGAGCACGATCGGCCGGAAGCGCCGCACCGCGGATTCGACGATCGCGTTCCAGGTCGGTACGCCATGCGCCCGGTCCTGCTCGATCTGGTCGATCAGGATCACCGAGTTGCGCATGATCATGCCCATCAGCGCGATCACGCCGAGCAGGGCGACGAAGCCGAAGGGCCGGTCCAGGACCAGCAGCGCGCCCGCCACGCCGGCGATGCCCAGCGGGCCGGTGAGGAAGACCAGGATCGCGCGGCTGAAGCTGTGCAGTTGCAGCATCAGCAAGGTGAACATGATGAAGAGCATCAGCGGCGCGCCGGCCGCGATCGAGCCGGTGCCCTTGCTGCTCTCCTCCTGCGCGCCGGCGATCTCCATGCGGTAGCCCGGCGGCATCTTCTTCTGCAGCTCGTTCACCTTCGGCCAGATCTCGGCACTGACGCTCGGCCCCTGGGCGCCTTCGATGATGTCGCCCTGCACCGTGATCGCGTAATCGCGGCCGTCGCGCCACATCACGCCCGGCTCCCAGCTGAACGAGAGCGTCGCGATCTGCAGCAGCGGGATCGAGCGGCCGGTGCTGGTCGGCACGTAGGCATTGCCGAGATCGGTGACCGCGCTGCGCTCGTTCAGCGGCTGGCGCAGCACGATGTCGATCAATCGATCGGCCTCGCGATACTGGCCGATGGTGTTGCCCGACAGGATGGTGCGCGAGGCCTGCGCGATCGCCTGGCTGCTGACGCCAAGGGCGCGCGCCTTGTCCTGGTCGATGTCCAGGCGCAGCACCTTCACCGATTCGTTCCAGTTGTCGTTGACGCCGCGCATCTTCGCGTTCGCACGCATCAGCGCCTTGGCCTGCTCGGCCCAGACGCGCACCTGCTTCGGGTCGGGCCCGAGCACGCGGTACTGCACCGGGTAGGCCACCGGCGGCCCGTTCGGCAGCAGCTTGACTCTCGAGCGCACCTCCGGGAACTCCTCCGCCATCAAGGCCGGCAGGCGCTTGCGCAGGCGCTCGCGCACCTCGAGGGTCTTCGGCAGCACGATCGCCTGGCTGACGTTGGTCTGCGGGAAGATCTGGTCCAGCGGCAGATAGAAACGCGGCACGCCGCTGCCGACCCAGGTGGTCACGCTGTCGACGCCCGCCTCCTTCATCATCCGCGCCTCGAAGCGCTTGGCCACGGATTCGGTGTTCTCGAAGGTCGAGCCTTCCGGCAGCCACAGGTCGACGATGATTTCCGGCCGGCTTGAATCCGGGAAGAACTGCTGCTGCACCTTGCCCATGCCGACGATGCCGAGCGCGAAGATGCCGATGGTCGCGATGATCGTGAGCCAGCGGTGCTGCACGCACCAGTTCACGGTGCGCCGGAAGCGCGCGTAGAACGGCGTATCGAAGAGTTCGTGCGCCGCCTCGCCCTCGTGCATCTTCGAGTGGGTATGCAGCAGCAGCGCGCCGAGGTAAGGCACGAAGTAGACCGAGACGCACCACGAGATGACCAGCGCCGCCGCTGTCACCGCGAAGATCGCGAAGGTGTATTCGCCCACCGTCGACTTGGCGATGCCGATCGGCAGGAAGCCGACCGCGGTGATCAAGGTGCCGGTCAGCATCGGCATCGCGGTCACGTCGTACGCGAAGGTCGCGGCGCGCATCTTGTCGTAGCCCTCTTCGAGCTTGCGCACCATCATCTCGACCGAGATGATCGCGTCGTCGACCAGCAGGCCGAGCGCGATGATCAGCGAGCCGAGCGAGATCTTGTGCAGGCCGACGCCCCAGTAGTACATCGTCACGAAGGTGATCGCCAGCACCAGCGGGATCGTGATGGCCACGACCATGCCCGGCCAGATGTCGAGCCGGAACGGCTTGAAGTGCAGGCCGAGGCTGATGAAGCTGACCAGCAGCACGATCACGATCGCCTCGACCAGCACCTCGACAAATTCGCTGACCGAGCCGGTGACGGCCTTGGGCTGGTCCTGCACCTGGTTCAGCTCGATGCCGATCGGCAGGTCCTGCTTGATCACCGCGACCTGCTTGTTCAGCGCCTTGCCGAGCTCGACGATGTCGCCGCCCTTGGCCATCGAGATGCCGACCGCGATCACGTCCTTGCCCTGGAAGCGCACCTTGGTCTGCGGCGGGTCGACGTAGGCGCGGGTGATGGTGGCGATGTCGCCGAGGCGCAGCGAGCTGGCGGCGCCGGTGGTGGTGTTGACCGCACGGATCGGGAAGACGCGCAGTTGCTCGACCGAGCTGAACTGGCCGCCGACTCTCACCTGCAGGTTGTCGGTCGACGCATCGAGCACCCCCGCGCCCTCCACCGCGTTCTGCGCGCCCAGCGAGTTGATCACCTGGCTCAGGTCGATGCCGAGCTGCGACAGGCGTTTCTGCGAGATCTCGACGAAGAGCTTCTCGTCCTGCACGCCGAAGAGCTCGACCTTGGCGACATCGGGCACACGCAGCAGCTGGTCGCGCACGCGGTCGGCGGCCTTGCGCAGTTCCTCGCTGGTGAAGCCGTCGGCGCTCAGCGCGTAGATGGAACCGTAGACGTCGCCGAACTCGTCGTTGAAGAGCGGCCCGATGACGCCGGGCGGCAGGGTCGCGCGGATGTCGCCGACCTTCTTGCGCACCTGGTACCAGACATTGCTGACCTCCTTCGGCGGCGAGGACTCCTTGATCTGGAACAAGGTGAACGACTCGCCCGGCTTGGTGTAGCTGCGCACCTTGTCGGCATAGGGTGCCTCCTGCAGCGCGCGCTCGATCTTGTCGGTCACCTGCTCGGCCACCTGCTGCGCGCTGGCGCCGGGCCAGTAGGCGCGCACCACCATCACGCGGAAGGTGAACGGCGGATCTTCGTCCTGCCCGAGCTGGAAGTACGCGGCGAAGCCGAGCAGCATCAGCACCACCATCAGGTAGCGCGTCAGCGGCGCATGTTCGAGCGCCCAGCGGGAAATGTTGAAACGAGAGACAGGAGCGGCTGCGGCCGCGCGGTCGGGGTGCTGATCCATGAGGGGGCGGCTCTCAGCGCACCGCGCTGGCGGGAGCCGGCGAAGTCGTCGATACCGGTTCGACGTAGAGCTTGACCTTCTGGCCTGGCGTCAACACGTGCACGCCGGCAGTGACGATGCGCTGGCCCGGAGTCAGGCCGCCTGTGAGCACGACCTGGTTCTGCTCGAAGCTGGCAACCTTCACCGGCTGGGGCTGGACGGTCATCGCCGCCGGGTCGAGGACCCAGACCGTCGATGTGCCTTCATGCTCCGCCACCGCCGAAAGCGGCAGCTTGATCGCACCCTGCAGCTTCGGCAATTCGAGCAGCACGGTCGCCGTCTGGCCGAGCTTGACCGGCGCGGCGCCGATATCGGCCTTGACCTGGAAGGTACGCGTCGCCGGGTCGGTGGCCGCGGCGACTTCGCGCAGGCTGGCCGGCAGGGCCGCGCCGTCGGCACCCCAGATGCGCACGGTCAATGCGCCGGGCTGCGCCGCGGCGGCGCGCAGCGCGGCGAGCTTGTCTTCGGGCACCGCGAAGACCACGTCGCGCGGGCCGTCGTGGGCGAGCTGCAGCACCGGCGTGCCGGCATTCACGACCGTGCCGGGATCGGCGTCGACGCCGGTGATCACGCCGCTTGCATCAGCCAGCAGCGACGAATACGCGGCCTGGTTGCCTTGCACGTTGGCCTGCGCGCGGGCCTGCTCGAACTGCGCCTTGGCTGCCTTCAGCGTGGTCTCGCGCCGCTCCAGTTCGGCCGAGCTGATGAAGCCCTGGTCCAGCAGCTCCTTGTAGCGCTTGTAGTCGGAGGTCGCCTGGTCGAGGCTGACCTGGGCCGAGACCACGGCCGCCTTCGCTGCTTCCTGGCCGAGCCGCAGATCCTGCGGGTCGAGCTGCGCGAGAACCTGCCCCGCCTTTACCGTATCGCCGAGATTGACATTGCGCCGGGTCATCTTGCCGGCGACACGGAAGCCGAGGCGCGATTCGGTGCGCGCCCGCACCTCGGCGGCGTACTCCTGGCGGCCGCCCGCGCCTTCGGCGGCGACGGTCATCACGCGGACCGCCCGCACCGGCTCGGCCGCCGGCTGGGGTTTCGAACAGGCCGCGAGCAGCGAGGCCGCGGCAAGGGTCAGGGCAACCAGCGTCGTCTTGCGCATGGGAATCTCGTCGAGAACGAGCAGGCGAGGGGGTGGAGGGAAACAGCGGCAGGCGCCGGACACTCGAACTGCAGTGGCGAAGAGCATGCGCGCTAACTGACTGACTGGTCAGTAATATATTCGACGCCCTGGGTGAAGTCAAAGCCGGGGCGACTGATGACGAGCCCAGGTCATGCCGCCGATGGACAATGCGCGCCGTGAGCGTCGACCACTACGAAAACTTTCCCGTTGCCTCGGTGTTGTGCCCGCCGGCATTGCGGCCGGCCGTGCGTGCGATCTACGGCTATGCGCGCACCGCGGACGACATCGCCGATGAAGGCCACGCATCGCCAGCCGAGCGCCTGGCGGATCTCGCCGCATACCGCGTCGATCTGGCCGCGGTGATCGGCGGGCGGGCACCGTCGCCGCGCTGGGCAAGTGTCTTCCTGCCGCTGCAGCGCACGCTGCAGATGCACCGCCTGCCGCCCGTGCTGCTGACCGACTTGCTCAGCGCGTTCGAGCAGGACGTGATGCAACAGCGTTATGCAGATCGCCCGGAGCTGCTCGACTATTGCCGCCGCTCGGCGAATCCGGTGGGCCGCCTGCTGCTGCATCTGTACGACGTCAACGACGCGCTGTCGCTGAGACGATCGGATGCCATTTGCACCGCGCTGCAGCTCGCCAACTTCTGGCAGGACCTGTCGATCGACACCGCACGCGGCCGGCTTTACGTACCGCTGGCGGATTGCGCCACCCGGTCGGTCTCGCCCGAGAGCCTGCTGGCCCGCGAAGACTCTCCTTCGACACGCCGCGTCGTCGCGACGCTGGTCGACTGGGCACGCACGCTGATGCTCGAAGGCGCACCGCTCGCGACCGGCCTGCCCGGCCGCATCGGCTTCGAGCTGCGACTGGTCGTGCAAGGCGGCTTGCGCATCCTCGACAAGATCGAGCGCGGCGGCCATGACGCCTTGCTGCGCCGGCCGACACTCGGCGCGATCGACGCGCCGGTGCTGCTGTGGCGCGCGCTGCGCATGCGAGGTGCGGCATGACGCCGGAGCAGTACGTCCAGGACAAGGCGGCGCGCAGCGGCTCGAGCTTCTACTACGCCTTCCTCTTCCTGCCGCCGCCGCGCCGTGCCGCGATCACCGCGTTCTACGCCTTCTGCCGCGAGGTCGACGACGTGGTCGACGAGGTGCACGAACCCAGCGTCGCGGCCACCAAGCTCGCCTGGTGGCGCAAGGAGGTCGGCTCGGCGTTCAGCGGCACGCCGACGCATCCGGTGATGAAGGCGCTGATGCCGCACACCCAGGCCTTCGGCATCAGCGCCGAGCATTGCCTCGCGGTGATCGAAGGCTGCCAGATGGACCTCGACCAATCCCGCTATCTGGACTTCCCCGGGCTGGCGCGCTATTGCCAGCTGGTGGCCGGCGTGGTCGGCGAAGTCGCCGCCAGCATCTTCGGCCGCACGCAGGACGCGACGCTGGCCTACGCGCGCAAGCTCGGCCTCGCGATGCAGCTCACCAACATCATCCGCGACGTCGGCGACGATGCGCGGCGCGGACGCATCTACCTGCCGGTCTCGGAACTGCAGCGCTTCGACGTGAAGGCGCAGGAGATCATGAACCGCGTCTACAGCGATCGTTTCAGCGCGCTGATGCGCTTCCAGGCGGAGCGCGCGCACGCGGCCTACGACGAGGCGCTCAGCTTGCTGCCCGAAGCCGACCGGCGCACGCAAAAGCCCGGGCTGATGATGGCCAACATCTATCGCACCCTGTTGCGCGAGATCGAGGCGGAGGACTTCCGCGTGCTGCATCAACGGGTCGCGCTGACGCCGGTGCGCAAGCTCTGGATCGCGATGCGCACGAACTGGCGCGGCAAGTGACGCGGCGGGTGGCCGTCGTCGGCGGCGGCTGGGCCGGGCTGGCAGCCGCGGTCGAAGCGTGCTCGCGCGGCCATGCGGTGAGCCTGTTCGAGATGTCGGCCCAGCTCGGCGGGCGCGCGCGCAAGGTGGATCTCGGCGATACGGTGGTCGACAACGGGCAGCACATCCTGATCGGCGCCTATCTGCAGACCCTGGCGCTGATGCGGCGCGTCGGCGTGCCGGTCGACGAGGCCTTGCTGCGCACGCCGCTCGCGCTCGTCGGCCCGGATGGCGGCGGCCTGGTGCTGCCGCGCGGCGCCGCGGTGCCGGCCTTTGCGCGGGCGGTGCTGACCAACCCGCACTGGGGCTGGCGCGATCGGTTCTCGCTGCTCGGCGCCGCGACCGGCTGGGCGCTGCGCGGCTTTCGCTGCGCGCCCCGGCTCAGCGTGGCCGAGCTGTGCGCCGGCATCCGCCCGCGTGTGCTCGAGCAGCTGATCGAGCCGCTGTGCGTCGCCGCGCTCAACACGCCGGCGCACCAGGCCAGCGCCGGCGTCTTCCTGCGAGTGCTCAAGGACGCGCTGTTCAGCGGCGCCGGCTCGGCCGACCTGCTGCTGCCGCGGCGGCATCTGAGCGCGTTGCTGCCCGAGCCGGCCGGGCATTGGCTGACGCAGGCCGGAGCCGAGTTGCGGCTCGGGCAGCGCGTGATGTCGATCGCGGCCGGCGACGGAGGCTGGAGCGTCGACGGCGAGCGCTTCGATGCCGTCGTGCTGGCCGCGCCCGCGCTGGAAGCGGCTCGGCTCGCCCGGCCGCATGCGGCAGCATGGGCCGACGCCGCGGAGGCGCTGCGCTACCAGCCGATCGTGACCGTCTACGCGCAAAGCCTCGGCAGCCGCCTGCCGCGGCCGATGATCGCCCTCTCATCGCCGCCGGCCCAGTATGTGTTCGACCTGGGCCAGCTGCGCGCGCAGCCGGGGTGGCTGGCCTTCGTCATCAGCGGCGCGCAGCCCTGGGTCGAACGCGGCATGGAGGCGACCGCGCTCGCCACGCTGGCGCAGGCGCGCGAGGAGCTGGGTGCGCACCTCGGCGAGCCGCTGTCGCTGCGCCGCGCGCTGACCGAAAAGCGCGCGACCTTCTGCTGCACGCCGGAGCTGGTCCGCCCCGCGCAGCGCATCGCGCCGGGCCTGGTCGCTGCGGCCGACTACTGCGAAGGCCCGTACCCGGCGACGCTCGAAGGCGCGGTGCGCTCGGGCCTGGCCGCCATCGACGGTCTCAGCGCTTGACGACCCGCGAAAACGGCGCCGCCAACGGCTCGCCGACGAACACACCCTGCTGCGGCCAGGCGACGCTCTTCCAGTACGCCTCGATCGCCGTCACGCCTTGCAGGTACTGCCCCAGCAGCACCTTCGGCTGCGGGAATTTCTGCAGGTGGTTGCAGGGTTCGCTGACGGTGCCATAGCTGGCCGTCGCGCCGCCATCGATCCAGGCGGTCGCAGGCATTTGCCCATCGCCGTCGAGCACGCCGCCGGTCGAGGTCAAATGGTCGGCGAGCGCACCGGCGGCCCAGGGAATGGTCTCGATGCGGTCGACACGCACCCGGCCTGTCAGGTAGAGGATCACCGAGCCGCTCTCGGGCCAGGTCGATTCGGGCACGACGCGAATATCGACGCCCGGTGCGGGCTGACCGGCCGCCGGGAACTCGACCGCGCGCACGTTGCGCGCCGCGTCCGCGGTGGTGACGAACCAGGCCTGGGCCGGCGGTGCGCCGCGCAGGCCGAGCGTGCCATCGGAGGCGACGCCGCGATCGATCATGCGCAACGCCGATTCGACGTCTTTCGCCGCGAGCAGCATCGAGGGCCGCAGGCGCAGATCAGACCACGGCCGGGCCGTCGGCGAGTTGAAGTAGGCCGAGGGTCGCGACGCGCTGCAGCCGTGTTCGCACAGGCCCGCGTCGAAACCCAGCGCCAGCGCGCCGCCGATGCCGTTGCAGCTGACCGCGTACGGCAGCCGCCAGGCCAGCGCCAGGGCTTGCGTACGCGAGCCGAAACGTGCCGCGATCGCTTCGCGCAGCCGTGTGAACTCCGCTTCGGTCAGCTGCGCGCGCAGCGGCAGATCGATGCGCAGCACCTGCTCCGGCGCGAGCTGGCGGGCGGCGATGTAGTGCTCGCCGACGGCCACCGAATACGGATCCGCGAGGTTGATGACGAGGCCGATGTCGCGCGCGGTCAGCCGCCCCTGGGAGGCGGCCAGCCGAAGCGGCGGGCGCGCCGCGCCGGCGGAGGCCGCTTGGGCCGGAGATTGCGCCGCGGCCGGTACCCCCAGGCCGCTCAAGACACAGGCCAGCAGCGCGGAACCGATGCCCGTCACCCAGCCGACGTGCCAGCGATTTTTTGCCCAGCCCGCGAGGCGCCGCAATGCGCCCGATACCGTTCCGTGCATCCGGTTTCCTTTTCGCGATGCAAAATACACCCATGAAAAAACCTGAGAACCAGAGCCCGACGATCCAGGTCCTCGAACGCATGTTCGCCCTGATGGACGTGCTCGCATCACATCAGGACCCGGTGTCGCTGAAGGACATCAGCCAGCGCACCGGCCTGCACCCGTCGACGGCGCACCGCATCCTCAACGATCTGGCGATCGGCCGCTATGTCGACCGGCCGGAAGCCGGCAGCTACCGCCTCGGCATGCGGCTGCTCGAACTCGGCAATCTGGTGAAGGCGCGGCTCGACGTGCGCGACGCAGCGCTCGCGCCGATGCGCGAGCTGCACAAGCTGACGCACCAGCCGGTGAACCTCTCGGTGCGCCAGGGCGACGAGATCATCTACATCGAGCGCACCTACAGCGAACGCTCCGGCATGCAGGTGGTGCGGGCGGTCGGCGGGCGCGCGCCGCTGCACCTGACCTCGGTCGGCAAGCTCTTCCTCGCGCACGACGACGCGCAGCGGGTGCGCGCCTACGCGACGCGCACCGGCCTGGCCGGCCACACGCGCAACAGCATCACTTCGCTGCCGTCTCTGGAGCGCGAGCTGTCGAGCGTGCGCGAAAGCGGCAATGCGCGGGATGACGAAGAGCTGGAGCTCGGCGTGCGCTGCATGGCCGCCGGCATCTACGACGACCAGGGCAAGCTGATCGCGGGCCTGTCGATCTCGGCCCCGGCGGATCGCCTGGAAGACGCCTGGATGGACCGGCTGCAGGCCACCGCCGCCCATATCTCGGCAGCGCTCGGCCACCGCGGCAGCTGACGGGGCGCGCGCCGGCGGCGCGTCAGGAGGTGACGCGCACCGCGGCCGGCATCGGCATCGCCGACGGCACGACCGCCGGCTCATGCGCCGCCGGAACGATCGCCGGGCGCTCGTTCAGCCACTTGCGCACCCGCTCGGCATCGCCGATGCGCGAATACTTCCCGGCCGAGTCGAGGAACACCATGATCAGCTTGCGCCCGGCGAGGCTCGCCTGCATCACCAGGCAGCGCCCGGCTTCGGTGATGTAGCCGGTTTTCTGCAGGCCGATGTCCCACTCGGGGCTGCGCACCAGGCCGTTGGTGTTGCGGAACTGCAGCTGGCGGTGGCCGACCTCGACCTGGTACTCGTGCGACGTGGTCAGCTCGCGGATCAGTGGGTACTGGTAGGCGGCGTTCACCAGGGTCGCGAGATCGCGCGCGCTGGATTGGTTGTTGCTCGACAGGCCGGTCGGCTCGACGTAGCGCGTATCGCTCATGCCGAGCGACTGCGCCTTGTGGTTCATCGCGGCGATCGCTGCGTCCAGGCCGCCCGGATAGTTGCGCCCCAGTGCATGCGCGGCGCGATTCTCGGACGCCATCAGCGCCAGGTGCAGCATCTCGGCACGCGTCAGGCTGGTGCCGACCGTCAGGCGCGAGCGGCTGAATTTTTCGGTGTCGACATCGTCCTGCGTGATCGTCAGCACTTCATCGGCGGGCTGCTTCGCGTCGGTCACGACGACGGCGGTCATCAGCTTGGTGATCGAAGCGATCGGCAGCACCGCGCCGGGGTTCTTGCTGACCAGCACCTCGTGCGTGTCCTGGTCCATCACCAGTGCGACGCTGGACTTCAGCTCGAGCGGATCGTCCACCGCATGCAGACCGTAGATCTGGCCGAACGACGGGCGCGGCGGCTCGACGTGCACCACGCGGACCGGCACGCGACGCGACGAGCGCACCGCCAAGGTCTTGGTCACGCGGCCGGTCTTGACCTTCAAGGATGTTTCCTTGACAGCTTTTGCTGACGGCTTCGCGGCCGTTGCGCTCTTCTTCTTCGACGAAGCAGGCCGTTCCTTGGCGACCGCGGCACCCATCGGCAGCGCGCAGGCGAGCGCAACCGCCAGCCACCAGGCACTCCACTTCGACGACATATTCTTGCTCATTCCCGACTCCTGGGCTTCCAACCGCCTCGCGAGCGAGTGTATTGGAATGGAAAAAACCGCGCAAGATCAAACCCTTACGCGGCATTTCTCAAGTCAGGTCGTCGATCTTCCGGATCGTCAGCCTTCAGCCCTGGGCAGCCACGCGTTCGGTCTTGCTGTGCAGCTTGTTCAACGCCGCGAGGTAGGCTTTCGCTGACGCGACGACGATGTCCGGATCGGCCCCGACACCGTTGACGACACGGCCCCCGTGCTGCAGCCGGACCGTCACCTCGCCTTGCGATTCTGTGCTGCCGGAAGTGATCGCATTCACCGAATAAAGCAGCAATTCCGCGCCTGTACTGAGCTTCGACTCGATCGCCTTCAGGCTCGCGTCGACCGGGCCGTTGCCGTCGCTGGCGGCGTGGTGTTCGATCTCGCCGGCCGCGAAAACCACCTCGGCATGCGGCCGCTCGCCGGTTTCCGAGTGCTGGGAGAGCGAGACGAGGCGATAGTGCTCATGCTCGTGCGCGACGGCTTCGTCCATCACCAGCGCAAGGATGTCCTCGTCGAAGATATCGCTCTTGCGGTCTGCCAGCTCCTTGAATTTCGCGAAGGTCGCGTTGACCTCGGCTTCCGACTCCATCGTGATGCCGAGATCCTGCAGCCGCTGCTTGAAGGCGTTGCGGCCGGAGAGCTTGCCGAGCACGATCTTGTTTGCAGACCAGCCGACGTCTTCGGCGCGCATGATTTCGTAGGTGTCGCGCGCCTTCAACACGCCGTCCTGGTGGATGCCGGAGGCGTGGGCGAAGGCGTTGGCCCCGACCACCGCCTTGTTCGGCTGCACCAGAAAGCCGGTGGTCTGCGAGACCAGCCGCGAGGCCGGCACGATCTGCGTCGTATCGATGCCCAGCGTCAGGCCGAAATAATCCTTGCGGGTGCGCACCGCCATCACCACTTCTTCGAGCGAGCAATTGCCGGCCCGCTCGCCGAGGCCGTTGATCGTGCACTCGACCTGGCGCGCCCCGCCGATCATCACGCCGGCCAGCGAGTTGGCGACCGCCATGCCGAGGTCGTTGTGGCAGTGCACCGACCAGACGGCCTTGTCGGAATTCGGCACCCGCTCGCGCAAGGTCTTGATGAAGCTGCCGTAGAGCTCGGGCACCGCGTAGCCGACGGTGTCGGGGATGTTGATCGTCGTCGCGCCTTCGGCGATCACCGCTTCGAGCACGCGGCAGAGGAAATCGACGTCGGAGCGATAGCCGTCTTCCGGCGAGAACTCGACGTCGGCCGCCAAATTGCGCGCAAAGCGCACGGAGAGCTTCGATTGTTCGAAGACCTGCTCGGGCGTCATGCGCAGCTTCTTTTCCATGTGCAGCGCACTGGTCGCGATGAAAGTGTGGATGCGCGAGCGCGCCGCACCCTTCAAGGCTTCCGCGGCACGCGAGATGTCGCGGTCGTTGGCGCGCGCCAGCGAGCAGACGGTCGACTCCTTGATGGCCCCGGCAATCGCCTTGACCGCCTCGAAGTCGCCGTTGCTCGAAGCGGCGAATCCGGCCTCGATCACGTCGACACGCAGGCGCTCGAGCTGGCGCGCGATGCGCATCTTCTCGTCCTTGGTCATCGAGGCGCCGGGCGATTGTTCGCCGTCGCGCAAGGTCGTGTCGAAGATGATCAATGAGTCGGACATCGCTTGTCTCCTCAGGCGCTGACTGCTGTTCGGGTCTCGAATCGGACCGCGCCCCGCGCGATCGCCCGCTGCACGCCGCTCGCAATCGCCTTCAGCGAGGCCGAGACGATGTTCGAATCGATGCCCACACCGTACAGGGTGGCGCCCTGCCCGATGCGCAATTCGAAGTAGGCCACTGCCTTCGCATCGGCGCCGGCGCCGATCGAATGTTCGTGATAGTTGATGACTTCGACCTTGCCGTCGAGCAGGCGGTTCAGTCCGGCGACGAAGGCATCCACCGGGCCGGTGCCGGTGCCCGAGACCGGCCAGCGCTTGCCGCACAGCGCCAGGTCGGCCGAGATGCGGACGCCGTCGTCGGTGTCCTCGACGTGCTGGTGCGTCAGGGTCGCGGCATGTTCGCCGTCGATCGCGTACTCGTGGCTGAAGATGCGCCACAGCTCGGCCGCGCTCATCTCCTTGCCCTCGTCGTCCATCACCGCCTGCACGACCTGGCTGAATTCGATCTGCAGCCGGCGCGGCAGCTCGACGCCGTATTCGGTCTCCAGCAGATAGGTGATGCCGCCCTTGCCGGACTGGCTGTTGACGCGGATCACCGCCTCGTAGCTGCGGCCGAGATCCTTCGGATCGACCGGCAGATAGGGCATCACCCAGACATCGCCCTCGCGGCGCGCGGCAAAGGCTTTCTTGATCGCGTCCTGGTGCGAGCCGGAGAACGAGGTGTAGACCAGGTCGCCCGCATACGGATGGCGCGGGTGCACCGGCAATTGGTTGCAGTGCTCGACGCAGCTGCGAATCTCGTCGATGTTGGAGAAGTCCAATTGCGGCGGGACACCTTGGGTGTAGAGATTCAATGCGATGTTGACCACGTCGACATTGCCGGTGCGCTCGCCGTTGCCGAAGAGACATCCCTCGATGCGATCAGCGCCGGCCATCAGCGCGAACTCGCCGGCCGCGGTGCCAGTGCCGCGATCGTTGTGCGGATGCACCGAGAGCACGATGCCGTCGCGGCGCGCGAGGTGGCGGTGCATCCATTCGATCATGTCGGCGAAGATGTTCGGCGTGCTGTGCTCGACCGTCGCCGGCAGGTTGATGATGCAGGGCTTTTGCGGACTGGCATCCCACACCTCGGTCACCGCATCGACCACGCGCTTCGAGAACGCGAGTTCGGTGCCGGAGAACATCTCGGGCGAATACTCGAAGCGGAATGCGGTCTCGGGCTGATCGGCCGCGAGGTCGCGCAGCATGCGGGCGTGGGTCACCGCGAGATCGACGATGCCGTCTTCGTCGAGGCCCAGAACCACCTTGCGCATCACCGGCGCGACTGCGTTGTAGAGGTGGACGATCGCCTTCTTCGCGCCCTTCAAGGACTCGAAAGTGCGGCGGATCAGGGGCTCGCGGGCCTGCGTCAGGACCTGGATCGTCACGTCGTCGGGGATCAGCTCCTGCTCGATCAGCAGGCGCACGAAATCGAAGTCCGCCTGCGAGGCCGACGGGAATCCGACCTCGATCTCCTTGAAGCCGATCTTCAGCAGCATCTGGAACATGCGCAGCTTGCGCTGCGGGTCCATCGGCTCGATCAGCGCCTGGTTGCCGTCGCGCAGGTCGGTGCTGAGCCAGATCGGGGCGCGAGTCAGCACCGCATCGGGCCAGGTGCGGTCACGCAATGCGACCGGGGCGAAGGCGCGGTACTTGGAGGCGGGGTTCGACAACATGGACAGTCCTCTTCGAGTGTGGAGTGCACAACCAGCGGTACAAAAGCAAAACGGCCCGATGCTGGTTGCATTCGGGCCGTTGAGTGCGGAGAAAACGTGAGACGAAAACGATCAGCGAGCCCGGATGACCTCGTATAGAAGTAGTAGCGTGGCGGCGAAACGATTCGGCATAGGGGGCGAAATGTAGCACGCTGATCCGGGGGGATCAATCGTCGTGCAGGCCTTTCTCTTCGGGCGCATCGGTCGACGTGGCGATCACGCTCACCGGCCTGCCCTTCATCTTTCGCCAGCCGTAGACGATGTAGCCCGAAAGACCATAGGCGCAGAAGATCGCGAAAAGCACGCGCGGCGGGTCCAGGCTGACGACGGCGATCGCCAGCGCGATCGCGACGATCACGATGAACGGCACGGTGCGCCGCGCCCCGACGACCTTGAAGCTGTAGAACGGCGCATTCGTCACCATCGACAGTCCGGCATAGAGCGTCACCGCGAAGGCCGTCCACGCCAGCACCGGAATCCGCGAGACGCCCTTGAAGCCGGCGTCGTCGATGACCCAGATCAATCCGATCACCAGGGCCGCCGCCGCCGGGCTCGGCAGGCCCTGGAAAAAGCGCTTGTCGACCACGCCGATATTGACGTTGAAGCGCGCCAAGCGAAGCGCCGCCCCCGAGATGTAGACGAAGGCCGGGATCCACCCCGGTTTGCCGAGATCCTTCAGCGCCCAGATGTAGACGATCAGGGCCGGCGCGGCGCCGAAGCTCACCATGTCGGACAGGCTGTCCATCTGCTCGCCGAACGCGCTCTGCGAGTTCGTCATGCGGGCGACGCGGCCGTCGAGGCTGTCGAGCACCGCAGCGCAGAACACCGCGACGCACGACACCTCGAAGCGCCCGTTGATCGCCATCACGATCGCGTAGAAGCCCGAGAACAGCGCCGCCAAGGTGATCGCATTGGGCAGCATGAAGAGCCCCTTGCGACGGCGACGCAACGGCGGCGGCTCGTTGGTGTCGTCTTCGAGGTCCAGCACCGGATCACTCATGGGCGGGGCGGGGCGCAAAGGTCATGGATCGAGGATAACTCAGGGGTGGAAGCGAAAAAGCCGCGAGAACGGGCTCGCGGCTTCGGCTGGGGACTGCAGCAATGCTTAATTGCGGCTCTGGTCGACCAGGCGGTTCTTCTTGATCCACGGCATCATCGCGCGCAGCTTCTCGCCGACGACTTCGATGTCGTGCTCGGCGGTCAGGCGACGGCGCGATTGCAGGGTCGGCGCGCCGGCACGGTTCTCGACGATGAAGCTCTTCGCGTACTCGCCGGTCTGGATGTCCTTCAGCGCCTTCTTCATCGCGAGCTTGGTCTCGTCGGTGACGATCTTCGGACCGGTCACGTACTCGCCGTATTCGGCGTTGTTCGAGATCGAGTAGTTCATGTTCGCGATGCCGCCTTCGTAGATCAGGTCGACGATCAGCTTCAGTTCGTGCAGGCACTCGAAGTAGGCCATCTCCGGCGCGTAGCCGGCTTCCACCAGCGTCTCGAAGCCGGCCTTGATCAGCTCGACGGTGCCGCCGCACAGCACGGCCTGTTCGCCGAACAGGTCGGTCTCGGTTTCTTCGCGGAAGTTGGTCTCGATGATGCCGGCCTTGCCGCCGCCGTTGGCGGTGGCATAGCTCAGCGCCAGGTCGCGCGCCTTGCCGGTCTTGTCGGCATGCACCGCGATCAGGTGCGGCACGCCGCCGCCTTGCGTATAGGTCGAGCGCACGGTGTGGCCCGGGGCTTTCGGCGCGACCATCCAGACATCGAGGTCGGCACGCGGCACGACCTGGCCATAGTGCACGTTGAAGCCGTGCGCGAAGGCGAGCGAGGCGCCCTGCTTGATGTTCGGCTCGACGTCGTTCTTGTAGACCTCGGCGATCTGCTCGTCGGGCAGCAGCATGATGACGACGTCGGCCGCCTTCACCGCTTCAGCCACTTCGGCGACCTTCAGGCCGGCCTTCTCGACCTTGCTCCAGCTGGCGCCGCCCTTGCGCAGGCCGACCGTCACCTTGACGCCGCTGTCGTTCAGGTTCTGCGCGTGCGCATGGCCTTGCGAGCCGTAGCCGATGATGGTGACGTTCTTGCCCTTGATCAGGCTCAGATCGGCGTCTTTGTCGTAATAGACCTTCATGTGTTTCTCCTAAATGGGGCGGGATGGTTCAGACGCGGAGAATCCGCTCGCCGCGACCGATCCCGCTGGTGCCGGTGCGCACGGTTTCGAGGATGGCGGCGCGGTCGATGGCCACGAGGAAGGCATCGAGCTTGGGCGCATCGCCGGTGAGTTCTATCGTGTACGACTTCTCGGTGACATCGATGATGCGGCCGCGGAAGATGTCGGCCATGCGCGTCATCTCGTCGCGCTCCTTGCCGACCGCCCTCACCTTCACGAGCATCAGCTCGCGCTCGGTGTAGGCGCCTTCGGTCAGGTCGACGACCTTGACGACTTCGATCAGGCGGTTCAGGTGCTTGGTGATCTGCTCGATCACTTCATCCGAGCCGTTGGTGACGATCGTCATGCGCGAGAGCGACGGGTCTTCCGTGGTCGCGACGGTCAGGCTCTCGATGTTGTAGCCGCGGGCCGAGAACAGCGCGACGACGCGCGACAACGCTCCCGGTTCGTTTTCCAGGAGCAGGGCAATGATGTGTTTCATGCGAATCCTTCGGGTCGCGCTCTTCAGGCCGTCGGCGGTAACCGCCGGCCCTTGGCCACGCCCTTCGAATGTCAGTGGTGCAATGTCCGAATCGTTCGGCGCATCCGGCCGGCTGCAGGCGCATCGCGGTAACGATGCGCCTGCAGCCGGCCTTCAGCGCTTCACAGGTCTTCGGACCCCAGGAGCATCTCCGAGATGCCCTTGCCGGCCTTCACCATCGGCCAGACGTTTTCGGTCGGATCGGTACGGATGTCGAGGAAGACGGTGCGGTCCTTCAGCTTCATCGCCTCGCGCAGCGCGCCTTCGACGTCGGAGGGCCGCTCGACCAGCAGGCCGACGTGGCCATAGGCTTCCGCGAGCTTCACGAAATCGGGCAGCGCATCCATGTAGCTGCTGGAGTAGCGGCCGCCGTAGTCGATCTGCTGCCACTGCCGCACCATGCCGAGGTAGCGGTTGTTCAGCGAGACGATCTTCACCGGCGTCTTGTACTGCAGGCAGGTCGAGAGCTCCTGGATGCACATCTGGATCGATCCTTCGCCGGTGATGCAGAAGACATCGGCCTGCGGCTTTGCCAGCTTGATGCCCATCGCATATGGCAGGCCCACGCCCATCGTGCCCAGGCCGCCGGAATTGATCCAGCGGCGCGGCTCGTCGAAGCGGTAGTACTGGGCGGCCCACATCTGGTGCTGGCCGACGTCGGAGGTGATGTAGGTCTCGCGGTCCTTGGTCATCTCCCACAGCGTCTCGACGACGTACTGCGGCTTGATGACCTCCGAGCTGTTCTTGAAGCTCAGGCAGTCCTTCTTGCGCCATTCGTTGATCTGGCCCCACCACGCGGAGAGCGACGGCACGTCGGGCTTGGCATGCGCTTCCTTGACCTGGGCGATCAGCTCCTGCAGCACGTCCTTGGTGTCGCCGACGATCGGGATGTCGACCTTCACGCGCTTGGAGATCGACGACGGGTCGATGTCGACATGGATGATCTTGCGCTCCACCGACGCGAAGTGCTTCGGGTTGCCTATCACCCGGTCGTCGAAGCGGGCGCCGACGGCCAGCAGCACGTCGCAGTGCTGCATCGTCATGTTGGCCTCGTAGGTGCCGTGCATGCCGAGCATGCCCAGGAACTTCGGGTCGCTGGCCGGGAAGGCGCCGAGGCCCATCAAGGTATTGGTGCAGGGATAGCCGAGCAGGTTGACCAGCTCGCGCAGCTCCGCGGAAGCGTTACCCAGGATGACACCGCCGCCGGTGTAGATGTACGGGCGCTTGGCCGCCAGCAGCAGCTGCACCGCCTTGCGGATCTGTCCGCCGTGGCCCTTGCGCACCGGGTTGTACGAGCGCATTTCCACCTTGTCGGGATAGTGGAAGGCGGTGGTGGCGAGGGAGACGTCCTTCGGCACGTCAACGACGACCGGGCCGGGCCGGCCGGTGCGCGCGATGTGGAAGGCCTTCTTCATCGTCATGGCCAGGTCGCGCACGTCCTTCACCAGGAAGTTGTGCTTGACGATCGGGCGCGTGATGCCGACGGTGTCGCACTCCTGGAAGGCATCGAGGCCAATCGCCGGCGTCGGCACCTGGCCGGTGATGATCACCATCGGGATCGAATCCATGTAGGCCGTCGCGATGCCGGTCACCGCGTTCGTCACGCCCGGGCCGGAGGTGACGAGCGCCACGCCGACATCGCCGGTGGCGCGCGCATAGCCGTCGGCCGCGTGCACCGCCGCCTGCTCATGGCGCACCAGCACGTGCTGGATCGAGTCCTGCTTGTAGATCGCGTCGTAGATGTAGAGCACTGCGCCGCCGGGGTAGCCCCAGAGGTGCTTGACACCTTCGGCCTGTAGGCAGCGGACGAGGATTTCGGAGCCGTTCAGCTCTTTGGGCGGAGTTTGCGGTTGTGCCGAAGCGTTGCGCTTCATTTCCGCGGAGGAGATTTCCATGATCGACCTTTGCGATTTTCTCTAACGAAAAACCATCGGTGCCCCTCCTCGCGCCCTCGTGAAGCGGATTCGGAACCTGTGTTGATCGAGACACTGCGCGCCCGCTGTCGGGTGGCCAGTTCAAGACCCAAGTGGTGTACAGCCGGGCATTATGACATTAGCCCGGAAACACACCCGAAAAGGCGATGACATAATCCGCCGCGCCGCCCTCAGGCGCCCCGATCCCCAGCCCGTCCTTGGCCACCGACAAAGAACTCTCCGACTTCCTGAAGAGCATCGAGAAGCGCGCATTCAAGCGCGCCGTCTACGCCGTTCGGGATGAAGACGCCGCACTCGACATCGTGCAGGACGCGATGATCCGCCTGGCCGAGAAGTACGTCGACCGGCCGGCGGCCGAACTGCCGCTGCTCTTCCAGCGCATCTTGTCGAACGCGACGATGGACTGGTTTCGCCGCCAGAAGGTGCGCAACGCGGTGGTGCGCAACTTTTCGGACTTCGAATCCTCTGATGCCGATGGCGATTTCGACCTGCTGGAAACACTGGAGGCCGTCGGCGGATCGCTCTCCAGCGAGAGCGCTTCCGACTCGGTTTCCCGGGCGCAGATTCTGCTTCTGATCGAGGACGAGGTGGCGCGTTTGCCCAGTCGTCAACGAGAGGCGTTCCTGTTGCGTTACTGGGAGGAACTCGATGTCGCCGAAACGGCCGAGGTGATGGGCTGCTCCGAAGGTAGTGTGAAAACGCACTGCTCGCGGGCCGTGCACGCATTGGCCAAATCGCTCCAGGCCAAGGGAATCGCACCATGAAAACATCACCGCCCACCGCATTCCGCCACGCCGCTGAACTGGATGCCCTGCAGTCGCGTTTTGCCTATCGCGTGACCGCGCGGCTCGACGAGCAGGCCGAAGCCGCGTCGCACGACGTGGGCGAGCGACTGCGCGTGGCGCGCGAGCAGGCGCTGGCGCGGGCGCGGCTCGCACGGGCGGCGTCGGCGAAGCTCGCAACCGCCGCGGCCACGGTGGTGTCGGTCAGCGGTGGTGCCGCCACGCTGTCGCTCGGCGGCGGGCCGCGCCTCTCCGGCTGGTGGCTGAAGCTCGCCGGCGTGCTGCCGTTGATCGCGCTGGTCGGCGGCCTGGTGCTGATCCAGGACGCCAACACGCGGGCGCAGATCGAAGCCGCGGCCGAGATCGATTCCGCATTGCTGAGCGACGACCTGCCGCCCGACGCCTACAGCGATCCGGGCTTCGCCGAGTTCCTGAAGACCCCGGGCAACTGAGGCATGAGCCTGGCCGGCCGTCCGAAAAGCGAATACCGGAGTGCGAAGCACGAAGGCATTCCGGCGAGCCGCTCGCCGGGCCGCCTGCCTCACCTGCCGCAGCGCTCGCTCGGTTGGGCGGGCGTCGCCGTAGCACTCGCCGGAGCGGCCGTTTTTGGCCTCGCCCGGGCGCAGAAACCCGTGCCGTTGCCGGCCTCCGCGCCGGCTTCCCACGCCGCCGCGCCGAGCGGCGGCGCGGCGTGGTCGGCGCTGACGCCGGCGCAGCGCACCGCACTGGCGCCGTTGCAGCGCGAGTGGCACCAGATGTCGCCCGACAACAAGCAGAAGTGGCTCGAGGTGGCGGCGCGCTCGTCGCATCTGCCCGAGGCCGAGCGTGCGCGCATGCAGGCGCGCATGGCCGAATGGGCGCGCATGAGCCCGCAGGAGCGCTCGCAGGCGCGCCTGCGCTTCCAGCAGGCGCGCAAGCTCTCGGCACAGGAACGTCACGAGAAGTGGCAGGAATACATGGCACTGCCGCCCGAGCAGCGCCAGCATCTCGCCAGCAGCCCCGCCGCGAAGGCCGAGGCGCGCGAGAAGGAAGCGCCGCGCGAGCGGCCGCAGGCCAAGTCCAATACCGTGCCGATCGCAGCACCGCCCGCGGCGGCGAAGACCGTGTCGCCGACCGTGGTCCAGGCCAAGCCCGGCGCGACGACGAACCTGATCTCGCGCACCGCGACCCCGCCGACGCACCAGCAGCCCGGCCTGGCGAAGATCGCGGCCACGCCGGGCCTGGTCGACAGCGCCACGCTGCTGCCGCGCCGCGGCTCGCAGGGCGCCGCGGCGCGCACGCTCGCACCCGAGCCGCTGCCGCCGATCGAGAAGCCATGAGCCTGCCCGCCGCCCGAAAGGCGAGTACCGGAGTGCGCGCAGCGCGTAGGGTGCACCGGTGACCGCGGCGGAAAGCGAAGACGCCAGCCTCTCCACCCCGAGCCTGCGCAGAAGACTGGCCTGTTTCATCTACGAAGGCGTGCTGCTCTTCGGCGTGTTGATGATTTCGGGCTACCTGTTCTCCACATTGACGCAGCAGCGCAATGCGATGCAGAACCGCCACGGCCTGATGGGCTTTTTGTTCATCGTGCTCGGCATCTATTTCGTCTGGTTCTGGTCGCACGGCGGCCAGACGGTGGCGATGAAGGCCTGGCATATTCGCGTCGTCACGCGCGACGGCGCGCCGCTGACGCAGGGGCGTGCCTTCATGCGCTACCTGCTGAGCTACCTGTGGTTCCTGCCCGCCCTGGTCAGCGTCTGGGCGGCGGGACTGACCGGCGTCGGCGAGTTCTTCGCCGCGTTGACCGTCGGCGTGATCGCCTTCGCGGCCCTGACCCGGCTGCGCCCGGACCGGCAGTTCTGGCACGACACCGTCTGCGGCACGCGGCTTGTCACTTGGCGGCCCGCAGGCCGCGGGCAGAATGCCGTGACATGACAGCCTCCAAAAAATTCTCGGTCTGTGTGTACTGCGGTTCCCGCCCCGGCCTCGAGCCGGCCTATGCAGAGGCTGCGCGCGAGGTCGGCGCGCTGATCGGTCGGCACGGCTGGCAGCTCGTCTACGGCGGCGGCCGGGCCGGCCTGATGGGCGAAGTGGCGGATGCGGCGCTGGCCGCCGGCGCCGAGGTGATCGGCGTGATCCCGCGGTCGCTGATGAGCCGCGAGCTCGGCCACAAAGGCCTCGCGGAACTGCACGTCGTCGAGACCATGCATCAGCGCAAGCAGATGATGGCGGAGCGCAGCCAGGCTTTCCTGGCGCTGCCCGGTGGCGTCGGCACGCTCGAGGAATTGTTCGAAGTCTGGACCTGGCGCCAGCTCGGCTACCACGACCAACCGGTCGGCCTGCTCAACGTGCAGGGCTATTACGACAAGCTGATCGACTTCCTCGTGCACAGCCGCGAGCAGGTCTTCGTGCCGACGGCCCAGTTCGACCTGCTGCAGGTCGGCAACGATCCGGTCGAGCTGCTCTCCCGCCTTGCAAAATTGGCGTCGGGCGCCACGGCGCCCGACGATTTCGGCAAGATCTGACAGGTCAAACGGCGTTTTCGTCCGTCTCCCCGGTGCGGATGCGCACCACCTGCTCGACCGAGGTGACGAAGATCTTGCCGTCGCCGATCTTGCCGGTCTTGGCCGCCTTCACGATGGCTTCGATGCACTGGTCGACATCGCCGTCCTTGACGACGACCTCGACCTTGACCTTCGGCAGGAAGTCGACCACGTATTCCGCGCCGCGGTACAGCTCGGTGTGGCCCTTCTGGCGGCCGAAGCCCTTGACTTCCGTCACCGTCAGGCCGGTCACGCCGACGTCGGCAAGGGCTTCACGCACTTCTTCTAGCTTGAAGGGCTTGAGGATGGCGGTGATCTGTTTCATGGCGTACCCCGAGTCTCAGAAAAGTTGAATCGGGCCTAGTGTATGCGCGGGCCGCCGATTCGGCCGGCCGCGCTGCAAGGCCATCGGGCAGACCCTAAGATCGCCGCACCCATGAGCCCACCGCGCGCTTCCAAAGATCCCGTCATCCGCGTCTTCGACGATCCGGCCGGCATCGATGCCTCGCAGTGGAACGGCCTGCTCGCACTGCAGCCTTCGGCCACGCCCTTCATGCGGCACGAATACCTGGCGGCATTGCACGAGTCCGGCAGTGCCAGCGAGAAGACGGGATGGGCAGCGAAGTTCCTCGCGGTCTTCGACGCCGACGGCCGGCTCGCCGCCGGCTGTCCGCTGTACCTGAAGGACCATTCCTACGGCGAGTATGTCTTCGACTGGGCCTGGGCCGATGCCTACCAGCGCCACGGCCTCGCCTACTATCCGAAGCTGCTCGACGCCGTGCCGTTCACGCCGGTGCCCGGACCGCGGCTGCTGGCGCGTGACGACGCCGGCCGCGCGCTGCTGCTGCGCGGCATGCAGGCCTTTGCACACCAGGCCGAGCTGTCGTCGGCGCACCTGCTCTTCCTCGACGAGGCGGATCAGCGGGTCGCCCGCGAAGCCGGCTGGATGATGCGCAGCACGGTGCAATTCCATTGGCAGAACCGCGCCGCGGCACCTTATGCGGACTTCGCCGAATTCCTCGCCGGCCTGCAGCGCGAGAAGCGCAAGAAGATCCAGCAGGAGCGGCGCAAGGTGCGCGATGCCGGCGTGACGTTCACGGTGCTGCAGGGCGCGCAGATCGGCGAGGCCGACTGGGACTTCTTCTACCGCTGCTACGCGCGCACCTATCGCGAGCATCATTCGACGCCTTACCTGACGCGTGACTTCTTTCGGCGCATGTCACGCACCATGGCCGAGCATTGGCTGCTGTTCGTCGCCGAACGCGGCGGCGAGCGCGTGGCCGCGTCGCTGATCGCGATCGACCCGGCGCGCGGGAATGCCTTCGGCCGCTACTGGGGCGCGGTCGAGCACATCGACTGCCTGCATTTCGACGCCTGCTACTACCAGCCGCTCGCCTGGTGCATCGCGAATGGCTACCAGCGCTTCGAAGGCGGTGCGCAAGGCGAACACAAGATGGCTCGTGGCCTGCTGCCGGTGGTCACGGCGTCGGCGCATTGGCTGGCGCATCCGCAGTTCGCGGATGCGGTGGCGCAGTTCCTCGCGCGGGAAGGGGCCGGGGTCGAGGCCTATGCCGACGAGCTGCGCGAGCGCAACCCGTTCAAATCGTCAGCGCAGCCTGACTAGAACGCGGGGCCGATGTTCATTGCTTGAAGTCGCCCCCGAAACCGTAGACGAACTGCTCCGGCGTCAGGTACTTGCGCAGCGCCGCATTCACGTCGGC
>Ga0105237_10000321_pt1 | contig 67355 bp, 100 predicted proteins | sample KBSC24metaG_FD_81520 | JGI IMG/M metagenome (GOLD analysis project Ga0105237, IMG submission 81520) | Corn rhizosphere microbial communities from Kellogg Biological Station, Michigan, USA - KBS C2-4 metaG | ecosystem: Host-associated > Plants > Roots > Rhizosphere > Soil | place: Michigan, USA... | reverse complement strand
GGGATCGAGTGCACACGTCCGCGCCAGTCGATGCGCGACCAGTAGAAGTGAACCACGTAGTCCCGGCCCATCTCGGTCGCGAAGTGTCGCCACTCCTCCTGTTTCGTCTCGACGCCGACCTCCTCGCGAAATTCGCGGACCATGGCGTGCACGGGTGTCTCGTGGTCGTCCGCCTTGCCGCCGACACCGTTCCACAATCCGTGTTGCCACTCGGGCGTCTCCTTGCAGACGAGCAGCACATTCTCGTCGTGGAAGGCGAATCCAGCCACCATTGTCTTCATAGCCATCTCGCTTCTCCTTCTAGCCGAACTGTTTCGCGTGCTCGGGGCAGTAGTGTCTCGGCCTCGACACGCCTCCCTCGTACTCGGGCACGTAGACCCAGCCGTGCGCCCGCGCCTCGCGCCATCCGTCCTTGAACTGACCGCTCTCGGACTGGAAGTTGACGCGACATCCGGCCTTGTCGCAGTCGAACATCATCGAGTTACTGTTCTTGTCGTACTTGCTCGTCATGCTCCCTCCATCGCGGGCTTCAAGAATCTCCATTCCGGCGGCTCTCGCTCCCTGGTCTTCGCGCACCACAGATACCAGACGAGAATCCACAATAGACTCTTGATTGCGCTCATCCAGTCCAGGAAGACCAGTTCTCCGAGCATCTCGCCAAAATCGTATCCTATCAGTAGTGTTCTGAGAAAGCGCAGGTCTTCTCGGTTGCGCTCCGCAGATTTGTTGTGCGCGAAGGGGAACCGGATCTGTTGGTCGTGATACACGACACACACGATCGTGACCACGGCGAACAGGAACAATCTTATCGGATAAATCGTCGCTCGGTTAAAGACCAGTTCTGCGATTATTATGATCACGAACTCCAGGAGACCGACGGTCACTCCGGTCCAGTCCCAGATTCGCAGATAGATCTCCTGAACCGCGTCGATCACGCGGCGATCCGCAGACACTATCCAGCTCATAGATCTTCTCCCTTCATGCGCGGCGTGGCCGCCTCCTGGGTCCGTGATACCGCGGAGCTCGGAATCCACCAAAGACTCCGGTAGCCGATCCCCTTGATGTTGATGCCGTGGTGCGCACCACCCATCTTCCGTATCAGGCTCGTGATGCGCCCGCGATGTTTCGCGAGATCCTTCATGCCGTCCCGATCGAGAATCTTCTGGAGCGACGACAGCTTGAAGTAGTGTCGCCCGTTCTCCTCGTCCTCCCACGGACGCCCCTGAGCCAGATCCTCGATCACGCGCCCGCGCTGCCGGTTCGTCAGGAACGTCTCGAGAAGCTCCGTGAACTGACTTCCCGGCGCCAGATCGTCCGGCGTCTCGAGGATCTCGAGATTCTGCATCACGTCGTTGAGCACGCCGAACCACACGTTCTGCGATATGATAGCGAACGACTTGTGAACATACTCCATGCACAGACGATGGAATCTGTGATAGTTCTGAAGATCCTCCGTGGACATCGGTATCTTGGCGCCCTCGACGTCGACAAACCACAGCGGCGGCTCGCTGTTCAACTTCGATATGTGCTGGATCTGCGGATACGTGCCGCCCGCCCCCACGCCGAACTTGCGCGATCGGCACTGCATCGCGTCGCAGTGGCTCTGCATCGGCTGGTCCTTGCACTTGTACTGGTAGTCCTTCCGTTCCAGGGACTTGATCGTGACCGCCAGCTTGTCGATCGGATACGGCGGATCGCAGTGATCGTGCGCCGACTTCTCCAATCGCTGCGCCCAGTCGTCCGGAAACTTGCGCTTGTAGTACACGCCGAGATGAAACAGAAAGTTGTTCTGCCCGCCCTGCTTCACGCCCCCCGACATCACTAGATGTTGGATGCAAGGAGGTCCATCGGTAAACGGGGGCTTCTCCTTCCGGGGCTTCCGGGATCCGTTGCTGTTCTCGCTGCGAAAGGTTGCGAAGTCTTCGGGACGAACGCGCATGCGCTCGGCCTCGTGCAGGAATTCGGACAGGGTCATCTCGGCGCCCGTGCGCTTGAGCCCGGCCTGCATCCGCAGCTTGTCGCCGTAGGTCGTGCCGCAGTACGGCATGACTATCCAGCTCGGCTTCTCTCCGCGATCTGCGAGCAGCTTGGTCTGCTTCGGAAAGATTTCGGAGTTCGCGTATCCTATGCTCGCCATCATCTCCCGAAGCGTGGACTGCATGAGCGCGGCCTCGACGGGCTCCGTCGAGAACAAGAACAGATGCAACCCGCCGGACTTGCTGCGGCACGGAAGCAGCGGATATTTCCGCTCGGTCACGCGTCGTATGATCTCGTCGTGATCCGCGTCGTAGTCGTCGATGTCTCCACTTCCCCAGACGCATCTGTTGTCGTTGCGAATAGGTGCCACGCCGAGCGGCAGCGTGTTCATCTCGGACAGGTGTCTCGTCCAGAGCGCGGGTGTAGCCGCTCCGCTCAGAGTCTTGGCCGTCGAGCGTATCTCCCATTTCACGCCACCCTGGGGATCGAGCGTCGGCTCTCCGTGCGTTCCGTGATACTGCTCGTTTCCCGCGAACAGTTCTGACATCCTCTCCGCGTCTGATTTCTTGGCAGGCATTCCAGGCTTCCCCGTGCATCAGAGAAATTTGGGGAGAGCCTGTTAGAGCTCTCCCCGCAGTTTCACATGTCGTCGGAGCCCGAGCCCGCTTCGCCGTCGTCGGTCTGGTTGGAATCGGGGGCGTCGGCCTTCAGGGCGCCGGACGCGAAGTCCGCGTGGATCTTCTTCGCGGCGCGGTAGATAGCGAGATCGTCGACGAACATCGGAACGGCGCTGCCGTCCTCCTCGCCGGCGTGGGATGCGCGGTAGCCGTACCAGCTTCCCTGATCGTTCTTCTTCGGGACGGTCTGGAGCCGGTACACGCAGGCGTAGCTCGGCGCGGTCGTGTCGTTGGGCAACAGCACGTTGTTCATGAGACCCATCCACTCCCGCGACGCCGTGTGGTTGGTCGACACCATGGGGACGACGAGCGCAGTCGGGCGACCGCCGTTGACCTTGGGATCCACGACCAGGAAGACATGCTCTCGCGTCTCCACGACCGTGTTGCCGTTCGGCATCTTCCACGCCGTCCGTTCCTTGCCGGATTCCTTGCTGACCTCGGTCTTGAGCTCGGCGGCATCCGGACGCGACGGATGACGCGCGACGAAGCCGCCGCGATCCGGCTTCCACTCGATCCAGCACTTGTTGAAGTAGCACGGAACGCCGAGCAGACCGCTGTCCTCGTTCTCCGTGTCGGCGTCGACGAACGTCATCGTGCCGCGCAACCAGAGGTCACCGGCCTTCGCGTCCTTGCCGAGATACTTGATCTTGTCGGCACGATCGAGTTGTGGTGAGTTGGACTGGATAATGTAGAGAAGCGGGACGATGTTGTCTTCCATCGCCGTGGAGACGCCCTTGCCCGCGTCGCCCTGCATCATCTTCAGGAGCTCGGGATCGGCTGGAAGACCGCCGCCCTTCTTCGTCGCCACGGCCTTGGACAGATTCGGCTTCTGCTCGGTCTGCTTGTCGGTCGACTTGTTCTTGGTCGCGGTGTTGCTGACACCCTTCGCCATAGTCACTTCTCCTTCGCCTTCTTGATCTTTGCGACGCGCCCCACTGTTGCACCGAGCAGATCGAGCGGGGGCGTCTTGCCTTCTTCCTCGATCTGTTCCTTGACGAACGCCGTGAGAGTATTCCACGGCACCCCGAATTCGTTCTTGACGCTGAGCTTCAGCTTGGTCGCCAGCTCGGTGATCTTCTTCTGCTGCGCGGCCGTACCCTTGCCGCAACTGATCGTGATCGTGTTGCGCAGCATGCCGGGATGGTGCTTCCCGATCCACGCGAACGCCTTGCTGCGCTTCTCGTCCGGCCACTCCGCCGCGATGTTCGCGTGATAGTACGGTCCAACCTCGACCACGAAGGGCTTGTAGTTGCCCTCGGCCTCGAGAGTCATGTCGCGAACACCCGCGCCATCCATGAGATCAACGAGTTCCCTCTCGGTGATCTCGAGACGACGCTGCTTGAGATGGGAGATCTTTTCCTCGAACTCCCCGATGTGAAGTTCGATGTCGCGCAGGACACGCATCTTTCTACGTATGGTGTCCAGCTTGTCGGGCGACGCCCGACCTGCCGCGTCGTCGATCATCTCGGCGATCACGTCCTGGGGTGGACGCGGCGCGGCGCGTCCCAGTGGCTTCTTCATGTGAGAGGTCCCGTGCTAGTGGGGGCAGAACCGCAAGTGTGGCACGCGTCGTGGACACTTGCAAGTGCGCCCGCCGCGTCCCTGGGGAGGGGACGAGCGGGCGCCAGAGTTTGCGGCACGTCTTGCACGGGAGGGCCGCGCTGCTCGCCGGGGTACGACTGGGGAAGTTGTTTGCGGCGAGCAGGCAGACATAGAATGGCATGTTCCGGGGGCCGCCGCAAGTGGGCAGGTTCTAATTATTGGTTTATCAGATTTTCCCTACGCGCGCGTACGTGAGGATCGTCCTTCTCTACGCGCGCGAATCAATAATCTGATAAACCAATAAGTGCCCGCGCGAGCAGGCACTTACTTTCACTTGATGTCCTCGCGATTATTGATAATCTCGCCGTGCTTGCGGGTGCCCCCCGCCCGAGCGAGAATGGGTACGCACGCGAGCGCAGGAGACACACGTGACGAGATATACACCAGCCCGGCCGCCCATGGGCCACCAGACCAATGCGATACAGGCGGCCGCCTCCGCCCCGGAGAACCCCTGTCCGGAGGACGTGTTTGCATACCTCATGGACTACGGGACAGGGAAGTCCCAGGTCATCCTGGACGAGTGGGGAGAGATGGCGACGGGCGGGGGGCCGCAGGATCTGCTGCAGATCGCGCCGAAGGGATCATACCGGAACTGGTTCCAGGACAAGAGCGATCTGCAGAAGGCCGAGATCGCGCACATGGACCCCGAGTTCAGGTCGCGCATGCGCGTCGCTCACTGGAGCGCGGGGATGGGACGGGAGCATCGCAGGCGCCTGGAGACGTTCATGCGAGGCGGAGGCGAGAAGGATCCACCGCGCGCGCTGTTCGTCAACATCGAGTCACTCTCCAAGGAGGGAGCGGCGCGGGAGCTTGTTGAGGAGTTCGTTCAGCAGCGCTGGTGCTACGGCTCGATCGACGAGAGCACCATTATCAAGGGACGAAAGAGCGAGCGCGCCAAGTTCCTGGTGCGCAGAATCGCGGACGATCTCGTGGTTCGTCGGATAGCGACGGGACTTCTTACGCCGCAGGGGCCGATGGACACGTGGATGCAATTTGCGTTCCTGTCGCGGAAGATCCTTGGGTGCAGATCGTACCAGGACTTCCAGGGACGGTACGCGATCACGCGCAGGATGTCGGCCGGCAACCGCACGTTCGACGTCATCGTGGACTACAGGGAGCTCGACGATCTCCGGGACCGGATCGCGCCGTACAGCTTTCGCGTGCTGAAGTCCGAGTGCCTGGACCTGGAGCCGAAGAAGTACGTTCTATGGGAGTCCGAGCACACGAGCGAGCAGCGGCAGCACTACACGCAGCTCCGGGACGAGGCCGTCACGCAGCTCTGCACAGGAGAATTCGTGCAGACGGAGCACGTCATGACGCGTGTCATGCGCCTGCACCAGATCAACTGTGGCTTCGTGACCGACGAGCATGGAGTGGTGCACGACATCCCGAGCAATCGCGAGAAGGAGCTCGTCGAGATCCTGGGACTGCATCGCGGGAAGGCGGTCATCTGGACACCGTTTCTTCGCACCATTCCCAAGATACGGGCGGCTCTCGAGGAGGCTTTCGGCGACGCGGGCGGTCGGCGAGTGGCCGTGTTCTCCGGCATGAACCAGAAGACGCGTCTCGAGGACGAGCGACGTTTTCTAGGAGACCCCGAGTGTCTGTTCATGATCGCGACGCAGGGCGCGGGTGCGCGCGGCAACACCTGGGTCGTCGCGGATCTGGAGATCTTCTTCGCGAACAGCAGCGACCTGGAGCAGAGGAACAACGCGGAGGATCGCCTGCATCGCAAGGGGCAGACCAACCGCGTGACCGTGGTGGACATGGTGACGCCGGACACGGTAGACATGAAGATCGTGCGTCGCCTGCGCAAGAAGTTGAACACGGCGACGCACCTGACCGGGGAGGAGACGAGGGAGTGGCTGATCTGATTGACCAGATGTCGGAGGCGACCAGGATTCCCGTGCGCATGCTCGCGTGCGAGGTGCGCGGCGGCAGCGAGAAGGACGTGCGGAAGTATATCACGACTGCGAACGCGGGCAGGAAGCAGATGCGACGCAGGATGCGCAGGTTGAAGGCGTTCCTGTATAAGATGTCGAGGAGACGAGGGAATGGTTGATCTGAAGAAACCGTACTGGTGCAAGAACTGCGGCTGGAGCCGCGAGGAGGCCGAGAAGCGCTGCTCGTCGGCGAACTGCAAGGAGCGACGAGATCTCGAGGACTATCAACGACAGCGAAGCATGGAGGACGACGATGTTTCTTGACCACAATGGACGCCCGGCCGGAGACTGGGAGGACGACAGATTCCGCAACGATGCGCAGGGTCTGAGCAAGTACGTGCTGGCCGGCGTCAAGCGAGTGCAGCAAGCGAGACCACCGCAGATCTTCGACGGCATCGTGACGACGCACTGCATGATCGCGGGCATCGCATTCGCGGTCGGCGTTCTCATTCACAAGCTGCCGCAGAAGGACAGGAAGCAACTCCGCGATTACTTGGTTCACAAGCTGGACGACATGCTGAGGGAGCACGGAGCATGACGAAGGAGGAGACACTGCGAGAGGCGCTCGAGGGGCGCGGCTGCCTGGGCAAGGCGAAGCCTGACGAGCCCGTGTTCGTGTTCAGGGCCCAGGACGAGCTCGCACCGGAAATTGTCCGTGACTGGGCGGACATCGTTGCTACGCACGATCCCAACAGCTCGAAGGCGCACGCCGCGTCCAAGCTCGCCGACGAGATGGAGGCGTGGCAGGAGAAGAACGGCTGCAAGATGCCGGACTAGATCTGTTCCGCAAAAAGACCCGGCGCGGGCAAAGCCCGGCCGGGCAAGTTTCAGGGAGGTCCGGGGTGCGTCAAGCCCCGGAGACGAAGCGTTCCCGTGGCGGAACGCTCGACCTCATTTGTCGTCGCGACTGAGCCGCGTGGCAATCTTGTCGATCTTCGCGTCGATCTTGTCGATCTTCACGTCGATCTTGTCCGAATTCTTGTCGAATGCCCTCTCGATTCTATCGACCACGGCCTGGAAACTGGCTTTCGAGACGAACGAATCCCGAGAAAAGACCTCGAACTCGTGGATCTTTGATCGCAGGGCATGCCCCTGTTCTCCGACTTCTCGCCGGATCGTGTTAGACTGATCCAAGACTAGGACCTCCAGCTTGGTGACATCACGCTGAATATTCTCGAACTCCGCATCTATTTGTTCAAACTTTTCGTCCGAGTGAAGGAATTTATCGTCGATCTTTTTCTCGAGAGTGGCTTTGATATCGCGTTCTCGATTAGCAATCCAAAGAATAACGCCAGTTACCGCGGCTACTACCGTGGCGATCGTTCCAACATTCGCGAGAACGTTGAATTGGTCGGGTGTGAGTGCCACTTCTGCGCGCTCCCGTGGTATGCGATCACCGACGGCGGACAACCCGCCGTCGGGTAGAGCGCTGGTTGGTCTTCCTATCGAGTGAAGTGCCCAGTGATGGTCACGGGGCCGTTCGGAGTCATGGCGACCCCGACGCTCACGTCGACACCGAGCTGAACCGAACGAAGACGCGAGGCCGGCTTCACCACGGGCGCGGCCGCGATCGCAGCACAGATGCCCTGAGCGATGGTGGCCGCGTCCGCGACAGCGCCGCCTGCTCCCGGGATGAACGCCGCAATGGTCGCGATAGTCGGAATGAAGCCGCACGCCAGATTGGCGTCGGCCTGGACCTGAGCCTGGATGCTCGAGATCTGGTTCTGGACGTCGACGGTCGAGCACGCCGCGAGCGAGGCGCCAGCCGTCGCCACTGCGGCGATAGTCGCGATGAGACGGGACTTGTGACTGATTCTCACTTCTGTTCTCCCTTGGTGGGTGCCGGGACCGGAGGTGGTACCGGGGATGGAGCCGGAGCCGGTGTCGGCTTCGGCGACGCTGCCACGACGGCGTTTGCGACCGCCGCAGCAATTGGTGTGATCTTGTCGTTCGAGACCCAGCCGCCGTATCCGGTCTCGTCAATTCCCTGACGGATAACACGAAAGGCGGCTTGGATCTGTTGCTGAGTTGCGCTCATGCCAGCTCCTTGAGGAAGTTTCCGAGAGCCTCCGCGTCGAAGCCCTCCGGCGACAGATTATTCGCGTTCACATATTCCGGCGAGAAATACGCGACCGTCTCGTCGTTGTACAACTGGTAGAACTCCCTCGACATCGCGTGGACGCGACCCCACGTGACGAGGATCGCCATGCCGCGCGAATTGCGACCGACGATCGGGATGTAGTGCCCGCCGCTGACGTGCGACGAGGGAACGGGCGTCCACGGCTGGTGCGAGTCGAACTGCGACTCGGCGCTGTCCGGGAAATTGATGCCGACGCCGACGGCTCCGAAGAGCCACGTCGCGAGCATGAGCTGGTCGAAGTCGCCGGGTGTCAGGGACATGTACGCAAGAATCTGGTGCCGAACGCCGTGCGCGTCCACTACTCCAGTCTTCCGGCGATACGAGGCCGCCTCCTGCATGTCTGTTCCCTGATCAGTGTCAGGCGTGCCGCGATACCCGGTAACGGCCGAATAATCCGAGATCACGCTGGCATCAGTGAATGGAACAGAGCCTCGCCGCGAGGCGAGGTTCCACAGCTTGTGCTCGTGCGCCGCGCCCGCCCAGACGCAGTCCCCGACCTTGTCGTTCGAGAACATGCCCCAAGACGATACTGTCTGGTAGTGACCAAACACGGGCGGAGGCTTCGGCAACTTTGACGCACGAAAGATGGACGAGAACTTGAGCCGAATAGAGTCCTCTCGTGCGGGAAGTTTGCCGAGCGCCTTCACTTCGCGACTCCGCCCGAGGCGACCGGGGTCACGACCGGATCGGTCGGCGTATTCGGGTCCGCGATCGCCGTGGCAATGCGCGCCCGGATGGCCTCGACAGCCTCGCCGCTCTGAGGATCAAGGCCGAGCGCCGTGATCACGCCAGCACCGTGCTTCTGGGCATAGGAGATCGCATCGCGAACGACCTGACTCCGAACGTCGATCGAGAGGTTCGGATTGTTCCGAAGCTGAGTCTGCGCGCGCATCGCAGCGTCGTTGATGCCGTTCACGATGATGCCCTGAAGCTGGTTCTTCTGCGCGTCGGTGATCGATACGCCGAGCCACTTGAGCCCGCGCACGATGCCCCAGAGCACTGCGCTACCGATGCTCGCGCCGAACGCCGCAGTGACGTAGCCAACGACGGTTGACGCAGCGCCGCCACCGTTGAACTGATCCGCAGCGAGAACCGAACACGTGGTCACTGCCGTCGAAGCCGCGAAGGCAGTCGCAAAAGTGAACAGAATTCTGTAGTTCATGGTAGTTCCTTTCTTCGTTCGCGCAGGAGACGCCCGCCCGCGCTCGGGATCACTGGATCTTTTTCGTCCACGACCTAGTCGCGGTAAGAACACTTGGCGCGAACCAGAGGCGACATCTTGAGCCCCTGCCAGTTCGTGGTCATATGTTTCTCGATGAAATCGTTCATCGCGGCAGTGCACGCCTCCGGGGTGTCGAATCGCTGGGAAGGCTGCGACGGAGCCGAGGGATGAAGCGGCGTGATCATGAGAACCCAGGCGAGTAGAGGAGCAGTGAGAAGAAGCATTGGATTGTCTCCATTCTAGATTTATCAGCAGCTCGTCGTCGACACGAACCCGAACTGCGCCGTGCCCGTGAGCGCCGTGGCCGCGGCTGGAATGCCGCCAGGAGGCGTCAGGCCATTGAGACGAAGCACCGACCCACAGAACGACAACGAGACATTGACCGTTCCGGTACCGGGGCCGTTCGTTGGATTGGCGGAATAGTCGATCACGCTGCCGCCTCTCGCAACCAGGAACGCGCTGATGCTCACGTTGCCGCTGTACGACCACGTTCCACCGGTCGTCACACCGGAGCAGTGATAGTCGCACCAGACGAATGACAGAAACGTGCTGGTGCCGCCGTTGCCTAGGATGATGCCAGCACCAGTTCCAGAGATCGTTGCTCGCCCCTCGCCGTCGGCGAAGAATACGTTATCGTTCGTGCCGCCGGATCGAAAGTTGTGCGCACCAACGACGTCTACCATCGCGATCTGGTGCTCGTAGAACGCACCAGTATTCAGAACATTGTTGGTGTTGCACGTCCACGTCTGCGTGAAGCCGAAGGTCGCGACGAATCGCGCCTCTGCGTTGTCGCTGACGACAGCGCACGCCGCCCCCGCCCCCGTCGAAACGGCAGTGTTGGTCCAAGTGTTGGCCGCGCGCGTGTTGTAGTTGATGAAGTTGTATCCAGTGATCTGACCCTGCATCTGGACGTTCTCGTTGAACGGTCCGGTGTAGAGCCCGATGTTCGGCGCGATGTTGTTCGCGTCCCATTCCTGGTAGACAACATTCGTCGCGTACTGAATGTTCTTGAAGCAGCGCGTTCCGACGCCGAGACCATCGTTGCTGTTGCTCCCGGACGCGTCAACGCAGACCTCGGTCTGTCCCGGCTGTTTCCAGCGCTGACCCTGATATGCGAAGGCCCACGAATTGTTGTTTCTGAAGACCATCTGCGACTGACCGGGCCAGAGACGGACCTCCGGAGCGATCTGCCAGTCCGTGAACGTTCCGGAACCACCGATAGTGTCTACGGTGATCGTCAGAGTCGTGGTCACGTACGACGCGACTACCCCGGACATGAAGTTCGAGGGGTTGGCAAGAGAGAAGACCCGGTAGCGCTGCGTGGAGCCAAATTCTGGAACCAGAATCGGAAGACCCGACGACGTGGTGAACGCCTTGGATCCAGTTCCAATCGTGATCGATGTCGAGGACGTGGCAATCTGCGGGACCAGCAGCTTGCCGAACGAGGTGTCCTCGTTGATGACCATGAAACAGGTCGTGGCACCGTATCCGCTCGCCGCGTTGAACGTCAGCGGAAAGAACGCAGATCCGCCGAGCGCGAACGTAGAACCGGAATCCCCCGAAAGGACTGCGTACGCCGAGGTCTTTGCCAGACGCGTGTTTGTCCAGCAGCCGCCCGAAGATGACGCTATGGTCGCGAATACACCGCCAGCACAACTAATCGTGATGTTGTCGCACTTCGCGAGACCAAAGACCGAAGACGACGCGTTGGGGATGCTGGCCGTCGAGACAGCGGTGACAAGACCCTTGGCATTGACCGTGATCTGTGGAACGGTCGTGGCCGCGCCGAACGTTCCAACGTTGCTGTTGACCGTGGCGAGAGTAGTCGTGATGGCGGTGGCGCCGCTCCCGGACACGTCACCACTAAGAGTGATCGTCTGATTCCCGGTGATGACGGCCGTCCCACCGACGTACAGTCCAGTGGCGTTGAGTGTGCCGACTCCCTTGTCGCCACCCGAGACGGTCGGAGGAATTGTCACGCCACCGTCGTTCTCGAAGCTGACCACGTCCGTCAGAGTCGTAGAACCGTTCGGCGTGGTCGCGATTCTTACGTACGAGCCGTTGGCCGTGGGAGTCCAGTTCTGGGCAGCGAATATGCGAACCGAGGCGGAGGGGCTCGTCGCGTACGCGCTGCTGTTGTATCCATGCGCATTGAACCCGCAGATCTGGTCATTCGTCAGGAGAGCAGATGGAACTGCGAGAGTTCCGTCGGCTCGAACGCACGAGAAGAACCCGGTATTCCCGAACGAATCCAACTGAGCGCGCGCGACTGCGCCATCCAGTGCTACGCCGCGAAACAGCGCGCCGGACTGTGCCGCGGCCGGCGTGCTGGCCCCCGCGTACGACATGAGGACACCAGAAAAGGTCAGTGCGGTCGCGTCGAGCAGCGGCACGGTGTGGCCGCTGGTGCCCGTACTGACCGAGCCCCACGAGCCCCCGGTTCGGTACGGGAGCATCCCGTTGGAGGATCCGATGGCCTGATCCGCGAAGGATGTCCACGCGCAACCGGTCGGTTCCGCAGAGCCCCCCGTGCAGTTGGCGAGAAGCCTCGCGGACGCGATCGGGTTGAGCGCCAGAGCTCCGGCGCTAACCGTGAAGTTGCTGTCGTAACTGAGCCCGTAGGTGGCGACGCCACCGCTGAATCCCAGAGTAACGGGAGCAGTCGCCGCGAAACTGCCAGAGGTCGCGACGACCGAGAATACTCCCGTGTTGATGTTCAGCGTACCCCACTGAATCCACGACGAGGTGGACGGATTCCAGAACTTGAACTTGTAGTTCGGCGAGGACGACGTATCCACCCAGTCCTGCATCGAGGTCTGGTTCGCCGGCGCCACACTCCCGGCAAACTTGCCAAGAATGTTGTTGATATCGTTGTAAGTCGCCAGGAAATTGTTCCTGACAACTGCCGACGTGAGAGTAGAGTTCTGCGCGGGGACCGCAGGATTCACCGTGCTGACCGCGAAGGCCGGCACAGTGAGTGCGCAGAAAAGAGCTGCGACTATCGCGAGAATTCGCCTCATGCAGATGTCCTCAACTGTTGTGTATCAGGTCTTGACGAACCGAACGACGACCGACAGCGGCGGAAGGATAGGGTGAGAACTTCCCGACGTGTTCGTGGACGTCACGTTGATCGTGTTGTTGCCCGCAAACGTGCCCGTGCCGCCCCAACTGGAAGATGTTGATGCGGGACAGATCGCGCTGCCGGTTCCGCAGTTCGATACCTGGATATTTCCAGGCCCAGTCGTGACAGGGACACCGAGACTGCCACCAGTTGGAACGACCGAGATCGAGTTCACCGCTGCGGAAGTGATCCCGGTCGGAAGCTGAGCAACGGTCAGCGTCTGGTTCTGAGCACCGCACAGAATACCTGTCGCCGTGGCCGCGCATCCGCTGCCACCACTGGTGATCCTTCCGGCAGATCCGTTGGCGCCCTGGTTGTCGGCAGCCGCGATCAGCGCCCCCCGGCTGTCCGGTAGTGCAAACAATCCGCCGGAGCACGCGCCGTACGACGTCCCGATGAGACTGAACAGGGCTGCGTAGGTCGTCTGGCTGACGCACGAACCGTCCTCGACGAGATAGCCGGGGGGCGCCGTGACGCCCGCGCCGGACGTTCCGGCTGAGATGCGGAGCTCGAGAATGGAGCCGATCGGGGCGGGATTGATCGGATAGACCAGATTGAGGCTGGTTCCGTCGTAGACGACCGTCGTGAGAACTCCGGACTGAATCTCTGCGCCGGAGAGGCCGACGAGGCCGAGACTCGACGGACGTCGCGTGGTCACGTTGCCGAGGCCGTTGACGTTGATCGTGGTCGGGCCAGTGTTCGTGGACGCCGGGATGAACGAGAACGGCACACCCTTGACCAGGGATGACATGTTGTAGACAGTCATCGTGATCGTGTTGGTTCCGGCGACGCTTGTCGCCAGAAGACCCTGCGATGCGAACTGCGCACGGGCTTCGCGGCCCGGAACGATCAGGTCCGGGAATATCGCAGTGGCGAGAAGCGCGAATGCGAACGACAGTACTACGACGGTTCTTTTCAGCATTTTCTTTTCCACGGTTAGATCTCCACGCTCCATGTGTTGTGAGCAACGTAACAGAACTCTGCCCACTGATTATCAAAAGCGATCACGTAGTTCGCCTTGCTGCCGATCGATTGACCAGACTGCGGAACAACCGTGATCGGAAACGTTCCGGCATTCGACTGGATGTCACCGAGCTTGAACGATTGACCGAATGAACTGTCCGGAAGGGCCGGAAGAGTGGCCGTGAGAACCGCTGGGGAAGCAATGCGCTGGAACGCGACTCGATAATCCGATGCCAGTATGTTGAGATTGGCGCTCGCGTTCACGACGCGAACGTTCTTGATGCCGGCGCCGATGACCACGGCGTTCTGCAATTTCGTGACCATGGCCGCGAGATTGCCGTCATCCAGGACGTCGACGGACAGTTCCAGAGAAATCCAGTTGGCTATGACCGCGGCCATGAAAGAGCTCTGCCGCCACGTCTTGTTCAGCTGCGCCGAATTTGCGATACCGGATGCGTACCCGTTGATCACATACGACGAGACCGAGTAGCTCGCCTGATCTACGACGTTGGCTGCGACTCCAGTCGCGAATGGAAGGAAATCTACTGTTGACATGTTGTCTCCCTGCTACGTTGCTGTTCCCCATCCACCGATATCAAAACCGGAGATGGCAGAGTTCTCCACGTCGAACCCGAAGTACGGGGCGTCGGGCACAGTTGGTGTGAGATACGCGTCAATGTGCACGCCATCCGGCTTCATGTTCAGATATCCCCCACGAAATAGCGCAGAAGTCACGGCGTTGGGGATTGGTCCCGTCAGCGCCTGGATCATGTGCATGTTCTCGAGGTCCTGGATCAGGATCCCGATGCCGGTTCCAGAGAAGGCCGTGTTCCAGACTGAGTACGCACCGGGGATCGAGCCGTCCCACTGATTACGCGCGATTCGTGCACGTATAAGTGTTCGATAGTCCGCGTCCGGCAGGACAACGAGACCAGAACTGGGATTGAACGGACTGTACCATGTCCCCTCGTCGAATCCGACACCCACCGTGTCCAGAGAGAAATAGACACCAACGAGTGGAACAGCAATATTTCTGGAGACACCAACCCACTGACCGATGATGTCCAGTTGATCTCCGACTGCGACGTCCACGTCGAATGCCGCAGCAAACGACGCCATGACGGACATGCTATCGGCTATCGGCTGGAGAACCGCTCCGACCATCGCCATGAAATTTGGTTGCTGGTTATATTCACTCGTGAAGAGAGACTCGTACGGAGCAATGTCGCCGTTCGCGATGCCCGAATTGATATCCCACTGCAAACCAGAATCCCAGTCTGCTCCGAATGATGGGTCGTCCCACGTAGTTACGACATACGGTGTTACCATGTCAGGAAACCACGATCGTGACGTCGGAAAGCTGCGTGAACGCGGCTGCGTTGAACGCGATGGCGATATCGGCAGTTCCGAGTGCGTTTCCCTTGATCGCCTGTTTCACCGCCGTGACAACAAATGTTGCGCCGAGGCCGACACCCCCGAGATTGGCTGGAACATACAGACGCGTGAGATACGAATCCTCTCCAATGGCCAGTGCATTGATGAACGCGACAACGGCGTCCTGAATGGCGCTCTCGGTCGTAGAGATGAATCCAGTCAAAGCGTGGATATCAACTTCAAACACGAGCTCGATGTTCGTCAGTTCGTAGAACCCGATACTGTTGGGAACACCAGCGGGGTCTATGATCGTGATGATAGTGCTGCCGTAGGCTCGTGTTCCAGGTGTCTTCTTGATTGCAATGGCGTTCGCAATGTCTGTGGCGTCGCCACCGCTGACAACCATGGAGATGGAATGCGGAGGCAGACCATTGCTGTCGGCGATATCGTTATCGTTCTCGTAGGGGGCAACGCGCTGAACTCCGGTGACTGCTGCGACCGAGGCGGTCACACTGTCCAGCACCGAGAGTGCCGGGATAGAAGTAGAATTGGACTGGCGCACGCGAAGCTGCGAATCGCTCTCGTTTGGTGCGCCGAGCGTCGCGCTCTGCGGGTTGGTGACACTCTGCCAGTTCTGCGTCGGCGTGAGTATGTTGACGAGAGTATTCGCCGCCGCCGAGACAGCCCCGACTGCTGTGCACGTGGCGGTGACCGTCACCGCTCCCGTGTTGTCGATGACCACGGAGGCGGGAAGAGACCACTTGGTCCCAAGATTCTGGTTGTCGCCTATCACACCGTTGAGAATCTGGGTTCCCTCAGCACCGGTCACGACGACATTGACCGTGCTGTTGGTGCTGACATCGCGCTTGAGACCGTTGATCTTGACGACAGACGAGAGCTGAACGCCCTGAGCAGTGGCCGGGCTGAAGCCCTGATACGCGGCCTGCGCGAGCAGGCCAGCATCGTAGATGATCTGTGCGAGAACCGCCACCCACTGCCCATCGGGGCTGTTGGCGTCGAGGTCAGCATCCGAGCCGTAGATCTGCCAGAACTGAATCTTCAATTCCTGCAAGATATCGGCGTAGTCCGGAACGAGAATCCCGTTCTCGGTGAGTTGTGCTCCGATGGTTGCCATCAGATCGTGATCTCCAATGTGACCGGCTGCGTGCTGTAGATCGTGAGAATCTGAGCCCTGACGAAGAGCTTGCGTGCCGGCACCCCGTTCTCGATGATATTGGCGGTCAACTGACTGTTGTACGACACGATCTTCGTGACACCCTGAGTCGTAAGAATCCTGGACTGTATGGCGAGATCGTACGTCGGATTCTGTCGGATGCCAAAGATCTCCTGATACCACGGAGTCCCGTCAGTAGAATCAAGGAACCATTCTCCGAGAAACAATTTGAGCCGCTCGGAGATCTTGTTCCCGACGGCCAGAGGCTCGTCGTGGTAGAACCCGGACAAACCGTTGCCAAACGTGTAGTCGCCGGCTGGTGTGAGTTTCCTGACGCGCATCAGTTGTGAGGTCCAGATGTTGGATCGCCCGGAATTCCAGACGTGTGAACGTGAGTATTGATGTCGATTCCAACGACAGTGAGAACGCCAGAAGTCTCAAGATTGGTAGAACCGAAGTTTAGCGTGCCGCCGCCGCCGACGGCATTGGACACGACACCGTCGACCGCGAGCGCCCCCTGAATATGAACAGATGGCGCGATCAGATTGATCGTATTGGTCGCCTTCACGTTGACGACGCCGCCGTTCTTGTCGAGCTCGACGTACTCGTTGCCATCCTCGGACCAGAAACGTGCCGTGGTCGTGCTGTAGTCGTGGGGTGCGTTGCCGCTCGACACGATACCTGGGATGAACATCCCGTCGCTGAGATCGTGCATTCTGAATTCAGCCTGCGGCTGCACGCCGCCGCTCTGCCACCACGCGTCGATGCACCGCGACGCGAAGACAATGATGCCCTCGTCTCCCTTCGCGAGCGGAAACGTCATGCCGTACCCGCCACCACGCGGGAACGACACGGGAACGTCGAGACACTGCGGTAGAGTCGCATTCGACCAGACGCCCTTGGGGTCACGCGTCTGCGCCTGTATTGCGGGTTGCACCACTGCGGTCATCTTGGCCGCGTCGAACGACTGCAAGATACCCGGCAGCGCTGTCCACAGTGTCGCCTGAAACCCCCCGAGCAGGCTACGCAGCGACGCCAGAGGATCAGCTATTCGTTCTCGTCTATCCAAGTTCTACTCCTGCGCCACGCCGTATGGAAGCACCGACTTGTCCTGCGGCGAGCTCTGGTTGACCGCAAGGCAGATCAGGCTGGACGTCCACGCCGAGCCGCGAATATCACCATGGTGCTCCACGACGAGAACGCGATAGACGCCGTCGTTGCTCGTGTTCGCCACGAAACTGATATCCGTGTACCGTGGGAATCCCTGCTTGTTGATCTGGGTCTGGTTGATATCCGAATTGTTGATCTGGACCCGCGTCCCGACCTTGATGCGCGGGTTCAGGAGGCACTCAATCTCGATCCCGTTCTCTGTCGCCTCTGGCACGCCGATCATGCCGGTCGCGCTGTTGAGAATGACTATCTCGCCATTCGCGTATCCAGTCAGAGGAATGAGAACAAGCTGCCCGTCCTGGAAAGACCACGTCGAGTCCGAAGTGCTGGCGATGGGGTTCATCTGGTCCTTGCCGAGACCAAACAGAACCTTGCCGCGCGGCAGCACGCCACCAGTTCCCGGAACCGGAGACCCGTTGCTGTCGTACTTCACGCCGTACTGCGCGAACGATTCGGCGACCGCGTTCGCACGATCCTGCTGCGTCGAGCCCGCCGCCAGAGACTTGTTCACCACGGCGAACTGAAACGCCTTGTCACCGTCGCCGGCCATGATGTCGAGAAACGAATCTTTGTTGTCGACGCGACCGCTTCGAAACTGCGAGATATCTCCGGAAAAGATCGTGCCGTAGCTCCCGCCCTCGTACCCAGCCTGGAGTCTCACGGTCTGGAATTCCTGCTTCACCTGCTTGATCGTGGACTGCGAGAGATTTATCACTCGGATCTTGCCAACGTTGGGTGTGGTCGTATCGGCCTGACTGACTTGGAAAATAATTTCGAAGTCGGACAGATCGAGCACCTTCCCCGAGCTGCTGCTGAGGAACAGACCAACCTTCCTGATGTACTGGTCGCTCATGCGTTCGTCACCTGTCCGGCCGCCTGCGCATCGGAAACCACGTAGTACAGATGGCTGATACTGCCGAGATTCGTGTATGTCGGCACCGCGCCAGCATCACCGTCTGACTGCACGATCATCTGCCCCCCGATCCCCAAGTACGCGAACTGGGCGAGAAGATCAGATCCAGTCACGAGAGGAACCCCGAGAAGAATGGGTAGATTGTTGACATTGTAGACATCCATGCTCCAAGAGTTGCTGAACTTGTTCCAGCGGACCTCGAGAGTATAGGACGCGCCACTCAGAAAGATGCCGAAGCGCTGGTTCTGAGGAAGAAGTGGAATCTCAAATGCGACACTCATAGAGGTGCGATTCCATCTGCAAGAGACTGAGCGGGGCTGTACCCGCTGCCCGAAGTGAGAGACTTCGTTCCGGCATTGCTGACCGGAGCATTGTTCTGCGGACTTTTCATGCTGGAAGCGGGGGGCACCGTGGAAGTCTGCGTTGTCGCGATGATGATCTCGCGGCACTCGACGTCGAGCATGAGAATGTTCTCGTTGTCCTTGTCGCTCTTGGTGTGGAGACGACGGATGAGCATGTTCTGGTAGATGCGCTTCCCGGTGAAGATATCGAACGGCTGGCGGGAAGCCTGGAGCTCGAGAAACTGGTCGTAGACCGAACGAATGTAGTTCGGATCTCCGAGCGAGAGAAGACTGCTGTTCGAGTATCCACACAGGATGCGGACTTGAGCGGGCAGCTTGTATGCGTGGTCGGTGATCGACGCGCCCTGCTCCACCGGAAAGTTGGTGATTTCGAGTTCGTCGATGTGGTCTTCCTCGACGGTCACGTCTGCGACAAAACCCGCGATGCTGCGCGGGATGAATAGCACTGGCGACAACAGGCCCTGAGTGACCGCCTGTAGAATGGTAAACCCGATCGGGACGAGTGCCATCAGCGCACCTGCTCTCCAGCGTAGCGAACGATATTGGCATTGACCGAATCCTGGTTCCCGGCGACCTCGCGCGCCGCCTGCTTGGGATCCGTCGACTTCACGTGGACATCGGTCTTCGAGTGGATTACGACGCCGCCGCTCTCGCCGGACCCGGCTCCAACGGACTTGTCGTACCAGCGTCTGGCGAGATCGCCGCGCTTGGCAGACTCGCCGCCGACATCGGCCGGTCGCTCGTAGAACTTGGTGACAGCCGCAGCGGCTTCCTCGGGAGATCCACTCTGACGGATCATGTTTCCAGCAGTCTTTTCGGCGCCGCGCGTCAGTTCGTACTGCACGAACTGAAGCTGTTCCTCGAGAGTGCTCTCGCGAATGTCCTTTCCGAAGAGCCTCCGGAAGTTCGCCTGACGATCTGGGTGCCACTGCGCGATGCCGTAAGCTTGTCCGCTGTCACCGACTCCCTTTGGATCGAAGCCGCTCTCCGCGTGCAGATTGGCGGCGATGCCGAGCGCCTGCTCGCGCGTCCAGCCGTTGTCCATGAAGTACTTCACGACAGAGTCGCGCTTGGAGGGAGAATCCGTGTCCCGGATCCCCAGCTTGCCGCGCATCCAGCTTCGCATGCTGTTGCCGTGCGCGTCGTCGTATTTCATGAAGCCGAGCGTACCCATCACGCCTCCCAGCCATCCGCCCCTAGCAAGGCTTGCCAATAGCCCCGTCCCGGCCGTCCCGGCTCCACCCGCTCCGGCCGCTGCCGCGCCGCCGCCCGCTGCTGCTGCGCTTGCTCCACCAGCTCCGGCGGCCGTGGCCGCTGCCTCGGCGGCCACCTGACGGAACAGGAGTCGCGCGGCCAGCGTCTTGGCGATCCACAGGGAGAGCGCGGACGTTCCCACAGTGGCGAGCGTGGTCGCCCACCCGTTGGTCGCCTTGTCGAACTCGATGAATTTCTGCGCCCAGTCGTCGAGAATCTGGACCGCCTTGGTGGCGGGACCGATGAAGTCTTGCAGGATGCGGTCCGCGATCAGCGAGAGCGTGACCTCGAGACTACGCAGTGCATTGGAAAAGCCCCTCGACTCCTCCGAAAGCTTCTTGGCGTCAACGCCGGCGGCCTTCTGGCGTTTCTCGTAGTCCTCCTGCGCCTTCTTCAGCTCGTCGTAGCGCTGGATCAGCATCAGGAGCGTGTCGCCGTCGATGCCGATCATCTGGCCGTACTGCTGAGCCAGATAGAACGGCATCTTCTTCAGCTGACCGATCACGTCCCCGAGAATCTCGACGGAGCCGCGTCCCTGCGTCTTCACGCCGAGCTGATTGAGAAGTGCCCCGATGCCGGGGTTGCTGCGCATCGCTCGCGCGAGGCCCTCGACTGCGCCGCGCGCCGAGTCCGAGGTTACGCCGACGGTGCGCGCCGCGTACTCAAATCCCTGAATGGCGCGCACCGCGGAGCCCGTGCGCTGGGACTGGTAGAACAAATCCTCGAACTGACGCGCCATCTTGGCGACGGCAGCCTCGACTGCGATGGCTGTCGCGGTGACAACTTCGCCGAGCTGAACGGCGCCGTGAGTAGCGCGTCCCAGCTTAGACTCGAACTTCGAATAACTGTTCTCGTCGACGTCGAATCCGATCGCGACGAGAAATTCCCTGAGAGTGTTATCGGCCACGCCGCGAGTCCCTTACTCTTCGCTCGTTCTCTTCACGAATGTCGATTGTCTCGTTGAGAATCGCGACGTCGCACAAATCGAGAGTCCCGTCCTTGAGACTCTCGTATCGACAGTAGCCGCGATCTACTGGTCTCATGAGCCAATCCATGTCTCCGCTCAGGAGGCTGACCCCGACCCCGTCGTCCCCTGAGCGAGCAATTCGGAGAGGAGGTCTGAGAAAAAATTTGACAGATTGGCCTGAAGCACCTTCCACGTGAGAACAAGCATGTGCGACATCTCGATGTCATCGAACATGATCACACCGGGGTTCGGCATGATCTTGGCCCACCCGCGATCCCCAGGGATGCGGCGCTCGACGACCCCGAGACACGTGTCGAAGATGTAGTTCACATCCTCGTCCTTCATGTCTCCAATGGCCCGAAGAATCGGAGAGATGACTTCGAGAATATTGTGATCCGGGGCGCTTTTCTCCCGGATCGCCTTCTCGATCTGAGCAGATCCTCCCATGCGCTGCACCGACATGAACGTCTCGCCGGCCGATCCGGCCAGACCGTGAAGACGTCGCATGACGTGAAACTGCGTGATCGCGTTCAGGCGACCGATCCGATACTTCTGGTCGAAGACGGTGACAGTAACAGTATTAGGTTGCACTTGGCGCCCCCGTTCCCAGGAGTTCCTCGACCACGCCCTGGAAGCTCCACTCCATCACGTTGCCGTCCTTGGCATATTTCACGGGAGCCTGCTTCTTGAAGGCCATCTGTGTTCCGGTAACGACGTCGCCGCGAAACGTGTCTGAGACGATGATCACGTTTTGTCCCCACAACGCAGCGCTCTGCTTCTGCGCATTGTAGAGCTGACTGAGCTGAGCATTCGCGGGCGACGTCTTGAGCAGACGGATCGTGATCGTACCAGCATCGCTCGCGCGAAGACTGTGCATGATCTGACCGTCGGCGCCGATCATCATCGCGTCCTTCTCCTCGATCATGTCGACATCGATGCCCTCCTCCGCGGAACCGGCTCCAGCACCAATGGGAAAAGAGCCCCCCGGTCCGTTGATCGTGGCATTGACATTTTCAAAGCTGTAGGTGGCCATCTATTTCTCCTTACGGATTGACGTCGATGATGACGTTCACGTCCTGGACGGCGCCCGCCAGCTTCACCGCAACCTGGATCGGAACAGATACGCGCGCCTGCCGCTGCGACTGGGACTGGGTGGAAATCGGGGGCACGTAGATATAGTACCCCTTCGACAGGGTCTGCCCGGTAACGAGCTGGCCGAACGAGGGACCAGTCCACACGCCGGGAGCCGCGAGTCCGTTGGTCACCGCCTGATCGCACACGGCGGAGATCCACGTGCCAATCTGGTGCATGCCCGCGTCGGTCTGCGGAACCTTCGGAAGACTGCGCAGCCCGTTGTAGACCGCATTCTGGATGGCGAGCTTGAGCCAGTCCACGCCGATGACCGTGTCGATGTACTGACCGGATGGAGTGATACCGGACACGATGTTGTTCGTCCCGTCGTTGTACGCGGCGTAGACATTGCCGTTCTTTGCGAAGATCGCGCCCGCCTGAGTCTGCGAGAGGTTCTCCGGCGTGATCCCTGGCTCCTGCTTGAACATCAGAGTGATTGTGGTGTTCTGGCCGTCCCAGTTCGTGGTGAGAATCTTAGACGCCAGACTACAGACAGCCGAGCCGCTGGTGGAGCTGTACTGGATCGCGGAGTGCGTGAAGAGCGCCTGCATCGCGGTGTACATGATATCGGTCGTGGAGCCCGGGACGATGCAGTTCGCATCCTGGGAAGTGTCGAAGTAGAAGTGCGCGATCGCATCCGCCTCGATGTACGCGGCCACGGACATGACGTCCGACGCCGTGTTGGACGGGATGTTGAGTCCGTACCACTGACCACCGAAGAGATTGTCGAAAAGCTGCACGCACTGAAGCGCGGACTCGGCCGCGACACCAGGAGCCAGATATGCACCAGAACTGGTGACAAGGCCGCCCATCATGCCGGAGATGTCCACGCCGGCCGTTGGAGCGGTCAGGAACGACACGGACGAGGCGGTGCCCGTGGTGGTGCTGGTGATGACGAAATCGTTCTTGTTGGCGTTGTACGCGCACGACGCGCCGCTGGCGGTCAGCGCGGCGGAGATGATGGCGGCGACGGCGTTGAGGTTCGCAGCGGCGGAGAAATTCATGCCGGTCAGATGAACGACTGCGCCACCGTCGATCGAGACCGAGAAGCCGCCGTTGGTGACAGCGTTCCATGCCGCGATCAGAGTGTTCGCCGTGGAGAGCGGCGCGCACCAGAGTTGACCATGAGTTGCAGTCTTGGCCCACGCACCGATCAGAATATTCCGCGGCGTCGGCGACTGCGCGAACCAAGCCTGTGCCGCGAGATATTCCTCGCTCGTCGTGCCGAAGTACTGACCGACTGCGGTGAGACTGGCGAAAGTCATGATCCTGGACACGGTATCAATCACGGCACTGGTTCCAAGAACCAGAAGCGTCGAGAGATTTGGCGTCGGAGAAGGCGTCGGTGTCAGGTTGACCGTGACGTTGACGACACTCGAAATCGGGAGCGTCTGCGACTGAGTCATTGTGTGCTATCCTCCTTGAGCTGAGAACGGAAAGTCGATACCGACATCCGTGTAGATCTCGCCGGTCGCGCTGGTGACGGTGAGAACCTGATAAGTTCGCGTGTACTGACAGCGAATGACCAGTGGAAGATCCACACGGTACAACCACCGATTTGACAGAGTTCGCGGAGCCGGAGTTCTTTTCCCTACGTATCCAAGGTCAAAACCCTGAGCGTACAACGGTTCACGATTCTGCTGGATCATGACGTTATCACGCAGCAGTCGAGACATGTAGTCGGCCTGCCCAGTAACACCAGTGTCGTAGAAGCTGCACAGAAGCGTCATCTGCTCGTTCTGCTGAAGCTTGAAGGTCAACCCGTCCGTGCTCTGCCAGAGCCACGGAAACGTGTCGGAGTCCTCGTCCCCGACAAAACCCAGCGCAACCCACGCGGTAGCCGCGTCCGGAATGTTCGACGGCTCGTCCTGCCAGCGCGGTCGAACGAGCGTCGGGTCGATATTGCAGAGCGGCGCGATCCAGCCCTGCAAGAAGGAGAGCAGCGTCTGCCCGCTCAGCGGGAGCTGAGCAGGAATCGGCTGGAGAGGACCGCCCGTGGCGCTGGTGTTCACCATTCTCGCGCCATGTAATTGTCGCCGGCCTGACCGGCGATCGTAATCACGCCCTGCGTGACCGGGTATCCAGTGGGCGGCCACGTTTCCCCGGGAGCGAGCTGAACGGAAGACGGACTGGTATCGGCTGGATCCCCGATGTCGTTGATGACCATCGTGTTACCAGACTGACTCTTGTTCTGCACGATCCATCCGGACCGGATAAGGCCAGTCGCGACGACATCCATGAGAGTCTGTGACGCGCCTGTATTGTTGATCGTCCCCGATCTATCGGTCGGCGTACCGGGAGTCTGGAAGCAGACCTCGAAAGGTTGCCCGTTGATGTCTGGAACCTGAATTACCACGGAAGAGCTCCCAAGATTGTAGTGTAGACACCGGACTTGTAGTCGTCCGCGCCGTAGCGCGGTGGATTTGGCATCGTGCCGTGAATTTCATAGTCGAAGGACTCGCACGTTGCCGCGACGAATCCAGTGCCAAAGTTTCCGAAGCCGTCGACAGACTTCACGAGGTAGAAACCATCGTCGAACTGCACCAGATCTGGCTGCCACTGCACGCGGTCCTGGTCTTCCTCGGAGGCGCGAAGCAGGAACCGCGTGATGACCAGAAGTGTTCTCATCTGCGACTGGTAGTCGCTGTCGCGGTTCACGCTGTTGTCGCCAGTAGGCGTGACACTGCCCACCACGTTGCGAATAACGATCGGCTGATTCTGCTCGAAGCCGTGCACATCGGTCCATGTCCTGCGGAGCACGACGTTGAAGCGCGTGAGTGCGACCACGGGGTCGAGAACGACCTCGGTCGCCACATCAATAAACGGCACGCTACACCTTCTTCTTTCTGGCCGGTTTGGACACGCGGCGAAGCACGTGGGTAATGGAGTTGAGATACTGCCCCGTATTTATCAGGGGCTTGACGAGATCGACGCCTGGAGCCTTCCCGGCCGCGCGTCGAGCAAGTTCCTTCTGCGCACCCTTGCGACCCCTGCTCCTGCCGCGGATCGTGCTGTCGGCGAGAGGCGGGGGGATGCCCTCCCGGATGACCTGCTTGATGGAGCTGACGGCCGTGGTACCCGCCGCGTGTAGAGCCTTGACCACGGAATCGGTCTTGCCCTCCATCGCGAGTCGGCCGGCCTGCTTCATGTAGTCCGAGATCTTGGACTTGGCGCGCTTGACGCCGGGCACCATGTGAGGTCTGGCTGGAACGTTCTGCTCCGGGATGCCGTTCTCCATGAGCCAGCCGATCTCGGCGTTGGTGATTTCTCCGTCGTCTCGCTCGTCGTTGTCCGCCGGAACACCGACCATGACGCGCGTACCCGCGAGGACGTCGATGGCGCTGAGGAACCCGCCCATCTTGTCGATCTGCTTCACGAGCCCGCGCTTCGCCATCAGTTGATCGATCCCAGCGGAAGATACCACGGGCCTGGATATGCTGGCCCGTTCAGTGGGATATTGTTGAATATCGGGCCGCACGCTCCGCCGCCGACTCCCACCTGGATGACACCCGCGCCGAATATCATGACGAGCTTCCAGAAGCGCTTGCCGTACTCCGTGTCGTTCCAGTGACCCGCCTTCGGATCGAGCGACGCGCCGGAGTCGTAGCTGATGCTGATGGGGCCGGTGGACTTGCTGCTCACCGCACCGCGAGCCTCGCCGGGAAGGCCGCCCCCGGCCGCCGCGACCTGCGCCGCACGCTCGAGAACCAGATGGTGGGCAACGAAGAGCTCCTGCGCCATGTCGAACATGCATGTCGGCGGATTGGTGACCGTAGCTGCCGGAGGACCGAACCGATTCTGATTGAGCAGCAGGTTCGACAGCGCGATGTAATAAGTCACGGCCGACGGCGGATAGTCCGCCGTCGACGAGAATTCGGGAAAGTCTAGACGAAACGACGAGACCGTAATCATGGTCAGTCCTCGTTCTTCCCGGCGCGCAGCGGCTTCACACCGGCATTCTTGAGATACCAGTTATCAACCAGCGATTCCGGGACTTCCTGGACACCGGCTCCAAACGCGATCTTGCACCGACGATGGTAGACCGGGTTCGCGTGGTCCGGGACGGGATCCGCCCAGATGAACATCGGGTGCGGGAACATCATGAGAACGACGTCATCGTCGGGACGCGCCTGACGTCCGGGCGTGGACTGAGTAATCGGTGGAAGAGGACGAAGCTTGAGCGCCTCTTCCTGTTCCTTCTTCAACTTGGCGATGAACGCGAGTTGAGCATCCGTGTCGGCTTGACGACGAGCCTCCGCCTGTTCGTCGATCCTGGCCTGGACGACTGCCGGATCGGTCGCAGACTTCGGAACTGCAGGACCGGACGTCTTCTCCTCCTTCTTGGCCATGTCAATCTCCTTTTCGGTGGAGGTGGCGCCGTCGGCGCCACCTTTTCGGGTAGGATTCTTTGCCACGGAGTGTTTTCCCTTCTAGATCAGAGGCCGTCGCGGTAGGCGATGGTCTCCGGGTACACGACCTCGATCACGCCGAGCCGGCAGAAGTAGGTCGTCTGGTGATAGATCGACTGGTACTGGAGCGGCGTGCGCTGCAGGAGCGTCATCGGGAAGCGAACCCGATCGTACTCCTTCGTGTACGCCACCATGCGGTCGAACGCGCCCTCCGTGCCGATGGTGCCACCGGCTCCAGCGCCCACCAGCCACTTGCACGGATAGATGTCGATCGTGCCCTTGCCCGAAGTGGTCATCAGGTTGTTCTCCATGATGTACTTCAGAATCGAGGTCGTACCGGCAGCAGACACGAGCTGAGTGCTGATATAACCGAACTGCTGCGGAGGCAGCAGCAATTTCGTCGGGATGACGGCGTACGCCGACGTGGTCCAGGTCGACACCAGGATCTCGTTGACGTCCTGCAGAATCTCCGCCGGAGTCTTCTGGGTCCAGAGCGGCGAACCGCCCGCGCCGTTCGCCACCGGACCGACGTTGGTCACGGCGCTGTTGTTCACCAGTCCACCCAGGCCGAGACTGGTGTCACCGATGTACACCTGTTCGTCGGTGTCCATCTGGTGCTTGAGCTGGAGACCGGCGTATTTCTGCTGGTCGATGGGACGACCGAGCTTCGCAGCCGACTCCAGCTCGGGGATGGTGTACTTGAGCTCCATGCCCCAGAGCGTCAGCGGGTTCGGGATCTTGGCGATGTCCAGACCGACGCCACCGATCTGGTCGGTGACCTTGCCGATCCACGCCTTGCCGTTGCCGATGCCGTTGCCCGTGCCGAGCGAGCCGGCAGAGCCGAAGGTCGACAGAGTGAACGAGCTCACCTCGTCCGCGATGGTGACGTCCTCGCGGAGATCGATGTCCCGTCCCCAGGTGACGGCGGCCAGCGGCTCGTGAAGCGTCTGGTCGAGACGCTCCAGCTCGCCGACCAGGAAGGCGCCCGTGCTGTCGCACGTGCGGCCGTCGTGGGTGCGGTAGGAGTGCTCGAACGGGCGACCGAGCGCGTTGCCCATCGTGTCGTGGGTGCGACCCACGGAGTCGTACGTCATGAAGTTATCAACCGTCCGACGACGACCGAGAAAGATTGCGGTGTCCATGGTCTTCTATTCTCCTTAATTGTTCCCGGCTCAGTTCTTCAGGAGGACCTCACCGATTCCGGTGGAATCGGCGGGACCGTTGAACTCGGCCAGAGTGATGGGAAGAGCGATCGTGTTGCCGCCGGACGCGGCGGCCTCGAAACCACCCTGGACGTGACCACCACCGGAGGCCGCAGCCCAGACGTAGACCAGCCCGCCCTTGGTCACGGCGCCGACGATCGGAACCAGAATGTAGCCGTAGCGCAGCACGTCAATGACTCCGGTCACCGGAGGCGTCTGTGCACCGAACGGGCTGCTCATGCCCCCGGACTGCTGCTGCGTCGGATAGGGACGAGCAGTGACGCCGTAGATGTAGGTGCCCCCCGCGTCGCCGGCAGCGAGCTGTCGCACGCTGTTGGTCGCGGTGTCCACGAGAACGGCGAAGCCGTAGCCGAGCGGCGGAGTGGCGACATTGATCTTGGCGGGTTCGACCGAGAACGGATGCGTTCGATTGACATCGCCCTGGAATCCGGCGCTCATGCGGTAGGTGAACGCGGCGTCTCCGACACGAGCCCGACCCATGTCCTTCTCTCCGAGCAGTGCCCGGCGAAGGATCGACGGCATGAAGATCTTCTTGGTCATTGTGGTTGTTCTCCTTCCTTGACCGATCAGCGCTTGCTGGCGTAGTGCTCGCGATTGCGCTTGTTGATGTCCGCGAGCGTGAGCTTCGAGCCGCCGACCGAGGCCGAAGTCGAGGGATTGAAGTCCGTCGTCCGGCCGTGGCCGGAGGCATTGTTGATCGTCTTCTTCAGCTCGGCGGCGCCGATGAACACGGGCCTCAGAGCAGCACAGTCCATGGTCTTGAAGACTCCGCCGGGGGCGAGAGCGTCGACCAACTGACGAACCTGGATGTCGTGCGCATAGGCGTGATCGAGCGCCGTGCGCCGCAGGTTGCAGATGGTATCCAGCGACTTGGTCGGAGCCGCAGCGCGGTCGAAGGTGGGGATGCGGATACCGGGGGCGAGCACCTCGGCGAGAGCAATGGTCTGCTGGAAGCTGTCCACGAGGAATGCCGAATCGCGCGCCTTGCGAGCACGATCATTGGTGCCGGGAGGTGCCTCGAACTCGAGAGCTCCGAGAATCTTCTCGTTGTCCTCGGTCTCCTCCTTCTCGTTGTCCTCGGTTTCCTCCTTCTCCTTGTCGCGGCCGAGCTTGGCGAGGCGCGCGTCCAGGGCGTCGAGCACCGGACCCATCGCATCGGCGATCATCTTGCGGATCTTGTCCTCGGTCTTCTTGTCCTCGTCTTCTTTCGCCACTTCGGTGTCTCCTGATCCGTGGTGATTGTGGATCACGAAGGTCGGCTCCCGCCGCCCCTCCGCGACTTCCTCGCTCTCGTCATCGCCGAGAGTCTCTTCGAGCATCTCTTCGTCGATGGTCTTGCCTGCGCGAACAGCCCCGAGCAGACGATCCCTCGCCCGCGCGAGAACGCCCTTCGCAGGCTTCTTGTCGGCAACTCGCGCCGCTGAAGTCGTCATGGGCTTCTCCTGAATGTAGACATGGTCACCGATGGAACAGCGCGGCCCGCAGCGACCCTTGTCGACCAGCGCAACGTGATTGTAGATGATGTCCTTCTGGTAGCCACGTCCCGGCGCCGTCTGGACGTATCCGGCGTCGTACCCCATGGACAGTTCGACCTTACCGCTCTCGACGAGCTCGATCCCCTCCCGGCTCTTGATCATGATGTCACCGAGTAAGAAGTCATCCTCAATGCCGGTTCCACGACGAGGATAAAGGATCATACCATGGGACAGTTCTCGCCAGTTCGCAGGAGCCACGTCCTCAGGTGGGTGGTCGTTGCAGATGTCCTTGCCGTTGGCCGACGCCACGGTCGCCGGCCGGAACACCTCCTCCGGTCGACGCTCGATGTAGACGAGGCCGTCCGGGCCGCCCGGAATCGGTGTCTCGTCCGGCCCGTACAGCATAGTGCCCGTGCGCGCGAGCGGCACGCCCTCGATCAGCAGGAAGCCCTCCGGCGTGCGGCTCCTGCGACCAGAGATCTTCTCCGTGGTGTAGAAGTGCATCTGAGAGCCACTGTTGATCATTGGTAATTCACCGTGATGTCATTGGTGCCGCTCTTCACGACGGTCAGTCCAGTGTTGAACGTCGCGTCGTACACGTAGCACCCCGTTGGGGACGACGTGGTGAGCGCGAGCGTGGCGATCTTGGTGCCGGAAGCTGCCGTGTTGTCGTAGATTGTGACGGTGTCCGAGCCCGACGGATTGTTGACGCACACGCTGTGAAGAACACCCTGAGAGCTCTTGAGCACGGATGTCGCAGCCGTGGTCAGGTTGCGATACGCGTTGCCGCCAAGAACTCGCAGCGGAGTAACTGCCGCGAGCGAGAGCGACGCGAATCCGAACAGAAGACCAATCCCCAGGACTGTCGAGACGGGAAAGCGGCGGAACACGACTACTGCTCCGTCCACTCGAACGTGGCGCTGAGCGAGGCGGCCGCAGTGCTCAGCGCGTTCGGGAAGTTCAGGCACGCCGACTGCGCCACGCCACGCAGAGTCAACTGCTGATTCAGCTGATTCTGAGGATTGAACGCGCGCTCGTAGACCGTGGTCGCGGTCGTGGTCGCCAGGAGATTGATCACGTCCGACCCGATGGTGACGCCCGTTCCAGGAGTCGGAACCACCGTGTAGGCGTTCATGACGGCAGTCGCGCCGCCATTGTTCAGCGTGCTGTCGAACGAGCCGATCGACGGCTGAGTCGAGGTGCCCCCGGAATTCGCGGTCGTGCGCTTGACCAGATTCATCACTGCCGACTGCGCCGTGGCGTCGGTGCCCGACAGACGAATCTTGGTGATGCGGATGGTCTTGGTCGCCGATCCGACCAGACACGCAGCGTCACCAGCTCCGGTCTGCGGGAAGGTGAAGGTGGCACCCGCCGAGAACGTCGGACGCTGAAGAACCGGCGAGCCGTACGACGGAGTCTGCGCGAGGGCGGGGGGCACGACGCTCGCCGAGACCAGGGCGGTCGTGACCAGCGCGATCAGAGCGGTCTTGTGAAGCTTCATAGTTCGTATCTCCTACTGGATGTGATCCGGCAGAACCGGTTCGGGGTAGCAACGACAGTTCGGCAGTTGTCCCGCGTGACCGGACATGCCGTCGGTGACCGGTGGCTTGTCCCACCGGATGAACTTGCCGGACAGTTTCTTGTGTGACTTGCGCACGTCGCCGTCCTCCGCCGTGCGCCATATGTATCCCTCCGAGCCGATGTATGTAGCTCGCGCCTGGACGAGACCGCTCGCGGCGCGAGCAGTCTCGGTTCTCGCAATCAGCACGGCGCGCGACTTGGTGACGTGCCCACTGCGCTGGATCTCCGCCGCGATCTCCGAGTAGCGTCGCCCACCGGACTTCGCCTCCAGAACGAGCTTGTGCACGCGCTCCGCCGCCCTCGTCGGTATCGAAGTGATGAGCGTGACCTGCTCGTCGAGCAGACGACGCAGAGCCTCTCCAGTCGGAGCAGAAGCGATCTCGAACTTCATGCCCGCGCCCATCTCGCCGGACATCGCCTTCCACACGGCCATGTCGCGCCTCGAGACGTCGGCCAGCATGCGCGCGCCCACGGCCTTCGCCCACGGACGCAGGAGATCCGAGTAGGCGCGCATGGCCCGCTCCACGACGGCCGGATCTGGGACTCCGCCCTTCGGCGTGAGCCCAGCGATGATGTCGCCGACCTGCTTCGCAACCTGCTTGAGCTGGCGCGCGTACTTCGCCTCGGACTTCTTGGCGCTGTTGAACGCGGCTCGCTGCTTCGGTGTCTCGCGGACTCGCTTCCGGTCGCCCGTGCGCTGCGCACCGACGACGGGATCGTAGCCCTGGCCGAACGTCTGGAAGCCGACGAAACCGCGATGCGGGTTCACGGGCGACGGTCCGCTTCTCGTTCCATCTGTTGTTCGGCTATCGCGCGCTTGCTGAACGTGGCGTCAAAGCCGCGTGGGCCAAGGACGCGCCAGTCTCCACCATTTGGTCCAGTACCTTCAAGAAGTCTGTATCGTCCGTCGCGTTTCACTTCGTTCCACGCGTCACCCGTCTGCTCGCGGATGCCGCCGCGCGTGCGTTCGATCAGATCGGAGAGATTGTCGCAAATCTCTTCCTTCATGATCGTGTCTCGGAAGATGGAGCCGAGACTATCACCCATCAGCTTGTGCATCGCGGCGTGCTCCTCGATGTCAGCCGGATCGACGGCCAGCACGGAGCCCTGGTTGATCAGGTGATCGCGAAAGATGCTCGAGAACTTGTCGCCAGTCATCTTCTTCATGATCGCCTCCGCGCGAGTCTGGTACGGGCCGTGGACGCTGCCACCGATGTCGCAGTAGAACTTCCCGTCCTTCTCATAGACGTGGAAGTAGCTGTCCTCGTTTCTCATGACCTTCATAGAGAGAACCATCTCGAGAATCTCGCGCCATTTCTTGCGCGGATTCTTGGTGAGCCACGACCTGATCTCTGCCTGAGTCATGTCGCGCGCTGCCTTGGTGCCCCACGGCGGAAGCTCCTGAGTCTTCGGTGCAGGTGCAGGCTTCGCAGCGACAGGTTTCTCCGCTACTCTGCGCTCCACGTAGTTCTCGCACGCCTTGCACTTGCGTCCGAGAGTCCTGTCGAACTCTGCGCGTCCCAGCGTGATGTACGCGTCGCGACGACCACAGACCGGTTGGCTACCAGGACCAGATTTTCCCAGATGAAGAATGCCGGAGTTCGCGTTGCCGCGAGTCTCCGCGTCGCCTCTCGCCCTGCTCAGCGCGATGGCGATCGCCTGCTTCTGCGGCTTGCCCGCCTCGATCTCTTTCTTAATGTTGTGCGAGATGACGGCCCGCGACGACCCGGACTGAAGCGGCATCTAACCCTCCGGTCCCGGCATGAAGCAGCGGATCCAGACGAATCCCCTGTGGTCACGGACCGGCCACACGTACGCGCGTCCGGCTAGATTCGGCGGAGGAACCACCGTGTCCGGCGGAACGTCCATCCATTTCCCGTCGACACGAACTGCGTAGTGGTCGCCGATCGTTTTCCAGTCTGGATCTTCGAGAGCCTGTCCGTCCGCATCCGAACAGCACGGCGACTTGGACTTGGACTGGAGCGATTCGAACCAACCGTGCAGCGGGGAGCCCGCGTATCTGCCGTCCACGTCGCGGGCTCGCGCCATCGTTGCGATCGCGGCGAGCAGAGCGCAGATCAGGAGAACTGTCCCGAGCGACTGCATCGCACGAAGCAGACATCTGTCAAATCGTCTCACATCTATGCTCCATTGGCGTGAAGCCTGAGATTCTTCTCACCGAGCGGGAGATTCACGTCGCCGGTCTGGTACCACGCCTGAAGCTCCGGCGACGACATGGTCGTGACTGCGCCCGCCCGCCTGCCATCGTTGTAGGCCGAGTGATAACAGGTGAGCGCGTCCTGCGCAGACTCGAAGCCCAGCATCACCTTGTGTTCGTCGAACTCGCCAAGCGGAGTGTATCCATCGATCACGTGAACCGGGCAGTCGACCGATCGCACGGGACCAACGAAGCAGTCCAGCCACTCGGTCGGTCCCTCGGCGGACGGCGCCCTGCGAATGTATCCGTAGTCCGCGGGCATGACCGACTCCCACGGTCCATTCTCTCCGACGCCCCGACGGATGCTGCCGCGCACCGTCTCGATTGCAATCGGAAGTCCGCAGACCTCTGACACGGGCAGGGCGTCGCGCACCGGAATGTGCTGCGCCCCCCACTTGGCGCGATAGAAACGAATTCGTTTCCTGTACTCGCTGTCTCGCGATGTCATGTCCTTCGGATCGTTTCGGCTCTCGTCGTCGGCCTTGTTGCCGATCGTCTCTGCGCGATCCTTCATCGCGTCGGTCTCCTGAGCGATGGCCTCCTCGCCTCTCGGCGGAAGGTCCTCGCTCGCCTCCTCGATCTCCTCGTCCGTGATGTTGGTGAAGCGGCCGGTCACCTTGGACTGCTGCTTCAACTCCTTCATCGCGGTCTGCTGACTGATCAGACCACGCTCCTCGGCCTGGGAGATCGTCGTGGTGTCGCGGTTGGCGACCTCGGACTTCTGCTCCTCGGACAACTGCCAGAGCGGACGGAACACAACCTGATAGTCGTCCGGGATCTTCCATCCGCCGGACAGCGCGGCGGCCCGGACCATGACGGTCATCGGCATGAGCAGGTATCTCGTCTGCTGCTGCGCGATGCCATCGTAGTACGTGCGCAGATCGCTCTCTCCCGTGGAGTTGAGCCCGGCCGGACTCTGCCCGAACAGACGAACGAGAGGAATCTGCGTGGCACCCGAGATCTGCTGACCGAGCTGAAGGATGATCTCGGACATCCCGGTCATGTTCCCGCCCGTGTTCGGGATGAACTCGTCTTTCCCATCGAGAAGCGTGACGCCCTCGATCCCCTGGAACTGGCGCATGAACTCGATCGACGCGACAAGCGCGTTCAGTGCGTCGCCGCCAGCCGCGATCAGCTCGCGAAGTCCCTCGATCTTGACTGTCCGGATGAAACTCTTGTAGGCGAGCTGACTCGCGCCCTGCGTCGCGCTGTCGAACGCCACCATCCGGTCGTAGAGTCTCTCGATCACCGAGATGCCCCACAGATTCTCGGACACTCGCTGCCAGTACGGAAGACGAACGCCGTCGAATCTGATGATTCGTGTGTAGTGAATCTGCTTCATGCGGAGTCCGGGGACGTCGGACGTCACCCGATAGAACTTCGGCATGCCGAAGTAGGGTCCGGCCTCTGCGACAAGATCGTTGAGACTCGGGTCAACCATCCAGCGATCGATGGCGTAGACCCCGCGGAACTGACCCTTGCCGATTCGATCCGGGTCGAGCGGCGTGGAGTAGTCCTGCCCGTCGATCATGATCACGCCGATCGAGCCGCCGTACAGTCGGCTCCAGGCGACCGTGTCGCGCACGCCGTCCCAGGCGCCCATTCGCTGAAGATCGTTCTGGACGCCCTCGATGTCCTTCGGATCTGCGTCGCACGTGATGTCGATGCCCGCGCGCACCATGTCGTCCGCGACCAGATCGACGACCATGCCCCCGAGCCACGATCCACGATGGATCCACTCGAGAAGCTGGCGGTTGCGCGTGATGGGGTTGAATCCGTACGTGCTCCCGGCGAGCGCGTTGTTCGTCCCCATGCCCAGATTGAGCCCGAAGTTCTGGTAGCTGTCGCGCGTCTTCCCGCCCGAAGAGGCGGGGGGTCGCAAGAACGCTTTCTGCTCGCGGGCGACACGAGCCTGGGTCTTCTTGGTGATGCGCGCCACGCGCTATTCCCCGCTCTGCATCGCGGCCGTGTTGCGAGCCGCCTCGGCGAGCTGAGCCTGGAGCTCGGCCTTGGACGGAGTTCGGTACGAGCTGCGACCGATAGTCACCGCGGTCGACAGAGTCCCGGCCATGATCCGCCCGGCCTTCACGTAGGTCTTTCCGGGAGACGGCTTGCTCTCGTCGTCGAGCACGCTGAGGATCAACCGATCTCGGATCACGGTCTCGACGATTCTGCGAACGATCTTCGAGACACTCGTCCGCCGGATGCTCGCGCTGTTCTCGAGATAGTTGACATCCTCTTCGGTGATGTCCGCCTTGAACGTGAACTGTTTCATTAACTTCCTCTCTGTCCTAGAGTGGCGATCCACCGCTCGACTACTCCCGCCGGAGCCTCGGTCAGCACCAGGGCGTCCGCGTGGTCTGGCGAGGCGATGCCATTCTTCTTCATGTCCTTCTTGCTCTGCATGATCGCCTTGCCGACCTCGTTGGTCTCCACCTTGACGGTGGATAGCTGAGCACAGAGCGTCGTGACCGCCGGACATCCCTTCTCCGACGGAAGTATGATACATTCCTCGATCGGCCAGTCGTTGGCCTCCGGGTTGTCGCGATCACCGTCGATCCAGATCATCTTCTGCCAGGACTTGCGGAAGCGCTCTGCGATCTTCTTCCAGAGCTCGGCCTTCAGATTGGCAAACTTCTCTTCGCTGGTTTCGCCGTCCGGCCACTTCGTCTCCGTCGGTCTCTGACCGACGTTCACGCCATTGATCGCGACACCGTTCAGGGTCTTGCGCTTGAACGCGTCCTGCGTTCCCTTGCCGACACCGACGTTGTCGTAGTTGATGACCTTTATCTCGCAGACAAAGCCATCTTCCCGCTCGAATCGCTGCGCCTTCGCGTAGTCGATGATGTCCGTCGCGGTCTGGATCGTGTCGCCGTGTCCCCAGTTCCGCGGCGGCATGACGAGCGCGCCGTATCTGGCGATGGCGACCGACTTGCCCTCGCCTCCGCCGCCGACGTCCGCGCCGACCACGCCGCGCACGGGCGGCGTGTAGTGCACGTGAAGCCTGAGCTTCTTGGCCGCCTCGACCCAGTGGCCAGGAATGCAGATGCCCTCGACGGACGCCGCGTAGTCGATGTCGTACTCGGAAGCGAACTTCCAGGGCTCCATCTTCCGGCGAGTGGCTTTCTCCCAGGACACCACTTCTCCGGTGTCCTCGTCCCGGACAGTGCCGTTCGCCTTGCGCGGATCGTCGCTCCAGTGGAACCTGAACTTCTGGTTCTCCTTGAGCCGGTCGTCGGCCTGCATCCTGTAGAACAGGTTGTTCATGCCGTTGACCGTCGATCCGAAGATGCGACAGTCGGAGTTCGCCGTGGACGCGGCGTCCACGCTGTCCGCGCGCTCGACGAACGCGAACTCGTCGAAGAAATAGTCCCTCGAACGACCACCGCGACCCATGTCGTCTCCGGACTCGCCGCGGATGGTGCTGTCCATGTCCTCGTTGATGAGGAGCGAGGAGTTGTCCCTGTAAGAACTCGGCTGCATCCAGTGCGGGAGCCGCCGCTTCATCATTCGTATTTTCTCGAAGATCGAGTCCGGATCCCCCAGACGATCGACGTACTCGGACTTGCGACTGCCGAAGTTCGCCTTGTATCCCGGCACGTACAGCCAATGATGAAGCGCGTACCCGCCGCACACCCACGTGAACCCGATATCGCGGGACTTCGCGCAGTGTCCGTCCTCGTTGCGCTCGCTTCGCTCCCGGATCCACCGGACCAGTTCCTCCTGCTTGGGGAACAGATCCATCGGGAGCCAGCCGTCCATCTTGGTTCCGTCGGAATCGACCTTTCCGACGAGCTTCGGATTGTACGTCCAGACCCACTGATTGAACCAGTAGACTTCGTCCCTGCGACAGAGCTCTAGCTCGATCGCCCTCAGAAGTCGGAGACGCTCGTGCGCCTCCGGTGAGGCGTCGTCAGGCAGATCCCTGAGTTCGAGAGCCTTCCGTAATCGTCGCAGAAGCGATTGTCGCGTGGTAGAGGGCTCTGAGGTCATCCTGCGGGAGGTCCTTGATCTTGGCATGGACCGCAGTGATGCGCGCCGCTTCCTCCGGTGTCTGCGCCGAGTCTTCGAGGTCCTGCGGACGGAACTGAACCGTCTGGATCGCGAGGCCCTCGACCCGATCCATGATCATCTTGATTGCTGTCGTGTCGCCGTTCATGGCGAGCGTGCAGAGCGTGTCTACGACGAAGTCGACTCGCTTGCGCTGAAGACGCGCTTTCTTCGATTCTGTTCTGCCACGAACCGAGTCGTCTCGCGGATCGACGATCTCTTCGAGCAGATGCTTGATCAGCGCGATCGTTATGAATCTGGGCTTGGCTCGAACGGCCACCGTGCGAGCGCTGACCTGACGATCTCGTACTCTCGCTGCCATATGCGATTGGAATCCCTGTTGATTACTTGGAATTTTGGCAGGCTCCGCACTTCGGATGTCCCGAACGCGATCTTCCTGCCAGCTCTGGCGACCCGGAGCTCAGTGCTCTCCGGACCAACGACCTTCGAACCGAAGTTGATATCGGTCCATGGCGACTACGATCTCACGCTTCATCAGTCGGTACAGAACGTTCCCCCGACGCGACGACCCGACCTCGTCCCCGACGTACTCGCCGAGCTGCGAGGAGAACGCGCTTCCGGTTGCCCGAACGGCGTCGCCGAGAGAGAAGGCGGGGGGATCCTCGCTGGCCAGATGAACGTAGCCGTCCGACTGAACCAGACACAGAAGGTGATCCACCTCGTGGTTCTGCGCCGAGCCCAGAATGGACGCGACGCCCTTGCACGATCGAATCTGTGGGAGAAGTTCTGCGGACGACCTGACGAGCAGATATCCCTCGAGAAGCGGAAGCGCGAGCCTTTCACCAGAACGATTCGGTGCAGCCCGATAGTACAGATACGGACACTCGACTCCGGAGATCTCCAGAACCGACCGACGCGCCGTCCCCTCGAGCTTGTGCCCGGTGACCAGAACCGTCCAGTTCCTGCGTATTCGCTTCGCCATGGGGCAATGCCAGTAGCACGCCCGCCCACCCGTGGCAATCCCCGCCAGCCCGATTATTGGTTTATCAGATTTTCCTACGCGCGCGTACGTGAGGACAGAAGGTGACCACGCGCGCGAGCAAATTTTCCAATAAACCGATATCACGCTTACGCTACAAGGGGTTAGCACCCCCCGATGCCCTCGAACTTATTGATAATCGCTCCTGAACCAGCTCCAAAACTCCAATCCCGCTCACCTCTGGTTGTGTACAACCGCTCCCACGCCGACCCTTTCGGGATCCAAACCTGAGCAAATTTGTTCCAAACCTGAGCTGTTCGGATCCAAAACAGAATAATCCCGTCCCAAAACTGATAATCCCATTTCCAAAAACCAATAATGCCGCCACTCCAGCGGGGAGCTAACTGGACCCCAACTCGGAATCAAATTCCCTTCTCGTGCTACCAGTAGCAGCCAAATTCTGCTTGCGTTCGAGTGCAGGCGGCGCAACACTGCGGCGCGGTTGAGCCCCACGACTGCGCCGGACCCGCAGTTCCCTGTTCCAGGTTTGGCTCACTAAGTCGTCCCGGCGAACCGCAGGTTTGGGGAAGTCCAGAAGATACTCGCACGGAGAGAATCCACATGATCCTGCCCAGATACTTCACGGCCGTCGCGTCGGTCGACGCTGATCGAGTCGTGTCCTTCCTGGTGCGACGCGCCCTGCGCCTGTCGCGCCGTCCCATGATCTACGCTCTGTCGGAGCGTGGCCTCGGTCAGGCCGACCTCGTCCTCGCGCTCCTGCGCGTGGGCACGCGTCCGGCTCTCGATCTCGTCGCGCGCGTGGTCGGTCGGCCTGTGCTGCGCTGTCCCAGTCAGTATCTGCGCTGGCCCGTCAACGGCGTGCCCCGAGTGGTCGTTCCGCGAATCCGTCTGGTGGTGGACAATCCGCGCCGACCGAACACCGACGCCCACGACCGCTTCGCGGCCGCGTTCCGGGACGGAGCGACGATCGAGGCGTGCAGGGCGCGCGGCGCCACTCGCCGAGACGTACGACGCGCTCTGCGCGAGGGCTGGATAGTCGTCGAGGGGAGAGCGGCGTGAGAAAGATGCTCGCCCTGCTCCCCGTCGTCGCGCTCGCCGGATGCGTGGAACACGGGGAGTGTCTGTCGTCACACACGGAGTTGCAGACGGTCACGATCCCTGTCTACACGCTCGCGTCGTGCGGCAGCGGGTGTTCGGTGATGGTCAACGCGGGAATGATCCCCGTCACCAGAGCCGTCAACGTCTGTGATCGCTGGGAATTTCCCGAGGGGAGGAAGTGATGCCGGAGCTGTCGCTCAGGAGAAACGGAGCCGTGTTCAGCGGCTCCGTGGTCGTCGGGTACGTCGAGACGTGTCCGAGGTCCAGTTCTCACGCCTTCATGTGGCGTCTCGCCATGAGAAGCGAGGCGCTTCGCGGACTTCCGTCCGGGCACTGCGACTCGCCGCACGACGGACTGGAGCGAGTCGTGGCCGCGTTCCGCGGCTGGTGTGCGGCGGCCGGACTCGCCGAGCAGAACATCGTCAGGGGAGAAGTAGAATGAGAGTGTTGATCGTAGCCGGAATGGCTCTGGTGTGCGTGGCCATGTTCGCCGACGGACTCGTCGTCGCTCCGACGGTGCTCGGGATTGTCGCCCTCGTCGCACTGGCGCTGCCGTGAGCATTCTCCCGAACGCGCACGGCAGAAACTACGCGATCTGCGACACTGACGGATGCGATGAGAACGTCATCGATCTGTCGCTTCGCGTGGACAACGCGACTCGCGTTGTCTGCACGTTCTTCGGGTGGCGCGTGCTGCCCGGCAATCGGCACGAGTGCCGCAACTGTAGGGAGAAGAGAAATGGTGAAGGTGTTCGAGAGAAATTTGATTATCGCGGTGGTCGGCGTGATCCTGATTCTGACGGGAACGGCGATGGCCACGATGTCGGCGCGAGCCCCGCTGCTCCAGATCACCCGAAGCGTCCCGGCGGACGCGGAGCTCCAGTATCGCGTCGGTGGACGCGTCGTCCAGTCCCTCGATCTTAGGCCGGGCACCTACCGGATCACCGTCGAGGAGATCACGAGATGAGCATCTTCTTCTGGGTCGTCGTCGCGATCGTCGCGGCGTGGGTCAACTTGATCGTCGTGCTGGTCGTCGTCGATCGGAGAAGGACTGCGATGAAGTCGCGCGAGACAATTGCTGGTAAGCTGGCGCGCGAGATCAACGACGAAATTCGCGCGCGATATGGGGAGGGGGATCTTGACGATCTCAGCTAGGAAGAAGACCAGACCGAAGAAGCGTGCACCGCGCGTGCGGGGCACGATGGCGATCCGATGCGGAAAGTGTGGCCGACCCACGCGTGTCACTCGCACGTCGAGCGCGGGCAAACAGATCACGCGCCGAGAGCGCGTGTGCCCGCGCGGACACGTTATCGTCACTCTTGAAACACCGATGGGGGACTGAGAATGGCCAGAAGGGGGACCAGTCGTCACGACGAGAAGTCGTACTTCGTGGCGATACGCGAGGCGCGCGCGCTGGTGCGCTCCGGCGAGACGTTCGTCCGAGCGGCGGAGCTGGTTAGGCTTTCGCCACTGACCGTGAAGCGCTACATGAACCGGGACCCGAGCACCGCGGCAGAAATCCAGGCGAGGAGAGTCCAGTCGCGGATCGGGCTGGTCAGAACGAGGAAGGGAGGCCGGGACCCCAGCATCCCCGTCCACGCCGATGTTGCCTCGACGCGCGATCAGCTCGTGGCGGCGTTTCGGGCCGGCGACTTGGACGAGCACGCGCGTCTGTCTCGCAGACTCGCCGAGCTCCTGGATCTTCATCATCCGAGGCGGTCCAGGCCCGAGTGCCAGATCGACGTCGCGGAGGCCGCCGAATGAGACACTGTGGAAGTGAGCGAAACGATCTTTCCCCAAAAGAAAAGAGCACGAGACATGTGGGTTCCAGTCATCATCTGCACTCATTGGTTTTTCTGCACCGGGCAACCGATCAAGGGTGATCCGCTCTCGTCTAGAGAAGAATGCGAGCAGGTTCAGCGCCTCGCAAAATCTCTGTACGCCGACCCGGTATTCGAATCCAAATACGTCGTCCGAACATGCGAGAAGCACTGATGTCTGCCCGTACGACCAGAAGAGGATTTCTCGCTGGGCTGCTGGCCTCGTCCGCGCTGGTGTCCGCCCCGCGCGTCGTGCGATCCGTCCCGGTGATCGCGGATCCGCCTCCGGTGCTCTGGGATCTGCCGCCCGCGCACATCAACTGTCGGTGCATCGTTCACGAGGACTTCAAGTGGATAATGTACGAGATCAGCCGGATGCAGATCCCCGGAGATATCCTGACCAGAGAGCCCGTTCGCTCCGAGAGCGAGAAGTCGGCGACGCTGCACCGTGACATGAAGATCACGATGAGAAGAATAGAAGGCGGGCTGAGATGGGTAGAATAGACGGAGGACTCCGGTCCATGTTCCGCCAGCATCTGCGCGAACTGCGCTGGACCACGATCGAGTGCGGAGCCGCCAGCCCCGGCGTCCCGGACTCGCACTACATCGCGCGCGGCGGCGTCGAGGGCTGGGTCGAGTTCAAGCAGACCGACGCGAACAAGATCTCCAGCCTGACCGCGGAGCAGGTCACTTGGCTCGAGACCCACGAGCGTCACGGCGGACGCGCCTGGATCGCGTGTCGTCGCCGTCACGGCGGAGGCCCCCGCCTCGGCGATTCCGTGGACGAGCTGTGGATGGTGAGCGGGGGGCTGGCGCGGGTGGTGCTGCGCGGCGGGCTGGTGGCGCTGCCGTCGGAGTCGCGGGGCGAGAGCTGGCGGCGGTGGGCTGGTGGCCGGGAGCCCTGGGACTGGCCTGCGGTGCGCGGCGTGCTGACTGCCGGACGCCCCTGAGCGCTCCGTCGGGGAGCCGGAGCGTCCGGCGGGCGGGCTGGTACCGGGCGAGGAGCTGGCGGGCTGGCGGGCGGTGAACGCGGCGGTGCGTGGTTACCAGCCCGCGGGATCCTGTCCGACGAGCAGCAGGGCGGCCACGCCCGCCAGCGTGATGGCCAGCATGGTGGCGAACAGCGCCGCGTCGGTCAGCGCCCTGCGCACGCCGCGCCAGGACAGCGCGGGCGTCGTGGTGGTCTCGCGCCAGCAGTCGCACTCGATGCGGTGCTCGTGGCAGATGCACGACTTGGTCGTGTCGGTCATGTCAGTCTCCTCTGTCCTCGATTTGCGAGACCAGGGCCGACAGCTCCGTGAGGAGCTGGTGGATCCTGGACACGTTCTTGCTGGACGTCGACGCGCGGCGCTCGGCCGCGCGCGTCTTGCTGTAGGACTTCACCTCGATCTTGGACTTCGCGCGCGCGGGCAACATGATGATGGGTTCCCTGCGCGAGGCGTGAACGAGCGCGCACTCGATGTCGTGACGCAGATCGTTCTCGCCGTACACCTTGTCGCTGACCCGGACCTGGATCACGACGCGGAGCGTTCGCCAGTCGTCGCTCATTCGATTCCCCTCAGCCTGAGATAGTGCGTCGGACGCACGACGACCTCGTGCCACTCGTCGTTCTGCATGGACCACTTGCCCGCGATCCAGCACGAGTGGTCCTTGTCGCGATCGCGGGCGTCGCACTGCTCCTGCGTCATGAAGTTGCAGAGTCCGTCGTCCTGGAAGTAGCCCATGCCCACGCCGTGCACGTTGCAGTCGAGGTCGACCAGCTCGGGCGCCAGCAGCAGGAAGCCCGCCTCGTCGCCGTGGCGCGTGGTCTCGTCGAGCTCCGCGATGGGACGCCACGGCATCTCGTCGTAGCGCTGGATCATCAGGCGGTGTGCCTGCTCGAACTCGTCGGCGACGTACTTCAGATACTCGCTGGATCGCTCGTCGAGAAGCATTCCCGGACGCCGCGACCACGCCCTGAGAACGCATATGGCGCGAGTCTGCGGCGTGCTGGCCTCGCGGTCAAACTTGACGCGCGGTGGTGCGAGCAGGATATCTGCCTGCTGGATCAACAACTCCAGTTCGGCGTGCGTGAACGTCGCGGCCACGATGTCGCTGTCGTACTTCAGGAGGAAGTCGGCCATCGCGGTCTTGCAGGGTTCCAGTTTCACGATTTTCTCTCCTGTTGCTGACGTGGTGGGAGGTTCTTCTCGCACGCTGCCCACGAGCCGCACTCGGTCGGCTCGACGCACTCCGCGCATGGTGCCCAGTTGTCTCCGCTGTTTTCGGGCTTCCCGTAGCGCCACGGGCGCGGGTGTCCTAGATCGATGATCTTCATATCAGTCCCCTCGCCTTCGCAAGCTCGTAGAGACGGACGAACTCGTCCAGCTTCTCTTCCGTGCGGTGATTCTCGTCGAGAATTGTCAGTTCGTGACGACGCGCGGCCTCGTCCCAGCCTAGCATCCAGTATCTTGACCAGTTCTCGAGCGCGAGTCCCCGATACGGGTTCCTCATTTTTGGATCGACTCCGGGCACGAACGCGCGGAGTCCCTCCTGTCTTGTTCGTTCCAGGCTCCGATCTGTCACAGCCTGTACTCCCTGTCGATCATGCGGTTCAGGTCGCCGGCCCAGTGCCACGGCCGCCACGTGCGCGAGAGCCAGAAGCCGCCGTCGTTCGCCCACGGCTCGTCGCCGCTGTCCACGTCCTGGTAGTGGACCCAGGTGCCGCGCCGCAGGTGGCCGCGCTGAGGAGCCCGAGCCTCCGGGGAGCCGGTGCGGCGCCGCTGCTCGGGGTAGTGCGCCCGCGCGCGTGGTGCCAACCGCACGACGAGATGAGAGCGCGGAGCGGGATGTCCGCGCCTCGTCTGCGCCTGCACGATCTTGGCGGAAGGCGTCACCTCCTCGCGGTGCACCGCACCGACCTCCATGAGGATGCAGCACGCCCTGATCTGCGCGTACACCAGATCGCTCACGCGCCGGAACTCGACCGCGTCGCGGTGGCGCTCCGGATTCGGTCCGCGCATCAGCTTGCCCGTGCTGCTGATGATGTAGACGTAGTCGTCGGCGACCCAGACGTGGTCGCGGCCGTAGACGCAGAACAGGACGGGGTCCCGGACCTGAGTGCACGAGACGATCGCGAGCACGCGCACGCCGCTGACGCGGAACTCCCAGCACGCGCGGGGGAACGGCATTCTGATCTCTCCGCCGGGGTCCTTTCCGGCCATCACGCGAGCCCAGTCGTTCTGCACGACCACCGACTGCGGTCGACCAAACTCGTCGTCGATCGCCGGAGTGAATCCCGGGTCGTACTTCTCGAGAAGGTGGTAGCTGCTGCCGTTCGGCTTCTCGAGCGTCAGCGGCCCCGACGACCACGCGACGAGCGACCTGTGAAGCTCGGTGCGCGCCTTTCTCCTGTCGAAGTCCTCCATGCCGGACTGGAGCTGCGCTTGAAGCTCCGGGTGATTCTCCCGGAGAAGGCGCCTGCCCTCGCGCGCGACGTCGTTGGAGATTCTGTCCTGGAGCACGGGCGCCAGCTTCGAGAACTGCTCCGGCGTGACACCGAGCGTGACGAGCGCCTCGCGCACCGATCGCAGCGGCAGCACCACGTCGTCGTGTCCGGCCATCCTCACGACGTCCTCGTCGCTGCCGTGCAGCAGCGCGTCCGACAGCGTGCCGCTCAGTACGCGCGCCTGGAGTCTGTCCCACGACGGCTGATCGCCGAGCGGCGACTTCTTGCCGTCGTATCTTCGGCCGAGGAATTTGTTCTCCGTCATTCGTCGCTCCCGGTCTCGGTTCTTCAGAAACGAAAAAGGCGGACCGACATCTCTGCCGGTCCGCCTCGTGGTTTGAGTGGATCTCGCTGGTCAGGCCGCCTTGCCGCCCTCGAGCTTCACGTCCTTGTCGGCGATCGCGCGCTTCAGGGTCGCTGGCTCGCCGCCCGCCGCCAGCCACGTCTTGACGGTCTTGCCGCTGTGCTTGCGCAGGAGCTCGCGGCGCTCGTGACGCGGCGTGCCCTCGCGGGCGCCGTTGCCCTCTGCGGTGCGGATCCAGTTGATCTTCGCGGTCTCGTCGATCTTGGTGCGCTTCGGCGCCTTCTCGGCCTTGGTCGCCTTCTTGGCGGGAGCCGCCTTAGCCGCCTTCTTGGCCGGAGCCTTCTTCGCGGCCTTCTTGGCCGGAGCCTTCTTCTCGGTGGTCGCCACGGTATCTTCCTTCTCGTTGCTGGCCGGGGCGGTCGCCTCCGGCTTGGATTTGGACTTGGACTTCTTGCTACCAGCCGCCCGCTTGGCGGTCTTCTCCGACGATTCCTCGCCGTCGTTGCCGTGCTGGGTTCCCTTGTACGCCTCCCCGGAGGCAGTGGCAAGGGCCATTCTCTCGCGGTGCTCGGTCAGGGCGTCGTGCAGCCGCTGACAGACGACGCGACCGAGATCGACGTCCTCGATCTCGACCAGAACGTCCTCCGGCGGCTCGTAGCCGAGATCGGACGCGGTCGCCAGCATCTGGCTGTGAATGTCCTGCAACCCGAGCAGATTGAGACTGTTGAAGTCGGCGGCGACGATCGCCGGAGTGCCGTCGGTCGTGGTCTGGTTCTTCTTGGCCATCTGATTCTTCTCCGTGTGGGTTGACGCTGTGGATACTGCGCGTCCGGTCGGGCTGACCGGCCAGACGTACTCGAGATCGGGCGGCTCGGTCCAGCCGAACTGCCCGTAGTGCGCGGGCGCCTTGCGCAGCAGATTGCTGCGATGCGACCGGTGGAACGCCTCGTCGCCGAACCACGGCGGCGGATGATCATTGTCGGCGTGGACGAGCATCCACGGAACCTTGATCGAGTTTGCGTAGCCTCGCCGCGTCCACTCCCGGACGATCTCGTCCATGTACCGAACGAGACAGCCCTCGTGACCCTGCCACATGAGAACGGCCGGATGGTGCGCCCAGCCGGAGCCGGGCACGGTGAGCGCCTGAAGGATCTGCCTGCACTCCAGGCGCTGCTTCCCGAGCCGCTGGCGGTCGAGGCAGCGCGCGGACTGCTTGAAGTTCGCGCAGGGCAGGAACGTCTGCATCAGACAACGCGCCTCCTCTTGCGATCCCAGCCCCTGGTCTCGCCGTTGATCAGAAACGCGCACGTCTCCGCGTCTCGCGCGACCTCGCACAGGTCCGAGATGTCGGTCGCCGGCGCGAACCGCTCCTGCGAGAACGCGGCCTCGGCGCGGAATTTTCGCACCCCGAAGACGTAGTCCACCGCGACGTTGGCGATCTCCACGAGCAGCAGGCACGGCGGTCCCGCCATCTCGTACGCGGGCGGCGGGTCCACGTAGCCGCGAACGCGATATCGCACGCCAGCCGTCGGACGCGTGATGCTCTGACCGTGCGTCCGCCACCACGCGCTGTCGAACTCGTCGTCGAAGCAGATGATCTGCTGTCCGACGTAGAACATCTTCTTCTGATTGTATTCCCTCTGTTCTCCCATCACTTTCTCCTCGAATTCGCCGCGATCACGTCCGCGACGTCGTGCTCGACGACCTGGACGAGCACCAGCTTGCGCAGTTGGAGATCGTGGTTCCGGCGGAGATGATCCTCCGCCTGTTTCATGTCGCGGAGACACATGCGCTGCGCCTCCTGCAGATCATACGCCTCGATCTCGTAGTGCCACACGCCGCGCTTGCCGCAGCGGGTGACGTAGTCCACCCGATATTTCATTGCTTCAGCTCCACCAGCCCGCGCGCCACGCACTTGCCCAGTCGCAGCGGATCTGCCCCGGCCGCCAGCGCCTCGGCGACCGTCTGCCCGGCCGCGGCGGCGTCCAGGATGATCTTGTAACCCGCGTGGCGCTTGCTGCCCGGCTTGCCGGGGTTCTCCGGACTGCCGACGAGGCTGAGCCGCGCTCCGGGGCTGCTCAGCGCGGCCTTCTTGCCGCCCCGCACCGTCGGTGCGCCCCTGGCCGGGCTGCTCTCTGCGGCTCCGCCCGCCGCGCTGGCGGCCTCGACCCGCGCCCTGTACTCGAGAAACCGCACCGTGCTCGGGTCCGACAGATCGCGGGCGTCCGGCCCCGGCCTCGTCGCCGGGTCGCGCCCCCCGCCCCGCGCGGCGGCGTGGCCGCGCATTCGCGCCTCGGTCGGCGCGGCGTACGGGTAGCTGCTGCGCACGGCGCGGCGTTCGTCCTCGGACAGCAGCAGGAACGGGGGGATTTCCAAGGCGTGGTTGGTGATGTAGTCCAGCATCGCCTTGTTGTCCGAGATCTCGCCGGAGGCCACGCGCTTCTTGGCGTCCTCCAGGTCGCGGGTGATGCCCACGACGCGGGCGTTGCGATAGCAGTAGAAGCTGTAGGAGCCGTCGGAGTTGAGGCTGCTTCGCTTGATGCTGGCCGTGCACTTGTCGCCGTCCGGGACGGTGGTGGTCTTCCAGATGCCGTTGCGCACCACCTCCTCCCACTCCAGGGATGGTGGAGCGGGCTGTTTCTTCATGCGCGACAGCGGCGCTTCCGCCGGTTTCTTCTTCGTCTTCGGCTTCTCGGCCATCATTCGACCTCCTTTGGCTCAGTTGAGGTTCAGCGGGACTGTCGTAACGTCCCACTCTGGGCTGCTGCACAGCACGTTGACCACCTTCAGCGTCAGGTGCTCGCCGGGCAGGTAGCTCGTGGAATTACGGACGCTGATCACCTGCCACTTCTCGTGGAGGTATCCGAGCTTGATCGATTTCATCAGACATCGGTTGGGGCTGCTCATGGCTGTTCTCCCGTGGAGCGTGGTGGACACGCGGCTTCACGCCGCGCGCTTCGCCGGGGCCGCCCGCACCAGCCGCACCAGCCCAGCCTCGACGAGGTGGCGGATGGTGCTCGGACGGGCTCCGCGCGTCAGCGCGGTGCGCACCAGCTTGCCGTTGGCGGCGAGCACTGCCTCGGCGCGATCGTGCGCCCTGCTGCCCTCGCGGCGCGGGTTCTCCTTCTTCACCACCTCGATCTTGTCGGTCTCAGTGATCTCGATCTTCTTGGTGCTCGTCATGGTGGTTCTCCCGTGCTTGGGGTAGTCGTAACAGCCAAGTGGCAGCGTCACGGTGTGTGCTGCCTGCCGTGCTGGGCCGCGCAAGTCCGCGACTACGTCGCGGGTTGCCGCACGTCATGGGCCGGATGCTCGCCCGAGCATCGTGGAGCGCCGCGCTGCGGCGCTCGTCGATGATCAGTTGGTCGTGTAGTTGTCGGGGCGGCGATCGGCCGCGATCAGTTCTCCTCTTCCTGAGTAGCGGCGTTCATGCCGTACTTTCTAAGCATGTCCCGGACCCACTTTTCCGGGTCCCTGAAGCTGTCGCCGAAGAACGCGGCCGGGATAAAGAGCATCTCGGCCGACGGACAGATTACGCGTCTCAGCGCCTCGCCGCTCCATCGTCGCTCCATTCTCTCGTCGCCGTAGCTCCACGAGCCGCCACCGACCAGAGTCATGCTTATGTTCAAGAGCCCCTGGAACGCCGCGTCTCCGCACAGGAGCGCGGCAGCGTGGGACAGATCGAGCGGCGCCGTCTGCACGCGCAGGGCGGTCATGTTCATCCTGCTGTGGGAACCCAGCGTGACAAGAATGTACATCTCCACCGGCCGCACGTTGGAGAGCAGACGCGCGAGAGCCAGCATGGCCGCGCCTCGCTGCGTCCGCATGCCTGCCACGCCGGAAGACCCGGTCAGCTCCAGGAGCATGGTCAGTGGACCCGTGTGCGTGGTGGCTCGCTCGCGCCGCCGCATGCTGAGCGGGTGCCCCGCCAGCATGGCCGGGACATTGGGGACGCCTCCCACCACGTCGTTGACTGTGTTCCAGCCCCGACCGGAGAATACGTCGTCCTCGAATTTGGACATGAACTTCTCGGACTTCTCAGCGAGATCGAGATTCCCGTTCAAGAGTTCGCGGGCTTGGACTGTAGATAAGCCCAGCCGCGATTTCTCTACGGCTTCTTTCAGTTCTTCCCAGTCGTTGAGAACAAGAAAGCGGTCGAAGGCGCTTGGCTGCGACACCAGCACCTCCGGGATCGAACTCTGTTTAAGAACCCCGATCATCAGATGCTCCCCTCTACCTGCCGACGCTGCTCGGGCTTGAGATTGGCCAAGTAGGTCATGCTCGCGGCCTCGTCCTGACTGAACCCGCCCGCGATCAGCGCCGCGCCAGCCTGCGCGGCCCGCACGTCGATCATGACCCTGAGTCCGGCCGCCCGCGCACGCTGGCGCGCGGCGCGCACGCGGTTCAGCCATGGTCCGGCTCCGACGATGGCCTCCTCGAGAACCGGGTCGATGTCCCAGGCGATGCGAACCGGGAACCGCGACAGGAACGCCGCGTCCAGCTTGGTGGCGCCGCTGTAATTGGCGTCCGCGCCGAGCCCCCACGTGTTCGCCGTGCACGTGATGATGCAGTCCCGGTGACGCTTCACCTGCTTGTCGGGGAACGTGGCCACGCCGTTCGCGAGGTGCGGGTTCACCGCCAGCAGCGCCACGGGGTCCGAGCGGTCCACCTCGTCGAAGGTGTACCATCCACCCTTCTCGTACGCCTCGCGGAACGGCGTGCGGTGGTACTTGCCCGCGCCGTCGATGAAGCCAAGCATCTCGTGCGGCATGGAGATCGCACCGTTGAAGTGCCACGCCAGACCGAGCGCCTCCGCCGCCTGACGGCATCCCGTGGTCTTGCCGCTGGACGCCTCGCCCTGCATGAAGATGCCGGGGGCAAACTCACCGACGCGCGTGGTGGCGGCGCGGATCAGCCGCTCGAACTGCGAGTGGCGCGGCTCGTCCTTCAGCCGACGCGGCTTGCTGCCCTCGGCGGCGATCGTGATCTCGACCCGACGCGGCACGCGTTTCTCGAGCGCGGTGTCCACGGCCAGCGCGACCGCGCCCGGATCCACGCTCAGTATCCCGATCTGCTGGATCACCTGATCCACGATCGCGTCGACGTTGATCTGCGGTGCTGGCGCGGCCGTCGCGTTGATATTGATCTGCGCCAGTCCGCGCGAGCGGCGCTTGGCGCGGTTGAGAAGCCGCCCCACGAACAGGTTCTGCGGCTCGGTCATGAGGCGGCCGGCCTCGGCCCACCGGACGAGGTCCACCGCCTTCGCGTGGCTTCCGCCCTTGATCAGTCCGGCCTTCTCCTTCTCGAGAAGCACGGGCAACAGCGTCTTGAGCTCCGCGACGGGAGCAGTAAGTTCGGCCATCGCTCGGCCTCCGTTGAGGTTGAATGTTAGAAGCACACGCTGGAGCGCCGGGCAGTGCCGGCGCTCGGACTTGTGCTTGTCAGTTCTCCTCTCACTTGGCTTGCCAGCAGCGGGCGCACAAAACGTGCTCCGTGCCGCCGCGCGGCTTGCCCGCGCCGGGCTTGCCGCAGTCCTCGCAGATCACGGCGGCACGAATGCCAGCCTCGACGCGCGAGCGCGCCTCGTCCTGCCGCCGCACCGTGTCGAGGCGCAGGGCCTCGAAGCGCGGGTCGGCGCGCAGCCGCTCGAATGCGGTGCGGCTGCTCACTTGCCGCTCCTGTACGACAGGAGTTCCTGCTTGCGCAGGAGGATCAGAATCTGCTTCCGGGTCATTGCCATCGTTCGGCCCTCTTCTACCTTGCCACCATTAGCAAGCCACGGGGCAGCGCTGCTGCCCCGTCCGTTTGCTAAATGTGCATGGTGTCGAAGTGCAGTGTCGTGCCGTCGCAAAGCTCGACCGCGAAGCAGTGGTTGTCGTTCTTCGTGACGCTTTTCACGACGCGCGCGCCGCGCACGTCGCGCATGTATTCCTCGATACCGCGAATTGCAGCCTCGATAATTTCTTTTCTTTCGTCCATCGTTCGGATTCCTCTTCTCACCTTACCACCGTTGGCAAGCCAAGGCGCCGCAGCAGTTGCCCGCTGGCGGCGCCGTACGTTTGCCAACTCCTCGCCCGATTCTCACGAGCCCGCCGGAAACCACCCCGCCCCCGCTGCTTAACCCCATACCCCGGCTTCTCGCACTTGGGGCGGTCGATGGTGCGCGCCTTAGACGCGCACGGCAGATGTAGGAACGTGTACCGTGTCGGTACGGCGGGGCGGTGCCCCATTTGTGCGGGCCAGTAGCGCCCCCGCCGTGACTTGAGTATCCCGCACTGCTACGGGTAGCACAAGGAAAATCTTCCGTGGGCGGCGAAAAATCTTTGGCCCGGCCCGGCCGGGCCGGGCCGCCGTACCCGTTTTGTACCGCTTTTGGGGCACCCGGCCGGGCCGCCGCGGGTGCCACGGCTCCTCCGTGGAGCGCCCGGAGCCCGCCAGGAGCGGCATGATCCGCCGGTACGGCACTCCGGGGTGGAAGAACAAACTCCTCCGTGCTCCGCCCTGTCCTGAAATATTGTTGCGCTACGGTAGGTAGCGCAGGGGCTGCGCCAGTGACTGCTGGGAATCCGAAAATTCGACAACTTCCATGAGTTCGATGGAAGCATTTCCAAGATTGATTCCGTATCTCGTATACACGTGGGCACTAACTAACAAGTAGTTCTTGTTTCCTATCCGAGTTATCTGTTGATTCTTTGTCTGTTCGACGAGCGCGTCGAATAGATCCTTGTCGGTCGTCTGTATCGATATCGTGCAGGGTTCACGCATTTTTTCGCCCTTCCTTCCTTTTCCCCTTCAGTTTCTTCATCGCCTCGGCGAACGTGTGCTTCGCGTCGCCCCAGTTGATGCCCCACTCCGCGTCCACCTGGAACGGAACGTCGCACGTATGCACCGTCCTCATGATCTCGACGATCTGTTCACCCTTCTTCTCGTCTAGCAGCGAGAATGACAGTTCGTCGTGCATCTGCAGGACGGGAATCGCGACGTTCTCGCCGCACTCGACCATCGCCATCTTCATCTGTCGCGCGGCGCTGCCCTGGATGCGTCGGTTCATCGCCTTATGCGTGAACGCGCGCCGCAGTCGCTTGCGATGCCACGGATGCCCCTCGGTGCCCGCGCGCTGCTCGGCCTCCTCGCGGCTGCACGGTCCCATGTTCCAGCCCTCCTCGCGACCGCGTTTCCACTCGCCCCGATCGAGCCACGAGGCCTCCCACTTGTCGAAGTGGCACCGCGCACCGTCGATCAGCTTGATGAATCCGCGCGTGTCGCCCAGCTTGGCGCACAGCTTGCCGAGCTCCTTCACGAATGGAAGCTCCTCATCGTACGTTCCCATGATGGCGCCCGCCTCCTCGACGGACTTGCTGATCATGGTCGCGAACTTTGGAATTCCCGCGCCGAACGCCTTCGCAAAGTTGCAGTCCTTCGCGTGTCGCCGACCGAGGCCAGTCCAGTGCACCACCAGATTATGGAAGTCCGTACTCGGATCGTCCCTGTACAGCTTCGCGGCCGCGCGCGCCTTCGCGAGATTCTCGCGCGCCGCGTCCGCGACGATGAGACGATACTCCTGCTGCGAGTAGTCAGGCGAGAACCAGAGCTCTCCCTTCTCCGGAACGAACGACGTTCGATATTCCTTCGCGATGTCGGCCGTCAGATCCCAGCCGTCGAACTGCTCGCCGCGCGACGGCGCCTGCTGAAGGGGCGGGTCCACGATGGAGAACCTGTGACTGCGCGTGCCGCCCTGCTCGGTCTTCCACTGGTTGAACGAGGCGTGCACGCGGCCCCGATGCGCGAAGTCCAGGAGATAGCTCTGCACGAACTTGTCCGCGACCTCGTGGCACTGCTTCGCCTCGGCGATCAGCCTGGGAAGCCAGTGCTCCGCGCGCCGCATCCAGCTCTTGTTGAAGCTGGCCACGTCCTCGTCTCGATCCTCGTCGTACTCGGTCTGGTAGCTCTGGCCCTCCTGCTCGAACATCCTCAGGAGCCAGTGGCGCTGTCTTATTTCTTCGAGCGTGGCCGCCCGCCGCAGCCCCAGATGACTCCCCAGCAGATCCAGCGCCCGGTCCCCGCGCGCACGCAGATCGTCGCGCAGCCGCATGGCGTGGTCCACGTCGATGCGTATGCCGCGCTGTCTCATCGCGCGGATGATGGGGATCAGCCGCATCTCGTAGGCGTACGCACGCAGAAGTCCCTGCTCGTTGAGCTCCGGCCGCAGGCTGTCCATCAGATCCTGCGTGGACTCGGGATCCTGCTCACCGTACTCGGCGACGTACCGAGCCGGGAACCGCCAGATGTTGGCCACCGCGTCCTTCGCCGGGACGCCGTAGATCACCGCGGTCTCTCGCAATTTCTGCGTGTCCTTCCCGGGCACCCCCCGCCACTCGCAGCATCCGTCGAGACTAAGGTCGTCGCGATTCTCGTCTATTAGAAACGCGGCGGCCGATGCGTCGTGGATCACGCGGGGCGGGGGGACGTTCCACTCGGCGCCGATCCAACCTATGTCGTATCCGGCGTTGAAGAAGACGCAGCGCTTCGTCTGGAAGAGATGCTCGATCCAGCGGCCGACCTGCCCGTGGTCGTGGTTCTGAGTGTCCGGGTGGCGCACGGGCACGTACATCTTGTGACGCTCGCGCCCCTGTCGCCAGGACACGCCCACGCCGCAGACGTAGCCGTTCTTCGTCGCCCATCCGGGTCCGATCCTGGCCGCGAGTCCGCCGTCCTTGCACTCCGCGTCGATGCCGATCTCGTCGACGCCGGTCAGCGGCGGAAGCTCTGTTGGCGGCTTCCAGTCGCTGTCCGGCGTGATGAGAGGGATCTGGTTGGGATCCAGGTGCTGCTTGCGTGGTCGAATGATCTTTGTCATGCACCAAGTCTAGTTCTAGCGAGGGACGTTGGCAAGCGCGGTGTCGATGCTCAGCAGAGTCTGGAGAAGGCTCGACCGGTCGGACGGGCACTCGGTCAGTGCGTCGGCGATGCGACGAAGACTGATCGCTGTCGAGATCATCGCCACGATCTCGGTATCATGGATCGAGAGCTTTCTTTCGTTGAAAAGTTTGATCGCATCGGGTTCCATCAGCTCACTCCGTCATCGAAGTTGTCGCACCCGCAGAATATGCACTTGTTCTCGGTCGAGCCGTTGGGAGCGCCGCGCACCCGAATGTGATACACGTGGTGCGCGATGCCCTCCGCGCGGCAGTGTTCGCTGGAGAAATGGAGATCCGACTCCTGGATTCCAGAGTTCTTGGCGCACTCGCTGCGAAATGTCAGCTCCGCGGTCTTCACGTCGGCGTCGGCCTGGGTCACGGCGCGACGTTTCTGCCAGATCCTCTCCTGGTGCTGGCGCATCTTGTAGATCATCTCGTAGTTGAGCGGCATCACGTTTCGCTCCACTTGGAGTAGTTGGCAGAGAGAACGAACTTGGTCTCGCCCTCGACCCATTCGTACATCGACTTCTGCCACTCCGGCAGTGTGTCGTGGTGGACAGCGTTGACCTCGCGCTGGAGACACGGGAAAAAGTCTCGGAACTTCTCGGGAACGTCCGCGATCTTTATGACCCACGACTTCAAGTCCTTCCCGATCAGATACGAGGTGCGCAGCGCGCGCGGCAGAACGTAGGAGTCCACGAAGGGATCGAGGACATAGACATTTGGCGCGCGTAGAGTCCAGAACACCGCGACGTAGTCGTCCTCGATGTGGTTCTTACGGAACCACTCCGCGGAGACGACGTGTGGTGGACTGTGGACGATCTCCTCTTCGACTGAAGTTCCGTTTGACGCGACACCTTCTTCTGGGGTCTGATTCTGGGGGATCATCGAGGCGTGTGTCGTCATCGCCTCCCTCATCGCGCCGCGCTGCCCAGCGTCCACGAAGCGCTCGCCCTCGGACGAGAAGCGCGGCACCCGGCGCTCTTGCGCCGAGGACTCGTTCCAGTGCTGCTCGCTGAACGGCACGGCGGGCGCGCGCTCGACGACGGGCTGCGGTTCTATCTGACCTCGCACTGCGAGTCGCGGCACCGCCACCACGCCCCGCGCCATCATCTCGGCCTCGACGAGCATCAGGTAGCGTCGCAGGTCGCGCACCTCGGCGAGCACGGTGCCGTCGCTGCCGTCCGGGTTCTCCCTGATCCGGGCGAAGATGTTCTCGGACAGGTAGCAGTCGCGCAGGTATTTGAACAGATCGTACATCGCCTCGCGCACGCCTGGGAATGCCACGCGCAGATCAGAGCGCGCGGCACCACCTGTCTTCTCATACCTTCCCTCGGCGATTGCCTTCAGGGAGTCGTCTACGTTCTTCAGATTGAAAACTTCCGGCGTATCGGGCTTCCGCATGAACTCCAGCAGCCTGTCGATCTTCCGCCGCAGCATGAACCACGCGCTGCGGCCGCCGCTGCGCTTCCAGCTACCGCCGTAGCTGCGGTCCTTCTCGTCGACGTAGCGAACGTCCTCGTCGGCCACGATGCGGATGAAGTCCAGGTGTCTCATGTCGTGTGTCACGTGCTACTTCTCCAATTGCTTGAGCAGTTCGTCCGTCTCGTCGACGCGCTCCATGTACGCGTCGTACATCTCCACGTTCTGGCCGCACGTGCGGGCAATCATGTAGAACGCCGTTCGCTGATTGCGAAGTATCTGCTCGATCATCATGAGCTGAAGTGCTCCGTCGTTCAGTTTGAACTTGATCGGTGGTTTCGATGTCTTCGCCATCAGACTCCCTCCCACTTGGTTCTCGTGTTCACGTAGCTCATGATCGCCGGCCGCAGCTCGGGGCTCCTGGACGCTGCGACCGGGTCGAGCTCCTCGAGTCGCTTGCTGGCGGCCAGGATGCATCGCGCTGCGATCACCCGGCCGTAGCGATTGCCCATGTTCATCTCCCGGAGTCCGTACTCCCACATCTCGATGAACTCGACGATCTTGAAGACGCTCTCCTCGAACTCGGTGAGCACCTGATCCTTCGGAAGACCGAAGACACGACGCATGTCGTCACGAACCACGCGCTCAGCCATGTCGTGCGCCGCCTTCATGCCGAAGATACGCTGCTTGAACGGGTACTGCACGTCGCCCGCCATCTCGCCGATGTCGTGCGTGACGGCGTGCACCAGCATTCTGCGGGGGCAGTCCGGCCACACGGTGAGCAGAATGCGCATGATCTGCGCACTGTGCTCGCCGACGGACTGCCGTCGATGCACTGGCCACGAGTGATAACGCGTCAGCTCGAGGCCGGCTCTCGGATCCTCCGAGACGTTGAGATCACTGCTCACTTCGCGTATCTCCTGCCGAGCCACGCGACGCACGCCTCGCGCCAGTCCGGTGCCTGGATCTGGAGAGCCTGTGTAATCGCCTCCTCGCGCTCGCCGCGTCTGTGATGCGCGTGAGCCAGCGCCGCAGTGCACGCCACGTCGGAGAACCACGCGTTCGAGAAGTCCGGGATCAGAGACGCGAAGGCATTGTCGTGCCACGTCATGAACACCCGGAGATCGTCGTCCCACGCGTCCCAGGCATCGCCGATCGGAGTGGAATCCGGAATCGGTAGCAGACGCTGGTACTCCGCCACGAGATCCTCGGGACTCCCGAGACGATCGAGAGCGCCGACGTAGGCGTGGAAGTTGTTCGAGAACTGATACATCTTGCCGACGCCGACTCCGATGCGGCCGGCGAGATATTCCTGGAGCACGCTGAAGTGAACGGCGTTGGCGCCGTACGCGCCCCAGATCATGTCGTTGCTGCGACAGCAGACGGTCAGATCGAGAACAAGACCACGACATTCAGTCCCATCGTGCTCCATCTGGAATTCTCCGTCGCCGCGCACGCGAAGATAGACGTGCGTGTTGCACGGCCGATCCTTCCAGTTGCCGGTCAGATCAGCCCGGTAGATCTCGGGCTCCTGCGTCGGCAGCGAGAAGGGCCCCACGTCCCACATCTGTATCACGCACTGACGATCCTGAGGATTGCGCCGGAGCTTCTCGACCACGACGCGAAGTTGATCGATGCCCAGCCCGCCGCGCCATCGCTTGCCGTAAGCGCCGTGGATCACGCCGCCACGCTCCGCGAAGCGCGATCCGAAGTCTCGGACGTAGACGTCAAGAAACGCGGAGTCGTCGCGACCTGCGAGCATCCACAGACTCTCCATCAGGTGGAAGAACGGATTGGCGTCGCGCGTCGGCGACATGAGGACGCGTCGCGTCGGATTCTCGTAGACCGACACGACCGGGAACGGCGCGACGATCACGTCGCCCGCCCGGCTGGATTCGCGGTGACCGATCTCGGCCAGCATGATCGCTCCGAGCGACAGCATCTCGTTGACGTCGTATCCTTCGATGACAAACATGAGCTAGACTCCCTTCTTCTGAAGCTTTTTGACGACTTCCTTGAGCATGAACATATGCTCCCGTGTCTCCGGCGTGATCTCACCGAGCACGGCGACCAACTGATCGTACTCCCCGATCAACTCGCTCTCCATGCCGGTGACAACTCTGACGAACTCGTTCCTGGCCTCCGGAGATCCCGGATCGATGACCGTGCCACCGATAGATCCCTGAACGATCAGCGCCAGGATGACCGTCTTCAGATACTCGTCACCGGCGTCGGCGCACAGACCGCAGGAGGATGCCGAATCGACGAACGCGCTTCTGACCATCTGCGCAGCGACGCACAGACGAGCACTCAATTCTCCATTCTGGCCGCACGAACAATCAGCCCTCTTGAACATTCTTGCCTCCGTTGAATTGGACAAAGAGTTCCTCGAGAAGAAGCCCCGCGAGCTCGCGGTGCCTCGAACTATTGTACCACATATTTCTACCACTCGGATGCGGGAGTTGTCGCCACGTGGTCCCCCCGATTATCTGCGGCTCGATCAGCAGTCGGGGGTGGCCGAAGCACCGACGCACGTCCTCGCCGAGCAGCACGACGACACGGTCAACGCCGAACAGCTCGGCGCTTATGCGCGCGGCCTCGTCGCGTCCCAGGGCACTGCTCCAGCTCCGTCCCGTGACGAGATTGCGCCGCTCGAACGTCTCGAGGTACGCGCGGCGCGAGACATGCGGCAGCCGACCCTGTAGCATCTTCCAGAGTCGGTGACCCGTGCAGCCCTCCGGATAAGGATAGAGCTGATGTCCGTCCTCGCTCGAGATCGGATTGTTCATGCCGATCAGGATGGGCTTCTTCACGCTGCGTCTCCATCCACGATTCTGGCCCCGGACGCCGCGATGCTCTCTGGCGTTCCCCAGTCCAGGAACGAACTCGCGTGCGCGCACTTGAACACAGCGCTCATCTTGGCGAGCGCCGCCGACAGATACGGCTCGTTGTGATTGCGACACACGAACTGAAGCGCGTCGCGGAGCTGACGAGACGAGCGGAATGCCCACGCGCCGACCATGGCGTGGGCGCTGATCGCGCGCTTCTCCGCGAAGCGCGTGGGGAACGGGAAGCTGTTCACGTAGGAGTATGCCTCGGACTTGGACTCCGTCGTGAGAATTCCGACGTCGGCACTATTGTAGGAGACCTGTTCGCACGTGCGCACAATGTCTTCGAGGCAGATCACCATGTCGCAGTTCATGACGAGCACCGGAACGTCAGCGAATCGTTCCGGTGTCGTGGCGTCCAGGGCGCACAGTACGGCGTGCGCCTGCCCCCGCGAGTTGTGAACGACGATCGAGCAGTGCGGGGCGTCGGGTCCGACGGAGTGTGGATGAGCTGCGATCACGACCGGACCGACCGCGCTGAAAGGGATCTCGTCGAGAACCCAGTCCAGCATCTTCTTTTTCTCACCGTTGAACTCGATCACGAGATCTGGTTTCGGGGTCGCGTAGCCCGCGTCGCGGAATCGCCGGCTGGTTCCGGCGGCTGGGACGATCAGTCTGAACTTGTTCACGACAAGTGCTCCCTCAGTTGGTCTCGGATGTGCGACGCCCAGACTCGCTCTTCCAGAGCGTTCGGCGACGCCGCGATCCTGGACATCATCACGAAGACCCAGAAAGCAATTCTCGGGATCGTGTTGTTGCCGACGTACAGGAAGCTCGGCTCGTGCCAGACCACGTGCTCCGTCTGGTAGCCCGTCATGATCTCCCAGCCCATCATGGACTGGACGATGCGCGCCTGATCGACGACAGCGATCTGCGGAACGCGCTCCGGGTAGACCGGGTCGCCGAACACCATCGTCCGACCGTGTTCGGTCTGCCGGAGCATGGTGTTGCAGAGCGTGAGGTCGCCGTGCACGGCGCACGGGCGCTCTCCGATCCACGTCCAGTCCGGCGCTTCGATCTCGAGAGTATCCCGAAGACAGGAGCGCCATTCTGCCGTTGACACAGACACTGCCGGACGATGATTCCAGAACGAGGCCGCGGCGATGTACGCGGCCTCGGACGCCCACTCCGGATCCGTAGGACACGGCAGCAGCAGCTCCATCGCGAAGCCGTCATCCCATCGCGCCAGAATCTCCGGAACGCGATCACTCGCGACGGCGGCGAGACGATCGAGATACTCGAGCTGACCCGCGCACTTCGGCCCCTGCTTGATCACCGCCAGATCCATCCTGCTCCCGCTTCTGCCCTTCTCGAAGGGCGGCCTCCCATCGAATGACCACTTCGTTGCGGGGATGGCCCTTGTAATCTTTGCGGACCACGCGGACGAGTCCCGGATGAAGGCACGAAAGGAGTTCGGCGTCAGCGTCTGAAGACGCGGTGCTCCGCTGTCCTGTGCAGCCGCCGCGAGCGGCGTATTCGTTTGACTGCTCGGCGACGAAGGTGTGACAAACGGCATTGGGATAGCCCTTCCTGAGAAGCTGAAGAACGTAGTCCATGTCCTCGCGGGTCTCGATCCTGCCGCTGAGGTCGCACTCGCGACGCACGGTCGGCAGGTGATAGCCCAGAACGTACTGCATCCGCTTGGCGTGCTGCCAGCCGGGCTCCTTCGCGTTGTTGAACAGACGCGAGCCGAATCCCGCGTGTGCGTACTGTTGTGGCGCTGGTCCGATCATGTCGGCGAGCTGCCGAAACCAGTAGACCACCTCGTCGGCCGTCGGCGTGCGCAGGCGCTTCGGGTCCTCCTCGCGCTTGACGAAGAACCGGAGGTCGTCGTCCAGCATCACGATGCGATCAGCGCCCCGCCAATCGCGCATGATCCGCGCGCGCTTGGCCGCGATCGTCATCGCATCGTCCTGCTGGACGACGACGCGCGCCCACGGGCGCATGTCCTCGTGACGATGCGCCTCGTTGGACGGACAGACGATGTAGATATCCTTGCGAAGCTCTCTCGGAAGCCTGTCGCACGTGAGAGCGAGGTCCCACCGACCCCGCGTCGGAATGATGATGTCCACTGAAGTTCTCCCTAGAAGTCCTGGATCTGCTGCGCGTCGCCCTCGAACAGACGCCGAACGGTGGCGGCCGACTGCTCCCGGTCACCGACGTGCACATTGTAGCCCAGACGTCGGTACTCCGCAATCTCGCGAATTGCCTTACGGTGCGTGACACCGACGTAGTCCACGGACCTGGACTGCCCCTTGGCCCGGAACCCCGCTTCGCACTCGGACAACGGCAGATCGACGAACACCAGATGCAGCTCCACGTCCCTCCTGTCGTGGAGAGCCCTCAGGTGGATCTTATCGTCGCGGTTGTTCATGCCCTCGAACAGAATGTCGTTCCCCATGTCCAGATATTTCCTAATCCAGGCGTGCGCCGCCCGCAGATCAAGCATCGTGTCGAGCCCGCCGTTCTGGATCTCGTAGTGTCCGGGGACGAACAGACCCTTGCCGGCAATATAACCCAGCGGCTTCCGCCGATGTAGAACATGAATCGCCTCGCACGAACCGCGATCGTTCATGTAGCTGCGAACGAGAGTGGATTTCCCGGCGCCGCACGCGCCACGCACGTTGACGACGATCATCGATAAGCCCTCGCCCAGTTGACACGAGTCGACCATCCAGAGATCGAGCTCTTGTTGTCCGTGTTGATGCTGACCGTGTCCGGCCACAAGCGTGCAAACTTCTCGAACTCCGCGCGCTCGAACTCCGGCGTTCTCCAAGTCGAGCACCCCCCGCTCGCGTTGTACTTGCTTCCCTTTGTCCAGTCGGTGAGGACGATCGGCTTGTACCCCGAGCGCGCGAGCTGGAGATGGAGGTCGTGTTCCTCGTTGATCGCGAGCCGAAAGGCGGGGGAATACTTCTCGCGCGCGAACAGGTAGTGTCCGAGGTCGTAGGCGAGCACCTGATTGTAGCGTCCACCGACCTTGTGCCCGCGCGGCTGGTGTTGACACATGAACTCGTCGGCGATGCCCGCGTGCGGCGTCGTGGCGAGCGCGATGCCGAGCGTGCGGATCATGAGAGAAATGTCATCGGGCTTCGCGGACACGAATCTGTCGTCCGTGGCATAGCGACGTCGGAACCTGAGGTCGTCGTCCAGCATCACGATCTTGTGGCCTCGCCACTTGTTGATGATCCACTGGCGCTTCTGGCCGATGTGACTGCACTCGACGCCGTGGATCTTCACGTCGAATCTTGAGCGATGTTCCAGCACGGCCTTCGCGTAGTCCTGCGCCTCGGTCGTCGGCACGACGATGTTCACGGAGGTGCCGTGCTCGATGCTGTCGAGCGTTCGGACTGCGTTCGCGCGTCCGCGACTCGGTATCACGATGATCATGCGTTGTCCTTTCTTAGCGTGAGAACGACCACGTCTCCAATCTGGAGTCCGACCGGCTTGCGCGAGATGATTTTCTGCGAATCGGCCTTCTTCCCGTGTTCGGGGTTGAAGAACGGCGCCGTCACGCGCATGCTCGCCGGCCACCCCTCGAACGTCGCCCACCATCCCTCGGATTCGGTCTCGAAGATCGCGTCCTGGCCGTAGCCCGACACGTACCGGCGCCGGACCTTCTCCTCCAGGGACACGATCTTGGCTCGAAAAGATGCTTCGAATATGGTTGTCACTGGAATCTCCCCTTCATCCTGCCCTGCCCGAGCCTGACGCGCTCGTACTTGTCGAACTCGCAGAGAGTATGCTCCACGTCGCGCAGCTCCCAGAGCGGCCACTCTCGGGGCCACATTCTAGCACCGCGCGAGAGCACCAGCAACTCCCGCATGCCCCCGATCAGCTCCTCGCGGGACATGGTCTTGTCCTTGTAGTCCTTTCCGAGAACGCGGTTGAGTCCGCGCCGGGCGCCAGGACCGGGATTTGCCCAAGTCATGATGTCTGGAGCACGTTCGAGCAGCCGCGTGTGACGAAGATCCGTTACGATCTCGTAGCTGTGAAACCTTCCAAGATAGTCGTGACACGACAACCACTCCCAGACATATTCCAGTGGCTGGGAAGTCTGTGCGAGTGTCACGGCGAATTGTCGCCACTTGACTTCGTTGTCGTTGTTGACAAATTTGTTCAGAATCTCGAGCACACCGTTCAGCTTCGTGTACCCCGGTGGACTGCTGATAATATATGCGCCGGTCACATATGGACCGGAGCCGCAGTGCGCGAGGATCGCTCTTCGCAGATGCGCCACCTTGCCCGTGTGCAAGAACAGATCGAACGCCGTGACATAGTCGTAGTCACTCCGTGTACGGAAGACAGAGCGCATACCGCCCATGCCTACCATGTCCGTCTGACAGAAGATCGCCTCGCCGGTGCTGATGCGGTTGAACATGCGGAACACGACCGTGGCGAGAAGCACCTCCGGCCGGTTCCGCAGTGGATCGCGGACGTGCTCGCGGAACCACTTCGTGGTCCGGTCGTCCTCGCGGAACACGTTGCAGAATCTTCCGGTCTGGAGGATCTTGTCCCGTGTCCACGGACGAGGGAGTCCAGCCGACCGGTTCAGGTGGATCTGGTATCGCTCTCTCGCGTACTCGAAGAACCGATCGGCTCGTTTCATGACTTCCTCCGTCCTACTTGTCGAGAGCGTCGAAGGTCTGCGTGACGACCAGCGGCGACGCGTAGTACCTGTTCACCAGCTTCTTGATCAGCACGATGTCGTCGCCGGCGATTCCGCCGGTCTCGCCGTTCGAGATCTTCATGGCCAGACGCCCTCGACGAACCTTCTCGTCGGCCGGGAGCTCGCTCTCGTCCTTGTAGGGCGCCAGCAACGCGTTCATCGTGACCGTACGGACGGTCAGAGTCACCTCCTTGCCCGCGTCGTCCTTGAGAGGTGTTCCGTCGACGTTGACGATCCGGGCGTTGAAATCGGCCGCCATCGCTGCGGAGGGAAGCAATGCAACAACCGCGATCAGTGCAAATCTTTTCATGATAGTACCTACTCCTCGGAGTTGATCTTGAGACGACGATAGGCCACCTGGACGCACCGAGCCTGATGCTTGGCGTCGTCCAGGGCATTGTGATGCGTGCCGCCGCGCGGCGGCATGCTGCTCGGACCCATGCCGGCGAGTCCGTACGCAGTGCGCGTGCACCGCGAGTCCCAGAACTTCCACGGCATGTCTGGGTCTCCCCTGCGATCGACCACGCCGAGCTTGATCGCGACCGCGTCCAGGATCGGCTGGTCGAAGTTGGCGCCCTGGGACCACGGACGAGACGCGTAGTTTCCGCGAGCAAACTTCAGGAACATCTGGAACGCCTCGCGAACGTGGCGCTGATCGTTCTCAAGGCTGATCTGCGCGTCCCTCGACTGTTTCGACCACCAGTCCGCGGTCGACTGGTCGATCAACAGTCCCACCTCCTCGCAGCTCTCGCGATTGACGTTGACGTAGAACTCCGCGCCGATCTCGGTGCTCATCGGGTCGAACATCACGGCGCCGATGCTCCGGATCGCGCAGCCAGGGCGCTTTCCCCAGGTCTCCAGATCCAGCATCAGGTCTCTCATGACACGTGTCATTCGTCTTCTTCCTTCCTCTTTGCTCCGGCCTTGAAAAGCAAGTCCCGGATCTCGTTGAACTTCTTCTGCATCGCGACGATCTTCTCCGCCTTCTCGCGCTTGAGTTCCAGCGGAATCTTCTCGTCCTCGATTCCCATGATCATCGCTAGACACATGCGCGTGTTGGCGTCGCAGTTCTCGACGACGAAGGACGCCTGCTCGTGCGTGAGATTGAGCACGATGTCCGGCGGGTTGTTAGACAGCGTGGTCGGAGGCCCCGGACGCTCGACCAGCTTCGAGCCTGGAGGAGCTATGTACGTTCTTCTCGTCATGTCTCCTCCCGTTTCTTATGTGAAAGTCTCCACTCAGGGAACCACGCCTCCTGAAGTACTCCGTTAGAGAACCACGAACACTGGATCTGAAGCCCAGTCATATACAAGGAAAAACCCACTACAGTCATGATGATCGAACTTTCATCATCTACACAGACCTTGTCCTTGAAGTCGAAATTAGAGAAACACTGCATCAGTCGTCTCCCACGATGTCAGCCATGCCACGCCACAGACGATAGCTGTCCGGCTTCACCTCGAACCAGTCGAAGCTGCTGCGCTTCGGGTCGTTCCTGAGCTTGTCCCGCATGGCGATCGCGTCCACCTCGCTGATGTTCTCGGCGATGAGACGCTCGGCCTCGGATTCGATGTTGTAGTTCGATGTTCGCACGACCTTCATGTATCGTTCTCCCGTCCAATCGCGACGATCCCTTCTACCAACGCTTCCGCCTCGTGCATGAACGAGGGCTCCAGGTACTCGGCATTCCTGACGCATCCGACTGGTCCAAGAGTCTCGACAGTCTCGCGAATCATGGAAAGAGCTTCCCACGCTTCTCGGTATTTCCTGCGGTATATCTGTTGAGAGTCCTCTGACTGCTTGAGAACCTTCTTGTTGTTTCGATACTCACCTGTCACGCCGATTCTTACAAAACCAAACGGTACGTGGATCTCGAGATTTGGAACCGAGAAATCTACGTGAATGCCGAACTGCACGAAATTCCACCAGCCGTTGTGCCAGAAGTAAGCGCAGTACTTGTGACCGCGATAGCCATAGGCTCTGTACATCAGATCCACGGGCAATAGCGCCCCTCCCTGCTGTCCACGGCGGTCAGGCGCCGCCTCGCCCTCGTCACTCCAACGTACCACACGCGGCGCTCGTCGTCCGGGTTGGTCTCCATCTCCCGATACGTGCGCGTCGCCATCTCGGTCAGTAGCACCACGTGATCCGCCTCGCCGCCCTTGGCGCTGTGGATGGTGCTGATGCGCACGCGCGGGCGCGCACCGACGCTCTCGCCCCGCCTCAGAGCCGCCAGCACGTAGGCGACGTCCTCCTGCGGCAACCGCTCCAGGGCCTGGAACCACGGGATCTCCAGGGACGCCCTGAGGCCGCCGAACTGAGCCAGCTCCGCGCCGCTCACCTTCTCGTGGTCGTCGCCGAGGTCGGGCAGCTTCTTGTGTCCGCGCTTCACCTGCGAGTTGGCGGTCAGGTATTCGTACATGCCGCGCGCCGCGCCGACCGTGATCTGCTGTCCACGCGCCAGCGCCGTCCAGTTGCGAGCGGCGGCCAGCGCGTCCAGGTCGAGGCTGGACTTGCCGCCGCTGGTCTCGTACACGACGCCCTGAGCACGCAGCAGCGGCTCGACGTCGCGCCGCAGGAGATACACGTTGCGCGCCAGCACCAGAACCGGCGGACGCGCGTGCCCCGTGTCGTCCTCCGCCCACGAGTCGTCCACGTCCGCGTCCGAGAACGATGCCACGCGCCCGAACTTCCCGTTCTCACCGTCGCGCGCCCGCCACACCTTGTCGCGTCGTCTCGAGATCCCCCCGACTATCTCGTTCGAGAGAAGCTGGATGGCCGGGGGGCACCGCCAGGACTGACCTAGCACGCGGACGTCGCCGCGCAGATCGATCAGGTGGTCCACGTCGGCGCCCGCCCAGCGGTAGATGGCCTGATCGTCGTCACCGGCCACGCACACGCGACGGGCGCCGCGCGCGAGCTGCCAGAACACGCGCCACTGAAGACGAGAGAAGTCCTGCGTCTCGTCTCCGATCAGCACGTCGATCGGAACGCTGGTTCCGATGCGCACGAACTCGGACAGCATGTCCGTGTAGTCGAGCAATCCGTGGCGCTTCTTGTACTCCGAGAGGCAGCGCGCCACGCGGTCCAGCTCGTCCCAGTTCAGTCCGTCGTCGTTCTCGTCGTAGAGTTCCCGGAGCGGTGTCTCGGTGATCCTGGACAAGTTCTCCATGAACAGCATGCGATCGCCGGTCTCGAAGCCCTCCAGCATCCCGTCGTCGGACCACGCGCGTCCTGTCACGCGGATACCGGCCCAGTCCGCGAACTCGTTGAATTTCTTGCCCACCAGAAGATCGTTGCTGGTGAGACCGAGCACGCGAAAGCAGAGCGAGTGCAGCGTGCGGAAGTACTGGAGCTGACTGCGCTCGAAGCCGAACCGCGCGACAGCGCGGTCCCTCGCCTCGTTCGCCGCCTTCGTTGTGAACGACAGAAACCCGACTCGGGCCGGGTCGGTGCCCGCCGCCAACTCCTGGTCGAGCACGTTCAGCAGCGTCGTTGTCTTGCCCGTGCCCGGTGGTCCGAGATAGATCTCCGGCGTCATCTGTCAATCCCCGGCTTCATGAAGTCAGGCCACGGGCGCTCGCCGCGGAGACACTCGAAGTATTCACGATCCGCTGCTTCGACGAGACGATGCCCACCCCACACCTCGCGGATGCGAAGAATGATGAATATCATGTGCTCCACGCCCTCCTTCATGTCACCCATGTTCTCGAGAAGATCAACACCTCGATACGTCTTCTTCTCGTCGTCCGTCAGACAGTGCTGATAACTCCCCGCCATCACTCAATCTCCAATATCTTCTTGCGACTGAGCTCGGGGCAGTCGCACTCCCCGCACGGAATTATCGCACGGGCGCAGGACTCCCGCAAGGTCATGCCAGTGTTGATGATCACCTGCACCGCGCGGTCGTCCCACTGCTCGATCATGTCGGCGTCCTTGAAGCACTGCACGGGCAGGCGCGGAAGTCCGTGTCGCTCGCAGTGGTCGCGAACGGCCTCCGCCATCATGTGATCAGAGAAGTTCATGCGCGTCACGCGGCACTTGCCAGTGAACTCGCGGCTGTAGATATTCTCGAAGTTGGCAGTTTCGTCGGCAGATGCCATCACGGGCAGTCCGACGCGCGCCGTCACGATCTTGACGGGAATCCCGGCCTCGTGCCACGCGAGCACGCGATCGATCATCGGCCTGATGGGCTCGCCGAACACGTTCCAGCCGACCCAGTGGGTATATGTGAACATCGTGCCGTCCAGGTCCACGCCGATCCAGCCGCCGCTCCGCGCGAGTCTCAGGTATCTCTCGGGTATCTCGATCTTCATGACTTTTCCTTTCTTATGAGAACAGCGCCATCTGGGAGCTTGTTCTCGTAGTAGATCCAGTTGTGCACGCCGCTCGCAGACGGACACTCGTCGTCGCCGTAGCAGTACAGACAATCCCCGCACTCGTCGCAGAAATCTTCGCCGCAGACTGGCGCCGCCCTTTCCACGTGTCCGATGATCTCAGTTCCATGAGAATCGTACACCGGGACAAGATGCGGCGCCAAGCTCACCACGACGCTCGCTCCCGGATGTCGTCCTGCGTCTGGAACAGAACGGGATGGGCCGGACGCCGCCAGTCCAGCGCCAGCGGGATCAGCCAGTGAAGATTACCGACGACGGGAATGCCGCTCAATCGAGTTCCGACGTCGTGGAACATGAGGTGCTCGCCGGCGTCGTTGTAGATCGGGATCGAGTGCACACGTCCGCGCCAGTCGATGCGCGACCAGTAGAAGTGAACCACGTAGTCCCGGCCCATCTCGGTCGCGAAGTGTCGCCACTCCTCCTGTTTCGTCTCGACGCCGACCTCC